>Ga0194130_10000321_pt1 | contig 94739 bp, 77 predicted proteins | sample TA2KigsurfametaG_FD_160084 | JGI IMG/M metagenome (GOLD analysis project Ga0194130, IMG submission 160084) | Freshwater microbial communities from Lake Tanganyika, Tanzania - TA2015050 Kigoma 12 surface | ecosystem: Environmental > Aquatic > Freshwater > Lake | place: Tanzania: Lake Tanganyika... | reverse complement strand
CCCTGCTGGGGCTCAGACAGCTCTCGCCTGCTCCACGGACCTGCGGTCCGCGTTCGCAGGCTCGAGAACTCGCCCAGCAGGGGATGCCTCGTGCGCGCGCGGGCGGTGGCACAATGGCGCGCGGGCGAGGGCATAGCGGGGCATCTATCGTGAAGGGGGAATGGGCATCCGGTGGTATCCGTCGAAAATTGATTGGTGGCTTGGCGCCGCGTTGTGTGCGCTGCCCGGTGCTGCGGTAGTGGTCATCGTTGCGGCCGTGCGCAGCGGCACATGGACAGATGTGCTGCTGGCACTTGGGATGCTTCTGTTTGTCGCTGTGCTCTATGTGGGGTTGGTGCTGCCTGTGCGGTACGGGGTCGATGATTCGCATCTGATCGTTCGGTTTGGTTTGTGCAGGCAGCGGATCGCGCTGGCGGACATCCTTGAAGTACGGCGAACAAAGAATCCGCTGAGTTCTCCTGCGTTGTCGCTCGATCGGCTGCGGGTGCAGTTTGGTGCCGGTGTGTTCAAGTCGGTGATGATTTCACCGAAGGCGCGCGAGGCGTTCTTGGATGATGTCGCGCGCCGCGCCGGACTGCAACGAGATGGCGATCGGCTCGTTCGCCCGCGTGGGACCGCGGCATGACTCCTGCCGGGCGAGTTCTCGAGCCTGCGAACGCGGGGCGCAGCCCCGTGGAGCAGGCGAGAGCTGTCTGAGCCCCGGCAGGTCCATGCCGCGGGTCCACGCGGACATGATGCGCGTCCCACGCAACCTTGTTCAGCGATTGGTGAGTGCCGCCGCGAGTGCCGCTGCGTCGTAGGGCAGCGGGGGACCTGCGAAGGTCTCGCGCTGCTCGCGGATCGCTTGCGCCGCAGTGCGCAGGGCGTCCGCGTCGGTTGGCTTGCTGCGCGCTGCCGCCACGGCGGCTGCACTTTCGGTGCAGGCGAGATGATGCTTGTCGAACTGCATGCCGAGTTGGAAGCTGCGCGCGGCGTTCTCCAGATCGCCTGAGAACGCGAGCGCCGTGCCGAGGATCCAGTGCGCATCGGGGATCGCGGGGGAGATGTCCATTGCGTCGAGTGCCAACTGTCCCGCGTCTTCCCAGTTGCGCTTTCCCAGGTGTGCTTCGGCGTGCAGCAGCAGCGATGCGGGTGTCTTGCCCGATGTGCTGGTCATCCGCGCCGCGGTGGCGATCGCGGCGTCGTACAGGCCCGCGTGGATTTGGACGAGCCCGAGCATTGGCTGCAGCGCTGCGTCGCTGCGCGCGGCGGAGTCCACCGCTGAAAGGATGCGCACGCCCTCGGCTGTCTTGCCGCTGTCGGCGTACGCGCGCGCGAGCAGGAGTTGAAGTTCCGTGTCGGTCGGGTGTGCAGGGCAGGCGCGTTCAAGAAGTTGGATGGCCTCGTCGAATGTGCCCGATGTCATGAGCGCCGAGGCAAGACAGGTGATGTACCGACGCTCGTCGGGGCGTGTGTCGACGAGCGTGCGCAGGTGCGGCAGTGCGCTGCGTGGCTTGCCGCGCGAAAGAAGAGTTACGCCAAGATTGAATGCGCTTTCGCGGCGGACGAGTTCGATCTGATCCTTCGCGGAGGTGGGCAGCGCCGCCATGTAGCCGAGGTCGACGAGATGCTGCACGGCGTCCGCCGCTTCGAATGGATCTTGCCGTGCGTCGGGGGGGTGCAGTCCCGCATCGCCATCTCGCTGCTCCCACGATGGGATGCGCTCTGGGATGGGGCAGGTGAGGATCTCGGCGATCGCGCGGCCGCCGAAGTCCGCTCCGGTCGGAAGGTTCAGCAGCGTGAGCGCGGTGGGTGCGATGTCGAGGATCGATGCTGCGACGGTGGTCGCCTTTGGCTTGATGCCAGGACCCGACGCGACAAGGATGCCCAGAGGCCGATGCCAACTCGCCTCCTTCTCCATGCGCCGCTCGGGGGGGAGGTCGGCGAGGAACGGTCGCTGCGCGCCGCTGTGGAAGCCGTGATCGCTGCACAGCAGCACTGTGGTGTCGCCGCCTGCGGTCTCGAGCAGTCGGCCGAGCGCTCGGTCATGCCATCGGTAGACGGCGTTCATGACTTGGCCGTACTGCCGAAGATCCTGATCGCTGACATGCTTCATGCGGGGCGGTCGGTACTGCATGAAGAGGTGCCCGACCGTGTCGATCGTCTCGAAGAACACCATCGCCACATCCCACGGCTGCGCAGTCATCGCCGCGCGTGCGGCAGCGTCGACGCTCGCTGCGACCGCCATCAGTTTGGCGAGCGATTGCACGCGCTCCTCTCCGTGCTGGGTGGGCTGCGCCTTCGGCAGGACTTCCCGCAGGTGTGATGCGAGGAAATCTGCGCGTCCCACGCGAGCCGCCGCGATGGTGTCCGCAAGCGTCGTCGGATGAACGCAATCGTTCGGCAGCGGCCACGCGGCACCGCGTTCACCCGGATCACCTTCGAGCAGCAGATTGCTCGTGATGGATCCGCGGATCGGTTCGGCGGGATGGCTCGCGTACCAGCCCGTGACCTGCGTGCGCAGTCCCGACTGCGAAGCGATGTTCCAGAGTGCCTTCACCCGCCGGCTTGTGCTCGATGCGACGCGAAGTCCGCTGCCGTCTGGCTTGGGTTCGACGAAGTTCAGGATGCCGTGCAGGTCTGGCGTGCGCCCTGTGGCGATGGAAGTCCACAGGAGTGGACTGAGCTTCGGCTCGAGTGTTGCCAGGTCGCTTCGAACGCCGGAATCGATCAGCCGCTTGAGATTCGGCATGTCGCCCGCGGCGAGGAGCGGATCGATGACATGCCAATCCGCAGCGTCCCAACCGACGATCAGCAGGCGCTTCGCGGCGCGTTCCGACATGGATTCGAGTGTAAGCCGTGCCGTGTTGCGGTGGGCTGTGCGTATCCTCTTTGTCGATGCTGCTCCAGACGCTGATCACGGTTGCCGCCCTCCTGGCGTGGCAAGGCGCGCCGAGCGCCGCACCCGAGGGCGATCTGCCGGCGTGCATGCGTTCGATCGACCGCGACTGGATCAAGCAGTGCCCGCGGACGCTGCGCGAGTTCGCGCGGACGCGGTCATGGCTGCCGAGCGAGAGCGCGATCGCCGAATTGCAGCGTGTGCAGCCGACGGTGGAGGCGCTCTGCCGATCGCTGCGCGAGCCCTGTCCCTGGACGGGCGATCCGCTGTCGATGGTGCTCGATACCAAGTCGATCGATGACTGGGTGACGATCCTCGATGCCGACAGCAGACGACTCGCGCGTTTCAACGAACGCGTCGCCGCGCTCGACCGCATTGTGGCGATGATCGATCTTGCGGGCGTTGTCGGGTCGGTGCCACGCGTCGATTTCCAGCGCGTTGCCGTGCGGCTGCAATCGGCTGCGGGTCGCCGAGTGGAGGCGTTTCTGCCGCTCTTTGGCGATGCGGCGATGGCTGCGCGCGTGCGCGACGCACTCCTCGCCTGCAAGAAGGCGCAGGAGCAGGCGTTGTCCACGTGTATCGCGACGGAGCGTGCGCGGTGGATCGCGCGCCCCACGGAACGCGTGCGGGCTGGTGCAACGGGCAGTGAACTTCTCGCAGCGGCGCGGCTGGAGCCGAGCGCCGCGGTCCTGAAGTCGAACGAGTATCCGCTGGCTCGGCTGAAGGGCGATGCGCTGCTGGTCGAACTGCGGACGGGCGACGCCTACTTCGATGCCGTCGAATCCGCTTGGCGCGCGCCAAACGCCGCGGCGCTGATCAGCGAACTGCAGCGGCGCGCCGATGCCGGCGAGTTTGGCGCATGGGTCGCGGCTGCGCGCCCGGAGTTTCTCGTCGTGCGGAGCGATCTCGATCGCGCGCGAACGCCATTGGATGCGCTGGTGGATCTTGCGCGCGTGCAGGCCGCAGGCGGTTCATCGCCGGCGCCCAAGACAACGGAAGATGAGCCGCCGCCGAACGAAGAGCGGCAACGCAGGTTGCCGCGCAAAGTGAAGCGCTGACACGGCGCGTTCAGCCGCGCACCACCCAACCGTAGGGGACATAGCGGTGCTCGAAGGTGCCGTCATCGAAGAGGTCGATCAGTCCGTAGCCCTCTGGCACTCCTTGGTGGAGACCCTTCCACCACGCGCCACTGACGGCACCATCGCAGATGTAGGCAACGCCATCGGTCGTGCAGTGGTCGAGCAGATGCTGATGTCCTGAAAGGCACAGCTTCACCTTTTCGGTCGCGAAGAGTTCGTGCAGCATGTCGCCATCGGTGTGCATGGACGCGGCGTTGATGGTGGTGTCTTCGCCGCGCTTCTCTACGGCGCGGGGCTTGCCGTAGGTGATCGCCGTGAGGCTGAGGATCGGAATGTGCGACAGCACGAGTACGGGCGATCCCTTGGGGCGGTTTCGGAGATCCTGTCGCAACCAATCGAGTTGCTCATCATCAGTGAACGCGCAGTAGGAGTCGCCCTTTGGCTGCACCCCGTCGAGGATGACGAAGTGCCACCCTGCCTGATCGAATGAGTAGTAGCGCCCTGGCATGGCGAAGAGTTCCGTGGCGTACTTCTTTCCCCAGTCCGGTTCCTGTCCCGTTGTGCCGCTCTTCGGTCGGTGCCATCCAAAGATGTCATGGTTCCCGATCGCATGTCGCACGGGGATTCCGCAGTTGGCGCTCCATGTTTCGCTGAACAGGCGGCGGAGCGCCGCGGCGCGGCTTGCTTTCGCCTCGAACACATCCATCACCGAGTCACCGCCCACGAGCAGCAGGTCAGGCGCCGGCTGCTGCTGCGCAATGTGCTTGAGGCACTGTGCGAGCCCTGCGTCCGCGCCGCGCTCCGGCTGGACATGGATGTCGGTGAGGTGCGCGCAGCGGAGCACGCGGCGTCGCGCGGCGGGCTGTGTGGGTACGGCGGATGCCGAACCTTGCAGCGGGAGAATGAGTCTCGGCGAGCCATGCGCGAATACGAACGGTGCAGCGAGCAGCGAGGTGGCGGCGGCGAGAAATGAACGGCGGTGCAGTGGTGTCATGCGTCGGTCTCCAGTGGCTTCGGACTTGCCGGTGTCGATTGCGACGGTGGGCGGGTCGACTGCTCCACGATGAGCTGCGCGAGCCGTTCCGCCGAGAGCGGTGCGGATCCTTCCGCCTTGTTGTTGATGATCACGAACGCGCTCCGCATCTGGCGCGCCGCATCGGCGCACAGCCGAGCGAACTGCGCGCGGCTCGTCGGATCCTCGTCCACGATGGCGCCAAAGGGTGCGTATCGGTCGACCGCGCCTTCGTAGGTGTGATCGGAGTGGAGCATCCAGCGCGCCACGAGCGCGCGCTGCGATTCGGGTTCCACGAGGCGTGCCTGTTGCAGCGGCTGGTGCTGTGATGGGTGGGCGTTGAAGCAGTGGACTGCGCCCGTATCGCGCAGCATCGCCGCCCACGAGGCACGCATGAGCGCACGGTCGCGTGCCTCGACCGCATAGAGCGGTCCCGCAGGCAACTTCGAGAGGAACGCGCCCAACTTGCGAATGAAGGACTCTGCCTCTGCTGCGCCGCGCAGCCCCATCGGCGATAGTTGGAAGAGCAGCGGTCCAAGCCGATCGCCGAGGCCTGTCGCTGCGGGCGCGATCACTTGCTCGCTCGTGTACGCAGGGTCAAAGAGCAGCGATGGACCTCCACCAAACACGGCACTCGCTGCGGCGGGGCGCGTGACCGCCTCATGCGCCTTCACAAGAAAGCGAAAGTGGGGCGGCACCTGCGCTGCCATGCGCTCGAAAGTCTCGGCACTGACGGGGCGGTAGTAGGTGCGGTCCACGCCAACGCACCGCAGCAGCGGATGTTGTGCATAGGCGTGAAGCCCCGCGCGCGCGAGGGTCGATTCCTCTTCGCGGTCACGCCAGACGATGCCGCGCCAACCTGGAAAACTCCAGGAACTCGTTCCAAGGTGGATGAGGGGGGATAGTGCGCGCGCGAGTTCAGTGCGCTGCGGCGGGTGTGCAACGGGCGCGGGCTCTGAGCGCGCACGCGCGCGCAGCGCAAGTGACTCGTCGGCTTCGGGACCGAAGAGGCTGGGCTGCGCTGGATCGCCGCGCTTTCGCGCCATGGCGTTCAGTCTATTGGAGGGTGCAGGCTGACTTGCGTTCAGGCAGGTGCGGTGACGCCGCGGAACATGAAGAACGCCGCCGCAGCGAGACAGACGCTGGCGTACAGAAAGTCCATGGTCAGGCGTTCCTTCATGTACCAGGTGGCGAACACGGCGAACACGACCATCGTGATGATCTCCTGCGCCACCTTCAGCTGCGCGAGTGACATCGCAGCAAAGCCGATGCGGTTGGCCGGCACCTGCAGGCAGTACTCGAGCAGCGCCACTCCCCACGAAGCGAGGATGGCAATCCAGAGAGGCTTTCCCTTCAGATCGCGCAAATGCCCATACACGCGTAGGTCATAAACACATTCGAGCCCGCGAGAAGGACGAGAGTGATCAGCAATGTCAACGTGGTGTCTCCGTGAAGTGTGCGAGGGGCGCTCCAAGCGTAACCCGACCGCGACTACGATCGCCTGCCATGCTTCGCCTGAACGACCTCGTCAAGATCTACCCTGGGCCAGTCGCCGCGCTGAAGGGGGTCTCGCTCGAGATTCCCGAGGGTCTGTTTGGATTGCTCGGACCCAACGGTGCGGGGAAGAGCACGCTGATGAACATTCTCGCGGGGCTTCTCGAACCGACGGGTGGCAGCGTGACGCTGGATGGTGTGGACATCGTGCAGGATCCGCGCGCGGTGTGGAGCCGTCTGGGCTACCTGCCGCAGGACTTCGGTTTCTATCCCTCGTTGTCTGGCGCGCAGATGCTGGACTTCTTGCTTCAACTGAAAGGGGTCGAGGCACCGCAAGGGCGAAAGGCGCTGGTGGGCGAGTTGCTCGAGCGAGTGAATCTTGCCGACGCCGCCAAACGCAAGGTGCGCACCTATTCGGGCGGCATGCGCCAGCGACTCGGTATTGCGCAGGCCATTGCGGGAAATCCGCGTTTGGTGATTGTGGACGAGCCCACCGCAGGACTGGACCCGGAGGAACGGCAGCGCTTCTACCGGATTCTGGCGGAACTCGGTCGCGATCGCATCGTGTTGCTCTCGACGCACATCGTCGAGGACATCGCCACGCTTTGTCCGCGCTTTGCAGTGATTCGGGGTGGCCGCTGTGTGACGAGCGGCGGTACCTCTGACGCGCGGCGGCGCCTTGAAGGGCGCGTCTTCGAAGGAATCGTTGCTCCCGAAGCGCTTGAGCGCATTCGAGGCTCGCATCGTGTGACGCAGGCGGTTCTGGTGGAGGGTTCCATGTTCCGCACGCGCGTGCAGTCAGCCGCTGGTGCGCAGCCGAGTGGATTCGTGCAAGTGCCGCCCACGCTCGAGGACGTCTACTTTGGCGTGATGGACGAGAGTCGGGCTGCGGATCGCGCTCACGGATCGAACTCTCCAGTCGCCGCCTAAACGCACGAAGGGAACCGCAGTGATGCCACGCGCCCTCACACTCGCGATCCTCGAAGTCCGCACGGCCTGGCGGCGCCCGTCCCTCTGGGTGTTCATCTTGATTCTGCTCGCCCTGAACTGGGGCCTCTCGTCTGGGCAGGTGAGGATCGGCGGTGGCAGCGAGGTTGCGGGTGGCGAACGAGCGTTCCTCAACAGCGAGTTCAACCTCGCCTTTGGTGACATGCTGATCTTCACACTGTTTTACGTGTTTTTCGTGTGCACGGTGTTCGGCAACGCCCCGAATGAGGATGATGGTCTTCGTGTGATGCCGATTGTGCGCAGCACAGGTCTGACGGCGGGACAATATGTGGTGGGTCGGTGGTTGGGGCTCGCGATCGTCTACGCAATGATTGTTGTGGTGCATCTTGCACTTCAGGTCGGCTTCTATCAGCTGTATCCCCTCGCGGAGCCGGAGAAGTTGCGCGGCCCATTCGCGTTCATCAACTATGCGCGGCCCATGCTGCTCTTTGTCCTGCTTCCGACGCTGTCGCTCGGCGCATTCAGTTTCGCGGTCGGTTCGATGACGCGGCAGACTGCGTTGGTCTTCACGCTGCCTGTTGCGATCTTGCTGTCGAACATCTTCTTCATCTGGAACTTCTCGCCAGAGTGGCTGCCGCAGTGGGGCGATCGGCTGCTGCAGGCGATCGACATCAGTGGATTCCGCTGGCTGAATGAGACGCTCGTGAGAGTTGACCGTGGTGCCGCGTTCTACAACACGAACGCCATTCCATTCGATGCGCTCATCGTGACGCAGCGGTTCGCCATTCCTGCGGTTGCCGCGCTGGCGCTCGCCGCTGCCGCGTGGCGCGAGCGGACCCGGATGCGGTCGCCCTTCGCGGTGCACGAGGCGATGCGCGCTTCGATCATCGCGGCCTCCGACAGTGCGCTGCGGGCAGTAGCGCAGCGCCCCCGAGTGGAGCCATCGCTGCGCGCGCTGAGCATGACGCAGCGTTCTGTCGGCATGCTTGCCGCCTTGATCGATGCGTTTCGCGCCGAGGCGCGGGAGCTGCGTCGCTCGCCGGGACTTTGGGTGTTCATTCCTCTCATCGTGATCCAGTGCATCGGTGCGATCTTCACGCCAGGCGCCTTCGATACACCCAACCTGACATCGGCGGGAGCGTTCGCGGGCGAGACCTACAACACGATCACACTTCTCTCCGTGCTGATGGTGCTCTACTACTTCACCGAGAGCCTTGCGCGTGATGATCGATGCCGCCTTGCAGCCATCGTGAACGCAAGCCCGGCTGCGCTGGCTCCACTCCTGCTCGGACGAATGCTGGCCTGCGCCGCGACCGTGGTCCTCGCGCTGCTTGGCGCCGTGTGGATCGCCCTCGCAGTGGCGCTGGTCGTGCAAGGCTTCGAGTCGGGGATCTTTCTCCCGCCGGCGCTGACGCCGTTCATCATCGGTTGGGGAGGGTTGCTGTCGGCAACGCTGTTCGCGTGGATGTCCTTCCTTGCTCTTGTGTGGAGTCTCTTTCGAAATCGCGCTGTGGTTTATGCGGTGGGCCTTGGTGCGCTCATTCTGACTGGGTGGTGCGTTCAGACCGGGTGGATGAACTGGGTCTTCAACTGGCACCTGTGGGGCGGATTGATCTGGACGGACTTCGGTGCGCTTGAACTCGACCGTCGCGCCCTTCTCTTGAACCGTGTGCTGTGGGTTCTTGTGGGACTGACGATGCTGCACGCCTCGATCGAGTGGTGGCGCCGCCGCGTGCCCGATGCGCAGGGCATCACCACGCGTCTGCAGTTTGCGCGCGCGTGGCGGCGTGGCCTGGGCATGCTCGTCTTCGGAGGGCCGGCGATCGCCTGCGCCGTCGTGCTTGCGGTGATGGTGCGCCAGGGACCGAACGGGAGCCCCGAGCGCGAGCTCGAGAAGCAGTACTACGTGGGCAACGCCAACACGTGGAAGGACGCGCCGACGCTGACCATCATGCGCATGGACCTCGACCTCGACCTCGAGCCGGCGGCAGGCAACCTGCGCGTGAAGGGAACCTACGGCCTGCGCAACGAGACCGACGCGCCGCTTCGGCAGTTCTCGGTGACGCCGAACACGACGTTCCGCGACATCGCCTTCACGTTCGAGGGCGAGGAGTGGACGCGCGAGTCGGCCGCCGAGGCACGCCGGAAGAACCCGCGCGGCACGAAGGTGGTGGACAACGCCGGACTGTGGGTGTTCACGCCAACGACCCCGATCGCGCCGGGCGCCGACATCGAGCTTGGGTTCCGCCACGAGGTGCGCGTGCCCGATGGCCTACGCAGCAACCCCGCGGGCGCCGGCCAGTTCATCCTCCCATCTGGCACCGTGCTAGCCGGGTTCGGCCCCACCTTCCTGCCCGGGATGGGCTACATCGATGGCGTCGGCCTCGACCCGGAGCGCACGCCGGAACCGAAGCGCGTTGGTCCCGACGACTGGAAGAAGGTCACCAAGACCGCATTCGGTACGGGCGGAAAGACGATGCTGGCCGCGACCATCCGAGTGCCTGAGGAGTATCGGGTGAACATGCCGGGGGTGTGCGTTTCCGACACCGTTGCCAACGGCATCCGCACGATGCGCTGGGAAACGGACTATCCGATCATGGCGGCGAACATTGTGGCAGGTCGTTGGGAAGAGTCGCGTGGTGCCGCATCGGTGATCTGGCACTTGCCGGAGCACGGCTTCAATGTGCCCGTGATGCTTGAGGCGCTCGACGGGGCGCATGAGTGGTATTCGAAGTGGTTTTGGCCCTATCCGTGGAAGGAACTTCGGCTGAGCGAGTTCCCTGGGCTTGCCGGGTATGCGCAGGGATTCCCGACGAACATCACTTTCAGCGAGAACATCGGCTTCATGTCAAAGCCGACCGCCGAACAGGACACGCCGTTCATGGTCACGGCGCACGAAGCAGCGCACCAGTGGTTCGGCAACCTGCTGCGGCCCGGGATCGACCCTGGAGGAAACATCCTGAGTGAGGGGATGGCGCACTATGCGTCTGCGCGACTGATTCGGCAGATTCGCGGCGAGCGAATGCGAATGGGCTTCATGCGCGGAATCGAGTTTCGCTACGGCGCTTCACGCAGTGTCGATGATGAACGACCGATGGTTGAGATCGATGGTTCGCGCAGCGGCGACACGACCGTCACCTACGACAAGGGCGGCTGGGTGTTCTGGATGCTGATGGAGCACATGGGTGAGGAGCGCATGGATGCGGCGATGCGCGAGTTCATCGGAAAGTTCATGGCCGGGCCAGACCATCCGCTGCTCCAGGATCTGGTCGAGTCGCTGCGCCCGTACGCACCCGATGCGGCGGCGTACGACGCATTCACGAAGCAGTGGTTCTTCGATGTCGTAGTCCCTGAGTTCAAGATCGAGTCGGCGGAGTCGCAGGCGCCCGCATCGCCAGGAGCGCGATGGCGAACGCGAGTTCGTTTCCAGAACGCGGGAACGGGCAGCGTTCGAGTTGAGGTAGCGGTGACGAACGGTGAGGAGCGTTGGCCGAAGGCGAAGGTGCTTCGCACGCAGCAGGAGCGTGCCGAGGCGGCTGCGCAGCGAACCGAGTATCGCGATGCACGGGTGATGCAGGTTGTGGCTGCGGGAGAGACCAGCGAGGTGGATATTGAGAGCGACTTCGAACCCAAGGAGGTCATCATCGACCCCGATGTTCGTGTCTTGATGCTCAATCGAAAGGCAGCGCGCGCGGATGTCCTGCCAAAGCCCACGAACATCTCCACGCAGTGACGCATCCGCGGCGCAGGGGTCGGTTATCGCCCTCTCCGCAGGGGCCGCGCGTCAGCACTCTGCAGACTGCACGATCTGATAGCATGACACCATCGGGGTTGGATTGTCCAACCCCATTTAAGGTTTGCGCCTGCGCTTCGAAGTCGGATGCGTCATTTTCCGTAACGGTTTTCGCTGAGCTCGCGCCTGTCAAGAAAGTGACGTATCTCTATGAAGCTGTATGTTGGAAATCTGCCGTTCAAGACCACGCAGGAGGCGCTCGCTGCGCACTTCGGCCAGTACGGTCCCGTGACCGAGGTGTTCATCGCCACCGACCGTGAAACCGGTCGTTCTCGCGGATTCGCCTTCGTCACCATGGGTGATGATGAAGCGGCAAAGAAGGCCATCGAGGATTCGAATGGCAAGGCGTTCGAAGGTCGCAACCTCACCGTGAACGAAGCTCGTCCGCCCGCATCGGGTGGTTCGCGCGGCGGATTCGGTGGCGGTGGCGGTGGTCGCGGTGGCTACGGTGGCGGCGGCGGCGGTGGCCGCGGCGGCTACGGTGGCGGCGGTGGCCGCGATCGTTATTGATTCGGTTCCTTCGGAACCGTCCATCGACGAAATGTCGAAGACCCGCTGCGAAAGCAGCGGGTCTTTTCTTTTGTTGCCCTCGGTCAGGGACCCGGGCGTTCAGGCAACTGTGAACTCGCGCCGAATCTCAGCGGGGCGCGTTTGGCGTGCGTGGTGCGCGTCCAGATGAACGCGACCGTCCGCTGCCCGACCCCGAGTTGCCGCTGCCTCTCCCTGCATCGTCCGCGCCGATCGCACGTCGCGTGCTCTCGGTCGGCTGCAGCGTGGTCGCTTGCGAAGTGCCCATTTTCCGCTGCCCTGGCGGCAGATACCGCTGCCGATTCTCGAGCGCTTCATCGGGCGAGACCTTCAGCAGACGGAGCGAGAGATCCTGCGCCTTCGCGATGTCTTCCTTGGTCATCTTGCCGCGCAGTTGGTTGCGTTCATGGGCGGCCGATGGATTGCCGGCACTCGCCGAGAGATTGAGCCACGCGTACGCCGCAATCATGTCGTAGGGAACACCTGCACCGCGCCGATACATCTGTCCAAGGAAGAACTGCGCCCAGTCCAGACCCTGTTCGGACGCGTCGAGATACAACTGCGCCGCCAACGCATCATTCTGCGGCAGACCATCGCCGCGCTCGTAGAGCACGCCGAGTTGCAACTTCGCGTGCGGGACACCCTGATCCGCAGCGGCGCGGTACCACGCGGCAGCCTCCAGATCGCTCTCGGGAAGTCCCTGCCCATGGTCGTAACGCCAACCGAGCACGTAGCAGGCATCGAGCTGTCCCTGTTCTGCCGCTGCACGATAGAGCGTATTGCACTGAGCACTGTCGGCTGTCACTCCAGTTCCAAACTCATACATGCGCGCGAGTTCATATTGAGCATCGGCGAGACCGCCCTTCGCAGCCTTGCTGAACCACGCTGCCGCTTCGCGCGGATTCTGTTGAATGCCCTCGCCTGCAAGCAGCAGTCGACCGAGCAGCAACTGCGCATCCGGATCCCCTCGTTCCGCTGCGCCGAGGAAGTTCTTTGCTGCTGCCTGAGGATCGCGGGCAACTCCATCGCCGGAAGACTGCAGCATGCCGAGGGAGACACTCGCTACCACAGAACCCTGCGCAGATGCCAACGCGTAAAGCGCGGCGGCACGCGCAGGATTGCGCTCCACCAGATCGCCATCGTCGTACATGCGTGCGGCCAGAAGCTGTGCCACGGGTGACCCCTTGGCCGCCGCGCGTTCGAGCCATTGGATCGATTCAACCGCATCAGACTTCACGCCAACTCCATCGCGCAGTGCAAGTGCCAGCGACACTTGCGCATCGATCAGATCCGCATCTGCAGCGAGTCGGTACCAGACCGCCGCCTCGCCCGCGTCGGGTGCACAGCCGCGACCTTCCGCAAGAAACTGTCCGAGGCGATGCTGCGCGATCGCATCGCCGCGCTCGGCGGCCATGCGCATCCACCGCGCGGCTTCACCATCATCGGCGGGTCCGCCAGCACCGTCCGCGAGCAGGAGTCCCAGCCGCCGAGCTGCCAGCGCGGGGTCGGCGTTCATGCCTCTCCCAAGCCAATCGCGCGCTGCAGCCGCGTCCCTTGCCGTCCCGATGCCATCCGCGAGACGGAGACCGTAGCGCAGTGCGCCCTCGATGCTGCCGGCTTCGGCAGCAAGTCGGTACCAACGGGTCGCATCCGCCTCGTCCGTCGAGATGCCATTGCCCCGCGCAATCATGCCTGCAAGTTCAAGCGCACATTCCCCGTCACCGAGCTTTGCCGCCTCTCCGAGCCAACGCTGCAGCGCGACCCGGTTGGGCGGCTTGCCGTTCCAGCCGCCGCGGTGGAGGGCAACAAGTCGCTGCATTGCCTCAAGACTGCCGCCCTCCGCTGCGCGCTCGTACAGGATCACGGCCGTATCGATGTTGGCGGGGCCATTGGTGCCCTCCTCCTGCGCCTGCGCCTGCGCGAACAGATCCGCGGGTGCCAAGGGTGGTTGTTTGGAGCACGCGGACAGCGCTGTGATGACGATGGTGACATGGGTCCATGCGGCGGACCGCAGGCGGGGCGGGGAAATGTGGGGCATTCCACCCATGCCGCGGATGGTAATCGCGTCTGCGCGCGCGTCCAACCGCGGTTGCGTTCTCAGATGTCCACTTGAACGCCGAGTTCGATCATGCGCCCAGGCGGGATCGAGAAGTACAGGGGATTGCTTGAACTGATCTGAGCGAGGGTGCAAAACAGCCGCTTTTGAAAGCCTGGCATGGTGGATCGTCCGCGCGGCGACAGAATGTTCCTGCCAAGGAAGTAGGTCGTGCTGCCCTCGTGTGTTTCAAGCCCTTGCTCGCCTGCGATTCGCATGAGCCTCGGGACATCCGCAGACTGGAGGAATCCGTTGCTGGCGGCGACCGTCCAGAATCCGTCAGACTGTTCCGTGACTTTCACCTGATCGCTCCGATCCACGAAGGGCACGGCGACCGTCTGCACCGTCATGATCACGACCTTCTCGTGGAGCACCTTGTTGTGCTTGATGTGATGCAGAAGAGTCGGCGGCACGCCCGACTGCTGCTGTGTGAGGAAGACGGCTGTCCCCGAGACCCGAGGCAGAGGATGGGTCTGCAGGCTGTTGACAAGGTGCGTGAAGTCAAGCGTCTGCCGTGCGTAGCGCTCGATCATGACCTTTCGTCCGCGGATCCATGTGAAGATGATGTAACAGGTGGTGGATGCAATCAGAAGCGTGAGCCAGCCACCCTTGGGGATCTTGAATGTGTTGGCGATGATGAAGGTGAGATCGAGCGTCAAGAAGACGCCGAGGAAGGCAGAGAGGCGCACAATGCCCCACCCATGGTGGCGTTGCATCAGCACGGCGAAGAGGATGGCAACAAGTCCCATATCGAGCGCAACAGCGAGACCGTAGGCATAGGAGAGGCGCTCGGAAGTTTGAAAGATGAGCACGATGAGGCACACCAGCACGGCAGCGATCATGTTCATCAGCGGCACGTACACCTGAGAGCCATGTTCGGATGTGTGCACGACTCGCAGTCGTGGCAGCAACCCGAGTTGAATCGCAGCATGTGTGAGTGAGAAGATGCCCGTAATGATGGCTTGGCTCGCGATGATCGCTGCTGCTGTCGCCAGAATCACCATGGGGCCGACGCCCCACTCGGGCACGAGTAAAAAGAAGGGATTCACGATGGCTTCTGGGGTTCGCAGAAGCAGCGCGCCCTGGCCGAGGTAGTTCAGAAAGAGACCGGGCAGCACGATGCAGTACCACGCTGTACCGATGGACCGTCGCCCGAAATGACCAAGGTCTGCATAGAGCGCCTCGCCACCCGTAATGCAGAGCATGACGGCACTGACGACCGTGATGGCGGCCGTGAAAGATCCCTGAAAGACATTGACAACATGAATGGGATTGAGTGCTTCAAGAATCTGGGGTGTCTTCACGATGCTGACCGCGCCAAGCACCCCGAGTGTGAGGAACCACAGCAGCATGATGGGTCCAAACAGGAAGCCGATGAACGAGGTGCCTTTTCGCTGAATGAGAAAGAGCCCGAACAGCACCACCAGTGCCATCAGCATGATCAACTCGGTGGAAAACATGGGCTCGGACCGAAGCTCGAAGGGCTGCAACTCCTTCAGTCCCTCCAGTGCCGAGAGAACGCTGATGGCGGGAGTAATCAGGCCATCCGCATACAGCAACGATGCGCCAACGACTCCCAGGATGAACCATCGCCTCGGTAGTCCAAAGACGCTGCCTTCCTTGGGAGTCGGCAGCAGCGACAGGAGGGCAAAGATGCCCCCTTCGCCACGATTGTCTGCGCGGAGTATGAACAGCAGATATTTGACGCTGATGACGAGCATGAGCGTCCAAAAGAAGATGCTGATCAGTCCGTAGACCAACGGCAGTGACACCGCATCGGCGCTCACCGACTCCTGGCCTGGCACCAAAAAGCCGGCCCGCAGGGCGTACAGGGGACTCGTGCCAATGTCCCCAAAGACGATGCCAATGGCGGCAAGCACAACGCCGGCCTTCAACTTCGCGGTCGCACTTGCGTGCCCATCCGTGGGCGATACTGGGGAATCTATGGCGCTCATGCTGCGGGGCAGGATTGCGGCTGACTGCCCGCCGCCCGCATGCCCACGGCTGGAGTGTAATCGCAGGTGTACCTCTCGCATCGGGGCTGACTTTCGTGTCTAATCCATGCATGGCTATTTCCCGACGTGATTTCGTTCTCGCTTCGCTCGCGGCGCCGATCTCATTCAAGGCCGTGACGCGACTCTCCCGGCAGCGTCCACAAAGCAACAGCAAATTGCGCGTGGCCAAGATCGGCTGTGGTGGGATGGGCAATGACGACCTCCGTGCGGTCGCCTCGCATCCGATGGTGGAGATTGTGGCGCTGTGCGATGTCGATCGCCGTGCGCTCGATGCGTGGCAACTCGGTACGAAGGACAAGGAGGGCAAGCCAGTGCCGCCACAGTTCCCACAGACGAAGGCATTCGCCGATTGGCGGGAATTGTTCGCATCCATGGAGAAGAGCTTTGATGCAGTTGTCGTGAGCACGCCCGACCACATGCACGCGGCTATCTCGATGGCCGCGATGAACTTGGGCAAGCATGTGTACTGTCAGAAGCCGCTCGCGCATGGCGCGTGGGAGAATCGCCGACTTGCCGAGGTGGCGGCGTCGAAGCCAAACATTGTGACGCAGATGGGAACGCAGCGGATCGCGACGAAGTGGAGGCGATACGGCGCAAAGCTGCTGCGCGAGGGCGCCGTCGGTCGCGTGAGTGATCTCTATGCGTGGACAAATCGCCCGGCAGGATGGTGGCCACAGGGTGGCGCCCGTCCGGCGGGCAGTGATCCGATCCCCGCGTGGTTGTCGTGGGATCTGTTTCTCGGTGTTGCGCCCGAGCGTCCCTACAAGGATGGCTACACGCCATTCAACTGGCGCGGCACGATCGACTGGGGAACGGGTGCCTTTGGTGACATGGGCTGTCACATACTTGATGTGCCGTTCTATGAGTTGGAACTGGGGATGCCCCTCTCGGTGCGCTGCGATCCAGAGAAGGCGACGAGCGATCAGTACCCGGAGCGCGAGACGGTCATCATGAAGTATGCGGCCGGACCCAAGACGGGACCGAATGGGCTGACGTTGCACTGGTTTGACGGTGGACGGCTCCCCGATTTCCGTGCACTTGGTCTGCCCGAGGGTTGGGAAGGCGGAAAGACTGGGGAGGAAGTCGTGAAAGGTGATGGCGGTGTGATCGCCGTCGGCGACAAGGGCGTGCTGTGGTTCCCGATCGAGTTTGCCTGGTCGCGTGTGTTCGTCGATGGCAAGCCAGTGAATCTGCCCACGGAGGATGTCGGCGCATCGAATCACTGGCATGACTGGATCGATGCATGTCTTGCGGGGAAAAAGGATGCATGTGTCTCGCGCTTCGAGAAGGGAGGGCTACTCTGTGAGAGCCTCTCCATCGGGGCGGTCAGTGCGCTCGATCCCGGCAAGGACCTGCAATTCAGCCCAGAATCATGTGCGTTCACGAACAGTCCTGTCGCGAGCCGCATGCTGCGGCGCGCACCTCGCTCCGGTTGGGCAGTCGCGAACCTCTAGCTGTCGTTCCCGCTGTAGTCGATCGCGCACAGGACCGTGAGTGTCTGCGCGATGCTGCTGCCACGATTCAGGCGAATGACTGCGATCGGCGTGAGTGATGCGAAGCGCGGTGCAAGGTCGCGCATCGCTCCATCGACCTGATCGCTCGTCACGAAGAGCAGCGCATCGCGTCCGACGAGATCGCGGTCGCGGTACAGCCATCCGAACTGTCGTGCGTCGCTGCTCAGGCACGCGACATCAATATCTGTTCCGTGCAGCGCCGTGGCCAGTTTTCCCGCATCACGCCAGTTGATCGCGGCTGCGAAGAACCTGTCTCGCGCCACCCCCTCATCTCCGCAGCGCACGAGGATGTCCGCATCCAACTCGGGCAGCGGTGGCTGCGGGTCGGGCGATCGGGGCGGACGCGACACCTTCGGCGGCTTGCGCTCCCACGTGGATGGCGCTGGCGGCGGCGGCGCGAGCACATCCTGGACGGTGGGGAGGGGCGGCTGCGTGAGCACATCGTTGGTGGGCGGCAGCACTGTTGGCATCTCGTCGATGCAGGGAACATCAGTCACCGCATCGCCCGCCTGTGCACCGAGCGTGTACACCGCGGGGGGCGGCACGAACAGCGGCTGACTCGCCGCAAACTCCGCGCGTTCGCTCGCTCGCCGTACCACGAAAGTGCGGATGGCGTTCCACGGCAGCGCCTCGAGCGTCGGGTCTTTGACGGAGGCTGCCGCTGGAATCATGCGCTGTATCCATCCGTGCGCCGCCTGCGTCACACCGATCGGCACGACCACAAGAAGGACGACCGCCGAAAACACCAGCCAGTTTCTGACCAGTGCTCGCTTGCCATGCGCAAGTTCGTGTGCTGTCGCGACACCAAGCAGCGGGAAGGCAAACAGATAACCAATCGCAGGCCAGTGGGGGAGCCCCTTCGGACTCCACGCCGCGATCAGGAGAAAAGTGGTGACCGGCACAAGGGTCATGCACGCAAAGAACCATGTCGACCGTGCCAAAGTGCTCTCGTGTGGGCCGCGCCGCAGCGCCTTCACCATCTCAAACAGGAGTGGTGCCCAGATCCAGGGCAGAATGATCCCTGCCTGCGCACCAAGTGACTCGAGGACGCGCAAGGGATGGAAACCTCCGTCTGTGGAAGCACGCGCGCTCTGGAATCGGAAAGAAGCCCAGTCATTCGTCGCGTTCCAGATGAGCACGGGACTTGTCACTGCGATCGCAGTCGCAGCACCGACCCATGGCGCCGGGTGGCGCAGGAGTTGCCGTCCCTCGCGCGTGGACAGCAGGAACAGCAGCACGCCAATCCCGGCGAGTGCGGCTTGGTACTTCGCGAGCCCCGCTGTACCGAGTGCAGCACCCGCAACGATCCAAGTTTTCCATGGGCTCCACGGTTGGACATTCACGACCTGCAGTGCACCGAGGACGCCGCCGCGAGCAAGCGCCCATGCCATCACCATGAGTGCCGCGAGCAGCGGTCCATCTGGCAGAGCCCATCCGCCAAGCGCCACGGCAAAGAGTGCCGAGAGATTCAGCAGCACTGCGGTCCATGCGCCAGCCTGCGGTGAAAACAGCAGGCGCGCCGTCCGCCACGCCATCCATGTGGTGAACGCAAACAGCAGGATGAAGGGAAGACGAATCCAGATCGCCTCCACCGGACCGTTTCCACACAGTGCGAGCCCTGCACGCACAAGCAGATAGACAAGTGGCGGGTGATCAAACCCCGAGAGCGTGACAGAACGACATGCGCCGACTTCATACGCCTCGTCGATTCCAAGCGGCAGCCAGACGCCCACCAGCACGCGCAGCAGCGTTCCCGCCGCGATTGCCGTCCATGCGATTGCGGTTGGCGATCGCGGCCAGCCCGCATCCATCGCGCGTGGCACCGAAGGTGGATGCAACTTCCACCAGATCCACAGCGCGGTCATCACACAGCCTGCGCCAAGCAGCCAGCCCGCGATCACATCGGTCAGGTAGTGCGCCTCCAGTACGATCCGAGTTGCCGCGATTGCTACACCGACCATCAGGATCGGCCATCGCAGTTTGGGGAACCAGATCGCAAGTACCAGTGAAGCGGCTGCGGCGGTCGTCGCATGTCCACTTGGAAAGGACGCCCTCACCCATCCCTTTTCAAACCACTCAAATCCGGTGAGATCACCGGAGATGAACGCAGCGGGACGCCAACGCCCGAACAGAATCTTCAGCGCATTCGCCAGCCCACCGGAGGCAGCAACGGTCACACCGAGCAGGAATGCCCACCGCGCAAGATTGTCGCGTCCCGTGCGCCAGCCATACACGAAGAGCAGAACAGATGGCACAATGAGCCACTGTCCCTCGCCGAACTCGGTCAGAATCAGCGCGACATCATGAATCTCCCACGGAAGACTCGCTCCAAAGAGAGCGACCTCGTGGTCGACGAAGAACAGGATCGCGAGCACGCCGAGCCCGATCAGAGCCGCACGCGCTACGCGGCGCGGCGAGGGCATCTGTGCCGGCGTGTCGATCATGGGCGCCTCCAGATCGGCAGCCATGCAATGGCCGAGAGCAGCATCGCTGCAGGGATGAGTGCCATCGCCCACTCCCATCCCCACGATGAATCGGCGAGGCGTCCGACGATCACGGGGCTTGGAACATCGCCCAAGGCGTGGATTGCCAGCACATTGGCGCCCACCGCAAATGCGCGAAGATCTGCAGGTACGGCGTTGACCACCAACGCATTCACGGGGCCCTGCGTTGCGAAGGCAAATGTCGCCGCGAGAAACAGGACCGTCAACACCAGCACCGTATCCGTACAGTACAGAGCCGCGGCGGTGAGCGGGGTTGCCGCGAGCATGCAGAGGCTGCACAGCAGCAGGCACGCGCGCGAGCCGCCGCCGAGCGCGCGTGCCGCTACACCACCGCCGAGTGTCCCGAGCAGTCCTGCCGCCACGATGATGATGCCGAACGATGCGGATGCATCGACGGCGCTCCAGCCGCGGACGGTGGTCAGGTAGTGCGGCATCCAGACGGCCAGCGCACCGAATGCAAAGGTAAAGGCTGTGAGACCGATCGTGGCAGACCGAAAGTCGGCACTGCCGAAGACGGTTCGCAGCGCCACCGCGCGCTGTCCAATCGGGACATGGTCCGTGCTCGCCTGTTCATCCGCGTTCGGCAGCGGCTCCCGCAGACGCAGGCAGAGGAACGCAAGCAACAGCCCCGGCACGCCACCGGCGATGAAGACCGAGCGCCACCCCCAGTGTTGGGAAAGCATTCCGGATGCGATGTAGCTGAGTGCCGTGCCGATCGGGATGGCCGCGCAAAAGATGCTGAGTGCGGAGGCTCGCCGCTCAGGCTTGAAGTGCGCGGCGAGCAGGGCAGGGCCGAGCGTGGAGTACGCCGCCTCGCCGATACCTACGAGCGCACGGAGCAAGAGCAGCTGCAACAGCGTGTGAACGAATCCGCTGGCGAGCGTGGCTGCACTCCAGATGAAAATGCCAGCGGCGAGGAGGTGCGGTCTGCTGGCGCGCCGCGCGGCAAGTCCAAACAGAGGCGCAGCGATCATGTAGACGATCAGGAAGGCACTCGTGAGCAATCCGATTTCGGTCTGCGTAGCGCCGAGCGACTGCTGAAGCGGTGCCACAATGCCGGCGAGGAGGTAGCGATCGAGATAGTTGAGCAGGTTCAGTGTGGTGAGCAGCGTCAGTGTCCCCGTCGATCCATGCAGAAACTTGTTGGCTTGCGCTGCCATCTCGGATGGCGTGGTACCCCAACTTGCCTCAGTTCACAAGAGCAAGACCATTGTCCGGAGAGAGGGTAGGATCCCCGCCTTCAGGGTCTTCGCACGTCACAACACTGAAGGAACAACACCAAATGAAACGAATCATCGCTCTCGCTGCGCTCTCTCTCGTACTCATTGGCTGCGCTTCGGGTCCAAAGACCGAGGAGCAGCAGAAGGATCTCAGCACGGAAGTTCGCGCTGCGGTCGATCGGTTGAAACTCCGGGATCCGAGCATGGACAAGTTCTTTGCAGGCTCGTCTGGGTATGTGGTGCTGCCGTCCGTTGGGAAGGGGGGGCTCATCTTTGGCGGTGCTGCAGGGAATGGCGAGGTCTTCTCCGGTGGGCGTTCCATCGGCTTCTGCTCGATGAACCAAGGTTCGGTCGGTGCTCAGATCGGCGGGCAGGTATTCGATGAATTCATTTTCTTCAAGGATCAGTCTGCGCTGAACCAGTTCAAGAACGGCACGTTCCAGTTCGCGGCACAGGCGTCTGCCGTGATGGCGACGTCAGGTGCCGGCGCAGCAAACGACTATCAGAATGGAGTCGCGGTCTTTATCGGAAGCAGCACGGGTGCGATGCTTGATGCATCGATCGGCGGACAGCAATTCGACTTCCGCGCAGGCGGGGCGAAGTAATGATCAAGTGTTTCCCCCACCTGACGTGGTCCCGTCGGAGCGCCGCGCTCACCGTGCTGCTCTCGCTCGGGTGTGCGGTGCTTGCCGGTGGATGGATGCAGTCACAGCAGCGATCCTTTCGCTGGGATGTGCATGACATGAAGCGCCCACAGCCGCCCGTCGTACAGACGGGGGCTGTCTGTGCGATGACGCCGCCGAGCGATGCCGTCGTGCTTTTTGGCGGCAGCGACACATCCAAATGGGTCAAGGCCGGTTCAGAGTCACCGATCGGGTGGAAGGCGGATGGCGGAGTACTCACCATCGTGCCGCGCACGGGAGACATTGCCACCCGAGATTCTTTTGGCGACTGCCAGTTCCATATCGAGTGGATGGTTCCCACTGAACTGAAGTGCGACGGTCAGAAAGGAAGCAACAGTGGCATCTTCTTCATGTCTCGCTACGAGCTGCAGATTCTGAACTCGTCCGGCAACGTCACCTACGTGGATGGCATGGCGGGTTCGATGTATGGGCAGCACCCGCCGCTGGTGAACCCATGCCGCCCGCAGGGGCAGTGGAATGCCTATGACGTCATCTTCCGTGGACCACGCTTTGATACGGCGGCGGGGATTGTGCGCACCGCGTCCATGACGGTGCTGCTGAACGGTGTGCTGGTTCAGGAGAACTCCGAGGTGCTCGGCGAGACCGCACATATGCGGCGCGCTTCCTATGCATCGCATGCGGAGACTGCACCGATCAAGTTGCAGGATCACGGCGACGCGTTGCAGTTCCGAAACATCTGGGTTCGTCCGCTCGCCGCCCCGGCGGTCGCGGAGTGATCGCCTGCGTTTCCGCCGCGCCCCCAAGCGGCGTGCCGATGTCATGGCGCGATGGCGGTGCTCTCACGCCATGGTGTTGTTGAGCAGATTGTTGTAAGCGTTATACGCCGCAACTTTGTAGCACTCGGCGTAGGTGGGGTAGTTGAAGACGTTGGTGAGGAAGAAGTCGAGTCCACCCTTGAGGCGGATCACGGCCTGCCCGACATGCACCAGTTCAGTGGCATTCGAGCCAACGATGTGGACGCCGAGCAGTTGGCGTGTTTCGCGGTGGAAAATCAGTTTCAGAAATCCGTCTGCCGTCTCGGCGATCTTGCCCCGTGCGATCTCGCTGTAGCGCGCGACGCCAATTTCATACGGAACCTTCTGTTTGGTGAGTACTTGCTCCGTTGCACCGGCGCTACTCATCTCTGGAATGCTGTAGATGCCGAGCGGGTAGTCGTTGCCCATCGGCGAACTCGGTGCACCAAACATGTGGCAGGCGGCGATGCGCCCTTGCGCTGAACTCGTTGCAGCGAGCGCAGGGAAGCCAATCAGATCGCCCGCGGCGTATACGCCGCTCACTGTGGTCTGGTAGGTCTCGTTGACAGAGATGCGTCCTCGTGAATCTGCCACAAGGCCAATCGCATCCAGATGCAGCCCCTCCGTGCAGCCTTGTCGACCGGCGGAGATGAGGGCCACATCGGCCGTCATGCGTTTGCCGCTCTCGAGTTCCACCACGACTCGCCGAGGATGCTCGTCGATACACGCAATACGGACAACCGCCTCGCTGCAGCGAAAGATCACATCCTGCAGCCGCATGTGATGGATCATCTCGTCGATGGTTTCGGTATCCATGAACGAAATGGGACGTTCCGTACGCTCGATCAGCGTCACCTTGGTGCCAAGTGAGGCGAAGAATGACGCGTACTCGACGCCGATCACGCCGCCACCCACCACAATCATGGTGCGCGGGATCTGGCGGAGTGCAAGGATGCGATCGCTCGTGAGCACGATGGGACTTTCATCACTTGAATGATCGGGGCACGAGGCGGGGATGACGGGTCGAGTTCCCGTGGCAAGCAATGTGAACGCAGTCGTTATGCGACGATCGCCTTCAGGACTGTCGATCGCAAGGGTGTGCGAATCGATGAAGGAGCCAAAGCCTGAAAGGATGTTGACATCGTTTCGATTCAGAACCTCGCGGATGAGCTGCTGCTCGTCATGGATAACACCGCTGACTCGGTCGATCAGCATTGGCATCGTCAAGCGAATCGGATCTGCGCCAGCCGCTTCCAGCGACTTGCGCACCGTGCCGCGCTGCAGGCTTATCACCGCCTCGCGAAAGGTCTTGGAGGGCAGCGTGCCGAGGTGTACGGAAACGCCACCGATGGCGCCGCGACGTTCGATCAACGCCACACGCTTGCCGAGCTTTGCGGCTTGAATCGCAGCAGCCTGTCCTGCCGGTCCGCTCCCCACGACCGTGAGATCGAATTCATACTCCTGATTCATGAGGGCAGCATAAGGGGGGATCGACGATACTGTGGCAGACATGGACTTCACGCCCAATCAGGAGTCAATTGCCGCCTGCTATCGCCTGCTGATCGGCGTGATTGTGCCGCGACCGATCGCCGTGGTCGGCACCGTGTCGTTGGAGGGACGGCCGAATCTCGCGCCATTCTCCTTCTTCACTGGGATCGGCTCGCGACCGATGTCGCTGCTCTTCTGTCCTGTAAACAATCGCGACGGCGGCGAGAAGGATTCGCTTCGCAATGCGAAGTCGCGATCAGAGGGTGGTCAGGGGGAGTTCACGGTCAGCGTCTGCACCGAGCCGATCGTGCGACGCGTCGCCACCGCGGCAGAGGCGCTGCCATTTGGTGAGAGTGAGTTCGCCTTGGCGGGGCTGCATGAGCGCCGAAGCACGGTCGTCGCGCCTCCTTCGGTGGCGGAGAGTCCCGCGGTGTTTGAGTGTCGAACGCTCCAGGTCGTTCGGCTTGCGGCAGGGCAGGCAGGCGGCGGCAACATCGTGGTTGGTGAAGTCGTTCATGTTTGGATCGATGATGCGCTGATTTCGGATGGCGCCGTGGATCCGCAGCGACTCCGTGCGGTGGCTCGGATGGGTGGCGATTCCTGGGCAACGACTCGTGAACGCTTCAATCTTGCGATGGGACGTGAGGCAATGCAGGCCTGCTTACCAATCGACTTTGGGGTGGTGTAATCGTTACCCTATGTGCAGTATGCCGCAGCGACCCAACCGCCGCCGTTCTGGGAATGCTCGCGTGCGAACCACCAAGGAGAAAGACATGCCAACCACCAAGTCCATGCCAAAGAAGCGCAGCACCGTCGCGAAGTCGTCTCGAGCAGGGAGCGCACCGAAGACAAAGTCGCGCACGAACGTGAAGCCAGCGAGCAAGACACGAACGTCCGTTGCGGCGAGGTCGACCACCAAAAAGCCAACGCGTTCCAAAGTGCGTAAGACCAAGTCGACGGCAGGGAACGTGTCGCCCAAGTCGCGTGCCTCGACCATCGTCGAGACATCCCCGCTGACTTGGTCCTCGAGCGCAGTCGGACCAACCTTTGGACAGATCCAACTTGCCGCCTACCACAGCTGGTTGCAGAACGGCGGCACCGAGTTCGACAACTGGGTCGCTGCGGAGACGGAGCTGAGGCGCAAGCCATCGGGTGGCTCTGGCGGGAACTGAGTTTGCACCCCGTGCCCAAACGTGCGGCGCTCTGCGTCTGTGGGGCTGTTGCAGTGCTTCTTTCGTGCCAAGCACCGCCTGACATTTCGCGCAGCGAGCCGCAGCGCATCGATCTCTTCAACGGCACAGATCTCGCGAACTGGAAGGTGTTCCCTGCCGATGCTCCCCCCGGGACTTGGACGGTGCGCGATGGTGTTCTTGTGTGTGCCGGTCAGCCCATCGGATATCTGCGCACTGAACGCAGGTACACGAGTTTCGAGCTCGAGCTGGAGTGGCGCTTTGATCCGTCCAAAGGTGCTGGAAACTCAGGTGTCCTCATGCGCGTGCAGCACCCAGACAAGGTGTGGCCGAAGTCAATCGAGGCGCAACTGCAGAGCGGCAGTGCCGGAGACATTTGGAACATCGATGCATTCCCGATGAGTACCAACGTGGACCGCACGAAGGGCCGCCATACGGAAAAAGCGCAGCCATCCAACGAGAAACCTCTCGGGGAGTGGAATCACTATGCCATTCGGCTCGTCGACGAAGACCTGCAACTCGCGGTGAATGGCGTGGTGCAGAACACCGCAACACGCTGTGAAGTGATCGATGGCTGGATCGCCCTGCAGTCCGAGGGCGCACACATCGAGTTTCGAAACATCAGGCTTCGCCCGCTGCCCTGATCAGCCGTTCGTGCGCTTGAACTCGCGCATGAAGGCGACAAGGGCCTCGACGGCCGAGAGGGGGCACGAGTTGTACATCGATGCGCGTATGCCACCTGCTTCACGGTGGCCTGCGAGTCCATCGATGCCATCGCGTGCAGCATCTCTCCAAAAGCGGTCATCGAGTTGTGCGGTCGGCAGTCGAAATGATGCATTGATCAGCGAGCGACACGCTGCATGCCCGAGCGGTGTGTAGAACCCATCCGAGGCATCGATCGCATGCTGCACCAGCCGCGCGCGCGCATGGGTGCGGCGTTCCATTTCGGCGACGCCACCTTCGCGGAGCATCCACTGACACATGCGCCACAGCGCATGGATGGCGAAGGTCGGCGGCGTGTTGATGCGACTGCCCGCCTTCGCATGAGCTGCGTAGGAGAACATGGAGGGCAACTTCCGCGGTGCACGCTGCAGCAGATCGCGGCGCACGATGATGATCGACATCCCTGCAACGCCCAAGTTCTTCTGGGCCGACGCGTACACCAGGCCATGCGCAGCCCAGTCCACAGGTCGAGAAAAGATCTCGCTGCTGGCATCGTTGATCAGTACGCCACCATCGGCACAGCGGGGGGGGTGTCGGTACTGCGTGCCATGCACAGTGTTGTTGGAGCAGTAGTGCATGTACGCGGCGCCCGTGCTCGCGGGACACTCCGCATCACTTGGCACATGGTCGTACGCGCAGCGCTTGCCTTCAAACGGGACGGCGATCCTCGCACTTGGCACAGCATCACGTGCCTCCACGATCGCCTTCGCCGTCCAGATGTCTGTGTCGGGATAGTCCGCGACGCCGCCGTCGGGCAGCAGGTTCAGTGGGATCAGTGCGAACTGCAATGTCGCACCGCCCGGAACGAAGAGGATCTCATGCGTCTCGGGGATTTCGCCCAAGCGCCGGCAGCAGTCGAGTGCGCCCGCCAGGACACGGTCAAAAGGCGGCTGCCTGTGGGAGTGCTCCAAAATACCGATGCCCGTGCCCTCCAGATCAAGCAGGTCTGCGCCAAGCTCACGCAGCACACCCTCGGGCATCGCGGCGGGGCCTGCGGAAAAGTTCCAGATACGTCCCATCGTCGGGGCTCTTCAGTCCTGCGTGCCGCGCCGTACGGACTGCACATGCACGCCCAGTACGTTTGGGGCCTCACGAATCTGTTGGATGGTGCGCTCGGTCGGCAGCTCATTCAAGTGGATGCGTGCGATCGCCGCCCGATTGCCTTCGCAAATGACATTTTCCATCTCTTCCACATTGATGCCCGCCTGTCCGAGCACATCGAAAACACCGACCAGCACACCGGGACGATTCAGATGGCGCACATGGATCAGCGTCGTTGCGCTGCTGGCCGAGGAGCGATTCATGCACGCGGTGACTGTTCCCTGGTCGAGCCACTGGCGCACGATGCGAACGACATCGTGATCGATCGACTCGCGCGCCTGCGCGGTGTGCGCACCCGCATCGAGCGTTGCGATGACACCAGGCTCCGCCAGCAGTTCCGCAGCCGGCGACCCAGGCTGCGAGAGACCATCGGCGGAATGCAGATCGAGCCCCGCACGAATGCCCTTGGTGCGGCATGCGTTGAGCAGTGCACGCTCACTCACCACGCTGCCGAGGCTCGTGTTGACGATGGTCGATCCCATGCGAAGCGCCTGAAAGAACTTGTCACCAAGCAGGCCCTCGGACTCCTCGTTGCCCGTCACGCTGACACTCACGACATCGGAGAGCTTCGCAAGATTCACGAGATTCGCACAGTAATCGATGCCGAGTGCGTTACACCGTGCTTCCGTGATGTGTCGGCTCCACGCAACGACATGCATGCCAAACGCGATGCCACGGCGTGCGACTTCCTGCCCAACTTGACCGAGACCGACCACGCCGAGCGTTCGCCCGAAAAGCCCGGGAGCCTCGCGTCCACCTTCGCTGTGATGCCCGAGGCGTGCCCGCTGTGCCGAGGTCGCCAGATCCCGATCGCATGCGAGGATCATGGCCCATGCCAGTTCCGCCACGGCTGACGCGGTGCGTCCCGGGCAGTGCACGACAAAGATGCCGCGGTTGCTGGCTGCTTCCACATCGATGCTCTCGATCGTCGGTCCCGTACCGATGACGAGCCCGAGCCGTTCCGTGGCACTCAGCACACGATCATCCACGCGAGTATCACGCGTGATGAGAATGTCGGGCTCGATGTCGCGCATCGCATCGGGGAGCGTCGTGCCTTCCAGCATGGGATTCTGGATGGCATCGCAGCCTGCGGCACGGAGCCCCTCAAGCGCGTGTGCGCCAAGTCGATCGACAACCAGCACCCGTGAAGCCATCGCCAATGGCGTTGCAAACACGGTTGGCTCCTGTTCATTCATGCCGTTCATCCTAGCGCTGCATCGAGTGCGGGCGAGAATGAGTGCAGGAACAGGCCGCTTCGGATCTTCGGATGGAACCATGTCGACTTGGGCGGCATGATGAGTCCGGCTCCTGCGACCGCGAGCAATTCCTCGATCGATGTCGGGTACATGGCGAATGCGATGTCCGCTTTGCCGTTCTCCACGTGTGCGGCGAGTTCCTGCGCGGTGCACCCGCCGAGGAACGACAGGCGGGGATCTGTCCGTTCGTCTGTGATCCCCAAAATGGGCGCAAGGACAGTGCGCGAAAGTCGGACAACATCCAAGAGATCTGTGGGTGACTCGCCGTGTGCGCGCGGCAGCCGCAGGCGCCACCAAGACTTGTTGAGATAGACCGAAACTTCTCCTTTGGCGCGGGGTGCCGGTCCTTCGCTTTCATCGACCATCTCGAGGACCGCAACTTCGTTGAGCGCACGCTCCAACTGCTCAGCTCGCTGTCCGCTCGCCAGCCGTGCCAAGCGGTGGTAGGGCAAGATGAGGAGTTCTTCTGCCGGATAGATCACCGCGGGGAAACGCCCGACTTCGTTGCGATCAATGTCATCCGTCACATGGGCAAGCGCGTCCGAGGCACGTGCTGCCGCTGCACTTCGGTGATGACCGTCCGCAATGAAAACGCGTGGCACATCAGCAAACAGTTGGCGGTACGCATCGATGGACGTGGCAGCCCAAAGCGTATGAATGACCTTGTCCGGCGCACTGAAGTGAAACAACGGGCGATGATTCATATCTCGCGAGAGCTGCGCCACAAATCCATCGAGCCCTGCCACTGTGAGAAAAACCGGCTCGCAGTGGGCGCGAAGCGTGATCATGTGGTCAGTGCGATCCTGCTCCTTGTCAGGACGGGTCAGTTCATGCCGCGCGATGATGCCGCTGACATAGTCCGCCACATCCACGCAGCACACCAATCCACTTTGCGTCCGTCCTTGTGCGGCCTGCCGATAGATATAGAAGTTCTCCCTGGGCTCGCGCACCATGCAGCGGCGTTCCAGCAGTCCGCGGAGATTGTCGAGCCCTCTCGCGTACACGCTTGGCGAGTGCGGATCCTGATCGGGTCCGAAGTCCACCTCGGGACGCACCACGCGCATGAAGCTGTTCGGATTGGCCGCGCAAGCCACGGCTCCTGCGAAATCGACCACGTCATAGGGGGGGCATGCCACTTGTGAAACTCGATTTGCAGCTGCTCGGAGTGCAAAAAACGGGTGAACGTGCATGCGAAGCCCAAGTGTATCGGACCCTCCGTGGTGTTTTTTTCGGACTCCGCTGAAGGAGGTGCGTTCGACTGCCGAAAGCGGGAAGCCGTGAAGCCGAAGAACTGCATCGACATACTTGTTCGCCTTATTGAAGCGAAGGAAGGCGAGTGTCCAGGGCACTGTCACCGCGTGGCATCTCTCGCCGCATCACTTGCCGCACACCTTGGACTCGATCAGGGCCAGATCGAGGACGTGCACACCACCGCGATGATCCATGATCTTGGCAAGTTGACCGTTCCAGATGAGATTCTCTTCAAGGCGGGGCGACTGACGGATGCAGAGTTCGCTCTGATGCGCCGTCATCCTGAAACAGGGGCCCGCCTGATCGGCGCATTCGACGAACTCCGCTTTGCTCAGCCGGGTGTTCGCGGTCATCACGAGCGATGGGATGGCCAGGGCTATCCCGATCGCCTGCAGCGAGATGCGATTCCGCTGGCATCTCGAATCATCGCGATCGCAGACTCGTTCGATGCGATCTGTTCGGATCGTCCCTATGCGAAACGGCGATCGCCGCGCCAAGCCGTGGATGAGGTCTTGCGCTGTGCTGGCTCGCAGTTCGATCCAGAACTGGCAGTGCACTTCGCCGATCTTTGGCAGTCGGACGATGTGCTCCAGCAGTGGGGTGACACCAACAGCAAAAGAATTATCGCTGCAAGTGGACAAGGTGAAGATTTGTGGTATTCTGTTCGCCGTAGTGGCGACGGAATGCCATGGGGGCATCCGAGAGCGCAAGCGTGCAAGGAGACCGCACATGCTCGAAAAATCAGCACAACTTGTGTCACTTTTGGCGCATAGTTTGAGTGGTTTTGAGCGTCTTGTGGTGGAACTGCATTACATCGACAGAATGCCAACGAGCGAGATTTCTGACGTCCTTGAGGTGGATGAGGATGAAGTCAATGATGCACTCGAAGGCATTCGCAGTCGCGTCCGCGAAGTGCGAAAGGCCTTCGTGAATGCGCTGTGCATGTCGGAGGCCGAAACCGGTGAGTTGGTGGGCGCCGGCGGGGCAGAATGAGTCAACGGCTCCGTTGGGTTGACTGTTTGCCTTTGTTTGCTTGAGTTTGTCCTGAGGGGAATCGGCCGCAAAGCAGTTTGCTGAGACGCACAGGAAGTGCCCAGCGCCCGTTGTGCCGCAGCTGGTGTCAGAGATGTTGAACCGACCGTGAAGTCCTGGTCAGAGGCGGAGAAACACTCGCGTGCTTTGACGAAGCACTCGTGAGGTATCCCTGTGCCTCGAACCAAGACATCATGGGCGGAGGCAATGGGATGGGTGCGATGGGAAAGTGGGTAGGCGGGGTGGAGGGCTAGTCAGGGCCGCTGCTTTGCGAGCGGTCCGCGTCACGGCTTCGGCCGAGTCCGCTGTGCAGAAGGCACAGTCGTGCGGACTCGGTCGAACGCTGGGCGCCGCCGTGACTCGTCCAGTGTTGAATCAGTGTTTGTTCGTCTTGCGGCCCTCGATTGAATCGAGGAGACTCAGTTCGTCCACGCGCCGAGGACAACAGTCAGGTCGCTTCCGTTCACCGAGCCGTCTCCATTCACATCCCCGTTGCCATTCAAACCCCAATTGGCGAGAAGGATCGTGAGATCGGTGCCGTTCACCACTCCATCGCAGTTGAGGTCCGCCGCAGCGCAGCTCGGTCCCGTTTGTACGGTCAGTGCGAGCGAGGCGGGGCGAGCCTGACCCACTGCAATGAGAGGATTCTCCCTTGCATAGAAGGAGGGGAAGTTGCCTCCCTGCTGTTGGACCAACGTCAGGCTGCTGACGACAAAAAACACGCGACCACGGTTCAAGCCCTGACGCAAGTATGCCTGAATCTTCGGCTGTGCAACGGACACGCTGAAGGTCATCTTGGATCGCAGCGGAATCAGATCTCCCGGCGCGAGTTCGCTGATCTGCCCAGTCGCAAACTGCAGAGCATCAAAGCTCAGGCGGGGGTTGTTCGACACATCGATGGGTGCGCCTGAGCTGTCAAAGCTCAAGGCAAATGCGTTTCGAACACCCGAGGCAAGTGGGTTTGGAGGGGTCGAATACGGCGAGTTTTCCACAAAGTTCAGCGCACTGAAGCTGTTTCGAAATCCGCACCCGAAGAGCTCAATTGGCTGCCCTGGGTCGGTATCGGCGACAAACGCAGGATCAGTCGGCGGGCGAAAGCTCCGCCACGAATCTGGCGTGGGGTCGTAAACCGCGATGCGGTCATTCGCGAACTCCACGGTCAGCACTGCGCTCGTGATTGTGTAGTTCTCCTCGCCCTGTCCGCTTGGAACAATGGGCGCGGTATCGAAAGCGACGATGAACTGTCCATCACGGCTGTCGAAATCCGACGACGCAGGATCAGACCCGAAGGTCGAAATGGTCGGTCGTGCTCCCGGCGATGCGTTGAATGGGTACATCCAGCGGTCAAGCGCAGGAGTCTCCCATGAGCCCTGTATGGAATCTGCGACAAGCTCAGTGGTGCAGAAGAGAGCTGCAAGCAGAGCGGCAGTGGTCGAAGATTGATGAGACAGACGCATCGGACATCTCGGCGGACTACCATTGAACAGCAAAGGCTCGCCACAAACAATAGGCATCCGATTCGTGCAAAAGCAAGCTATGACTGTTGTCTCTGTGCCAAGGACGTGCGGGAAAGCCGCGCCTTTGCAAGGGCGGCAGATTCCGAGCAAAGGCTGCCCTCGCGCATTCACTTTGGTCGAGCTGCTCGCCGTTATTGGTGTCATTGCTCTTCTTGTTGCGCTGTCAGCATCTGCAGTCACCGTCGTGCAGCGCACAGCACGGCAGACGACGGAACTTGCTGCGCTGAGAAGCGCGCTGCAAGGCTGGACGGGCTATGCGCTCGACAACGGGGGAGTGCTCATTCCCGGATTCCTGCCGGGCTTGCCCGCGTTTCAGCGGAACGGTGAGCCGATCCCCACGCAGACATATGGCGGCGGCGCCAACATTGCAGCACGGTGGCCTTGGCGGCTCACTCCATATCTCGGTGGTGACATGCGCTCGCTCTTCGTTGGTTCGCAGGCAGACATGTGGTCGAAGTTGGAGAATGGTGATCCAGAGCAGATGCTTTACTTTGCGAGTCTCTATCCCTCCTTCGGAATGAATTCGACGTGGGTCGGAGGTGATAGCGAACGGCTGGGCTTTCTTCCGGCCACGCTTCCAAACGGTCAGCGAAATCCCCTCGCAAACTTTTACCTCCGGCGCCTCGCGATGGCGCGGAATCCGGCGCGCGTGATTGCCTTTGCGTCCAGTCGTACGAATGCGACGGCGGATGGTGGTATTGCCGAGGGCTACTTCCGACTCGAGAGCCCGGCTTTCATCCAGCCGCAGTGGCAGGCGAGGTACGACCCTGAGGTTCCCGCATCGTTCGGCAACCTGAGTGCGCGCTACCGCGACGAGGCATGCGTGGGGACGATCGATGGTGCCGTGGCGGCAGAGGGGGTGAACGCCCTTCGCGATATGCGCCGCTGGGCCGATCAAGCGGACCGGGCGGATTGGAGCCTTCAACCCTGATTAGGGCCCTGATTCCGGGCGGTGCTACTCATCGCTTTCGCGAAGCTTGGCAAGAACGGAGAAGTCCTCCAGCGTCGTCGTGTCCTGTCGTAACTCCCGACCCGAGGCAATGTCACGCAGCAGCCGGCGCATGATCTTTCCCGATCGGGTCTTGGGTAAGAGTGTGGTGAAGCGAATCATGTCTGGGCGGGCGATTGCACCGATTTCGCGTGCGACATGCTCCTGCAGTTCTCGCTTCAGTGTTGGACTCGCTTTCCCGATGAAGTCGGGGCCAAGCGTCACGAACGCGGCGATTCCCGTGCCCTTGATTTCATGTGGCATGCCCACGACCGCCGCTTCGACGACCGCCGGATGCGATACGAGTGCGCTCTCCACCTCCATGGTGCCGAGGCGATGCCCGCTGACATTGATGACATCATCGATGCGGCCCATGATCCAGAAGTAGCCTCGATCATCGCGCCGCGCTCCGTCGCCTGCGACGTACATCCCCGACACCTTCGACCAGTACGTCTCGATGAATCGCGCGCGATCCTTGTGGATTCCACGCAGCATGGCTGGCCATGGCTTTCGAATCACCAGCAGTCCACCCGTGTTCGCAGGAAGTTCCTCGCCGCGTTCATTCACGATGGCAGCATCGATGCCGAACATCGGCAGGGTGCAGGAACCTGGCACCGTGGGGGTCGCACCTGGAAGCGGCGTGATGATGTGTCCGCCTGTCTCGGTCTGCCACATCGTGTCCACAATGGGGCAGCGTGAAGAGCCGATGGTTCGGTGGTACCACATCCATGCTTCAGGATTGATGGGTTCGCCAACGGTGCCGAGGACGAGCAGACTCGAAAGATCGTGTCGCTGCGGATGAGTATCGCCCCACTTCATGAAGGAACGAATTGCCGTCGGTGCCGTGTAAAAGTGTGTGACGCGGTGACGCTCCACGATTGCCCAAAAGCGATCCTCCGCCGGAAAGTTCGGCGCGCCTTCGTACATCAGCGTTGGCACACGATTGGGCAGCAGTCCATACACGATGTAAGAGTGTCCAGTGATCCACCCGAGATCCGCCGTGCAGAAGTAGACCTGTCCGCGCCCTGGCACAAGGTTGAAGGTGAGTCGTGCCGTATGCGCGGTAAAGATCATGTAGCCAGCCGTCGTGTGCACGATTCCCTTGGGCTTTCCCGTCGAACCGCTCGTGTACAGCAGGAACAGCGGATGTTCCGAGTCGACCGCCGCGCATGGGCAGTGATCCGACTGTTGATTCACGCACTCATGCCACCACAGATCGCGTGTTGGATGCATCGCCACCTCACGAGCGGTGCGACGGAGTACGAGCACATGGCGCACCTCTGGCAGTCGCGTACACGCTTCGTCCACATTTGCCTTCAAGGGCACCACTTGACCCCTCCGCCAAGCGCCGTCGCATGTGATGATGATGGTGCTCTGCGCATCGAGTACGCGGTCGACGATCGCATTTGGTGCAAACCCGCCAAAAATCACCGAGTGCGGCGCGCCAATACGGGCACAGGCAAGCACGGCGATCGCCAGTTCGGGCACCATGCCCATGTAGATCGTCACGACATCTCCTCGCTGGACGCCGAGCGCCAAGAGCGCATTCGCTGCGCGGGAAACTTCGCGCTGCAGATCGCGGTAGGTGAGTCGGCGAACCTCCGGTTCTGGCGAGCAGGGTTCTCCCTCCCAGAGGATTGCCACGTCATCGCCGAAGCCTGCTTCGACCTGTCGGTCGACGCAGTTGAAACATGCGTTGGTCTGCCCGCCGACGAACCAGCGCGCATCGGGTGCGTTCCACTCCAGAACACGCTTCCAAGGGTGCATCCAATGGAAGCTCCGCGCCACGTCACTCCAGTACGCCTCGGGATCCTCGAGGGAACGCGAGTGCTCCGCGCGGTACGCATCCATGCTCGGAACATGCACGGTGCCCATCTGCGTGCGAAAGTGATCGCTGGGCTCGAAGATGCGATTCTCTTGCAGAACGCTGGTGATGGCATCGCTCATGCACGACAGGCTAGCGCGGGGTTTTGGGGGGTGATCCGTAGGATGGGGGGATGCTGACGCTGCGTGAAGTCTCCAAGAGTTACGGCAGAGTGCGAGCAGTCGACGGTGTGTCGCTTCGTGTGGCGGCAGGGGAGGTGGTCGGACTGCTCGGGCCCAACGGCGCAGGCAAGTCCACAACGGTCGCACTCGTGACAGGACTGATGCGGCCGGACTCGGGGAGCGTCACGGTCGGAGCTGCCGGCGATCCATCGAACGCTTCGGTTCGCAGAGCCATTGGCTTCGCCCCGCAAGAGCTGGCGCTGTATGACATGCTCACCGCGACAGAAACGGTCACGATGTTTGCCCGGCTCTATGGCGCGTTCCGAAGTCGTCGTCAGGTGCTGGAGGCGCTTGACATGGTTGGTCTGGCGACGCGTGCCGATGAGCGCGTTGGGGGTTATTCAGGGGGTATGAAGCGTCGACTCAATCTTGCCGTGGCACTCATACATGAGCCGCCGCTCCTTGTGCTCGATGAGCCAACGGCGGGCGTGGATCCGCAGTCGCGTGCGCATGTGCGTGGGATCATTCGCTCCCGTGCCGCGTCGGGATGTGCCGTTCTGCTGACAACGCACGACATGGAGGAGGCGGAGAAGTTGAGTGACCGCATTGCGTTGATGGATCATGGAAAGATTCAGGCCGAGGGCACCGTGGACGAACTGGTCGCGATTCATGGCGCAGGCAGCAGCCGTGTGGCTCGGGGGTTGGAGAGCGTGCTCTTGAAGCTGACGGGCCGGGAGCTTCGCGAATGACTGGACCGCTGCTAGCCCTCGTTTGCAAGGATCTCCGCCTCCTGCTGCGTGACCGAAGTGCATTCGTTTTCACGTTGATTTTTCCGTTGGTCATTGCCGTGCTCTTCGGTCTGGTCTTCGGGCGGTTGGCCACACCCGGTCCGATTGCCGTCGCGCTTGTTGGCGAGGGCAGCGGATCGCTTGCTGAGTCATTCATCGCCGCGCTGCAGTCTGACCCCGCACTGCAGGTGGAGCGAGTGGCGGGACGTGAGGAGGCGATCGCGCGCGTTCGATCCGGGCGCTGCTGTGCAGTCGTCATCGTTCCTGAAGAATTCGACAGGGCGGCAGAAGCGCTGCTGACGGGTGGTTCGATGCCGATCGAGGTGTTTGGCGATCCGAGTCGTGCAGCAGAACTCGGATTGCTGCAGGGCAAACTGATGGAGATTGGCTTTGTGCAGTTCATGCTGAGTGTGGGCGATAGTGCACGCCTCCAGCGTCAGTCGGAACTGCTGCGCGCGTTGCCCGCATCCGACATGGGCACCAGTGAGGGCGAGCGCAACGCGATTCTCGATCTCCTTGCCGCGGCGCAGCGGCTCGCAGTGGCGCGCGAAGAGAAGGCACAGCGCCGCTCGGACAAGCAGATCAGCAGCGATGTCGCGGGCGCGTTCCCAAGGCTGAGCGCGTTCCGTCCTGTGCGCTTGACGCAGCGGGCGGTGGTCGATGATCCTGCGCGACCACCATCAAGCTTTGCGGTGACTTTCCCGCAAGGAGTCGTGTGGGGGCTTGCGGGATGCGTGATGGCGTTTGTCACGAGCCTGTCGGCAGAACGCAATCGCGGCACGCTTCGGCGCCTGTGCGCTGCGCCTCTTTCGATGCACACGGTGCTCGCCAGCAAGACGTTGGCCTGTTTCTGCATGGCGCTGCTGATGCAGGTCATGCTGATGGTGCTCGCCGTCACCGCATTTGGCGTGCGCCCCGTTCAACCCATGCTCCTTGTGCCCGCCATGGTCGCCATTGCAGTCGCGTTCACGATGGTGGCGATGGCGGTTGCATCGCTGTTCCAAAGCCTCGGTGGAAGTGAGGGTGCGGGGCGATCGGTGATACTCATTCTGGCACTTCTCGGAGGCGGATCCGTGCCGCTTGTGTTTATGCCGCCCGCACTCGCATCGGCCAGCGCTGTCAGCCCGTTCCGTTGGGCGATCGCTGCGCTGGAGGGTCCTCTGTGGCGGGGGGGATCCGTGCAGTCGCAACTGAGTGCGATCGGTGCCGTGCTCGTCGTGGCATTGATCGCAGCGGCGATCACCTGGGGCGCTCTCAGTCTGCGCCGGCACGCCGCGTGAGGCGTCGCATCAGCGGTTCGCTGCGAATGCACGTGCCGCTTCGACGGCCTCAGTCACCTTGGTGACATCTTTGCCGCCAGCCTGCGCCGTATCTGGTTTGCCGCCCCCCGATCCGCCGCAGGCTTGTGCAGCTGTGCGAACCCAGTCGCCTGCTTTCAGCCCCTTGGCGATCGCCCACGCGGGACTTGTGGCCGCGATGGCCACTTTGCCGGATTCGGCGTCTGGGCTGAGAAGCAGAATGGGTGTCTCCGGCAACTGTGCGCGCGATGAGTCGAGCGCGGCCATCAGTGCGGACGCATCCGCACCGCGGATCACGGCAATGAGTGGACGGCGTGTATCACCGGCGACATGTGCCTCCGTGAGGGAGCGAATCTGCGTGACGGCTTCATCACGTGTCGAGCCCTCCATCTTGCGGCGCACATCCTTTGTTCGCTCACGCAGCGCCTCGAGGCGCGGCGCAATCGCGTGACGGGCGCACATGCCGATGGTGAGTGCCGCTTCCGCCCGCACGATCTCCGCTGCTTCCGTGAGTAGCGCTTCCCCATCCAGATGAAGCGCGGCTTCCACCCGTGCAGAAAACTGGCGCGCCGTCTCTGCAGCTTCGCGTGCAGGGCCGCCCGTCAAACCGAAGCAGCGGCGCACACCAGCCGAAGACGCGCCCTCCGACAGCAGTATGAAGGAACTGGCACTGCCTGTGGACTCAAGGTGCGTTCCGCCGCAGAACTCGATCGATAGTGTGCCCCAGCGCGGATCGGTTGGTGTGCGATCAAGATCTGCGACCGATGCACCGATGCTGACGACGCGGACAGGATCTGGGTAACGCTCCCCAAACACGGCACGCACACCGGTCACCGTCTTGGCATGGGCAAGCGGCAAAGTACCGATGGATACGGGAAGGTTCGCTGCGATGGACGCGTTCACCTGCATTTCCACCTGCTGCGCCTCGATCGCCGTCAACGCGCGCGGCGATGCGAAATCGAAGCGAAGGCGATCGGCTGCAACGAGGGATCCACGCTGCTGGACGTCCTCTCCGAGTGCGGTACGAAGCGCAAGATTCAGCAGGTGCGTGGCGGTGTGATTTGCCCGGATGTGCTCGCGCCGTTCATGATGCAGCATGATCTCCGCATCGCTGTCGCAGTGCACCGCGCCGTGCGCCACCCGACCAATATGCAGCACAAAGTCGCCGAAGCGCTGCACATCACGGACCTCGAAGTGGCCTGCGGTGCCGCTGCCACTCTCACCCTGCGCCGATGTGCGGATATCGCCCTTGTCCGGTTCTTGGCCACCACTTTCGGCGAAGAAACAGGTGCGATCAAGCACGATGCCTCCCATGTCTCCAGTTTCAAGCGCCTCACAGAAGCGCTTGCCATCCCAAAGCGCGCGGATACGCGCACGCATTGGATGGCCGAGATCGCGAGCAGAGTCATCGGTGGGATGGACATGCATCGCGGCGAGCTTGGCCATTGCATCGGGGGGCAGTTCCATGCGCGCACCGTCCTGTGATCCTGCTCGGCTCGTCTCACGGGCGCGTTCCATCAGCGTCTCATAGCCCGCTACATCCACTCGGAGTCCTCGCTCGGCCGCCATCACCTCTGTGAGATCGACAGGGAACCCCCATGTGTCGTGCAAGCGGAAGGCGTCTTCGGCCGAAATGGTGCCACCTGCGGATTGACGCGCGCGCTCCGCGGACTCGTCAAACAACGCAATGCCGCGCCCAAGCGTCTTGCCAAAGAGCTCTTCTTCAGCTCGGATCGTTTGCGCAGCCTTCGCCGCACCTGCTGCAATCTCTGGGAACGCACCGCCGAGCGTTTCCACGACCGCCGGGACGAGCAGATGCACGAACGGTTGTTCCATACCGAGCGTCTGTCGTCCATGTCGCGCAGCGCGGCGGAGAATGCGCCGAAGGACGTAGTTGCGGCCATCGCTGCCCGGACCGGCACCATCACAAGCCGCCGCAGTCAGGCAGCGCACGTGATCGGCGATGATTCGGTACGCAATGTCCGTCGGATCGGTCAACGATCCCGCATAGGGGCGTGCGCCAGTCGTGCGTGTGATCGCGTCAAAAATTGGACTCCAGAGATCCGTGTCATAGTTGGATCGCTTGCCTTGGATCACGCTCACCAGTCGCTCGAGGCCCATGCCGGTGTCAACATGCTTGGCGGGCAGCGGCTTGAGGGTTCCGCCAGTTTCGCGGTTGAATTGGATGAAGACGTGATTCCAGATTTCAAGCACGTCTGGATCGCCGCTATTGACCAGCTTCGCCGCATCCCGCCCGCCGATTCGATCAAAGTGAATCTCCGAGCATGGACCGCATGGGCCCGTCTCTCCCATCTCCCAGAAGTTGTCCTTCATCGATCCCGGCAACACGCGATTCGCGGGCAGATGCGCGCACCACAGTTCGCGCGCCTCATCATCGGGAGCGAGTCCTGCAGCCTGATTGCCGCCGAAATAGGTTGCGTAGAGGCGGTCCTTCGGCAGTCCATAGACCTCCGTCAGCAGTTCCCACCCCCAGTCGATCGACTCCTTCTTGAAGTAGTCGCCGAAGGACCAGTTGCCGAGCATCTCAAAGAATGTGTGGTGATACACATCCTTGCCCACATCTTCGAGGTCGTTGTGCTTGCCACCCGCGCGGATGCACTTCTGCGAATTGACTGCGCGCGTAAACGCGCGTGAACCGCGCCCAAGAAACACATCCTTGAACTGATTCATGCCGGCATTGGTGAAGAGCAGTGTCGGATCGTCGAAGGGCACGACAGCGCTGCCCGCAGCAAAGGTGTGGCCTGCCTTCTGTCGGAAGAAGTCAATGAATGCGGACCTGATTTCAGCTGCGCTTCGTGGCTTTGGCATGGTGAGAGGGAGCAGGATACGGATTCGTCGAGCCCGTACCATCCACACGATGCGGCGTCCTTTCATCGGCGGCAACTGGAAGATGAACACAGATCACGCAAGCGCGCGATCGCTCGCGCATGCGGTCGCAGCGGGCACCACCGCGGAGTGTGCCGCCGATGTCGTGATCTTTCCACCATTCCCGTATCTGCTCCCTGCTGCAGAGGCGCTTGTCGGATCGTCGGTGGCGCTTGGCGCACAAGATGTGTCGAGTGAGGTGAACGGTGCCCGCACAGGCGAGATCAGTGCGGAGATGCTGCGCGATGTGGGCGCATCGTGGGTGATCGTCGGTCACTCGGAGCGCCGCCACAAGCTCGGCGAGAGTGAAGCGTTGATTGCGGACAAAATCTCGATGGCACTCGGGAGCGGACTTCGTGCCGTGTTGTGTGTTGGCGAGACGCACCAAGAGCGAGAGGCAGGCAAGGCGCATGACATCATCGCCGCACAGTTGTGTTCAGCGCTTGCGGCGATCGATGCAGCGGCCATGGATGATGTCGTGATCGCTTATGAGCCAGTTTGGGCGATTGGCACGGGCATCACCGCCCAGCCAGCCGATGTGGGTGAGGCGCACCACGAGATTCGTTCTGCGCTTGCGGCACGCTATGATGCTCGGCTCGCTTCAAACGTCCGCGTGGTGTACGGCGGATCGTTGGTGCCGGCGACTGCGAAGTCGATCTTCGCGGTGGACGGCGTGGATGGCGGGCTTGTTGGTGGCGCCTCGTTGAAGGCGCATGACTTTCTTGCCCTGTGCACCGCGGCGATGGTCGGAGTAGCAGCCAGCTGAGTCTGGCCGAGGAACGTATCCATGGGATTCTGGTTCAATTTGCTGACCTTCCTGTTCGCCGCGTCAAGCGTCATCTTGGTGCTCGTCATTCTGGTGCAGCGTCCACAGGGTGGTGGGCTTGCACAAGCGTTCGGTGGTGCGGGTGGAGGCGCAACGGATACGGCATTCGGTGGTCGTACCGGCGATGTCCTGACGTACCTCACACTCGGTGCCTTCTCGGTGTATCTCGTGATCGCTATCACGCTGAATGTGATGGACAACCCATCGGCGGAACAAGCCGTGGAAGAACCAGCGGCACAGGTCTCTGAGGCCGGCACGAATCTCCTGCAGCCTGCCGCTGCCCCCACGGATCCCAGCGCGGCACCTGCTGCTGCTGTGCCAGTCGATGTGAACGCAACCCCAGCGGTCGACCAGCCTCTCGTGGCACCAGCGGCGCCTGCGCCTGCAGCAGCTGATCCAGCAGCGCCAGTGCCTGCACCAGCGGCACCGACACCAGCTGCGAATCCCTAACCACACGCAGGACCACGCTGATGATCCGCTCGATGACCGGTTTCGGAGTCGCGCGCGGCGAAGTGGACGGCGTCCCAGTCGAAATCGAGGTTCGATCCGTCAACAATCGGCACTTCAAGTGCACACTTCGGGTTCCGGACGAACTCTCCGCGCTCGAGGGTGACATCGAGGCCGCGTGCACGCGACGGCTCACCCGCGGCAGCGTTCTCGTGACGCTTCGGATCGTCACCTCTGCCGCGCGCCGCGGCGCACGCATCGATGGTGATGCACTCAAAGGCTATATCGCTCAGCTGACGCAGTTGCTCGGTCCCGAAGAGGCGAACAAGGTGGACCGCGGGCAGTTGCTGGCCCTTCCCGGCGTGGTCGTGGAGGATGGTGGTGAGGTGTTTCTCGAGCACCTGCGTGCGGCGGTGTTACGGTTGGTCGATGAGGCATGTCAGCGGGTCCTTGAAAATCGCACACGCGAGGGTGAAACGATCCGTGCGCATCTGGCTGAGTGTGCAAAGACACTTCGCGCGCGGACGATGTCGATTCAGGCGCGCGCACCGCAAGTCGTCGAGGCATATCAGACGCGTTTGCGTCAGCGCATGGATGCAATTCTGAAAGAGGTTGGCAAGACTGCCGAACCATCGGACCTCCTCCGTGAAGTGGCGATCTTTGCCGAGCGTTCAGACATCGCGGAGGAAGTCGTTCGGCTTGGTGGGCACATCGATCAGCTTGAACGACTCTTGGACACTTCCAACGGCGAACCGGTGGGGCGGCCGCTTGACTTCCTTGCTCAGGAACTTCTCCGTGAGGCGAACACGATTGCCAGCAAGTCTGCAGACGTGGAGACGGCGCAGCAGGTTGTGGACATCAAGACTGCCATAGACCGCATCAAGGAGCAGGCTCAAAATGTCGAGTGATATTGGTGCTTCGCTGAAGGGCCGGCACAGCTTGCAGGTCTCGTCCAGCTCGCGTCCCGAGTGTGTGCGGCACGTCTGGCACTGCACGCGCGGGAGAGTTGCCGCAGCGCTGCTCGCGGCGGCGGGTTCGACGGCCCTTGCATGGGCAAGCCAGGATGCCCTGCGCGATCCACCGATGCAGCAGGCCGATGCGCTGCGCATCCGTGGAGGAATCGCTGCCGATATGCAAGGAAACGTGCGAAAAGTGCCCGTTGATCCTGCCATGCAGAAGCCGCAAATTTTTCGGGGCGATCTCATGGGGCAGCCCGTCACTCCGGCACCTGAAGTGCTTCGTCTGTGGTCGCCGGAAGTGCTGTCGACTGTGAAGATTTCAGCGAAGGTTCGGGCTGCGGTCGCCGCGCTCGACTCCACCGAATTCCAGGAGCGTCGGGAGGCGAGCAGCGCTCTCATGGATGCATCCGTTGCACCCGAACAACTCTTTGCGACACTGGACCGCGAACAACTGAGCACCGAGCAGCGTGAACGCCTGCTTGCCGCTGCGCGTGAGAAGGTGCTCGCTCTTCCACGCGGTGCACTGGGTATCCGCATGCAGCCGAGCGGCGATCCACAGCGGCCAGGGGTCGAGATCATCATGCTGCTTCCTGGCATGCCTGCGAGCGCGGTACTCAAGGTCGGTGATCGGATTGAGGAGATTGATGGGAAATCAGTCACCAATTCCAATGACTTGGTGGATCTCATCCAGTCGCGTTTGCCGGGAGACACGGTGAAACTCCGCGTTGCACGCCCGGAGCGTGATGAACGAGGGCGGCCGAGACTGGATGGTCAGGGTGGCTTTGTCGAGCAGCGTCTGAATGTCGACATGCAACTGACGACGGCAGCCGACTTGGATAAGTTCGAAGGACAGTTTCCATCCATGTCGCGGAGTCTGGTGCTCGAGCGGCGACTCCTTGCGCTCCAGCAGGCAGAGGAGCGATTTGCGCCGAAGCCAATCGCAGTCCGCAGGCGGGGACCTGAAGAGCCCGTGGACCTCGATGTCCCGGGTGCGCCCTGATGCGCGATGTGCGACAGCTGACGCACCGATCTGCGAGATCGTCGAATCACCCTGTCCGTTCAGTTCGCTGGCGCAACGGGCTGATTGAAGTGTGCGTCCTGTACGGGCACCATGACATCGAGGACGCGCATGAACACCTGCGCAGGTGAGCCAACCGCATCGATGTTCACCACGATGGATGGGGAGTAGAAGTCAAGAACGGGGTACGTTTCTTGGTGATACACCTCGAAGCGGTGGCGAATGACTTTATCGTCGGCGTCGTCCATCCGATTCTCTTTGAGGGCGCGGCGACGCATTCGCTGCATCATCGCTTCTTCATCTCCGCAGGAGAGATGGATGACCTTCAGTACATCGAGGGACTTCTTGAGCGCCTCTGCCTGCGCCACATTGCGCGGAATGCCGTCGAGCACCAGCAGATCTTGTTTCGGCTTGAAGAGGCTGAGCACTGTCTGCGCATGCATGTTCTGCCGCCACATCTCGATCGTCAGCTCATCCGGCACAAGTTCGCCGCGCGATGAGTAGGCGAGGAACTGTTTGCCGAGATCGCTCGTCATATCAAGCGATCGAAAGACATCGCCGCATGCCAAGTGAAAAAATCCAGGAATCTTGCCAAGGATCTTCCCCTGCGTTCCCTTGCCCACACCGGGCGCGCCGAAGAGAAGGACTGACTTGTAGCGTTCGGTCATGCGGAGGCTCCTTGGCCTTCGATGGTAACTCATGGACGATGCGATGCGGATCTGTGCGCAGCCTCGAACCGGCATGACAGGGCGTACTCTGCAGTGAATGCAAGGCTGGCTGAAGAGGTGGATTGTGCCCGAGGGGGCGTCGACTCGACTGATGGTTGGCACGCTTGTGCAGCGTGTTGCCGCCGCGCGAGGAATCGATGCCGATGCTTTCGCCAGATTCACGGCGCCCACATTCGATGATCTCAAGCCGCCGGAGGATCTTTTCGGTGCGGTCGAAGTGGGGGGGCGACTTGCTGCAGCTGTCCGCGACGGAAAGCGCATCGCGATCTTTGGTGACTACGACGCAGACGGCATGTGTGCAGCAGCGATCTTGGTTCATCTGATTCGTCACGTGCAGGGCGGCGAGGCGCCGCGTGTGTACATCCCAGAGCGCGCGACGGAGGGATATGGACTGTCTGTCGAAGCAGTTCGTCAACTTGCAGCCGATGGTGCGCAGGTGATCGTGACTGTCGACTGTGGGATTACCGCGCTTGACGAGGTCGCAGTGGCGCGAGAACTCGGGCTCGAGGTACTCATTACCGATCACCACACTGCGCGCAGCGATGGTCGACTCCCAAGTGCACACGCGATCGCGCACCCAGCCTTTGGCGGAGGCGATGGAACACTCTGCGGCGCGGCGGTCGCATGGAAAGTCGGTCTGGCATTCAGCCGCGCTTGGTGCGCCAATGATCGTGTGACCCCTGAACTCCGTGAACTTCTCGTTGAAACACTTGCGCTTGCCGCATTCGGGACAGTGGCAGACATTGTGCCGCTCGTTGGCGAGAATCGAATCATCACTAGGCTCGGCATGGCTCGAATCGCGCGCAGCAGTTTTCCCGGGCTGCGTGCACTTGCCGAGCAGGCAGGGATCGGACCGAAGGACAAGGTGGACTGTGAACGCATTTCCTTTGGCATCGCACCGATCCTGAACGCCTGCGGACGGCTTGGAAGCGCGATGGACGGCATGCATCTCCTTGCTCTGCCGCGCATGGCCGATGGGACCGATACGTCTCATGAACGACAAGCGGTGCAGTGGGTACGTCGCTTCGCTGCGCTCAATGAACAGCGCAAGGCGGAAGAGCGCGAGATCTTCGAGCAGGCGCTGGAGCGGCAGGATGAAGGGCTGGGTGCCGCACGTGGGGCATGCGTGCTTGCTGATCCGCGCTGGCCGCGTGGCATCGTGGGTACTGCGTGTGCGCGGCTCGCCGAGCGACTGCATGTTCCCGTGGTGCTGATGCAGACTGCAGAGGGAATGGCGCATGGCTCTGCCCGGAGCATCGATGGGTACTCGATTCTGGGTGGGCTCGAAGAGTGTGCCGAGTATCTCGAACGATTCGGTGGTCATGCGGCTGCCGCCGGGCTCGCCCTATCGGAAACAAAGTTGGCTGCGTTCCGTGAGGCACTCTCCGCCCACGCCGCTGCACACCGGCCGCCCAATGCTGGTCCGTCGGTGCGTGCCGATGTCTGCCTTGATGGCGGCGACATTTCTGCGGAGTCCTTCGCGGCAGTCCAGCAGCTTGGTCCATTTGGCCGTGGTTTTCCTTCGCCAACTGTCTGGGTGCGAAGTGCTGTCATCACATCTGCGCCTCGCATTTTTGGCAAAGACCATGATCATGTCAGTTTCTTCGCTCGGATCGGCGATGTGCAAACTGCGGAAGTGTCGTGTGTCTGGTGGCGGCAAGCTATGCAGTCGGGGCGGCTCAGCCGCGGACTCGGTGTTCAGCTCATCGGTACGCCGCATGTGGATTCTTGGAGCGGGCGCAATCGCCCTGCGCTGCAGCTGGCGGATGTCGCCGACCACGGCTGAGAACAGTGCTCACACAGGTTCAGAGCGCGAGGCGTTCACCGGCGCTGATGGACACAGGCAGTGTGGCGCACTTTGCCAGCGTTGCTGCATCGAGCGCGGTGCGCGGCGACAGCTCAATCTCTGCAAGACATTGGCCTGTCTTGGAATCGCGCGCGATCTGCACGCCGCAGCGCTCAAGCCACTGCGCGGCACGTTCCGATTGCAGTGCGTTGCTTGTGGCGGGTGAATCATCGCCGATTGCGTTTTTGATCGGCGCAAACTCCTCGACTCGCGTGGTCTGCGCAACGAGGGCACGCTTCGCCGCAGGCACCGTATCGAAAATAAAGGACTCAAGCTTGATGGCATTCGGTTCCGTTGGCACGGTCTGGAGTCCTGTTTGTGGATCGATGCACGGCACCTTCTTGGACGCCTGGTGGAGGGGCAGCCCATGTCCATCACGCGCCAGCCGCTTGAGGAACGACACGCCAAACACATGAACGGCAATCGAACCTGCACGGTGCAGCAGCGCGCCACTGGTATCGCGCGCCTCAGTCATCTCACGCGACATATCGCTGTACTCCATCACGAAGCGCGATTCGCCCCGCTGGCAGAACACGCCGACCTTCTCGGTGGGCGATGTCTTCTCGACCACCTTGCTCGATACTTCGGCGGAACTGTCTGGGTGCACATGGTGGAGACCGATGAACAACGGATCAATGGGCTTGCACAGCGGATTATCCACTTGGAAGTAGGAGAGCGTGTCGATGCCTTCGTGTGCCAGACGATCGAGCCATCCAGTCTGATCGAGTGCGCGAAGCGCCCCACCATGCCCATCCGGATTGAGCGCGACCGCACTCTCGCTCGCAAGCAGGATGCGTCCCGCACGGTCGAGTGAGGGAAGCGTGCCCTGGACCAACAGATGAACGCTGCCTGGACCAAGTCCGAACCAGTCATGCGCAGCAAAGAAGCGACTTGTTTCAGCGTGGTTCAGCGGACTCGTCATGATGAGCCACGGAATCCGCGCAGACCAGCGGTCGCGTGCAGCACCGATGGATTCCGCGAAGACCTCAAAGAGCGACTTCCGCAGGATCGGTGTGGCAGGGAAAGTGCCTTTGGGTCCATCGGAGCCAAGGCGAGTTCCCTGACCGCCTGCCACCGTGAATGCTGCGACTCGGTTCGCCGCGATCACGGCGGATCCTGCGCGGACATACGGATCCGTGTCCAACTGGTCCATCACGATCGGGTGAACCGGCACGATGCCCTTCCTGTCAGACTTTGCTTCCGAACTGCGATGAGCAATTGCTTGCTGCAGCAGCTCGAGCGGAAGTGCATCGATTTCGTCGAGCAAGTTGCTGCGTGCCGCATCCGTCAAGCGATCCCAGAAGGCGAGCAGGTGCTGCTGCCCGAATGCACGAAGGCGATCGGCAGCAGCGCTGCGGCGTTCGTCGATGGATGGTTGCTGCGCTGTCGCCACGGGGATGAGGTCTTTCCGTGTGGTGACTACTTCGCCTTCGGGACTGCTGGGTCCGACCAGCCCTCCGGGCGATGCCGCACGATCTTGCCCGTCCGCAGGTAGATCGTCTGCTCGCAAATATTGGTGCAGTGATCTGCGATACGTTCCATGTTGCGCACAGCTGTGGTGATGCGAAATGCGAAGTGAACGCTGACGCTGCCCAGCGCGACCTGTTCCTGCGCCTGCAGGAGCAGCTCGTTTCGGAATCGGTCCACGGTGTCGTCAAAGAGCAGCACTTGACGAGCGAGTTCGGGATCACCGTCCACCAGCGCACGGTGACTGTCGCGCAGCATCCCAAGGACGCTGTTTGCCATCACGCGAAAGGTGGGTGGCATCGACTCTGCCGGCTTCAAGTGGCCGACCACCTGTTCGGCGATGTTGACGCCACAGTCGGCGATGCGCTCAAGTTCGTTATTGACCTTGACCAGCGTGAGGACCTCGCGTATTGCGTGCTCATCGGTCTGTCCCATCGCGAGCAGCGGAATTGACTGCCGTTCGATCGCCACATCCACGGTATCGATCTCATCGTCGAGGGCGATGACCTGCGCTGCCTTGGTCTCATCGTGATCGAAGTATGCCTCGACCGCCAGCGTCACAAGCCGCAGCACACTGCCACCTTGCGCAGCGAGCAGGCAGCTGAGTTCTACAAGTTTCGACTCGAACGTCGCCATGCTTCTAGGATAACCCCGTGCCGAGATTGAGCGTCAACATCGACCATGTCGCCACCATCCGGCAGGCGCGTCGGACTTGGGAGCCCGACCCGGTGCGTGCAGCGGCGGAGGCCGTGGCGGGTGGTGCCGACGGCATCACCGTGCATCTGCGGGAGGACCGTCGTCACATTCAAGACGCGGATGTTGAACGCCTCCGCACGGAGCTGACTGTTCCGCTGAATTTGGAGATGGCGCCTACCGCTGCCATGGTTGCTATCGCTCTTGCCACGCGCCCTCAAACGGTCATGCTCGTACCCGAGGGGCGCAACGAAGTGACCACCGAAGGTGGACTTGATGTGCACGGGCTTCGAGAACGTCTTCGGGCGGTGCTGGATCCGCTGCACAGTGCAGGTATTCGTTGCAGCGTGTTCATTGATGCAGAGGAGCGGCAGGTGGCGGCAGCCGCAAGCCTTGGCGTCGCGATCTGCGAAGTACACACGGGTCCCTACGCGCATGCGTTCCATGCGGAGGGAACGCTCGGTGTACGGGCCAGCGCCGCGCTGCGCGATGTGCAGCGAACTGGCGATCAGATCATCGCGGCAGGCATGCGGTTCAACGCGGGACACGCGCTCCACCTTGAAAACGTGGCGCCAGTCGCACGCTGCGGTGGAGTCTGGGAACTGCACATTGGTCACGCCATCGTGAGCCGCGCCATTTTTGTCGGGCTGCGGGCGGCAGTCGCCGAGATGCGCGCACTGTGTGTGGGCTGAGCGCTCCCTGTCAGTGTGTGCGAGGCGGAGCGCTCTCGACGATGCGATGTGCGGTGGGTTCCACGGAACAGTCGATCTCAGCCATGAAAAATCCGCCTCGGTGGCGCTGCACATTCGGCCACATCACGAGCTTGTCTGCGTCGGGAATCGGAAGATCGGCGACCTCCGCTTCGGGAACCCAGCGGAGTTCCCCCTCATCAAAGGACATGCGCGTGACCGACTGATGGTCGATGGCGCGTGTGGATTCGAAGAGGAAGATCAGCCAGTGATGTTCGCCGAGATAGGCGCGCTCGGAGATGATGCCCATCAGGCGAAGATCCTCGGGCTGCAACAGAAGCCCCGCCTCTTCGAATGTCTCGCGCCGAGCGCACTCGTGCGGTGATTCGCCGCGCTGTACCTCGATCTTCCCGCCGATGGCAGAGAAACGTCCGACATTCGGTGGCTTGCGCCGATGCAGCATCAACAGACGACCGTTCGCATCGAACAGGTACACGAGTACTGCAATGCGAAAGGGCAGCTCAGGCCAGTCGAGCAGTCGTTCAGTTGGATTTTGTGGAACGCGGTCCGAGCCATTCATGTGGCCACCTCGGATGCCGTCGTGCGGGGTGGTTTGGCGCCGCTGGCGTGCAGATCTGCCGCGTTCAAAAGCCGCATGATTTCACCGCGTACAGCATCGGATGCAGGGGCAAGAGGAAGACGAACCACGCCACTGTCGCGCCCAAGCAGTTGCAGCGCAGCCTTCAATGGAACGGGGTTCACATCGAGGGAGAGCAGCCCTCGCGCAAGCGGATACAGCGCATCATGCAGGCGCCGCATCTCGTGCAGCGAGCCGGCTGCGATCGCGTCGCACAACGCGGCCACTCGAGAGGGCACAAGATTGGAAACCACGCTGACGACCCCCTCCGCACCGACCGCTGCAAATGATGTGGTCAGCGAATCATCACCCGAGAGAATTGCAATGCCGCAACGCCGGCGGATGTCGCTGGCTGAGTCCATCGATCCTGTTGCCTCCTTGATAGCCACGATGTTCGGATGCGCACTCAAGCGTGCCACCGTCTCAGGGGCGATCGTCACTGCCGCTCGTCCGGGGATGTTGTAAAGCATGATCGGCAGTGGACAACTGTCCGCAATGGCCATGAAGTGTCGGAACAGACCCTCTTGCGATGGCTTGTTGTAGTAGGGCGCGACTTGCAGCGAAGCATCTGCGCCAAGTTGATGCGCAAGACGGTGGAGATGAATGGCGTGCGCAGTGGAATTGCTGCCTGCACCGGCCACGACCTGCAGGCCAAGGGGCTTGCCAATGCACACCGCGCACTCCACCACCGACTCGTGCTCCGCTTCGGACAGTGTCGGTGCCTCACCCGTGGTGCCGCAGGGCACGATGCCCCTGACCCCGCCCTCTGCTTGGAACTTCACCTGTTGTTCGAGTCGCGCAAGATCGACCTGCGTGCCATCGGCGGTGAAGGGAGTGACGATGGCGGTGAATGCGCCGGATGGAATCATCCGTTCGATACTACGACAGGGCTCGCGCCGCTCCATCAGCCTCCTGCAGAAAGTCCAGCGACGGTCGCACACTCCTGAGCGAGTCCCTCCGCACCGCTCGCAGAGGCGGCCTCGGCGATGAGACGGATGATGGGCTCCGTGTTGGATGCACGGAGGTGAACCCAGCCGGCCGGGAGGTCGATACGAACACCATCTGCATCGTCGATGCGCGCATCGGCGCGCGCCCCGAAGTGCGCACGGACTCGGTCAAGCGCAGAAGCCACCGCAGTCTGGCCACCCACAGCGGCAAGATCCATCTTTCGCTTGATCATCGCGTACTTCGGCAATCCCTCCACGATCTTCCCGATCGATGTTCTCTCGTGCGCCAACAGTTCCAGCGTGAGCGCCATGGCGGAAAGCGAGTCCCGAACCCAGCAGACGCGCGGCCAGATCAGCCCACCATTTCCCTCGCCGCCGATGATGCCATCGTGGGCTCGAAGCCCGCCGACCACATTCGCCTCGCCAACGGCGGTGCGCCACACGCGGGAATTCGGAAAGCGCGCGGCGACATCGTCGATCATTCGACTTGTCGAAAGGTTGGTGGCAAGCGCGCCTTGCCCATGTCGCTGCAGCATGCGCAAAGCGCAGAGCACCAGCGTGTACTCCTCGCCGATGTATCGACCAGCCCCATCCACCATGGCCAGTCTGTCTGCATCGGGATCCTGTGCAAATCCAACCACAGCGCGGCCATCACGATGAACGGCATCGCAGAGGTCGCCGAGGTTCTCCGCAATCGGCTCTGGAGTATGTGCGAATGACCCCGTTCGTTCTGCATTCAGGTGCAGGAGATCACAGCCAAGTTGGCGCAGCAGGAGCCCGCCAGACCGGGCACCGCCGCCATTCACGCTGTCGAGCACGACACGGAATTGCGCCGCACGGATTCGGTCGACATCCACGAGTGACAGGACGCGCTCGACATGTGTCTCATCCGCGTTGCTGTGCAGTGAACGGAGGCCGCGCTGCGGGGCTGCCGTTTGTGGCACATTCGCACGGAATGCGGCGATGACCTTCGCCGCCTCTGCTGCGGGCAGTGCGAGGCCATCGGCATTCAGCGTCTTGAGCCCGTTCCACTGCACGGGATTGTGGCTCGCCGTCACAGCGATCCCGCCCACCGCCTGCAGTTGACCGATCATCAGTCCGACCGTCGGCGTGGCCACCGTACCAATGTCGATCACATCGAAACCACATTCCTGCAGACCATCGGCTGCGGCGACTGCAAGTGCGCTGCCCGAGCCCCGCCCATCATTCCCGAGCACCATCCGTGGCAACGGAGCGCCTGCCGTACGGTGCGAGCCGGCGCGCACATGTTCCGCGAATGCTCGGGCGAATCGCCGCGCAACATCCTCCGTCATCGACTCGCCCACAATGCCGCGTGCGCCGGATACGGAGAGCATGAGGGGGGCTTCCTTCATTCGGTTCAATCTAGCGGGGCAGAGGTTTGCGAGTGATTCTCGGGCGGGCGGACTTTTCACCTTCGCTCTCTATACTCGGATTGATGTTTGAACTCGAAGTTCGGCGGATCTTCTCGGCGGCGCACGCGCTGCTCCTGCGCGGTGAGCGTGAGGTGCTGCATGGGCACGATTGGCAGGTGGATCTGACCGTGGCCGCTGGACAGCTGGACGCAGATGAACTGGCCTTCGATTTTCATCAACTCGAGCGGATGCTCGATGAAGTTCTGCAGCCGTTTCGATCCGCCAACCTGAATGCAACGCCACCCTTCGATCGTGTGAACCCCAGCGCGGAAGCGGTCGCGCGCCATGTGGCGCAGGAGGTCGCTCGCCAATTGCCTGAAGGTGTCCGTGTCCAAGCGGTTCGCGTCACGGAGGCGCCCGGCTGCGCTGCGCGATTCATTCCGGGTTTGGTGGAGGCAACCTGCCGATGAGTCGCGCACCCGATCGTGAACCTGCGGTCGACGGTGGGGCAGGGGGCTCAACCGTCGATCCTGCGCGGTTCATCAACCGTGATCGCTCGTGGGTGGAGTTCAACGCGCGCGTGCTTGAGATGTGCGACGATCCAAAGGTGCCGTTGCTTGAGCGCGTGCGATTCCTCGCGATCTACTCGCGCAATCTCGATGAGTTCTACATGAAGCGTGTGGGCGCACTGCGGCACGACATGGAAGAGGGGGTTTCCACGGGTGTGCTTGGTGGCGTCAGTCCGGCACAACTCATGCTCGCAGTACGGACACGCGTTCTGGAACTTGACTGCCTGCAGGCAAAGATCTACCGAGACACTCTCCTGCCAGCGCTCCGAAAGTTGGGAATCCATGTTGTCGGCTGGGCAGATCTGACCGAAGCGGAGCGTGCGGAAACGCAGTCATGGTTCCGCCGCAATGTCTTCCCGATTCTCACACCACTCGCCGTGGATCCCGGGCATCGATTCCCGTTCATTTCCAATATGAGCGTTTCGCTTGGGCTCGTCGTACGACGGCCTGGAGAGCCTGAGACCCTGTTTGCGCGCGTAAAAATCCCTGAGTCGCCGTCGCGGCTCTTTGAACTGCGGGCGGGCGGCCGATTTATCGCCGTGCAGGAGATCATCGAGCATCACCTCGAAGAGCTCTTTCCTGGGATGGAGATCCTTCAGGTGCTTCCCTTCCGCATCACACGCGACGCAGAGATCGAGCCAGAACGCGATCTGGCAGATGATCTGCTCGTTTCAGTCGAGCAAAAGCTGAAGGAGCGGAAGTTTGCCCGTGTCGTGCGGCTGGAAGTCACGAAAGGTGCGAGCCCACGCATCGTTCGATTCCTGATGGAGGAATTGAATCTCGGCGCCGAGGACATCTACGAGGTGGCGGGTTTGATCGATTACGGCATCCTCGATTCAATCGCCGATCTTGATCGCGCAGAATTGCACTACCCACGGTGGGTTCCGCTTCCGCCAGTTGAACTGCCTACCGAGGGTGGTGCGAGCATCTTTTCAGAGATCCGTCGCGGCGACATTCTGGTCCATCACCCCTATCAGAGCTTCGAACTCAGTGTGGAACGGTTTATCGCGGCGGCCGCCGAGGATCCGAAGGTGTTATGCATCAAGCAGTCGCTCTATCGAACGAGCGGTGACAGTCCATTTATTGCGAGCCTTATCCGTGCGGCAGAAAGCGGCAAGCAGGTTGCTGTTCTTGTAGAGCTACGTGCTCGCTTTGATGAGGCGCGCAACATCGAGTGGGCGCGGAAACTTGAGGATGCGGGCGTCCATGTCGCCTACGGCGTCATCGGTCTCAAAACGCACACCAAGACCGCGTTGGTGGTGCGCCAAGAAACGGACGGCATTCGCTGTTATGGCCATGTTGGAACGGGCAACTACAACTCGCGTACTGCGCGGCTCTACGAGGACATCGGACTCCTCACGACCGATCCGCTCATCACGGAAGATCTCGTCGATCTCTTCAACTACATGACTGGGCGTTCGCGGCAAACGACCTTTCACAAGTTGCTCATTGCGCCGATCAACATGAAGCGGCGCTACCTTGAACTCATCGAGCGTGAGATCGAGTTTGCGCGTGCTGGAAAGCCGGCCCGCATCATTGCCAAGATGAATCAGTTGGAGGATCGAGGCGTCATGGATGCGCTGTACCGCGCCAGTCAGGCGGGCGTTTCGGTCGATCTGATCGTCCGCGGATTCTGCTGTCTCCGTCCGGGGGTTCCTGGCGTGTCGGAACGTATTCGCGTTCGGTCGATTCTCGGACGGTTTCTTGAGCACAGCCGGGTTTTCTGGTTCAGTGCGGGCAAGGACAATCCGCTCGACGGAGACTTCTTCATCGGCAGCGCCGATTGGATGTACCGCAACCTGCAGACTCGCGTGGAAGCCTCCGCTCCCATCGAGCGCCCAGAGCATCGGCGCACGCTTTGGAACGTGCTCGATTACTCGCTGCAGGATGTCGCGCAGTCTTGGGAACTGCGTGCGGATGGCTCCTACGCGCGAGTCGCAAATGACACACTGCCCGCTGATGATCCGAGAAGGCTTGGGGTTCACGCACGTCTCATGGCGGATGCGTTGGCAGTCGCCATGCGAGGGAGCGCTTCGGCGCAGAGCGATCTCACCGTCGGTCGACTGCCGGAGCCTCTGGCCCAGGCGCCGAAGAAGTCCCGGAGCCAGAAAAACCGACGTCCGGTCGGCTGATTCCGAGATCAAAGAGCGTCTCTGCGAGTTGCCCTGGCAACAAGTAGCTCAGTGATCCGTTCGCACGCCATGACAACGGAATCGCATCCGTTGCCGATGGGGTGTTGGAGCCGGCAGGCTGAATTGCCGCTGCTGGATGTGGAATGACGACTGGCAGGCGTTCCAGCGTGATAGAACGCGCCGGCAGCGTGCGCGTAGCGATCCACTCTGTGCTCCACGATCCTGCCGGGGTCGATACGGAGTAGTTCCAGCGGTCGAGGACCAGTGGAATTGTGTTGGGATTGCGCAACTCGATTCGCATCGAGAACTCATCCGCATTTGTCCCTGTGGAAACGCGATCCAGTGCCAACACACGCACTTCCGGAGATGCGGTGCAGCCAGCCACCATGGGCACGGCAAGCAGGGCACAGACGAAGGCGCGCATGACCGTCAATCTACGCGCTGCCTGGCCCCCTACGATGTTGTGATGCGACAGGAGATGCAGGCGCACTTTTGGCTGCGAATTCTCGGCATGATCGCCGCCATGATCGTGTGCGCTCCCCTCCACGCGCAGGAGTTCGCGGTTGTGGTCGTCGATGACTCGCCGACGGCTGAGCAGATGCTCGAACAGGCGCAGGATCAAGCGGAAGGCAACCCGGCTGAGGCGGCACGGCTCATTGCGCGCGTCCTCGATGAGTTTGGAAGGCGCCTGGTCCATGTCACCGGAAAGACAGATCAGTTTTGCGACGCACGGGCTCGATGCGAGTCGTTTCTCTTGGCAGAGCAGCGGGTCTTGGCGAGTTTTCGCGCGGCACAGTCGAGCGATGCACAGCGCCAACTGGATGCGGGGCTCGTTCGGACTGTCTATGACACTCGGCTCTGGACGCCGGCAGGTCTTGCCGCCGCGATACGGCTCGCACAGGATGCTGTCGACACGGCCAGCTTTGCGCAGGCACAGGCGTTCCTGCAATCTGTGGCGAACCATCCGGATCTTGCATCCGTCGATCGCACGCTGCTGATGACGCTCCGAGCGCTCGCAGCGGCAGGACTGGGCGAACGTGAACGTGCGATGCAATGGGCGGCCGAGGCTCAGTCGATCGGGACTCCAGCGGGGCGCGCAGCGGGCGATCGGTTGTCGACCATCATTGCGGCCTTTCCCCCAACCGAGGGTGCTCCGATCAGTCCGCTGATCGCAGGGCCCTTCGGCACCGTTGCGGACAATGCTGTCCGCCTCTGGAGTGATCCGCTCGAGAACTCGATCGCTGCACGATTGCGTGATGCTGTGGAAAGTGGGATGCAGTCCGATCCGGCTCCAGATTCACTCTCCAGTGGGCGCTTGCTTGTGTCGATGCCCACGGTTGTGGGTTCCACGGTGCTGGTCAATGAGGGGTACGTGCTGCGCGCCTATGACGCATTTTCGATGGAGCCTCGGTGGTACCAGTTCATTGGTGCGGCAAATGCGCCGCGCAGTGACACGCAGGTAGGCGACCTTCAGGTCGTGACCGTGGTCGGCGATCGTGTGCTGACACTCTCGGGTCATGCGCTTGGCAATGAGCGCTCGGGTGGTGGACGATTGGTCTGCGTGGATCTAGCCAGCGGGCAGCGCCTGTGGGAGTTTGGACTGGATCGAATCGCGAACGCGTATGGGCTCAATGACACATTTCTCTCGGGCGCTCCGACGGTTGCCGGAGATACGGTGGTACTGATGGGGCGCAAGGTCACATCGCGCCTCGAGACCGTCTCATCGGCAATCGGTATCGACCTTCGCTCGGGCCTTATCCGTTGGATCACTCCCGTTGGTGTTGCACCCGGTATCCGCGCCGCGGTGGCACGTCCGTACACAACGCCCACCGCTGTGGGCAACACGGTGTTCGTTTCGAGCGGCGCAGGTGCGGTCGCTTGTCTCGATGGAGTGGATGGCCGCGTGCGTTGGGTCCGGCGCGATCCTGTTCCCATCCGTGACATGCTGCTCGACGTGTCTCCCTGGGAGATGGGTGGGCCGACACTGACTTCGCGTGGAATCGCTCTGATTGCGCCCGGCGGTCAGCGGCTTCTCATGCTCGATGCGGCGACGGGTGATGAAATCGATAGCGTTCCAATTGGCCGCGGCACCATTCTCGATACGGTGCGATATGTGCTTGCAGATGCCCAAGGAAACACACTCTTTCTGGTTGGAGACTCGGTCACCGCAGTCGCTGTGAGCGATATCCGCCGACCGCTTTGGCGCTTCCGTGATGAGAGTGATGAGGGCGCGCTGTTGTTGGCCACCGCTCGGTCGCCGATCCGTGGTCGTGTCGAGGTTGGATGGCTTCCCGATAATCGATCCGCGCTGGTCGTTCCGCTGGCCGAAGGCACCGCACTGATCGACGGCACCAACGGCGCCCGCCTCTTGACGCTGCCCGTGCGCGGACCGGCGCTCGTCACGATCCGTGACGGCATCGCGACGGCCGTGGGCAATCAGTCCATTGAGGTCCTGATGGATCCGGCGCGCGCACGCAGCATCCTGACGGACTCCATCGTGCGCCGCCCGGCGGATCCGGATGTTCTTCTGGGACTCGTGGAGTTCGCGCTCCGAAACAAGGATGTTGTTGCCCTTCGGCTCGCGACACAGTCTGCCACCGCTGCAATAGTGGCTGCAGGCGATCAACCTGAACGCCGTTCGCAACTCATCCGGGCTCTCATCGATGCGGCGCGTAGCGGACTACTCGGGCGCGATGGTTCGGACGCTCTCTTCACACAGTTGGCTGCATCTGCGTGTGGATCATCGGATCGTGCGCTTGTGATTCTCGCGCAGGGCGACTGGCTTGAGCAGTCGGGGCGGATCGATGCGGCGGTCGCCGCATGGCGGCAAGTGCTGACATCGACGGAGATGTCGAGTGCGATGGTCGTTGCAGATGGCGAAGATGGCACTCGAAGGGTCGCGAGTTCGCAGGCGGTCATCACGCGTTTGCGCGAGGTGATTCGCCGAAGCGGTCCGATTCGGGAGACGACGCCAATGCCGACGAAAGGATCGACCCATGAACTGATCGTCTGGGCCGCTGCGCAGTCGGGGACGCTGGGGTCGGCGCGTGCTTGGCTTGAGGCGGCACGTCTTCAGCTCGGTGTGGGCGACACCGCTGTCGCGGCTGCATCTTGCATGAGTGCCTTGGAAGCAGCAATCGTGTGCGGTCAAGAAGAGACGCTGCTGACAACTCTGCGCGGTGCGATGGAAGTGTTCGCTTCCGCAGATCTGCATCTCGCTCGAGCGCAAGCGGTTGACCGCGTGCGATGTTGCGGCATCATGCCGAGCCATTGGGATGCGTCTGCCGAACTTCGCAACGTTCCGGAATGGGCACGGTGGACCGTCGATGGGATGCCGCGGCCAGAGTCCGCATCGGTCACTGCATCGAACGGCGCCGCACCGGAAGCGGTCGTGCTTCGGGGCAAGCTTGTTCCGACAGGTATCGGTCATGATCAAAGTTCACTCCATGGGCAGGCGTTCCTTCAGGATGAAGGCACACTCGTTTGTGTCGAGGGCCCCGCACTGGTCGAGCGTTGGCGTGTCGAACTGCGTTCGGAGGCGACGTTCGTGATTCCCTCGGGGAAAGGCGCAGTCATCATCGAGCAGCCAGACCGCGGCATCTGCTCGCTGCGTCGTGTGGACGGAGATGGTGCCGGGATATGGGCGATCGAGAACCTTGAACTCTTTCTGGCTCCCGACCGTCCAATGACGGGTGCCGGGCTGCATCGAGTGATGCAAGGGACAAGCGATCTGATCGTCACGCGGTACGACGGGTGGATGGGCAGCATCAGTCTGTCGAATGGCACACTGCTTTGGGCGCGCGATGGAGGTCTATCGGAAGTTTTGGCGGTTGATGCATCCGAGACAGCGATCGTTGTCGCTGGCATCGTCCCTACGCTCGACTCCCCCAAGTCATCGGTCTTCCTTTATGACCGAGCGACCGGCAAGCGGTTGGCGGAATGCGAACTTGTGGATGATCAGATCCGATGGGTGAGTGCGGTCAATCCTGGCGTCGTCCTGTTCGGATCCATTCGTGGTCTTGGGCGGTGGGATGCGTTCGGTCCGCTCAGTGGAATCGTGTGGCAGTCGACCGCTTCCCGCGTACGTGCCACGGGTGAGGGTCAGGTGCTTGGACCCATATGCATCACCACAGACACGATGGATCGCACTGTTCCGACGGATTGGAGCACGGGACGTCTCCAGACCGATCGCTTTTCGGTGCCGGGAGCGGCGCGAGGACGAGAATCGATTCGACGTTGGATGCGATCGGGCGATCTCGTCATCACGTGGAGTGCAGAGGGAGTCGCCATGTTTGCGCTCGATGGATCTCTGCGGGGAGTCTCGGCCCTGCATGGAGACCGCATGGTGGATGGGGTCGTCGCTCAATCCTCGGCTTTGCTTGCGGTGGAGCAACTCGGGCGTGCTGCAGTGGCTCGCGGCATGGGCGCTCCCGGAACCTCGCAGGTCTTGCTGCACCGGCTCGGGTGGAGCGAGGGTGCACGACTCCTTGGGGCTGCATACCAGGTGGACTTCGTTCAGGGAAAGTTGGACCGAGCAAGTGCGCTCAATGGATGGCTGCTGCTGGGCGGCCCTCAATCGACCGTCGCCGTTTCGCTGCCATAGGTGGCAGTTGACATGTTGCGGTCGGGCGGGGATATTCCCGCGGCGTCCTTCCAACGCGCCCCAATCATGACCCCAACTCTTTTGGATTCTCCAGTTTCTTTTCCCGCGAAGGATCGCTTTCGGCGGGTGGTGCTTCCGCACCTGATGGCATATGACGAGGAGGACGAGGACGAGAAGGACTTTGACCTCGAGGAAGAGGATGACTTTGAAGATGAGGAGTTCGGTGATGAGGATGGCTTTGGTGAAGACGAGGATGGTGCGAAGCCCAAGTCCGATCCCGATGCGGAAGAGGAGGAGGAGGATGACTTCGATGATGATGACCTTGAGCCGCAGTCCCTGCCGAACGAGGAACTTGAAGAGACAGACGAAGAGGATGACGAAGATGAGGATCGCGTCGGTGGTGGGCGCCGCAGTAGTTCGGATGAAGGTGATACTGATGGTGATGATGATGATGACGATGATGACGATGACGATGACGATGACGATGATGACGATGACGATGACGATGACGATGACGACGATGATGATGATGGCGACGACGATGGTGACGATGAAGATGACGACAACGACAATGGCAAGGGTGGGAGTGGTGGCAGGGGTCCGAAGCCGCCCGCCCCACGCCATGCTCCAAAGCCGCCCGCAAAGAAGTCGTTGCCACCCACTTCGTCAAAGAAATCCGGCGTGAAGCCTGGCGGGAAGTCCGCTGGCAAGTCAGGTGGAAAGCCTGGTGCTGGCGGCAGCCCTCGCAAGCGCTGACAGAACCGTTTGATGTCAGTTTGGTGGCAGCAGGTCGAGGCGGGCGATGTCGACTTGCGTTCCACGCATGCGAGCGATGACTGCGCGATCGTCTGCAAGGCGCAGGAGCGGAACCCAGACACCATCGAGCAGTCGCGACGCATCGCTGCGAGCATCGCCCATCGTCAGAGAATCAATGTCGAGTCCATCGGTGGTTGCCACCAGGAACCGCTCCGCATCAAGTTGGACAATCGACGCGCTGCCAGTCCCAAACAGCTTGGACTGACCGCTTCGGACATCCCACAGCCCAACACGGCGAAAGCGCGGATGAAAGAATGCCCACTGCGCACCACCCAGCAGTTCCATCCGCTGCGGGACGACCGTCTGGTATGCCATCGGTGCCGTCGCGCGCCAAGACAGGTCGAGCACGCGTTCAGGGTGATCCGCGGCGCGGTCACCAACGGCGAAGCAGCATGCGCTCAGGACTCCATCGCGAAGTCGCAAGACCACGAGAGAGCGCCCGTCGCCCGTGAACTGTGGCGCGAGCCAATTGCCGTCCTCTGGTGCGGGGATCACCTGTTCGCCATCGGCGTGCCGAACCACCAAATCAAACTGGTTGCCTTCGCGCGCTCGGCGGCACCACACGAGCCGATCCTTCGGCCCGATCGATGCGAAGGCGTTCACCTGCTCGTCCTGCACCAACCACTGCGGCTCCGAACCATCCCACGGCGCGAGACCGATCCAGCGTGAGCCATCAGGGCGCGGTGACTCGATCAGACATCCCCGTGTATCGGCAGAACGACCGAGCAGCACTTCGCCCCCAGGCACCACGGCAGAAGTTCCCTTCGTGAGATCATGCATGGTGATACGACCACCATCGAGACCGTGCTCGTTCGAGGAGGCGAGCAGAGTCTGCCACCGCGCCGCGCCCAACGACTGTACGGCCGCGTACGCACCGTCGGGGCTCACGATCGGCAGAGTGAATCCGTTGCTCGGACAGGTCTGCAGTGGCACAAGGCGAAAGCGCACCGCGGATTGCCGCGCCAGCACAAGCTGCGCAGGCTCTCTCGTGCCAACATCAGTCCGCTGAGGACCCTCTCCATCCGCTGCGACAAGCGGCCTGCTGCCGCCAAGGGGACCGCCGCATGCGGCAGCGAAGAGCACGGCAGGCATGAATGCGAACACGAGAGATCCGACCGCTCGACATCGCGCGGGCACCACCGTGCGGTGCACCGCTTACGGTCCCTTCGCCGGATCGATTGGCGCGATCGGATCAACAGGCTGCTCGCCGCTTTTCTCAGGCAGATTCAGGCTGTTTCGCTCCACCAGCCCCTCGGTTGTGGCATTCAGTGGCTTGCTGAAGACCTCGAGCCGCTCTCGATCGTCCGCGTTGAAGTTGCCGTCGTTCTCATCAGGATTGATGACCACCGTCGGCGTAATGAAGACGAGCAGTTCAGCGACGGTTTTTTGGTCATCCTGGTTGCTGAAGAAGATGTCGAGAATGGGAATCTGTCCCAAGACGGGGAATCCATTCTTTTCAAAGTTCTCCGATTCTCGTCGAACCCCGCTGAGCACGATGGTCTGCTTGTCCTTGACAGTGACACGAGTCTGCGTCTGCCTTCGGTCAATCACTGGGTTGTTGCTGCCACCCACGTTCAGGGAACTTGTGGTGTTGATGCTGGATAGCAGGATGTTGATCTCCATGGCGACGTTTCGATCCTGCGTAACACGAGGTCGCACATTGACCCCGATTCCAACGGAGATCTGGTCGTAGCTGCTTGTGGTGCCGCCACCGGTCGCTCCACCCGTCGTTTGTCCAGTCAGGAAGGGGACATCCTGTCCTGTGAAGAAGACAGCCTCTTCGTTTTCCGTGGTGAACACGCGCGGCTGCTGAAGAATTCGTACGGATGTGTCGCGCTGCAACGCCTGAAGGATGACGGTGGCATTCACACCGAAGTTGAAGTTTGAGACGTTCAAGACCGAAGGAAAGATGTTGTCTTTGGCGCCTGTGAAGCTCAGCTGATCACCTTGCCCCGAAGCCCCGATGACCACTGCGTTGTTCGGGTTCAAGGGCGCAATCGATCCGGCGGGACCAAACTGGATTCCCATGGCAAACTGATCGCCAAGTTGCACTTCAGCAAGAATTGCTGCAATCATGACTTGGCGCCCCGGCGTATCGAGGTTCGTAATCAAGTCCTTGATCTGGCCCTTGATCTCTGGCGGCGCCAAGACAAGGAGCGAGTTCTGTTCCGCGACTGGCACCACACGACTCTTGCCGATGAGTGCGCTGACTTCTGACTGCTGGTCCTGATTCCCGCCGCGGGCTCCGCCACCGCCCTGCCAGGGGAACTCAATCTCGCGCGGTGTGCTGGTCGAACTACCGCCGGTCGTACCCGTCACCCCGGGTGTCGTTCCGACATCACCGCCCTGCGTTGAAGTGAAGTCGGCGTTCAAGCCCTCTGCGGGTGCCTCAAGAGATCCACCCGATCCACTCTCGGCGAGCAGAATATTGACGAGTTGTGCGACATCCACAGCGCTCGCATATTTCAGAGGGATGTTCTCTGGCATTCCTGCCTCAAGCGGGGTGTCGATCTTCGCAAGGAGCGCGTCCAGCCATACGAAGTTGTCGGGAGCCTTCGAGACAACCACGAGTCTGTTGGAGTCTGGGTACGCCTCGATCGTGAAGACTCCTTGCGTCGCGGCAGTCGCGCCACCAGCGTCGCCGCCTCCGCCACCGCCGGGGACAGCGAGGTTTCGGGCGTTGTTCCGCTGCCCGCCCGTGCGTGTTGTGCCGCCGCCCGATCCGAGCAGCGCATCAAGCAATTCCTTCACCTTCAGTGGATCTGTATAAGCCAAATCGTAGGACTTGAAGATGCTGCCACCTCGGTCGGGTGCGACATCCCACCACTCAAGGACCATCGATCGGATGTTCTCCATGATCTCTGGGGTGGTGCGAATGGTGATCGAGTTGGTTGCAGCAAGAACCTGCGTGGTCAGTATGGGCGCATCACCGCCACCCGCCGCTCCTCCTGGATTGATCGGCTGCGGATTCTGCCCAGCCCGATTCCCCTGTCGCGGCTGGGCGGCACGACCGCCGCCACCCGCTGCGCTGTTCGGCACGAACACCACATTGATGGCGTCGGCAATGACGGTCGCATCAGCGAACTTCAGGCGGAATGTCTCAGTGATCGTGTCTTCATATGGTGGCACATCAACAAGATGGATCACTTCTTGGACCCGCTTGGCGTATCCCACATCGCTCTCCACAACGAGTTGGTTGGAACTCGCATCGGTCGAGATTTGCGCGTAGTCAGGTTTCGATGCGGAGATGAGCTGTTCGACCGATGATGCGCGGGCGTGCTTCAGCTGGAAGATCTTGATGACATACTGACCGTTTTCCAGAAGCTCGAGCACATTGATCTCAGGTCCAAGCACAACGCTCGGGAGCAGTTTGTTCACCTGCGCGAGATCGTCGATCATGATGAGAGAATCCGTCTCCACGATTCCGACGCCGTTGAGTCGCAGGGCTTGGTAGATCAGTTCGAGCGCTTCGACGCGCGTCACGGGTCTGTCATTGAGGATGGTGATCTTCTTGGTCTCGAGCGTGTCAGCCTTTGGGATGACCGGTTTGCCCGTCCATGACACGATCAGAGGAATGAGATCCTTGACCGATCGACCATTCACCGCGAACACCGATCGCTCCTCTGGATCGGTGGGACGCCGATCGCGTCGCCCTTGTCGTGCGGGTGGCTCCCAAGGATCGATGATCCCGGACTGTGTGGCGGTGTCGCCGCCGGGCGAGGGCTGCTGCAAGTCAGAGTCGGGGTTCTGCCCTGCATCGGCAGCGGGGTCCAGCGGCTGCTGCCCAGGAATCGCTGCTGGAACTGGAACTGGCTCGGGTGCAAGAGCAGGGGCGGGAACTGCCGTACGGGCATTCAATGTGCGCTGACTAGGCGTTCCACCAGATACTCCAGCGGGAACGGTTGGCGCAGGCGTGACAATGGGAATCGCTGCTGGGGGTGGCGCGATGTCGGGCGGCGGTGGATCGACCGGCTGTGGCGGTGCGCTCGGCTGGGTTGCTGGGCTCACTCCCCGAGGTGTCTGCCCGAAAGCAGGTTGGCTTCCGATAAAGGCAAGCGCGGTGACAACGATCATGCAGAGACATCCACCAAAAGTCTCTGATCGCGGACACCGCGTCGACGACCGATCAGCCGTTGCATGAGGAGGTTGGTGGATACGAGTCATGGTGTCTCCATTGGAACGCGACTGAGGGCAATTCATTGCTGGTTTCGACCCTGATCTATCTGCGGGAGTGCGCTTTGGCGGGCACGGAGCATCTCCAATTCACGCTGGAGCCTTTGCTGCGTCGCTTGGTCGAGGTTTGGTTGCGCCCGCGCGGCCATGGTGCGTGCAAGCGCGGCAACGACCTGGGGGCGCGACATGCTCTGGACTTGAATCTGAGTCAGGGGCGGTGGCATGCCCTGAGGCGCTGTGGCGGGCGCAGGCACTTCGGGCGCCGGTTGTGGCGAAGATCCGTTGTCGGCGGGTTGTGGCTCAGGTATTTCTGGGGCGGAAACTGCGCCCGATGGCAGGCTTGCGCGGGCATCAGGTGAGGCGAAAGTGCGCGGTCTGTTCAGGGATCCATCGCCCCATTGCGGCTCACTCACGCGATCTGCCGGTGCCGTCCATGTTGGAGACCGAAAGGCATCCTGTGTGGGTGCTGCACTTTGCCAGAGGGTTGGATCACTTGCGAAGAGTGGCACGGTGTGTTCGCCGCGGTCCCACAAGACCACCACGCTGTATGGCAGCACAACACGGAGGACCTTTACATCCCCAAAGGTCGCCCCGACCCGCACTGGCTCGGCTGATCCATCGAAGATCACTGAGTCACCGATGATTGCTAGAGGCTTTGGCCCCCCGTAAATCCGCTGTGGTGGCGGTGGCGGGGGCGGCGGTGGTGGTTCCGTGCGAGCAACGACTGGCGCAGCACGCTGGACGGGTGCAGGCCGTGGCCAGTCTGTTGGCACTCGATCAAAAAGGCTTCGGCCGACAAATCGATCGATCGACCTCTGCATCAGCTCGTCATGCTCTTGCAGCGGCTTCTTGAGTGGCTCGTCAAGATTGTCGGCACTTCCAGATGTGCGCAGCGTTGCAAAAATCGGAATGAGCGCCGAGGCACCCAGCCAAACCAATGTCGCCACCGACACGGCACTGATGCCGAGTGACCAGCCAGCCCGCGTCCACTCGATGCGGTACTGCGGTGTCACTTGGGACCTCCGGCATTTGCCCACCCCTCGACCACAAGGTCCACGGTCAACTTTGCCTTGTCATCCTTGTTGCGTCGGATCGTGATGCTCGCAATGGCATCGATCGAGTCTGATTGCTCGAGATCGCGAGTGAGTTTTGTAAGCACTTCAGCTGTCGTTTCGACTTGAAACTCTCCACGGCAGCGCTCCACGCGATTGGTCCCAACGGACTTTATGAAGGCGCCCGATGGCATTTTCCCACCACCAATCTCTTCGTAGCCGAACTTGGCGACTCCATTCTTCCGAAGAATCTCATCGACGCTCTTCGAGATTCCCTCGCGAGTTGTCGGGATGTCCGTCGGAATCGCGACCGTTCCGTACGTCACCGCACTGCTCTTTACATAATCGGAAAGGTTCGACCGGAGCTCGCTGCAGCGCTCCAAGTTGTCCTCGATCTGTGTGCATTCATTCGACCACTTGCGGGCTGGTGCCCAACAGTAGTCCTCAAGAAAGAGCCATAGGACGAGGGCCAAGATTCCGGCGAGCGCGTAGCGCATGAGCGGACTCAGCGCCATGTACTGCGCGAGAAGCACATGCTTGCTGCCTGCAGCCGTACTCACTTCCTCACCTCACGCAGTCTGCGCATGACAGCATCGAACTCTCGCTTGAGGCGATCACGAGTCTCCTCATCCAAGCCCGCAGCGTTCTTTGCCGTCGCGATACGGCCCACGGCTTCTTTCGCCTCCACTTCGGTCATGGATCCGATCTGCGCTTCCGTCAGCGGCGGTGGGATCACTGGCCGAGACGACTCCGCAGAGCGCTCGCGCGTGCGCGCGGCGCCTGGTGCTCGTCCTGATCCTGAGGTTGAACGCCGAGCCGCCGAATCCGCCGTCACCACGGCATCTGCGGCCGCGGCAGGTGCTGCGGATCCCACGACTGTTGGAGTTGCGGCGGCTGAGGGCTCGTCGACAGGCGAGGGGGGTGAGATCTCAGCGGTTTCCGCCGCCACCGCACCAGATGGACCGCTGGCTGCAGCGGGATCCGTGGGCGGCGGGCCATATCGCCGCTCGCGCAAACTCTTTACCGCGAAGTCCTGCTCCACCTTGTAGGCAGGCAGATGCACGGGATCTTTCACCGTCATTGTCAGATTGAATGACACGACACCGCTTGCATCTGCCTTCTCCGTGGACTTTTCTATCTTCTCGAACACCTTCGACTCACGCAGCAACTGCTGCATCAAGTTGACAAGTTGGAAGGGCTCCTTTGTTCCTGCTGAACCTTCGACCCGAATCGCCTCAGCCTGAATGTCTACCTTGGCCTGTTGCCCTTGCTGATCGATCGTGATCCCCGTCACCTCAATTCCCTCTGGCGTGCATGATGCGAGATCGCCCAGCAACTTTGTCATCGGAGTCGCTTTGAGGGCGATCTCTTGGTACATCTCCCGCTCCTTGTCCACCCGGTCCATTTGTGCACGGAGAAGCTGTTGGTCCGGCACTTGCCACTCCAGATAGGCCAGACGCCCACGTGCCACGCCCATCGGCACCAAGCCGAGTGCGAGCAGCGCTGCGACGCCGAGCTTTGCAGCGACCGTTGGTCGCTCCAGGGTTCGCAGCATGCGAAGCCACCACTGCGCACTCTCCGCCTCAGCCTTGAGTCGAAGGGAAAGCAAGCGGGCGAGCGAACTCGTCAGAGCAACGGCACATCCGAGCGCAACGCCGAAGCGTTGCTGCCATTCGCTGCGGTCGCTCACCCCTGACGCAAGACCTGCGACTGCAGACCATCCATCGCCGCACGGCAGCAGCAGCCCGTCCGGTTGCTTGTCGATCGCTTGACGCAACGCAGCCATCGTCTGCGCGAGCGCCGCATCGGGCAGTTCCAACATCATGAGGCTTTCGGCGACGGTTCGCACGACGGCTTCCTTCCAAGCTGATAAGTCCTTTCCGTCTTCAAGCGCGGTACGGAGCGCGATCTTGATCCCGTTGGAGTACGCAAGCGAGATCCCGCCCGACTCGCGCTGCAGCAGCAAGCACATCGATTCGTGCGATCCGCGTGCGATGGTTGCAAGCGTCAAAGCTGCAAGCGCAGCGATCGGCGGCGCGTACAGCACCTCCCGCGCATCGCCAAAGCAACTTGGAAGTGGAGGGCCGTCACTCGCCACTGGCCAGTCGACCATCAGCGCGACACGCTCGCGGTCTGGATCGTTGGAGGGCAGCACTGCCGCTCCGGTTCGCCAACGTGCCGCGCCGCCGAGCAAGACATTTTCGACTTGCAGCCGTAGCGCCATCTCCAACTGATCCGGCGATGCGGGTGGCAGTGCCATCGTCCGCGAAATCACATCCGCCCCATCGAGCAGCATCACCGTTCTTGCAGCGAGTTGCTCCGCTGCCCACCCGTGCGCGTCCGCGAGGCACGATGCACCTTCCCACGACTGCGCAGCGATGCACTCGATCTTCGTGCCCGTCAGTGCGACCACTAGAGCATCGCACTGCGTCACGCTGCCCTTGACCTGACGCGGCGAAAAAATGGCCACGCGCGCGGGGTCCGCTGCGGCTTTCGTCTGCTTGGTCTTGGGGCGCTTGAGTGTCATGCGTTCAGTTCGATGGTCAGTCGTCTTCGGTCAAGGTTCTCGGTACATCAGGATTTGTGCTGGCACTGTGGAACGATCAACTGTCACCACCATTTCATGTTCTGCGCCTCCCATAAGGGAGCGACCCTTGGAAGAGATCGTGAACACAAAGCTCTGAACATCCAGCACTCGGGACAGGGGGGAGAGTACTTCGGGCGTCATTCCAGGGATGTCCATGATGGCATCCAGGCTGGTCAGTCCCATCGACTTCGCGTCACGCCGCTGGATGATGGCGCTCGCAAGTCGCGGATTCAAGTCAAAGACATCGCGAAGTATTTCCTCTGAGATGGTGTTGATATTCATCTTGCCAGGCTTCGGCTGCGTGAACTCCTCAAGTGTGCACTCATTCAGCACATTGCCCACCGTGACAGGGTCAAGGTTGTTGGGCGACTGCTGCTGCACCGATCCTCCGCGCCGACTCGCACCTCCGCTTGACCGACCCGTTCGCCCCGCTCCCGTGCCACTTTGAGCCCCTTGCGCACCCTGTTGCCCTTGCCCACCCGAAAGCGTGCTGAGCGGTGCCACCATCAACTGCTCGAGTCGCGCATTCGGCGTCCTTGCATAAGCGAGGAGTGCCGTCGCTTGCGGCTCTGACATCGGAACGCGTTCCATCAAGACCTGAGTGTCCGTCTCCTGTGCCTTGAGATTCAGTCGAGGTTCTCCACTCAGTGCAAGCGGCGATGTGCGTGAAGATGCCGTCAGCAGATCACTCCAGCCCGCGTCGAGCACGCCGTCCTCATTGTCATTGGGCCATGTGAACTCACCATCATCTTCGTTCGCATCGAGACGACCGTTGAGGTTCCAATCCTCGTCACGGAACGATTCGGGCATAACTCCCGCGACGAGTTCAATTTCGGCAGTGCTGCGAAAGTCCTTGTTTCGCGGGCCATAGGACTTTCCCCGACCACGGTAGAACGACGCTTCCGCACCGAGGAGCCCCGGCTCCGTGTTCGAGTCTCGCCAGTCCACGATTGCCTGCGCAGTGTCCATGCCCATATCGGGGATATTCATCAGCTGCACCTGATTCAGCAGATTGATGTTTGCTTTGGAGTGCTCATCGAGCGGGCCTGCGATCTCGACCCGTGCGAGCGTATGGCGAATATCCCAGATTCCCGTCTCGAGTTCGCCGTAGGAGTTGTCCTGCAGTTCGGTGATGAGCGCCAGCGCATCCTCGGGATCAGGGTTTTCCGTGTGATACTCCATGATCGCGATCATCGTTTCGACTCCTGCGCGTGCACACCACCGCGCCTGCAGTCGCGCGATCACCTGATTGCCCATGCTCGCCTGACGGAATGACACGACTTGAAGTCCAGCGGCAAGTGCCGCCGCGATGGCGACTGCCCAGATGACGATGACGAGCACTGCACCTCGGCGACTGTGATCAATCTGCCGGCGAATCAATTGGGTCCCCCTTGACGCCCGACTCCACCGGCACCTCCGCGTGGGATCCCGCCTCCTGGCCCGCCGCGTCCACCCGGGCCGCCCCGTCCGCCGGGGCCGCCACGTCCCCCGATTCCTCCTGAGCCTCCGGCTGCACCGCCAGACCCAGAGATCGGCACGCCAGCAGTGGGATCGCTTGCACCGCCCGTTCCACCTGCACCGAGTGCACCGCTCGCCCCCGCAGCGCCGGACGGATCGGCAGCAAGGGCGCTATCCACGTTGGCATCTGTTTCGTCGGGCTCGGGAGGTTCATAGGGCGGTGTAGCTCGATCCATCGGCACAATCGTTCGCAGGGTCAGCAGTTCCCTTTGGTCCTCGTAGGGGTCCTCACCTTCCGGATCGCCACCTGCATAAATCCAGACTCGAAGAGCATGGGGCAGACCACTGACATCCGAATCCCATGTGTCGAACCAGTCCTCGCCGTCGAAGGCTTCCACGAAGATGCCCAGCACACCGTCCATGATCGGATCTGCTGTACCGCCACCCTCATCGTTTTCATCTGGGACTGGATCATCACGCATCCAGAGAGCACACCCGCCGTCATCGTCTTCAACGCGGAACTGGATCTCGTGCTCCAAGCCAGACCCTTCGAGTGTCTTGTTCCGCACCGGAGCGATCTTGGTCGTGTAGACGCGGAGCGTGCTCCGAAACATTTCGCCACCTTCAATTGGCGCGGGAACTGTCGACGGTTCGATGACCACTCGAGTATCGATCAGGTTGTCGCTTCGAATGACTGCCTGCACTTCACGGCGAATCCGCTCGAGAGCCGAGTAGGCACGCAGGTGGGCAGTGAGACGTATGCGCGCTGTCGCTCGCGCAGCCGCAAGCTGTTGGAGCGATCCGCCGATCGTGCCGACCACAATCACAGCGATGATCCCCGCGATGATGAGTTCCACGAGCGTGAAGCCGCGGCGCCGAGGGGCAGGGGAACTCGCCCATGGATGGCGGCACCGACGCTCTGCCCGAAACCCTGTAGAGGAGAGGGGATCACTTGGCTGCACTTGCATCCTCCTCAAGGGACTCAAAATACCCCTGACGATCAATCGGCTCGCGCGGACTGCGCTCTGGATCTGGATCCTCGCCGAGCCGCAGCGCAACACGGGTCGCACATCGGTACTCGCGCCCGAGAGGATCCGTCACTATCAGGAGAACATCGCACGGCATGCCCTGTGGCGCGTCCTCGATCTTCATGTCGTACTGAAAGTCTGCGTACTTGTAGCCGGGATCAAAGGACGAAAATGCGCCGGATGGTTGATACTGCCTGTTCCATTCCACAGGGCCGAGTGTCACCAGACTGCCGAGCAGTTCGTCCATCAGTGCGGCAGCCTGAACAGCGTGCTCGCCGCGCTGCTGCGCAGTCAATGACTGCATCGAGAGGGAGATCGCTGCGCCAAGGCCAATCGCCAAGATCACCCCGGCCACGATGACCTCCATCAGTGCAAACGCACGCTGTCCACGCCGATGCGGGATACCTGCACCGGACTCCTCGCTGGACGGCATCACCAGCGTTCTCCTCGTAGGCCGCCATCCAAATCAACCTGTTCGCGTGTGAACGCCTCGCGCCTGCCTTGCTGCTGCCGCAGGGGCGTCATTGCTGATGAGGGAAGTAAAACGGTCGCCTCGACAAGATCAGATTCAAGCCTCAGTTCGATCGAGGGGCGTCCACCACCTGGCACACTCGGCGCCATCCAGTCACTCCCGGTCACGGGCTCTCCATCGATGACAACATCCACAAGGCGGAGCGCCGTCGGCAGATGCACGGGGTCGCTCATCCGATCCTGCTCCCAGTCCTGCTTCTCTAGAACGTCGCCTGTTGTGCTGAGGGCCGATCCCTTGACCAGAAGTGAAAGGTCGCCCGACTTCGGATCTTGCCAGAGCGCGATCTGCTGACCAGCTGACATCGCTTCGCGAAACGCGTATGTGGCAAGCAACTCCTCCACCGCATCGATTGCAGCCTCCTGCTCCATCCGCGTCGTGGTTGCCAAGCGCGGCACAACCATCCCTCCGATGATGACCATCACCAAAATGGCGACGATCAGTTCAATCAGAGTGAACGCACGGCGCATCAGTCTCATCCCCTCTTTCGAAGGTCATGTGGCACAGCGCATCTGCTCACTGTGCGCTCGAGATATCAGCATTCTCGCCTTCTCCACCGGGCTGCTTGTCGGCTCCATAGCTCAGGATTTCGAACGCCGCGCCGCTGTCGCCTGGCACCTTGATGGTGTAACGCCCGCCCCATGGATCGTCGAGCGACTTGGCTCCCCCCTCCATCTGAGGATTGTCGCCCTCCGTCAAGACGATGAGGTCATCGGGTGGCGTACTCGAGCCAGATGCCACCATGTACAGGCGCACTTGACTTGCGATTTGTTTGACGCCAGCCTTTGCCGTCTTCGTCTTCGCATCACCGATCCACTTGATCACATTCGGTGCAACAACGGCAGCAAGGATCGCAACGATGGTGACGGCCACGATGACTTCGAGCAAGCTAAAGCCGCGGTCATTGCGCCGAGTTGAGGGGAATCCTCCGTGATTCGGACGCATCTGGCACATGGGGGGGATTGTGGATCGTTGGGATGAGAACATGATTTGTTTCTCCGAATGAAGAGAGAGCACGAAGGGGAACGGGACACTCATAAGTTGCTTAGCCAGCGAGACCTTGCTGCATCTTCAGCAGCGGCAGCAGGATTCCACTGAGCACGAAGCCAGCGATGGCGCCCATGACGATGAGCAACACGGGTGGCAGGGCTTTGGTAAAGACTTTCAACGACTGGTTGACTTGCCGGTCAAACGCAGTTGCAGCGTGCAGCAGCATCGGTTCCAGACGACCCGATCTCTCGCCGATGTTCACGATCTGCACAAGAAGCGGGGGGAACAGTCCGGACCGTTCCAGAGGATCCGCAAGAGATGATCCTGTGGTCACGCGTTCAAGGACTTGGTCGATCGCGGCCATCATGGCGGCGTTGCCAAGCGTGTCGCGCACGACGCGGAGTGCCTGAAGGATCGGAATGCCCGCCGAGACCAGCGTCCCGAGCGTGCGCGTGAATCGCGCCACGGCAACATCGCGAAGCAGCGTTCCAAGGATCGGAATCCGCAGCAGCAAGAGGTCCATCTGCAATCGGTTCGTAGGCACGGCGATCCATGCCCGCCAAGCGAGGAGTGCTGCAACGATGGCCAGCAGCATGAGCCACCACCACGACGCGGTGAAGTCGGCCACGTTCAGCAGCACCGTGGTGGGCCATGGCAGCTCGCCACCGCCAGGCTGACTCATGAGTGGCTTCATCAGTTTCGGAAGAACGAATGTGACGAGGACGATCACACTCGCCACCACGAGTCCTGCCACGATCATCGGATACACGGTGGCGCCCACCAGTTCTCGGCGGAGTTCGACCGAGCGGTCGAGCAAGTCCGCGAGTTGGTGCAGCACTTCCGCATTTCGTCCCGATGCATCTGCGGCTCGGAACATGCCGACGGTCATGTCGTCAAAGGGTGGCCCGTACTCCTTTGCTGCCTGGTGCAGCGTGACACCAGCCTCGACGCGCTCAATGATGAAGTCAAGGATCACCGGAAGCGCCCGCCCTACCGCCTGACGGCGAACGGTGCGAAGAGACTGAAGGAGCGGGAGACCTGCCTCCAAGGCAGTCGCAAGATTGCGGACCAGGGTTGCCAACTCCGTACGGGCGATCGTCGGCCTGCCACGCGCTGTGAGTCGGATAGGTGCTGCGGCGGCACCTTGGACTCGGACGCGCTGACCATTCTCGCGTGCTTCCTCGAGTGAGGTTGCTACCACGCCTTTCAGCTCCAATATGCGCATCGCCTCGGAGCGATCCTGCGCCTCGATGATGCCGGCTCCTGTAGAGCCAATGCCTTGGTACCGAAATGAGGGCATGGGAGGACTATGCGGTCAGATCTTCGACATCCTGTGTCGCACGGAGTACTTCGTTGATGGTGGTCAACCCAGACTGCGCCTTGCGTATGCCGTCATCGCGCATGGTCATGAAGTCGTCGTCAAGTAGCGTCTTCAGTTCCGCCAGAGGAACTCCTTTGGCGATGCCTTGTCGGAGCGCTGAGGAAATACGGATCAGTTCAAAGAAGCCAAGACGCCTGCGGAATCCGCTGTTTTTGCACTCATCACAGCCCCCTGGCATCCACTCTTTCCCGCCGAAACCATTGATTTCTGTCGCTGTCAGACGCACGCGCGAATCCTCTGTCATCGGCACTTGCTTTCGGCAGAGGGCGCAAAGTCGCCTGCCGAGTCGCTGTGCGAGAAGCCCCTCAAGCACGCTCGCGACAAGAAAAGGCTCTGCGCCCATGTCCGTCAGTCGTCCGATACTTGAGATCGCATCGTTCGTGTGCAGCGTGGACAAAATGAGATGGCCGGTGAGTGCCGATCGGATGGCAATATCCACCGTCTCGTTGTCTCGGATCTCGCCGACAAGGATGACATCGGGATCTTGGCGGAGGATCGCACGAAGTCCGATCTGGAACGTCAGCCCACGCTTGGGGTTTACGGGAATCTGGTTGACGCCCGCGAGCTCATACTCGACAGGGTCCTCCACCGTAATGATCTTCAGCGTCGGGTCGTACAGCTTGCTGAGCGCCGCATACAGGGTGGTGGTCTTTCCAGATCCCGTGGGACCAGTCACCAGCAGCAAGCCATGCGGTTTATCGATCAGCCGGTCCATGGTGGCGACATGCGCATCGCTCATGCCAAGACCGCGAAGGTCGAGCGGCAGGTTGCTCTTGTCGAGGATTCGCATCACGATGCTCTCGCCGTAGATCGTGGGCACCGTCGAAACACGAAGGTCCACCTTGCGTCCCTCAAAGCGCAGCGTGATGTGACCGTCCTGCGGGATGTACCGCTCGGCGATGTTCATCATCGACATGATCTTGATGCGACCTACCAGCGCTGCCTGCAGGTGCTTTGGCGGCGATGGCTGCTCGATCAGAACGCCATCGATGCGGTACTTGATCTTGATGTCGTTCTCGAACGGCTCGATGTGGATGTCGCTCGTTCGGCTCTGAATCGCTTCCAGAATGAGCAGGTTGACCAGGTTGATGAGGGTCGGCTGCTCCGCCATGCGGTGAACATCAGCCGCTTCGATCGCGTCCACATTGTGAACCCCTTCCTCGGCGGGCGCATCGCCCGTGCCGGCGAGCGACTCCGCGATTCGGGCGGCGGTCGTGCCATACGCCTTCCGCATCAGATCGCCAAAGGGCGCCGGCTCAAGTCCGATTCGTGTGACCGGCATTCGTGCGAGCGTGGCAATCTCATCCGCCGCCATCAGGTCAAGTGGATTGAACATCGCCACATGAACGCGCCCCTTTTCAATGCGGAAGGGAACAGCTCGGACGCGCACGGCAACCTCAGGTGTCAGGAGATTGATCGCGGCAGCATCTGTCTCGGGCGCCTTCTCCAGCCACTCGATTCCGAGCGCCTTGCACCGATCGCGTATGCGAGTTGCTTCCGCCTCGGCGCTTCCGACTGGCTTTTCGCTCGGCTTGGTGCCGTTCGCTGAGAGTTGTAATTCGGCGGCGGGCGGCGTCATGAATTCAGTCTGCGGACTTTGGTGCGTCCTTGTTCGAACTGCGGGATCCCGTTGACGGAAGTGCACGGCTCTCCGCACCTCGGCTCCTGCCGCGAGGTTCAGCCATGTCGCCATCCGGTGCAAGGTTTGGAGTGGGTTCCGCACCGGTTTTCGATGCGCCCGTCATCGGTCTTTGCTGTGCCGCCGCGATCTTTGCCGCACCTGGCAACTGCTCGCATAAATCTGGTCCGACAATCTTGCAAATTGTTTCGCGCGTCTGGTCGTCGTAGCGGTCCCGCTCATCATGCATCGGCCTGTAGGGATCGCTTGGCTTGGGAACGTTTGCCTGGCCCTGTGTGGCGCGTCGCCGCGCCTCCTCCGACTGCTTCTTGGGCTCCTCCGTGCGGTACACCTGGGCGAGATTGTTCTGCCACTGCGCATACCACTTGCTGTATTCCGCCTCGAGCGCGTTGAGTTGGGTGGTCTGGTCAGCCGAAAGCCCTGGCAACTCGCGAGCAGCTGCGAAGTAAGGAATCATCGAACTTGGGCGGTAGACGGTTGGAAACGCCTCCCGAAGTGCGCGGTCGCGAAAGGGAGGGCCGTATTGCGGTCCAAATGCGGTCGCAAGGATTGGGATGTATTTCTCTTGCAGATCTCGTAGGGCAACACGCTTTGCCACAATCAATTCAATCTCCCGCAGTCCCGCGCTGTTGTCGTTGCTCACAAGCGCCGCCTTGATCCGTTCCTGCGACTCGGACATTTGCCGCGCTCGGTCGGCGAGCGCACCATCGATCGCACTCTCGTAGCTGGTGATTTCCTTGGCGGAAGCCTTCATCACTTCGGGCGGCACCTCCGAGGCACGAGCGATTGTCACAAGGTCAAGACTCTCTCCGCTCAAGACGCCGCGCGGCAGCTCCTTTTCACGCCGCATGGCCCACTCAAGTTTCGGCCAGCGAGCCACCTGCTCATCACTCAGGATTGCCTGAACATTTTCGACAAATCGATCGCGTAACTTTTGCTTCTCCGCCGTCCAGGTGTTGATCGGGCCGAGAATGACACCCATCGCACCTTGATCACCGGCTGCAAGGATCTGATCCTTCATCGCCTTCATTCTGTCCTTCAACCCTTCGGTGCCAAGTTTGAAGCTGTCGGAGTAGTCGTTGAGAAGGCTCTCGAGAACCGCCTGCTGCGCTTCATCGAGTTCGAGCACATCTGCAAACACCACCATGTCGCGTGAAAGGAAGTCGGGCTGGAACGCCTCGATAAAGCCAGCGTTCGCTCCGAGTTGCGCGTGGGCGACCGAACAGGGGGAGACCATCTGGAAAATGGCAGCGATGGCGCATGCAACGAGTATCCGCGGTGTCCTCATAGGTGCTTTCCTTCTCGAAGCGAAGTGCGAGCTGGTCACACAATCTTTCTCACCAGTTCATGAACGAACGAACCGAGAATGTATGCCACGGTGGGCAAGTGTTTTGACTGGCTCAGGCACCACCAGTTCCCGGCAGCGTGGAAACAAGGGGATTGTATTATTATCGGACTCTATGTGGTGCTTCGCACAGTCCGCTGTTCGATCCGTTTTTCACTCACCGTTTTCACAAGTCGGTCTACAAAGATGGCGGGAGTGTGGATGTGATCAGGATCGAGTGTTCCTGCGGGCACGATCTCCTCGACCTCGGCCACACAGAGCTTGCCGCACGCTGCAACCATTGGGTTGAAGTTGCGCGCGGTCTTTCTGAAGACCAGATTGCCCGCCGTATCACCCCGCCAGGCCTTGACGAGTGAAACGTCAGCGCGAATTCCGCGTTCCATCACGAAGCTTTCGCCGTCGAAGACCTCATGCGGTTTCCCCTCAGCCACAAGCGTTCCTACGCCCGTCTTGGTGAAGAACGCCGGGATACCCGCGCCGCCCGCCCGCAGGCGCTCGGCGAGTGTGCCTTGCGGTGTGAATTCGACTTCGAGCTCACCAGCCATGAACTGACGTTCAAACTCTGCATTCTCTCCGACATAACTCGAGATCATCTTGCGGATCTGCTTGGTTTGTAGCAGCAAGCCAAGTCCCCAGTCGTCGATGCCCGCATTGTTGCTGGCGATCGTCAAGTTGCGTGCGCCGCTCTCGCGCAGCGCCAGAATCAGTTGCTCAGGGATACCGCAGAGCCCGAAGCCCCCAACCGCAATCAGCATGCCATCGCTGACCACGCCTCGGAGTGCATCCGTACATGATGGGAACAGCTTGGAAGCGGCCATGCCGTCAGTGTAAGTGCCTGCGGAGATGTGCAGTGCTAGGCTCGACCTGTGCATCCGCTGCTCCTGCTGCTGATCCTGCTCTCCGCTATCCCCGACACGATGGCAGCGCCCGTTGTCAAGGAACTGCTTGTGGATCGCTATGGAGCTTCTGCGCCAGAGGCACAGATTTTCAACGGTATCAATCTGCTCGGCGCGCTCGTCGCCGTGCCACTCTTGTGGGCGGTGCGTCGCACTTGGGGTTCGCGGACTGTTCTCATCGCTGCGTCACTCGCCGATGGCGTGCTCCTTGCCGTCATGGCGCTGCCGCTCGGGATCGGTTGGACGCTCGCTCTCCGATGCCTCGAGGGAGTCACGGACGTGCTGGTGTTTGCGGCGCTGTTCGACATCGTCCGCGGGCGCTCGGTTGGTCGTGTCGGCGTCGGCCTTGGGATTGCATCATCGCCTCTGCTCATCGGTCTTGGTCTTGGCGCGGTGCTTGGTGGCGTCGTGGTGCGACAAGTGCAAGGAGTGGGCTCTGCAATGTGGCTCTTTGGAGTTTCTGCTGCGCTGAGTGCACTTGTTGGGATTCTTGCCTGGCGCTGGCGGCGCATGGATTCATTCCCCCGTGTACCGGTGCGCGCCGCGGATGAATCGACGGCGAGTGGCTCAACAACGGAGCGAGTCTGGCCGCCACTCGCGATGGCGTTTGTGGATCGGGCTACAGGTGGACTTCTCACGGGAACGCTGCCGATTGCCCTTGCGCAGGTGCTCGGCTACTCGCCGCTTGTTCGAGGAGTACTGGTGGGGCTGCCACTGCTTTTGATGGCACTCGGTACTGGACCTTGTGGGTGGCTTTGCGATCTCTTTGGAGCGAAACGCGTTCGGCTGATCTCTGGGCTGTCCTATGCGGCGTCCTTTGCGCTTCTCCCCGTGGCGAGTGCCAATCCTGCTGTGCTCGGGCTTGTGATGTTGATCGTTGGCGTATCGGCGAGTGGGCTCTTTGCCAGTTCCGTATCGCTGACAGTCCAGTCGGGCGCATCTGCCGTCACACTGGGTGCATTTCGCGCTTCGGGCGATATCGGCTTCCTCAGCGGAACGGTTTTGTCTGTGCTTTTGCTTGCATCACTCGGAGGCACGGAGCCAACCTTCGCGGACTATTCCACGGTTCTCATCGTGTTTGCTGTCCTCCACCTCATGACGACAGCCGTTGTCACGATCGCGTTGTCGCGAGGCGAGACGGCGCGCGCCTGAATTCCGACACTTGTCGAGGGGCTTAGTTGCGGGCAAGGGCCGGAACTGCATCGAATTGGCGATCGTTTGATGCCAAGGCAAAGCGCAGTTTTTCCAGCGCCTTGTTTTGGATCTGCCGTACGCGTTCCTTCGTCACGCCCAAGATGCCGCCTACTTGCTCGAGGGTCAACTGCGACGACTCCATTGGTCGGTCGAGTCCGAAGCGGTGGAAGATCACGCTGCGCTCGATCTCTGTCAGGCCCGCGCGACCTTCCGAAAGAAGGTCTGTCATTTCCCGAAGCGTGTCGGACTCGCGTGCCGAGCGGACTTCGCCAACGTGATCGGCGCGTTCCAATTCGGGATCGAATTCAACAGGGAAGTGCTTGCGGTGCTTCTGCGTCTTGATTCCAAGACGGCTGTAGGCCTTCAGGATCGCGCGACATGCATAGGTGGAAAACTTGAAGCCGCGGCTGAAATCGAACTTATCCACGGACCGCATCAGCGCCATGTTGCCCTCGCTGATGAGGTCCCCGAAATCCAGTTCGGCCGAACGAACACGCTTGGCCATCGCCAGCACGAGCGCAAGATTGGTTTCGGCGATCTGCGTGCGAATCGCTTCGGCTCGGTCGAACCATGCAAGAAGCTCTCGCGCCAACTGCGCATTCACCCCTTCGCGCTTCATGCGCCGCTGAACCTTCGCCGCGCAGAAGCGCGAAAAGTTGAGCTGCGCGAAAATGACCCGCTCCTGCGCTGCGGTCAGAACCACGGAGCGCGGTGCGTTGGGCATTTGCAGGCTTCCGCTTCCCAGGCGATCGCTCAGAAGGGGCTGGTACCACTTTGTGTCAGGGGAGGGGACGGGCGATGGATCTTCCATGATTCGGCGCTGCGCATTGGCGCGTCGGAAGTCCGCACTGTCCACAAAGTCGATCTGTTCGAGCATCAGCTTCTCCACCGTTGCGCGCTGCGCCTCAGTGAAGTTGCCTTGCAGGCGCGTCGCGCCAAAAGCGATGCTCGGTGCCGAACGGCGCACCGCGATGGCACTCTCGCTTGGCGTCACCGCGCGTGCGCGGCTTGTCTTGGGTCGTGACTGTGTGATGGTCTTTGGCATTGTGACTCTCCTTGGGGGCGCGCCACGCTTGGGCGCTGATCCGAACAAGCGATGATCCAACGACGTTGCCTGACACAAACGCGGCACACGACATTTCCGCGTGATCAGTTCTACGGCGGCCATCGACCGCGAGGTGCTGACTTTGTGATTTTTTTCACAAAGTCTCCGCGGTGCCCCCAAGTCACCCCCAAAGGTCAAGCAAAATTCAAAAAAAGCGGTTATTGCGTGTGCAACATGGATCGCCCACACTGGGCGCTGGCATCGCCTCTGGCCTCCGTTGCAGAAGGGGGTCAACCCTCCGCCGCGTTCACTCGGGCTTGCCACCGCTGTGGTCGTAGACCCACTGGTCAATCGCACGCTTGCAATCCAGGACTTCGCCCTGCTTGAAAAACAGGCCGAGTTCTCGCGCCGCAGCTTCCGGACTGTCTGAACCGTGCACCAGATTGAAAGAGTTGGAAATGCCAAAGTCGCCGCGAATCGTTCCTGCGGCGGCCTTTGATCCGAACGTCGCGCCCATCAAGTTGCGACACACCCCGATCGCTCCCATGCCGCGAAGGGCAAGCACAACGACCGGTTCGCTGGTCATGAAGCGAACCAGACCGGCGTAGAACGGCTTGCCTGCGTGATCCTTGTAGTGCTCCGCCGCCAATTCCTGCGAAATACGCATGAGTTTCATGCCGACCACCTGAAGACCCTTCTGCTCAAAGCGGGAGGTGATCGCGCCGATCAGTCCGCGCTGAACCGCGTCTGGCTTCAAGATGATGAGGGTGGTTTCCATGGGGGCAATCCTTCCAATTTGGGGGGGGTGAACTCCGCAGCGAATCGCACTCGATTGGTTCGAAGGGGCGAGATGGTAGCGGCGAGTTTCGGTCTTGTGAGCGGATGCACCCTGTGAGTTGGCTGCACTTTCGTGTGGGTTTTTGCCGATGCTTCGGCATGGCTACTATCGCCGCCGGCATGGATGCCTCTCCAAAGACCCGCTCCAAACCTGCTGATGGTCGCCGCGGCGCCACGGCGGAAGAGATGGCGCAGAAGCAGCGCGAGATCTCCGTCAGCGAGTTCTTTGCCAAGAACCGCCATTTGCTCGGCTTCGACAACCCCCGCAAGGCGCTCATGACTGCCGTGAAGGAGGCTGTCGACAACGCCCTCGATGCCTGCGAGGAGGCGCACATCCTCCCTGATATTCGCGTGGAGCTTCTCCAGCGGTCTGAGACTCGATTCAAGGTCACGGTGCGTGACAACGGTCCGGGCATCGTCCGCCAACAGATCGAGAACATCTTTGGTCGTCTGTTGTACGGATCGAAGTTCCATCGTCTCAAGATGAGCCGCGGCCAGCAGGGCATAGGCATTTCGGCGGCGGGCATGTATGGGCTGATGACGACAGGTCAGCCCGTGCTCATCATTTCGAAGACAAGCAAGAAGAAGCCGGCAGTCGAGGTGCTCCTGAAGATGGACACGTCGAAGAACCGTGCAGATGTGGTGAGTGAAACGGAGCATCCGGAAGACGACGGACTCTTCCCGGACGGACACGGCACTCAGGTGAGCATCGAGATGGAGGGGCGATATCAGGGCGGCCGACAGTCCGTCGACGAGTATCTCGATCAGACCGCGATCGCGAATCCGCATGCGCGAATCACCTTCGTCAATCCATCCAATGAGACAATCGAGTTCAAGCGCGGTACGAATGAGCATCCGCCCGAAGCAAAGGAGATTCTGCCGCATCCGAAGGGGATTGAACTCGGCACCCTGATCCAAATGGTGGAACGCACCGAGCGGACGCAGATCGGATCGTTCCTGCAGGAGGAGTTCTCCCGTGTTTCGCCGAGCGTTGCAAAGGAAATCTGTGAACGCGCGGGTGTCACGAACCGCACATGGATCAAGCAGGTCGGTCACAAGGAGTCGGAGGCGATCTACAAGGCGATTCAAGAAGTACGCATCATGGCGCCGCCCACGGATTGCCTGGTACCCATCGGTACGAAGGCGCTGCTTTCTGGGCTCCTCAAGGGGGTTCGTGCGGAGTTCTTTACGGCGTGCACTCGACCTGCCGACGTGTACCGCGGCAATCCGTTTCTGATTGAGGTCGGTCTTGCTTACGGCGGTGAACTGCCGAAGGATGAACTCATTCGCGTCATTCGATACGCCAACCGAGTGCCACTGCTGTACCAGCAATCTGCCTGTGCATCATTCAAGGCGGTGCTCGAAACGTCCTGGCGCAACTATGGGCTCTCCCAGTCGCGTGCCTCGCTCCCCGAGGGGCCACTCGTGGTGATGGTGCACATGGCGAGCGTGTGGGTTCCCTTCACAAGCGAGTCGAAGGAAGCGATTGCCGACTACGACGAGATTCGTAAGGAGATGAAGCTTGGTCTTCAGGAGGTCGGGCGAAAGCTTGGGATTTACATGCGCCGCAAGCAGCGCATGCGACACGAGGGTGAACGCCGAAGCATCTTCGAGCGTTACATCGGGGAGATCGCGCAGTCGACCGAGTCGATCACGGGGACCGCCGCGAAGAAGGTGTATGACTCGCTGATGCGAGTTGCGAAGCGCAAAACCGAGGAGGCGGACGCGGTGCTCGATGATGAGGGGCGGCGCGTGAAGGATGAGGATCCGCTGGGGAAGGACGACTCCGTGGTCATCATGGAGTCGCGCATTGCCGCTCCACCAAAGGAAACAGCCGGCGATGATGAGGCTGCGCCCGCGAAGGGCACGAAGGGGCAGGGATCGCTGTTCGGTGAAGACGATGCGCCGCGTTCACGGCGCAAGCGCGGGTCCGGCAACTGAGCGGGCGCGGAGGACGCATGGCACGCAAGAGCACATCGGCATCAGGCAGCGCAGGCAGCGGCGGTGATTCTGGCACGCGGCGCACAGCAGGGGCGACGGGAAAGGTTCGCGAGGAGACGCTCGGCAAGATCGGATCGCTCGGAAAGTCGGTCGCGAAGACAGCGCTTGCCGAAGACGATCCATTCGTGAACGTTCCGATGCGCACGATCTCGAATACGTCCTACAACGAGAAGCGCCGCCTCCTCGAGATGGGTGATGCCACGCTTCGGCGAAACCTTTTCAACACGGCGCAGGCACGAAAGTTCATGCAGACACTGCTTCTTTCCAAGGGCTGCAAGGATCTGCTCGAGGCGCAGAAGACGCTGAGTCTCCGTGGCATGTACTACAAGAGCCTGCACACCATCGCGGGTACGAAGGAGAAGACCTTCGAGGATCAGGAGGAGTCCGACACCATCCTGGAAGACATTGAAGTCGCGTTGACGACTTTGCGAGAAAATCTCAATCTTTTCGCGAAGAAGCGCGGCACAATGGTCGGCAACATCACGGTCATCGACAATGGCGACACGATTGACTGCCGCCGAATGGGGACGGGCGGTTACGCCATCCCTTCAATCTGTGAGCCTTCGATCATTCAGTTCGGCAAGTGCGAGGCAAAATTCGTGCTGCATGTGGAAAAAGACACGGTCTGGAGCCGCTTCAACGAGGACCGTTTCTGGGAGAAGCACAACTGCATCCTCACGGAGGGAAGCGGGCAGCCTCCGCGCGGCGTCCGTCGTTTGCTGTACCGACTGAATCATGAACTTGGTCTGCCGATCATCTGCCTGCTCGATTGTGACCCCTGGGGGCACTACATCTACTCCGTCATCAAGCAGGGATCGATCAATCTTGCGTTCGAGAGTCAGCGCATGGCCATCCCCGATGCGAAGTACTTGGGCATCCGCTCGGCGGACTACACGCGATGCGAACTCAGCGACGATGTGAAGATCGCGCTGAACGACCGCGACACGGAGCGTGCGAAGCAGATCGCCGAGTACCCGTGGTTCGCGGGCAAGAAGCACTGGCAGAAGGAGATCGCCCTGATGCTTCGCAATGGGTTCAAGATGGAAGTCGAGTCGCTCATTACGAAGGACATCTCCTATGTCACAGAGGTCTACGTCCCCGAGCGGCTGAAAGCGAAGGACTGGATCGACTGACGCGCGGTCAGGCCGGTATGGATCCGGCCGCAGAGGTCGCAGTGGGGGCTTGCGGCGGTGCCGTCAACGGGATCCGAATCTGGAAGTCACTGCCCTTGCCGACTTCACTGAAGAGCGTCAAACGTCCGCCGTGTTCCTCCACGATGCGGCGTGCCACAGGCAGTCCGAGTCCAGAACCACCGCGGCGTTCCGTCACATAAGGCCGGAAGATCTCCTCCTGGCGTGCAGCGGCGATGCCAGGTCCCGTATCGATGACATGGATCACCGCCTCTGCCGGTTGTCGCGGGTGCGCGGACATGGTCTCCACGCGAAGAATCAACTCTTTCCGCGCGTCTGCTGGATTCGCCTCCATGGCCTGCATCGCGTTCAGCATCAGATTCAACAACGCCTGCTTGATCAGATCTGCATCGACAGGCGCCGTCACGGCGTCCTGCGGCAGGTCCGTGCGCAGCAAGACGGACGCAGCCTCCGACTGGGGCAGCAGGAAGTCTCGCAGTTCGCCCACCACATCGCGGAGATCGTGTGGCTGACGGTGCAGGCGGAATCGTCCTGCGTAGCGAAGGAAGTCCTCCAGAATCGCGCGGATCCGTGTGGTCTCACGCGCGAGTGAGTCCACCTTGCGAATCAACGGCACGGCATCGGCCTCGGGCAGATTTGCATCGATCACTCCCTCGCGCAGCAGCTGGGCGTTCAGCACAATGCTCGAGAGTGGATTCTTGATTTCGTGTGCCAGACCGCTGGTCATTGCACCGAGTTCCGCCAACCGCTCGGCTTCGATGGACTGCCGCTCTGCGCGGAACGCACGTTCGATGCGGCGACCGACCACGGCGTACCAAATGATGGATGCCAAGAGCAACCCCAGCCCGAAACCGATGATCAGTTCAGCCCACAGCACAGCGGAACCAAGATAGAAAGGAAATGAAGAAAGGAACGATCAGCCGAACGAAGGCCTCGGTGTGGCTTCCATCTGGAAGCCAGACGGACCCGTCTCACGCAGTCGCAGTCGGTACGCGACTCGTTGCCTTTGCAGCCGTCGCGGCCCATCCCTTGGGGCCGCTCTGTGCGCTGTATTGCACCTTCTCGCCATCCCGAAGCGTGCGGAAGCCATGCTCTTGGTCAATCACGCTGAAATGGACAAAGATGTCCTGTCCCTGCGGACCAACGATGAAGCCGAACCCCTTGCGAGCGTCAAACCACTTCACGACGCCTTCACAGTTCACGATCTTTTCAGTGGTGTCCGACATGCATTCCTCCACGAAACGAAAACTGTGCGAAATGTTCAGAAACTGCTCACAACTGGAACCTATCTGAAACTGCCAGACAGGGGGGGGACGCCCCTAGTGTCGGATTGTGCATCAGAAATCGGCATTGTGCAAATGGGAAATGGGAAGAAGTTGTCCGTTCCTGCACGCTGCCCGACTGCGCAGAACCTCCCAATCGACCGGAGAGGCCTAGTCAACGGTCAGCCATTCAATGGCTTTTGAGTAGGTTTTCAATAGTCCATCCACCGAGGTCATCTCGGAAATACCGACAAAGGCACAACTTAGGCGCTATGCAATCGCAAAGCACCTCGGCTCACGGCTGAAATGGGCCCTGTCGCTTAGCGTCGGTCGCGCCCACCGCCTCGGCGATCGCGATCACGCCCGCCGCCGCCATCGCGGCGATGACCGCCACCACCGCCGCCGCCACCGCCATCGTTCTCGCCCTCGCCACCTGCGGGGACGAGCGCCGGGTCTGGCGGATCGAGCAATGCCTTGCGACTAAGTTTGATGCGACCGGTGTCATCCACGTTGATGACCTTGACCTTGATCTGGTCGCCAATCTTCACCACCTCAGTCACATTGCGCACGAAGCCGTGGGCGAGTTCGCTGACATGCACCATGCCGTCGGTGCCTGGCGCGAGTTCCACGAACGCACCGAACTCCTTGATCGAGACGACCTTTCCGTCGTAGATCGTGCCGACCTTGATCTCTGCTCCGAGCGCCTCGATCTCTGCCTTCGCTTGCGCGGCGGCTTCGGCGTTCGAGCAGGCGATGAAGACGGTGCCATCCTCTTCGATGTCGATCTGCGCACCCGTGCGCTCCTGAATGCTGCGGATCATCTTGCCACCAGGACCAATGACCTTGCCGATCTTCTCCGGGTCGATCTTGACGATGGTGATGCGCGGCGCATTCGGTGAAATGTCTGGACGGGGCTTGGCGAGCACCTTCTCCATTTCGCCGATCAGGAACAGTCGTCCCTGCTTGGCACGCTCAAAGATCTGAACGATCTCATCAATCTTGAGGCCGCGTGCCTTCAGGTCGAGCTGAATGCCTGTGATGCCATCGCGCGTGCCGGAAACCTTGAAGTCCATCTCGCCGAAGAAGTCTTCCTCACCGATGATGTCGGTGACATGCGTCACGCGACCATCTCCACTGGTGAAGCGACCGACGGAGATGCCTGCGCAGGTTGCCTTGATCGGCACGCCCGCATCCATCAAAGCGAGGCAGCCGCCGCACACGCTTGCCATGCTGGAGGAGCCGTTGCTCTCCGTGATCTCGCTCGTCAGACGGACGGTGTACGGAAAGTCCTCTGAACTCGGAAGGATCGCGAGCAGCGAACGCTCCGCGAGCGCCCCGTGTCCGATCTCGCGGCGACCAGGTCCCGTGATTCGACCGGCCTCACCCGTGCAGAATGGAGGGAAGTAGTAGTGCAGGAAGAACTTCTTTGCGTACTCGGGCATGAGCCCATCGACGATTTGCTCGTCCTTGGTGGTGCCAAGCGTGCAGGTCACCACCGACTGCGTCTCACCGCGCTGGAAGAATGCGGAACCGTGCGTGCGGGGCAGCAGCGCAACGCTCATATCGAGCGCACGGATCTGGTCGAGACCACGTCCGTCGGCACGCACGCCCTTCTCGGCCACGAGATAGTGCGTGATCTTCTTCTCCAGAAGACGCAGGCTCTCCTTCGCTTCACGGAGGCGCTTCTCTGCAGCAAGATGATCGGTGTAGCTCAGTCCAGCTGGCACGGCGAATGACGAATCGATGACCCACTTCTTGATGCGATCGACTTCGTCGTTGCGCGCCTGCTTGCCGTGAATCTGGCGCGCCTTCAGCAGTTGGTCGTATGCCTTCTCCTTCACCAGCGCCATCACCTCTGCGCTCGGTGCCACGGAATCGCCCGCACGCTTCGCAGGAGCGCCGCTCTTGACGCGCAACTCCTCAATGAGTTCGAGGATCGGGCGAACGCCGTTGTCGTATCCGAAGCGGATCGCCTCGACCATATCGGCTTCGCCGATTTCAGCCGCGCCCACTTCAATCATGTTGATGCCGTCGCAGTGACCAGAGAGCACCAGATCCAGGTCGCTGAACTCCATCTGCGCTTGGGTGGGGTTGATCACGAAGGTTGGCTGATCATCAATGAAGATGCGACCCACGCGGACAGTCGCGACGGGGCCGTTGAACGGCGCATCGGAGAGGTGCAGTGCTGCTGCCGCGGCGCTGCAACCGAGCACATCCGAATCGTTCTGTCCATCGTGCGAAAGGACGAGGACTTGCAGTTGCACCTCATCCACGAATCCCTCGGGGAACAGAGGACGGATCGGGCGATCCATCATGCGCATGGTGAGGATTTCCTTCTCGCTTGGTGGACCTTCCTTCTTGCGGAATCCACCCGGGTACTTGCCCGCGGCAGGTGCCTTTTCACGGTAGTCGCAGGTCAGCGGGAAAAAGTCGATGCCGGGGCGCGGATTGGCGCGAACGGCGGTGGCGAGGAGCACGGTCTCCCCGTAGGTGGCGACGACTGCGCCTCCTGCGAGCTTTGCGATCTTGCCGGTTTCGAGGCGGTAGGTGCGACCACCAATCTCGCGTTCCACTGAAACATGCTGTCGAGTTGTCATGATTGCCTTTCAGTCAATGCGTTGCGGAGCGTTTGTCCTTTGGAACACGCTGCGCGGTGTGATGCCGCAGTTCTCAGAGTCGAGGGTGCTGTGGCGGAAGATCCCGCCGTGGCAGAGGCTGGAGCGCAGAAAGCGCTGCGCACAAGCGACTGCCACCCACGGGGGTGAATGATGTGTGGGCTACTTGCGTAGACCGAGCTTCTTGATGAGCGATGCGTAATCCGCGCGCCGGGTCTCGGCGAGGTAGCGGAGCAGGCCGTTGCGCTTGCTGACCATCAGGAGCAGTCCCCGTCGCCCCGCGTGGTCCTTCGTATGTGCCTTGAAATGGTCCTGCAGCGAGTTGATCCGCTGCGTCAGAAGTGCGATCTGCACTTCCGTCGAACCGCAGTCCTTGTCGTGCTTTCGGTGCGCCGCAATGACGGGCGCTCGTTCGGTCGTCGTGATCATGGATTCCTTTGTCTGACCCCCGTCGCGGGAGCGTTTCTGTGCCGTTGAATTGAGCCACAAAGGGTAGCAGGGGTCCGCTGGCAGGTCAATGCAATGGCATTCGAGCCTTGCATTATCCGATAACTGCCACGCTGGCAGGGATCGGGGCAAGAATGCGCGTTTCGACCGCCTATCCTGCTGTGTATGAAGACCGCAACCACGTCGCTGCGCGGCGCCTCCGACGAGTGGGTGGTGCTCGCGGCATCGATCGAGCAGGGGGGCGGGGCAAGTGGCGCGGAGCGGCAGCATCGTCATGGACGGCTCACCGCTCGTGAGCGGATCGCACTGCTGCTCGACCCCGATACGCGTTCACTGGAGTGCGGGTTGATGGCGGCATGGAACATGTACCGCGAGTACGGCGGAGCGCCCGGTGCAGGTGTTGTCACCACCATCGGCAGCGTGCAAGGCAGGCTCAGCATGGTGATTGCCAACGATGCGACGGTGAAGGCCGGTGCATTCTTCCCGATGACCTGCAAGAAGATCATCCGTGCGCAGGAGATCGCGCGGCGCGCGCGGCTGCCACTTTTGTATCTCGTGGACAGCGCGGGCGTGTTTCTTCCGCTGCAGGAAGATGTGTTCCCCGACACAGATGACTTTGGCCGCATCTTTCGCAACAACGCGGTGATCAGTGCAGATGGAATTCCGCAGTATGCCGCGATCATGGGCAACTGCGTCGCGGGCGGCGGCTATCTGCCGGTGTTGTGCGACACATTGCTGATGACCGAGGGCAGTGGTCTTTACTTGGCTGGTCCCGCACTTGTGAAGGCAGCGATCGGACAGGAAGTGTCGAGCGAGGAGCTTGGCGGCGCACAGATGCATGCGCAGATTTCAGGCACCATCGACTTCCGCGAGAAAGATGACCCAGCGTGCATCGATCGAATGCGGCGGCTGATGGATGCGAATGCAGCCGCATGTCCTGCGCTGAAACCACCATGCGAACCGCTCGCGCCCTCACGCACTGGCGAGTCGGTCTATGACATTCACTCGAGTGAGCCAGGCAGTCAGTACGACATGCGCACGCTGCTTGAGTGCTTTGTGGATCGCGATTCAATGGACGAATACAAGGCGGAGTACGGACCGTCGATCGTGTGTGCCTACGCGCGCCTGGGCGGGTTCCCTGTGGGGATCGTCGCGAATCAGCGCTGCATGACCGAGCGGCGTATGGCGGGCGGTAAGGCTGGGCCATCCACGGCGAAGTGCATGCCGGCCGTGATTTACGACGACAGCGCGGAAAAGGCGGCACGATTCATACTCGATGTGAATCAGAGGCGTCTTCCGCTGTTGTTCGTGCATGACACGACGGGCTTCATGGTTGGACGCGACAGTGAGCAGGGGGGCATCATCCGCGCTGGCGCCAAAATGGTGAACGCCATGAGCAACTCCGTCGTTCCGAAGGTCGTGCTGATCGTCGGCAACTCCTATGGTGCCGGCAATTATGCGATGTGCGGTCGCGCATTCGATCCGCTGCTGACGCTCGCATGGCCCGCCGCGCGCTGTGCTGTCATGGGTGCTGCGCAGGCGGCAAACACCCTTCTGCAAATCGACCTCGCTGCACGCGAGCGGCGTGGTGAGGTGGTCGATGAGGCGATGCGGAAGCAATTGCTCGCCGCGATCACCGCTTCGTACACGCAGCAACAGGACATCCGATACGCGGCGAGCCGCGGCTGGGTCGACCGCATCATCGAACCGCATCGCACGCGCGAGGAACTGCTGCTCGCCGTGCAGATTGCGGCGCAGGCTCCGACCGATGGTGCGCTGCGCACAGGTGTTCTGCAGACATGATCGGCGACGCAGAGGCGCAGATGCAGGAAGTTGTCGTCGCAAGCGGAAATCCTCACAAGGTGGATGAGGTTCGCAGTGTGTTGGGCGCGCTTGGTTGGCGCGTGCTCTCGCTGAAGGATGTCGGCGCGGATCACGCCCCAGAGCCCGATGAAAGTGGCACAACATTCGCGCAAAATGCTCGTATCAAGGCGCTGGCCTATGCATCGGTCGTAGGGCGGATTGTGCTGGCGGATGATTCAGGCCTGGTGGTCGACGCACTCGGTGGCGAACCTGGTGTGCACAGCGCCCGCTGGGCTGGAGTGGACGGCGATCGTGCCACGCGTGATGCGGCGAACAACGCGAAGTTGCTGTCGCGTCTGTCGGGCGTGGCGGATGCGCTGCGTACGGCACGCTTCGTTTGCTCCATGTGCGTTGCAGCCAAGGATGGAAGGGTGATTGCCCAGTCGGAAGGCGTTCTTCATGGCTGGATCGGTCACGAAGCGCGTGGCGTCCACGGATTCGGCTACGACCCTCTCTTTCGCGTCCGTTCAAGCGGTGTCTCGGGAGCAGAGCTGACGCCACAGCAGAAGAACGCCCTGAGCCATCGGGGGAGTGCGACGCGCGCAATCGCGCACTCGCTTGCACGCTTGGCGCTCGCAGCACGGTGAGCATGCCACTCCAGCTTCCCATTCTGCCGCTTGCGACGCCGAATCAGCGCTATTCCTGTCATGGATGCGGTTCCTGTTGCCGTGACTTTTCAGTGCAGCTGCGCGATGCCGATGTACGGCGCATCGAACAGCAGCGGTGGCAAAGCGAACTCGGATTTGATCCTGTCGTGCAGTTTCGTGGCCAGCGTTATTTGCGCCAGCGAGCGGATGGAGCATGCGTGTTCCTTCAGGAGGATGGCAAGTGCCGCATTCATGCACGCGACGGGTTCGCAGAGAAGCCGCTCGCATGTCAGATGTTCCCCTACACGCTCTCTCCAGATGCACACGTGTCGCGGCTCGGCGTGAGTTTTGCGTGTGGCAGCGTGACGGCGAATCGCGGCGACCCCCTGCGCGGTCAGGAAGTGGAGGCACTTCGGATCGCACTTCGTGGCATTCCAGAGTCACTCGCTGTCACCCCCAATGCGCCTCTTGCCAAGGGACTTCGTTCGCAGCCGGGGGAGCTGGAGGCTCTTGAGCGGCGGGTGGTTCGTTGGATCGACAGTGCACATCCGCTCTCCACTCGGATCGACGGACTCGGTTGGATCGCACAAACGCTTTCGGCAGCAAAGTTGGCGTCGGTACGGGGTGATCGATGGACAGAACTGCTGGACATTCTGCTTGGTGCATTGCCCGACGAATTGGCAGGACCGCCTCTGATGCCGGCGACGAGCCGTCAACGCGCGATGCTGCGCGGCGCGGTCTTTGCGCGGACAGAAGATCCCAAGCCGCTTGCAGCCGGCGCTCCATCGCGCGCACGCGCGACCGTTCAACAGTTGCTTCGCAGCATGCGATGGCAACGCGGTCGATCGACTGCGGTCATCCCAAGCATCGGTCTGGGTTGGCCCACCGGTGCACGATTCGGTGCGGTCGATTCGATGCCTCCTGCGGTGGGATCGGAAGACTCCACATTGATCGACGAACTTGTTACGCGCTGGCTGCGTACGCGAGTCGAAGGTGGGCGCGTGTGGGGCAGCGGTGCCTATGGCTGGAGCGCGGTCGACGGGACGGCTGCGCTTGCGCTTTCGGTGGCAACGGTCGGGTGGGTTGCGCGGTGGCATGCGGTTGCGTCCGGCAGGGCGAGCGTGACGCTTGCGGATATGCAAGCTGCGGTGGGACGGATTGATCGCACTGCCGGGCGCGCTCCGTGGCTCGGTGGTGCGGCGGAACGGTGGCGAACCGCGTATCTGCTCCGCGACCATGGCCTGCGACGTGTGCTTCGGGATCAGTGGTTCAGCGCGTGACCCATGCCGACCCCTCGTCTGCGGCACGCGAACGACAAATGACGCTGATGCGAGCCGTGGATCAGGCGGTGCCCTTGCCGATCGATGCGCGCATATCGGTGTCCGCGTTCAGATTCTTCATTCGGTAGAAGTCCATGATGCCAAGGTTGCCGCCACGGAATGCATCTGCCATCGCACGGGGGATATCAGCCTCCGCAAGAATCACGAGCGCGCGGTTCTTTTGTGCCTCCGCGTTGTGCTCAGCCTCCTGGGCCACAGCAGCTGCGCGTCGCTGCTCCGCCTGTGCCTGAAAGCGCTTCGTATCCGCCTCCGCTTGTGCCGCCTGCAGCTGTGCTCCAATGTTCTCCCCCACGTCCACATCGGCGATGTCAATCGAAAGGATCTCGAATGCCGTTCCCGAGTCCAGACCCTTGGCAAGGACGGTCTTGGAGATTTTGTCGGGGTTCTCGAGCACGCTCTTGTGGTCCTCGGCGGATCCGATTGTCGAAATGATGCCTTCGCCCACCCGAGCGATGATCGTTTCCTCCGTTGCACCGCCGACGAGCCGCGCGATGTTGGTGCGAACGGTGACACGCGCCTTGGCCTTCAGTTGGATGCCGTCCTTCGCAACCGCATCGATCGTCTGCTTGCCTGAAGTGGGGTTGGGACAGTCGATGACCTTGGGCATCACGGAGGTATTCACTGCATCCACAATGTCGCGTCCTGCGAGATCAATGGCGACGGCTCGGTCCCACGCCATGTCGATGCCGGCTTTCTCAGCTGCAATCATGGCGCGCACCACATTGGTCACTCGCCCACCCGCGAGAAAGTGCGCTTCCATCGCCTGAGTACTGATGTCGAGTCCCGCCTTCCGTGCGCTGATTCGGTTGATGACAATGACGGATGAATTCACTTTCCGAAGGCGCATCATGATGAGGTCAATCAGGCTGACGGGCGCACCGCTGAGCCACGCCTGCAACCACAACTGCAGGTACTGACCGATGATCAGCAGAAAGATGAGTCCGACAACGGCAAGGACGGCGAGACCGACCCAAGCCCAAGGGGCGAGTGCGAGCATTGTTGGTGTGTCCATGGAGCCCAGATGCTACTCAGCCCGTCGTTCACGGACTTTGAGTTGTCCCTCGAAGACTTCAATGACATCAATGGGAGCACCTTCCGTGATGAAACCGCTTTCGGCAACGGCGTCGATGCGTTGGCCGTCCACGCGCACAAAACCGATCGGGCGGAGCGTGGTAACCGCGATGCCGCTGTGGCCGACCAACTCGGCAAGGCGCGCCGTGAGCGCAGCCGCTGCCTTGCCGCGCGGGGCGACCGATGGGTCTGCGGTTTCCGTCTGCATCGCATCGGACTGCGCCGCTCCGTCCGCGCCCTGCTGCAGGATCATCCGACGTGCGATCGGCGTGTGCGACCACACCTTGAATACGAGGAGGAGTACAAGCGGACTTCCGGCGCAAAGCATTGCGAGATAGACGGCGCCATAAACCGCGTCGTAGATGAACATGGAGGCGATCGAAGCAACGGCGGCGACGCCTGTCATGATGGCAAGTGCGCCACCAGTCGGCACGAAGAGTTCGAGAACCAGCAAGACGAGCGCGAGTCCGAGGAGTCCAAGAGCTACCAAGAGATAGACCTCGTCGCGCGGCGCGGATGACGGAGCGGTTTGCAGAAGTGCGACGATGCTCATGCTTGTGTCTCGCGATTCGATGATGGGTGCGGCTGCGTGCTCGGTACCGGAGGCATCGTAGGTTCGACTTCGATTGTGCCGCCTCGCACGCCGACAACGCGGACCAGCGAGCCAGCATCGACGAACTCACCCGTGGTGCAGGCATCGAGAAGCTTTCCGCCGCAGGAAATCCGGCCGGACGGCCGCAGTGTCGTCATCGCCACGGCATTCTCGCCAACCATGGGCACGTGCTTGGATACACGTGGCTGTGCGGAGCCCGCCGCCGTCTCGGACTGCAGAACAGCACGGAGCAGCAGAGGCGACTGCGGCAGCGATCGAGCCGCAAACCAAAGAATGGCGGCGGCGCCGAAAAGGGAGACAAGTACGGACCCGATGCCAAAGAACATCTGCTGCTGACCAACCGCTGTCGACAGGTCGCGCGTCACGAAACTGGAGACAAGTCCACCGAGCAAAATGGCCCCACCGATCACCGCTACCCAGCCGCCCGTCGGCAACACAATGATGTCGAGGGCGACAAGTGCAAGCCCAAGCACAACCGCGATGAGTTCCCACCAATCGGCGAGTCCCACCAGCGCTGGGGCGCCCACGAGGAGCAGCAGGGATACTGCAGCCACGCCGCCAAAGAACCCAAAGCCGGGGGTAAAGCCTTCGATGACGAAGCCAACCAGCATCAGCACGATCAGCACGATGCGAATGGGCCATGACACAAGAAAGCGCGTGAGAGACTCCGACCAACTCTCTTCGAGGCGCTCGATCTTCGTTGCGCCAAACCACCGTGCCAGTTCCGCATCGTTTCCAACGATGCCACGAGCAAGTCCAAGTTCGATCGCTTCTCGAGGGTAAAGCACTAAAAGTTGATCCGGGCGCGTGACTTGCTCCACCAAAGTCCAGTTGGCGCGTTCCACTGCAGTCAATCGTGCGCGCGAGAGTCGAGGCTCGGTATCGGGATCCGCCTCGTCTGATTTGTCGGCCTGTTCGGCGGGTTCTGGAGTCTTGGCCTGCGACCGGTTGGAGAACATTGGGAGCAACTGTTGCGCGACACTTCCGTCCACCTCGGTGGGCGGTACATCAGGCACATCGGCCAGCGCTGCCTTTGGTGGAGCCTCCCCGAAAAGATCGTGGTACTCCTCTTCGTCGACAAGAGCAGTGCGGTCACCTTCCACCGAGCGAATCAGCCACAACGAACCTCCTAGACGTACGAATGCGGTCACCAAATGCTCGTCGTATCCCCGCGCTCTGGCGCTATCGACCACTTCAGCAATAAGCGGAGCCTCCAGTTTGGCGCGCTCCGTGGCCGGCAGGGGGATGAGTCCAGCCCCTGGAATCGCTTGGATAGGAGCGGCGTCACCAAAGGATGAGCCGGGCGACACAACGATCTCACGAGATGCAAGCGCAATGATGGTGCCGGCTGAAAATGCGCGTGGGTGGATCCAAGCCACAGTGTTCGGCGGGAACTCTTGCTTGATCATGTGGCAGATTCGCAGCGTCGCCACAACATCACCACCGGGGGTATCGATCTCAAGCACGATGGCTGTGGCGCCGCGCTGTCTGGCAATCTCCACCCGACGTGCAAGGGACAGCGCTGTGATGTCATCGATCGCGCCGCGGATGGGCAGCACGGCGATCTGTGAGGCTTGGCGCTCGGCAGGAACTGCCTGCCATGCTCCGAAAGTCGAAGAAAACGCACCCAGCGTGAGCAGGCAGAGAATGAACCGCAGTCGATGACGCCACGGACACATGTTCTCGATAGCCATCGTGCCTTCCATCTTAGTTGCGAGACAGATGCATCAGCGAAAAAAAGGCCCCGGCAGTATTGCCGGGGCCTGCGGTGTGCGAGCAGATGGGCGTGGGCCGCTCAGTCCCACGACGCAACGTGGACTGTATTCGTTCCGCTTCCGGTGACCTGCGTCACGATTTGAATCA
>Ga0194130_10000320_pt1 | contig 94810 bp, 87 predicted proteins | sample TA2KigsurfametaG_FD_160084 | JGI IMG/M metagenome (GOLD analysis project Ga0194130, IMG submission 160084) | Freshwater microbial communities from Lake Tanganyika, Tanzania - TA2015050 Kigoma 12 surface | ecosystem: Environmental > Aquatic > Freshwater > Lake | place: Tanzania: Lake Tanganyika... | reverse complement strand
GCGCGCGATGCCGGGTTCTCGACCAGTGTGGCGGTGGTGGCCTCGGCGCCGACCGCCGCCCCTGCGGCGGAGACCGTGCAGCCGGTGCAAGTGCTCCGCACGCCGGGAGCCCTCGATAACATCTATCGCACCCTGCAGACGCTGCCCGGCGTGGCCCCGACCGACGAGTTCGGCAGCCGCCTCTCGGTCCGCGGCGGTGCCCCCGACCAGAACCTGACGATGATGGACGGGGTGGAGGTGCATGACCCGTTCCGTCTGTTCGGGCTGACAAGTGCGTTCAATCCGGAAACGATTCAGCGCTTCGAACTGGCGACCGGTGGCTTCAGCGTGAAGTACGGCGACCGCCTGTCGTCATTGCTCGTGGTGGAAAACCGCGACGGCCGATCGGGCGGCATGAATGGCTCGGCGAGCCTCAGTGTCACCGATACCAACACGGTGTTCGAAGGAGGTCTGCCGGGCGGGCAGAAGGGGTCGTGGCTCGTCACCGGGCGGCGCACGTACTACGACCTCGTGGCCTCGCGCATCACGGGGCAGGACTTTCCCCAGTTCCAGGACCTGCAGTCGAAGGTCACCTGGGCACCGTCCGGCGGGACGCGGCTGTCGGCCTTCGGGATGATCAGCCGGCAGGCCGCCAACGTCGAACTCGACTCAGATGATGCGCGGGGCGAGTTCCAGGACGACACGGACAACGACCTGTCGTGGCTGCGGCTCGACCAGACGCTCGGGACGCGGGCCCAGTCCCGCACCATCCTCGGCTATTCGGACACGCGGTCGACGCTCGGCGTGGATGCGGCGTTCCAGAACGCGAGCCGCCGGTCGAATTCGCCTTCCGACCAGGCGATTGGGCTGGCCAACGTGGTGTTCGAGCGTTCGCTCGGCGTGAAAGACGTGTCGCTGCGGCAGGAGTTCACGGCGAGTGCCGGTGCCCACCTGTTCGAGGCCGGCTTCGAGGCACATGTGCTCGACACGGCGCAGCGTTTTTCGGTCACGGGGGATCGCAACGAGTCGGCAGCCAACGGGTCGAGTGTGCAGGGCGGGGCCGGCCTGCCCGACCTGCTGGTGGCGTCGACCTCGGCGACGCGCGCCGGCGCCTGGCTGCAGGACACCTGGCAGGCGGGCGCGCGCGTCTCGCTGCAGGGCGGACTCCGTCTCGATCGTTTCGGCAACACGCGTGAGACGCGGCTGTCGCCGCGGCTGTCGGCCACCGTGGCCGCCGATGATCGCACACGCGTGCTGGCGGCGGTGGGCGTCTATCGGCAGAGCCCCGGCGACGAGAAGCTCGCGCAGAGCGACTATGTGCTCGACTTCAGCGCCACCAGCATGAGTCGCCTGCGGTCGGAGCAGGCGCGGCAGATTTCAGTGGGTGTCGAGCGCAGTCTCGGCGCCGGCATCACTGTGAAGGTCGAGGGCTACTACAAGCGTTTTACCGATGCCCTGATTGGTCAACTGGAACCCGAAGCTGACCGCGCTGCGCGTGTGGCGCGTTATGACTTTCCGGCTGACCTGCAGTGGAGCATTCCTGCCTCGCCGCTCATCACCACGGTGCCCGTGAACGACGGCAAGGGCACGTCGTATGGTCTCGACGTGTTTCTCAATCGTCAGGGTGGAGGGCGTCTCACGGGGTGGACCAGCTACACCCTGGGCCGCGCGATTCGCGAGGCGTATGGCCGCGTGTATGACTTCGAGTACGACCGTCGGCATTCGTTCACGATGGTGTCGTCGTATGCGCTGACCTCGCGCTGGGACATCGCCGCCACCACCCGCATTGCCTCGGGATTTCCACGAACCGCGCCACTCGGGGTGCGTGTGCTGGGCGCGCCCGATGTGCTCGACATGGACGGCGACGGCAACACCGGGGAACTGCGCCCGATGCGCGACGCGCAGGGGCTTCTGGTCTACGGCGTGAACTACGGCGGTGTCGAGAACCTCGGCAACGCACGGCTGCCGCTGTTTGCGCGCGTCGATGCACGGCTGACCTGGCGCCCGCGCGGTGCGATGGGGCGCTGGGAGCTCTACGCCGAAGTCATCAACGTGCTGAACCGCAGGAACGCCGGCGCCCTCGATGCGCGTCTCGAATACGACCCGCGGTCGGATCGTCCGGCGATTGTGGAAGACCGTGACCAGGCGCTGCCACGCCTGCCCACGGTCGGTGTGCGCTTCCGCTTCTAGTTCACGAAGGCGGCGATGCCTGTCTGGGCTCGGCCCAGGATGAGGGCATGGATGTCGTGCGTGCCCTCATAGGTGTTGACGCCTTCGAGGTTGACCATGTGGCGAATCACGTGGAACTCATCCGTGATGCCGTTGCCGCCCATCATGTCGCGGGCCATGCGCGCGATGTCGAGCGCCTTGCCGCACGAGTTGCGCTTGAGCAGCGATGTGATTTCCACGGCCGCCGTGCCCTCGTCTTTCATGCGTCCCAGCCGCAGGCAGCCCTGCAGGCCGAGGGCAATTTCGGTCTGCATGTCGGCCAGCTTTTTCTGAATCAGCTGGTTGGCCGCCAGCGGCCGCCCGAACTGCTTGCGCTCCATCACATAGCTGCGCGCACGCAGCCAGCAGTCTTCCGCAGCGCCGAGGGCGCCCCAGGCGATGCCGTAGCGGGCGCTGTTGAGGCAGGTGAACGGCCCCTTGAGACCGCGGATATCGGGGAAGGCGTTTTCCTCGGGGCAGAACACGTTGTCCATCACGATTTCCCCCGTGATGCTGGCGCGCAGGCTGACCTTGCCGTGGATGGCGGGCGCGGTCAGACCTTTCATGCCCTTCTCGAGGACAAACCCACGAATCTGATCCTCATCATCCTTGGCCCAGACGATGAAGACGTCGGCGATGGGGCTGTTGGTGATCCACGTCTTGGCGCCCGTGATCTGGTAGCCACCGTCGACTTTCCGGGCGCGGGTAATCATGCCACCGGGGTCTGACCCGTAGCCCGGCTCGGTGAGGCCAAAGCAGCCGATCCACTCGCCGCGGGCCAGCTTCGGCAGGAACTTCTGCCGCTGGGCCTCGGTGCCGAACTCGTGGATGGGCAGCATCACGAGCGAGCCCTGGACGCTCATCATCGAGCGGAAGCCCGAGTCGATGCGCTCGACCTCGCGGGCGACGAGGCCGTAAGCCACGGCGCCCATGCCGGCGCCACCGTACTCTTCGGGAATGGCAATGCCCAGCATGTCGAGCTCGCCCATTTCCCGGAAGATCGTCGGGTCGACGCCCTCGTGCCTGAACATGTCGAGCACCCGGGTGAACAGCCTGTCCTTGCAGTAGGCGCGCACCGAGTCGCGCGTCATCCGTTCTTCGTCGGTCAGCTGGTCGTTGAGCAGGAAGGGGTCGGTCCAGTCGAATCGTGCGGTCGCCATAGTGATCCCATCTTCCTACAAACAGCCATAGGGTGCGACGGCCTGCCGCCGGGCGAGGGCGGCGTCGAGGCATCGGGCGGGAGGGCTATGACTCCGGCGTCGGGGTGGATAGGGGGAATCGGGGGCGGTCGAGGGAATGACTCTTGCTGCTCATGCTCCGGGGAGACTTGTCGAATGATTCGCACACTGGCGGCTCGCGTACTTGTGGTGTTTTGGGGCGATTTCGTGTCGGAGAGCGCGGTCGCTTCAGTCGTGCGCGCATTGAGCGAGGTTCGACATCGCCCTCCGTCGCGCATCAGCACGGTCGTCGGCCTGGTCCTGGCCGGACTCGTGATGTCGATACCAGCGAGGGCGGCAGTGACGCCACCGACGCAGCCGTATCTCATGGCGTTTCACACGTGTGCCTCGGGGGCGACGGACTGCAACAGCCCCGCCAATCACGTCGTGCAGCTCGCCCATAGTTCCGATGGACGCACATGGTCACTCCTCGGGGGATGGCAGTCGTATCGAGGCTCGGTACCCGACGTCTTTCGCCGCGGCAACACGTTGTATGTGTATTCCACCAGCGGCTTGATGCGTATCGACATGACGACAGGTGCGACGACAACCGCTTCCGTCACTCTCAGCGACGGCTCGTATGTCGACCCGTCAATCGCGCAACTTCCCGATGGTCGATTCATCCTGTTCTATCTGCCGGGCATCCCTGGGCAGGACCCGGCACAGTGTGCCAGCGGGGCGTCCTCGTCTGTGCGTCAGATCAAGTCTGCGGTCGAGGTCGCCGGCAGTGACGGCACACAGTTCACCGTCGATGCGAGTGCCCGCATCTCCGAGACCATCACGTCGGGAACGTTCAGTGATCCCGACATCTTCTACAACGGATCGGAGTGGGTGGTGTATGTCGCGCGCGGGTCTTCGGTGCATGCGTACACGTCATCCTCCATTTCAGGTTCATATGTGTTTCGAGCTATCGTTTCGAACAATCTGGGCGGTGTGCCATCAGCGATGCAGCTGCCTGATGGATCGATTGCGACATACGTGCATAGCTCGTCTGGTTCGTCGACAGAAATCAAAGTGGGCACAAGCACGACAGGGATCACCCCGATTGCGTCATTTCAGACCGTGCTGACTGCGCAAGCCCTCGGGCTGGGTACGCGTGCGGAAAGTCCGGGCGTGGCGCTCAATGTGGCCGGCACGTCGTGCCCGACATGTTCTTCGTCGACATCGACGGGAGCGCCGGGGGCGCCGACCGGCATGGGTGCGTCCGTCAGCGGCACCAGCGTCACCCTGTAATGGACCGCGCCCTCGACGGGCGGTGCGGTCGTCGACTATGTACTGGAGGCAGGGTCGGCCTCCGGACAGTCTGATCGGTTCAATGGCTCCGTCGGCAGCCAGACCAGCCTGACGCAGGCGGTACCGAACGGCACCTACTATGTGCGCGTGCGCGGGCGCAATGCGTCGGGTACCGGCTCGGCCTCGAACGAGGCGAGTTTTACCGTGGGCAGCGTGACGGCGCCGGGTGCGCCGAGCGGGTTGTCGGCGAGCACCAGTGGCACACTGCTGACGCTGCAGTGGACGGCTCCGTCCAGCGGAGGAGCCGTGGGCGACTATGTGCTCGAAGCCGGTCGCAGCAGCGGTAGCGCTGACCTCTACAACAACTCCGTCGGAACAGGAACCACGATCAGTGCGCAGGTTGTGCCCGGCACGTATTTCCTCAGAGTGCGGGCCCGCAATGCGGCCGGCACCAGCGCTGCCTCGAATGAGGCGCAGGCTACCGTGGCGTCGCCCGTGCCCCCGGGGGCACCCTCTGGTCTGACGGCGTCGGCAACCGGATCGGTGCTGTCGGTGTCCTGGTCGGCACCTGCGTCCGGAGGGACGGTCGCCGAGTATGTGCTCGAAGCGGGCCGGACCAGCGGCGCGGCTGACCTCTATAACGCATCGGTGGGACCGCTGACCAACCTCACCGCACCCGTCGCACCGGGCACCTACTTCCTGCGTGCGCGTGCACGCAACGCGGCCGGCACCGGGCCCGCTTCCAATGAGGCGCAGGTGGTGGTCGGCGGCTGTGTGCCGCCGGCCGTGTGCCGCCGGTCGTGCCGACGAACGTGACCGGCTCGCTGATCGCCGGCATCGTGCGACTGCAGTGGAATGCGGTCACCGGGGCCACGTCGTATGTGGTGCGGGCAGGCGCAGCGCCGGGTACCTCGGTGCTCTACAACGGAAACGTCGGAGGCACCACGGTGGTCACCGCACCGGTGGCCGCCGGGTTCTCGGCCTACATCCGCGTGCATGCGGTAAACAGTTGCGGCGAAAGCACGGCTTCGTCCGAGGTGTGGGTGCGATAGCGCGATCGGAGACCGGTGCACGGTGAGAGTGACGGGGCGGGACGCACTGAGGGACGCCGCGCGTCCTCGGCGCGTCGAGCACCACCCGTGCGTGCGGATTGCTGCCGGTCGCGAGGCCGGGTGCCCCCCTGTACGCATGGTCCGCCTGACATGACCGCGTACCTCCTCCGCGGGGTCTGCTAGACTTCCGGCTCACGGAGGGCGGCATGCACCAGCGGCAGGCGTGGCGGGCGGTGACAGTGTGGGCAGGACTCGTGGTGCTTGGCGGGTTGCTGGTCGGATGCCAGCCGGCGCCACCTCGAGGAGAGAGCGGTGCGGCGGCGACGGGCGGCACCGAAATTCTCTGGGACCGCTACGGAGTGCCGCACATCTTTGCCCCGGATCATCCGCAGCTGTTCAAGGCGTACGGCTATGCGCAGATGGAGGCGCATGCTGAACTGCTGATTCGGCTCTACGCGCAGGCCCGTGGACGGGCCGCCGAGTTTTACGGCCCGCAGTATCTGGCCTCTGACCGATGGGTCAGGACCAATGGCCTTCCCGATACGGCCGTGCAGTGGGCCCGCGGTCAGAGCGCCGACTTTGCGCCGCTCATCGAGGCGTTCACAGCGGGTCTCAACCAGTGGGCTACAGAGCACCGGGCCGATCTGAGCGCTTCGGCCCAGGCCGTGCTGCCGCTGACCCCCGTCGATGTCTATGCCCACGGGCTGCGGGTCATCCACTATGACTGGATCGTGAGCCCCTCGCGCCTCGAGGGGCGGCTGCGCCGATGGGAAGACGCGGTGCACGGCTCAAACGAGTGGGCGGTGGCGGCGTCGCGGTCAGCAACGGGCCACGCGCTGCTGATGAGCAACTCGCACCTGCAGTGGGGTGACATCCATACCTACTTTGAGGTGCAGCTGACAGCGCCCGGCGTGACGAGTTACGGCGCCGTGTGGGTGGGGTTCCCCGTCCTCCGGCAGTGCTTCACCGAGTACGTGGGCTGGACCCAGACCACCAACAATCCGGCCGAATCGGATCTCTATGGCATCGTCGAGAAGGACGGCGGGTATGTGCTCGACGGCACTGTGCGTCCCTTCGAGACACACACCGAGATGCTCAAGGTACGGCAGGCCGACGGCACGCTGACCGAGGAGCCACTGGTGATTCGCCGCACGGCCCACGGCCCCATCGTCGCCGAGCGGCGGGGCATGCCGATTGCGATGCGCGTGGCAGCCCTTGATCGCCCGAAGATGTTCGAGCAGTTCTGGCGCATGGGGCTGGCGAAGACCTATGCCGAGTGGGATGCGGCCATGCGCATGCACCAGTTGCCCCTGTTCAATACCGCCTACGCCGATCGCGACGGGCACATTGCCTACGTCTACAACGCCACGCTGTGGAAGCACGCGACGGGTGACTATCGCTTCTGGCAGGGTGTCGTGCCGGGTGATTCCTCGGCCCTGATCGGCACCGAGATTGTTCCTTACGACGAGATTCCCAAAGTGGTCGACCCGCCCACCGGCTGGGTGCAGAACTCGAACGACATGCCGTGGACGTCGGTCTATCCGATGATGCTCGAGCCCTCGACGTTCGCCGCCGGATTTGCGGCGCCGCAGGGCATCACGCAGCGGGCGCAGCGCGGCATCAGGATTCTGTCGGGCCTGCCCGGAAAGATCACCTTCGAGCACATCCGCGCCGGCAAGCTCGACACGCATGTCGAGACGGCCGATCAGTTCGTCGATGACCTGGTGAAGGCGGCCCGGGCGCAGGGCACGACGCGCGCGCGACAGGCGGCCGACGTGCTGGCCCGCTGGGATCGCCAGTCGGAATCGGACAGCGTCGGCATGCTGCTGTTCTTCAAGTTCATGCAGGCGGCGGGTTCGTCCATGGACGACATCGGTGGTGTGGCGGTGCCCACCGACGATCGCCGACCGCTCGACACACCGCGCGGCTTCAGGAACCCGGCGAAGGCGGTTGCCCTGCTCGACCGGGTGGCCGGCGAGGTCCTGCAGGACTACGGCACGCTCGAGGTGGCGTGGGGTGATGTGCTTCGGTTCAGGCGGGGCGGCACGGACGTGCCTGGCAACGGTGCGCCTTCGTCACTGGGAGCCATCCGGACGATTAACGTGAGCGCCTTCAAGGACGGCAAGGTCGAGGCGGTGTCCGGCGACACGTTCTTCGCGGTCATCGAGTTCTCGACGCCGCAGCGCGGCGAGGTGTTGCTGAACTACGGCAACTGGTCGAAGGCCGGTTCGGCGCATATCGGTGATCAGCTGCCTCTGGCGTCACGGAAGCAGATGCGTCCGATGTGGCGGGCCCGTGCCGACATCGAGGCGAACCTCGAGAGCCGGACACGGCTCGACTGAGGGGCAGGTCAGGGGGCACGGCGAGCTGGAACGGACGGTGGTCCAGGTGGTGGCGGGGACGGCGGTCATGTCTAATGCCCCGTCGGCCATGGCCACCCTGTATTCCCCACCGACGCTGCTGGGGCGTTCCCGGGCACATGCAGAGTGGAACCTGAGATTGAACGGCAGGATGCCACACCGACCACAACCATGCCTGCGGCGAGGAGTCTCCAGATCACCGCAGCCGTGTCTGGTTCCAACGCAGGCGTTCGCATGACCGATCGACGAGGCCTGAATTCGTTACAGGGTCGGCATGCGGCAGACGCATCGGGATTACATCCGCTCAGTAGCATCACGTGATGTCGATGCCTTCATCTGCCGTCGTGGTCATCGACGTGGCCAACGACTTTCTCTTCGAGCCCGGCACCATCGCCAGTCAGGGGGGAGCTGAATACCGCGCGCGCGCCCAGGCGCTGCTGCCCCGACTGACGCGTCTGCTGCATGCTGCCCGAGAGGCGGGCGTGCTGGTGGTCTATGCCACCGACGCTCACGAACCCGGCGATGCCGAACTGCTGAAGTGGCCTCCGCACGCCATGAAGGGGACCGACGCTGCGGACATTCCCGACAGCGTCGCACCGGTGGAGGGCGACCTGGTGCTGGGCAAGCGCACCTACAGTCCGTTCGTCAGTACCGGGCTGCACGCGCTGCTCAGCGAGCGGGGTATCTCACGGCTCTACATCACCGGACTTCACACCGACTGCTGCGCGCGCCATACGAGCGGCGATGCCTTTCAGCTGGGTTATGACCTGGTCTGGGTGACCGACGGGCTGCAGGCCTTCACGGAAGAGGCACACCGTGCAGGACTCGAGTACTTCCGTCAGTGGTACGCCGTTGACCCCGCCCGGCAGTTCCGTCTGGCGGCCGACCTCGCCGCCGAGTGGCTGGAGGGCGGACTCGCGTCGGCGCCAGGCTCGCACCAAGGCTGACGGCGCACGTACGCCAGACGGTGAGGGCCAGCGCGTCGCGGTGCCGGGGTGCCCTGGCCTCCGGACGCCTCGTCTTGCCTCGGCGTTCCGCACAGCAGCCGGGGTGCCGCGGGTGGCAGGCGGCTACATCACCGATGTGTCTTCATCGTGAGGCGCGTCGACCGCACAGAACCGCAGGGCGGTGCCGTCGGCCAGGCGGAGGGCTGCTTCGTTTGTGGCGGCCAGGACCACGCCGCACGCCACGCCGGCATTGAACGACTGCTGCCAGCGGCTGGCGCAGACGGCCCAGCGGTCGCCTGGCTTGAGTCCCGGGAAGCCCAGTGCCGGTCGTGGCGTCACCAGATCGTTCCCGCATGAGCGCTGATGTTCGAGGAACTCGGACGTCAGCACCGCGCAGACCGTGTGCGAGCCGATATCTCCCGGGCCGGTTCGCGCGTAGCCATCGCGATAGAACCCGGTCATTGGTGCGATCGAGCAGATTTCGAGAGGGTTGCCAAGCAGGTTGCGTTGTGCCACGGGAGGGCCTCCAGCGTGATGATACCGTGCACGCGTCTGTCGTCTGGAGGTCCGGTGCGGTCGTGCGTCCGGACGGAACGGTGACATGGGCAGCGAGCGGGCGAAGCGCGTCGGCATCAGAGGCCGCGCCTGCGTCGGAGCCGTTCGTGCCCGCGGGTCAGGCAGGCAGCAGCGGATCGAGCACTGTCGGCAGGCCAGCGGCCCGTCGCACCGCAGCGCGTCCGTAGAGGGCGCCCATCAGGTTGCCGGTGCCGTTGTAGCCCCCGACAGCCCAGATGCCAGGGTGCGGCGAGGCGAAGACCGGCAGTGCTGATGCGGTGTAACTGACCACGGCCGCCCAGCGATGGGTGATGGGCGCGTCGATGCGCAGCGTGTCGCGCAGCAGCCGTTCGAGATGCTGCTGCACCGCGCCGCCCGGTGATGCGTCAGTGGTGCGCTCGGTGTCTGCTGAATAGTCGCGGCACCCGCCGAGCGCGAGTCGCCCGTCGGGCAACTGCTGCCAGTAGTCGTAGCCCCACCGCGCATAGACGGGTCGCGTGAACCTGATGGCCGGCAGCGGTGCGGTCGCGACCATCTGGAGTCGAATGGACGACAGCTGTGGCGCCAGTGACGGACACAGCTCACCGAGGCGACCATCGAGCGCCACCACGATCTGCGGGCTTCGCACGGTACCTAGCCGTGTGTGTGCATACCCTGACTCGAGGGCGGTGACGGCTGACTGCTCGAAGAGACGCGCCCCGCGGGCCATCACCCGGCGGGCCAGCGCACGGCACCGCTGGAGCGGATTGCAGACCCCGTCATCGGGAAAGAGCAGGCCCCGCCCCTCCGGGCCGCTGTAGTACGACACGTTCAACTGATCTGCCTGCATGGCGTCGTGCTGGCGCTGGCAGTCATCCCATTCGTCATCAGCCGAGGCAATGCGCAGCGACCCGGTGCGGCGCACGGCGTCCGGGGTGTCAACCAGCATGCGGCTGAGTTCATCCAGTGTGAGCTGATGGAATGCGCGCGCCCAGTCACGGCCATAGCGCGCCGCAGTGTCGTGGTGAAACCGCGCGGTGCCGCCCAGCAGAAAGCCGCCGTTCCGACCGGCGGCCTGGCCGGCGACCTGACCAGCGTCGAGGCCAACGACCGACAACCCCAGCCCGAGTGCCTCGTCAATGGCGGCGAGACCCGAACCCCCGAGACCGACCACGCAGACGTCAGCCGTCACGTCGTGGTTCAGCGGGGGCAGGGCATTCCAGTCGCCGTTGTCCCAGGCAGGCTGTGTCATGGCTGCAACGACGCTATCACTGTTGGCGCCGGTGCGCATACGCTTGAGTGACGTCGGAGTGGCCTCAGCCACCCTGCCCTGGAGTGGTGATGCGAGACATGATGGCGATGCGCGTGTGCAGCCTGATGCTGCTGCTGATGGTGACAGGGTGTGGCGGCAGCGGGGCCGGAAGCGGAAGCGCGGCATCGCCGACAGCGCCCACTCCGGTCACAGCGGCGCCGGTGTCCTATACGGCGGTCGGTGCGAGTGATGCCGTGGGGGTCGGGGCCAGCGTTCCATGCGCGCCGCTCGTGCCGTGCCCGACAGGGACGGGATACGTCCCGGTGCTGGCCAGACGGCTGGGCCAGTCAGGTGCGGTGGTGACGCTGACGAATCTCGGCATACCGGGTGCGGTGGTGAATGCCGAGATGCTGGCCCTGTCGGCCGCAGTTGGCGGGGGCGCCCCGGCTGACATGGTCCGCACCAGCCTGCCGCTGGTGCCGACCTCGTCAACTCTGGTCACCGTCTTCACCGGGGGTAACGATGCCAACGCTATCGCGGCTGCGGTGAATGCCGGGCTGGCCGGATCAAATGTGTCTACATATGTGGACTCTCAAGTGGCCATCTTCGGGGCGGGGTTTCAGGCGCTGATTGATGGCATCCGGTCGCGTGCGCCGGGTGCCCGACTGCTCGTGGTGAACCTGCCGAACCTGGCGGGCTTGCCCTATGCCTCGGCGTATCCATCCCTGCGTCAGCGGAGCCTGCAGCGGGCGGCGGTCGGAATGACGACCCAGGTGATCAACCGGATGGCGTCGCAGGGCATTCCGGTGATCGATCTCATGTGCGACCCCCGTGTGTACGACCGCGTCAACCTGTCAGCCGACGGGTTTCATCCGAGCGATGCCGGCTACGCGATTCTGGCAGAGACGCTGTATCAGGCATCAGTGACCGGTGTAACTACACCAGCGGCCTCATGCAGTCAGATGCAGGTGGTGCCAGGGCTCTGATGTAGACACACGGTGACGGATCACGGGATGGTGACCTGCAGAGTGGCCCCGTAGAGCATAGTGCGGTCGTTGTCACGCGCGGCCCATGTCAGCAGCGTTCTGAGGTCTTTGCGGACCCGGCCCTGAAAGACGCTTTTCCCGTTGGCCAGCACCGAGACCGGCTTGCTGAAGTCGATGGCGTCGGGCGACAGCAGCAATGTGGCCTGTTTCACCCCCCGGGTGGTCAGGGTGATGGTGTTGCCCTCCCGAACGGCGTCCACGCGGCCATGCTGGGGCGGCAGACTGAAGACAGGCGTGATGCGCGGGCGTGTCTGCGGCAGATAGTTGCCTTCCACCTCGCGGGCTGCACCAGCCCGCTGCAGGGTGAGTGTCAGCACGTCACCGACGTCGAAGATGGCCAGATAGTCGTTCAGGCTGACGCCCGCCGGCAGTTCGCGGCCATTGACGGCGGTGACCGTGTCACCGGGTTGCAGGCCCATGATGGCGGCGGTCGAGCCGGCCTCGACGCCGGTGATGGTCATGCCATCCGACCGCAGCCCGATATTTGTTTCAGAGCCGGCTGGGCGCTCGTTCAGGTCGGGCAGTGCAGGGGCGGCCCCCTGCGGGGCCAGCGTGTCGATGACCAGCCAGTGGGCGCGCGCTGCGGCCGCCGTGCCATCTGACTGCCACGTGAGGCGTGCCGGGTGCGGCTGGCGTGGTCGCGCCTGCAGGAACGCCTCGATGCGCGGTTTCAGCTCGGGCCACCATGAGGTGTTGTGGCCTCCCTCGGGCATGACCACATAGTCGAGGTCGAGGCCCGTCGCAGTGAAGTGCCGCATGAGGGGCGTGACCCGCTCGGCTGGATACAGCGGATCTTGCCCGCCGTTGACGACCAGCATCGGCTTGTTCATCAGGTTGTGCAGGAACATCGGCCCGCTCAGGCGCACATCGCGGTTCCTGAGCACCAGCACAAATCCGTTGAGCGGCACTATGCCCGCATACGGCGTCGTCTGGCGGGCCGCCAGATAGTAGGCCGCCGTCGCGCCGTCGGAAATGCCGGCGAGCACGACGCGGTTCTCGTCGATGTTGTAGGTCCGCTTGACCTGATCGAGCAGCGCACTCAGGTTGTCTTCCTGACCGCGGGTCCACCACTCGTGGCCCTGCCAGGCCAGTGGCAGCACGTAGATCTGTTCGCGGCCCGCGAGGGCGCCGACGGAACCGTCTCCCCGCACCGTCGGATCGGGTCGACCGACCCCGCCGTGCAACTGGACCCGCACCGGATAGTGCCGGGCAGGATCATACGTGGCCGGCACATCGAGCGTGTATGGAAACGCGACGTCGCCGACGCGGCGTTCGCCGCGGACGATGCCGGTCGCCACGGCGGCGGCAAAACGCCGACCTTCGCGGAGCCGTCGATAGACCTCGTCAAAGTCGGCGCCAGCCGCTTCGATGGCGGGGGTTGTCGCTGCTGCGGCGTCGGGAGAGTCGGCGGCCCAGAAGGCCGAGAGTGCGGCCTCGAGCGGACGCGCGGACCCACGCTGGGCGTCGACGCCGGCTGAGACTGTCACAACGAGGCTGACCAGGCCGGCGAGCCTGAGAGACCGCACCATATGCCGAAGGGTTGTACACCACTTGGCAACGGGGTCACAACCCGCTACGAGGCCCCAGGTGTCCAAGAGGGTCGGCACCGAGACGCCGACGTGACGGGACGGCCGGGGCGTGGGGCTCGCCCCGGCGGTCATGTGCGGGCGACTACTGCCTGCGGCCCTTCGCCTTGGCCTCTTCTGCTCGGGCTCCGGACAGGATGCCTTCCATGCCGTAGTTCCCTTCGTGGCAGGCGTATTCGTAGACGTGCTGTCCTTCGGCGGCCTTCTTCAGGCGAATCATGAACGTGTAAGGGGCCGTCCATGTGGCCGGGTCTTCAACGGTGATCTGCCAGTTGATGAAGTCGGCGGCGACTCGGGTGTAGCGTTCGGTGATCGTCACGTCGCGTGTCGAGCCCATGACGCCGTTGAGGTAATTGGTGGTCTCAACCACCAGAGTGTCACCCTCCCACCGACCCCGAGGGTCGCCGTGCAGCTGCCTCACCTTCCTGGGCAGGTGCGGCTTGTTGCTGAGGGGCACCACCCTGGCATCGTGGATCATCTCCTGCAGGAGGGCGACCGTGTCGGGTGACTGGACGATCTGGGTATAACTGTTGTAGTTCGCGCCGGTGCGTGGCGCCCCGTAGGAAATGCAGCGCTCCGAGAGTGGACGATCTTCCGGGCCGTCGGCAGGTCCCCGTGTCCGCGGAGCCGCTGCGGCAGCCGCGCGACGGGCTTCCGCCTCGGGCGTCAGTGCAGGGAACTGGCCGTTGGGGGGATCGATGATGAGGGACGTGCGGTGATCCCACTCGCGGTCAGCCATCCAGAACTGGTTGTAGTTACCCGTCGTCGGGTCGTACGACTGCTGTGCGTAGCCGTCCTTCTCCATCGCATCAAGCAACTGCTGGAGGAGATTGCCGAAGATCGCATCGCCACCTTGATCGACGGCCTTGGTGGCATATTGCTGCAGGGCCTTCAGCTCGGCGTCGGAGATGGTGGCCTTGTCCTTCCACTGCCGCGGGCGGATCATCGGGGTCACGCTGTTGTTCGCCCAGACGCCCTGCAGATCAGGCTGGCCGCTCGGCAGCCGCGGCACCTTGTAGGCCGGGTCGGCACCGTAGAGCGCAGGCGCGGGAGGGGTTTGGGCCGCCAGCGAAATGAAGACTGCTGTACAGGCGAGCGACAGGGCAACGAGAACTGTCTGAATCTTCATGCCGGGGATTCTATCCGGTTTCGTCGTACGATGAGCACAAACCTCGCCATCGGATGCGGGACCTAGGGTATTCTCCGCGCTATGCTCAACAGGTCCTGGGTCCTTGGAATTGCAATCGCAGCGGCGGGGGCGGTGCCGGTGCTCGCTCATCACGCGTTCTCCTCGGAGTTTGATGCCAATGCGCCGGTGACCCTGCGGGGGCCGGTGACTCGGGTCGAGTGGATCAATCCGCACGCGTGGATCCACATGGAAAACAAGCTGGCCAACGGGAAGGTCGAAACGTGGATGGTGGAAGGCGGCACGCCCAACACGCTCCAGCGCAACGGCGTCACACGTGACTCTGTCAAGGTCGGCACCGTCATTGTGGTGGCGGGCTATAAGGCCAAGGATGGTCGGCTCCGCGCCAACGGCCGGGACATCACGTTCCCGGATGGTCGCACACTGTTCATGGGCTCCTCGGGCACCGGCGCGCCGCGGGATGGCCGTGATCCGAACGAACGTCCCCGGCCGAAGGGGAACCAGTGATGCATCGTCGACTGGCGGGTGTTCTCCTTGCGGCGATGGCGCTGGGTTCCTGCAGCGCCGGTGTGCAGTCAACCCCTGCCGGCTACCGTGCACCGCGCACGCCGGATGGCACGCCCGACCTCAGCGGCATCTGGCAGGCCAACAGCACGGCCTACTGGGATGTGGAGCCCCACGAGGCGCGGATGGGACCGCTGGCGTCGCTGGGGGCGGCCTTTTCCGTCCCGCCGGGGCTGGGCGTGGTCGTCGGCGATGACATTCCGTATCTGCCGGCCGCACTGGAGAAGCGCAACCAGAACCGCAGCAACTGGACGACGCTCGATCCTGAGGTCAAGTGCTATATGCCCGGGATTCCGCGCGCGACCTATATGCCGTATCCCTTCCAGATCGTGCAGTCGAAGGACAACGTCCTCTTCACGTACGAATTTGCCAGCGCCAGCAGAGTGGTCCGCATGAACAGCCAGGAGAAGAGCCCGGCCTCCGCGTGGATGGGCTGGTCGATCGGACGCTGGGAAGGCGAGACACTGGTCATCGACGTGACCGATCACGTGGCCGATACGTGGTTTGACCGGTCGGGCAACTGGCACAGCGACGCCCTGAAGGTGACAGAGCGCTACACGGCGATAGACGCCAACACGCTGGACTACGAAGCCACCATTGAAGACCCGGCGGTGTTCTCGAAGCCCTGGACGATCAAGCTGCCGCTGTACCGGCGTCGCGAGCCGCACATGCAGCTGATGGAATACAAGTGCGTGGAGTTCTCGGAAGAGCTGCTCTACGGCCACTTGCGCAAGAAGGACTGACGGACCCGTCGGCCTGCATTCGGATCCGGGCGACCTTCTGCACACGGTCGCCCGGGCCGGCCTTCCCGAGCAATCCACACACAGTCATCCCTCCGTCGGGAGTGGCGATCCCTGGCGGGACCACCGCTGCGCGCGACGGCCCCGCCGGCTCCGGAACTCCTGTCGCTCTCCGGGGTCTAAGCCTTCAACAACGTCATCGCACCGGTCGATTTTCCAACGTTCCGCACGGTTCACTCGGGTTGAGCGCGCGTGCTGCGCTCGGTACCCCTGCTGGATGCGGCCGCCATTGAGGCGGTCCGTCAATGGCGCTACACCCCGACCCTCCTGAACGGCGTACCGGTTCCGGTCGTCATGACGGTCACGGTCCGGTTTTCGCTCCAGTAGCATCTCTGCCGCTCACCCCGGGCATCGGCACTCCCAGCTGACGATGCCCGGGGAGTCGTTACACAGTTGCATCACATGGAATCCAAAGACTTTGCATTGCTGAATACGATAGATGCGCTGCTTCAGGAAGGTAATGTCACGCGCGCGGCAAAACGCCTGGGCCTGAGCACGCCTGCCACGAGCCATGCGCTCGCCAGGATTCGCGTTCGGCTGGGGGATCCCCTGCTCGTGCGATCGGGGCGGTCGATGCGGTTGACGCCGCGTGCCGAGGTGCTCCGGCCACTGATTCACACCCTCGTCAAGGATGCCACCCGCGTGCTGTCGCCGCAGGCGCCGCTCGATCCACGGACGCTGACGCGGACGTTCACGCTGTGTGCCACCGATCATGCCCTGCTGGTGCTGGGGCCGGCCCTCGATCGCCTGCTCACCACTGTGGCGCCTCAGGTTTCGCTGCGCGTGCTGCCGAGCGAGGCGAATGACTGGACGCCGTTGCGCGACGGTACCGCCGACTTGTCAATCTGCCTGCCTGGCACTTTTCCGTCGGAATTCCGCCGGCAACTGCTATTCCACGAGCGCGTCGTCTGTGTGATGCGGCGGGGACATTCGTTGGCGCGCCGGCGGCTGACGCTGGCGCGGTACCTCGCGGCTGACCATGTCGTGGTGGCGTCGCTGCCGCATCCCAGTCAGGTTGATGTGCTGCTGGCATCGCGAGGGCAAGAGCGCCGCATCAGGCAGACCGTGCCCTACTTCGCGACGGCGCTGCAATTGACGGCCTCAAGTGATCAGCTGCTGACCGTCTCGGAGAGTGCCGCCCGGGCGATGTCGGCCTCCTGCCCCTGGTACTGCGTGAGCCGCCGCTGCACCTGCCGAAGTACGGCGTGCATCTGCTCTGGCATCCACGTCTCGACAACGAGCCGGAGAATCAGTGGTTGCGCGGCCTGACCATGCAGGCCGCACGGCAGGTGGCGCGCTCGGCTGGAATCACCCTGGCAAGAAATCAGCGAAAGAGAAATTAACGTTGCAGGAGATGCAATTGATCAGTGACATCATGCTTACGCATGCATAAATAGAGCTTGCGACATGGCAGCAGAGGTGCCGGGTAGCCCGAGGGAGCGTCGCCATGCGTGCTGACCTGAGTTGGCCCGTGCCTCCCGCCGGGGCAGCAGGTAACGCGGGTGGTGACCCGCGCCTGGCACGCGTATACTGACGCGCACAGGAGGGACGCCCATGTATGCCGCCACCGTTGTCCTTGCGGTCGCAGTGCTTGCCGGTGCTACACAGGATCCCGATGGCCTGACGCCGCTCATGCGCGCGGCGGCACGCGGGGATGCCGCGCAGGTCACAGCCCTGCTCGACAAGGGCGCTGCTCCCGATGCGTCCACGCCGGCCCAGCGCATCACGGCGCTCATGTGCGCGGCGTACTTCGGGCACGCGCGCGTCATCTCGGTGCTGGTGTCGCGTGGCGCGTCCATCGCACAGAAGGATGCGCAGGGCGCCGCGGCGGTGGACTGGGCGGCGCTCGGCGATCACCCGGAACTCGAGAAGACACTGACCGGGCCCAACGTCGCCCTGAACCCGTTCCTGAATACCGGGCTGATGCCGATGTGGCTGATGGACAAGGCGGCAGGGCAGTAGACGCCATGCGCGCACCGAGGCTGGTCTTGGCGGGTCTGCTCGCAGGTGTGGTCGTCCTGACCGCCCGCGCCCAGGGCCCTCCTTCGTCATCGACCGAGTGGACCCACTACGCGGGAACCGCGTCCAGTCAGAAGTATTCGCCGCTCGCGCAGATCACCGCCGGGAACGTCGCGCGCCTGCGCGTGGCCTGGCGCTGGTCATCGCCCGACAATGCGGTGGTGAGCGCTCAGCCGCTGGTGCGTCCCGGCATGTACCAGGACACGCCCCTGATGGTCGGCGGCACACTCTACACGGTGACGTCGCTCGGCCAGGTGGCGGCGCTCGACCCCGGTACCGGTCAGCAGCGCTGGGTGTTTGATCCCGAAAGCTGGAAAACCGGGCGCCCTGGCAACCTCGGGTTTGTCCATCGGGGGTTGGCGTTCGCGCGCGTCGGCGACGAGGCTCGGCTGCTGCTGGGCACCGGCGATGCCTACCTGCTCTCGATCGATGCCGCCACCGGCCGGCCTGACCCGCGCTTCGGCGAGAGCGGTCGCATTGATCTGATGGCGGGTGTGGCCCACGCGGTCCGGGCGACGAACTATGCGGTCTCGGCCGCTCCCGTGGTGTGTCGGGGCGTGATCATTGTGGGGGCCAGCATTCACGACGGGCCCACGCACAAGGAGTGGCCGCGCGGCGATGTGTCGGGCTATGACCTGCGGACCGGGCGGAAGCTCTGGACGCGGCATGCCATTCCGCAGCGGGGGGAATTCGGCCACGACACCTGGCAGGGAGATGCCGCCAGCTACACCGGCAGCACCAATGTCTGGACGAACATGTCGGCCGACGAAGACCTTGGCCTCGTCTACCTGCCCTTCGGCACGGCGACGAACGATTTCTATGGCGGCCATCGTCCCGGCGACAACCTCTTCGCCGAAAGCCTCGTGGCCCTCGATGCCCGCACCGGCGAGCGCGTGTGGCACTTCCAGATGGTGCACCACGGGGTATGGGACTACGACCCGCCGGCCGCCCCCGTGCTCGTGGATATTCGCGTCGACGGACGACCGGTGCAGGCGGTTGCGCAGGTGAGCAAGCAGGGCTTCACCTATGTGTTCGATCGGACGACCGGCACGCCAATCTGGCCCATCGTCGAGCGTCCCGTTCCTGCCTCGTCTGTCGCGGGCGAGCGGACGTCGCCGACGCAGCCGTTTCCGACGCGGCCCCCGGCATTCGAACGCCAGAGCCTGACCGACGATGACCTGATCGACTTCACGCCGGAGCTGAGGGCGCAGGCGAAGGCGGTTGTGGGTGAGTTCGAGCGCGGGCCGTTGTTCACGCCACCCAGCGAACGCGGCACCATCGCGGTGCCGGGCTGGGTCGGAGGCGCCAACTGGGGCGGCGCCGCAGCGGACCCGGAGACGGGCGTGCTGTATGTGCCGTCAATCACGGTGCCCAGCGTGCTGCAATTGGTGAAGCCTGACCCCGAGACCGGCAACCTGCTGTTCCGGAGGGGAGGCATTACGACGCTCCCGCTGATTGACGGGCTGCCGGTCGTGAAACCTCCCTACAGCCGGGTGACCGCCATCGATCTGACGCGTGGCGAGATTCGGTGGATGTCGCCGCTCGGTGACGGACCACGGGCGCATTCGCGACTGGCGGCGCTCAACCTGCCTCCCCTCGGGTCGGGTCTGCGTGGGGCCCCGCTCGTGACGCGCAGCCTGCTGTTTGTGGCCATGGGTCAGGGTGGCCTGGGTGCAGTGCGGCAGGTGCCCGTCGGCAACGAACCTCTCAGTGCACCCCTGCCGCCCGAGCCGCCGTCGCTCGTGGCGTTTGACAAGGCGACAGGCGCGCGCGTGTGGGACACCGTGCCGTCGGGGCGTCCGGTGGCGTCTCCCATGACATATCTCCACCAGGGCACCCAATTCCTCGTGGTGGCCACCGGGCTTGGTGCCACCGCCGAGCTGGTCGCCTACGCCCTCGATAAGTGATGCTGTCGGTAGGGAGGTCGATTACCATGCACCCCGTGATGCCTCTTTCGACTCGTGCCCTCCGCTGCGGCCTGACCGTGGTTGCGGTGGCCATGCTGAATTCGTGCGCAGGCCCGGCGCCACCACCGCTGCGTCTGCATGCCGATCTGAAGCAGCTGATGGCCTCCGTCGTCGACCCTGCGGCCGATGTGGTGTGGGAGTCGGTCGGTACCATCTACACGGCGGACGGCACCGAGGAGATCCGTCCCCGCACCGACGAGGAGTGGGCGCGTGTGTCGCAGGCGGCGTGGGTGCTGACCGAGTCAGCCAATTCGCTGATGATCGGTAATCGGCCGAAGGACACCGGTGACTGGATGCGCTTTGCGCAGGAGTTCTCGGACATCAGCCTGAAGGCGGCACGTGCGGCCGAAGCCCGTGATGCCGAGACGCTGTTCACGGCTGGCAGCGATGTGTACCTGGCGTGCACCGCATGCCACAACCAGTACAACGTCGACCTGACGACGCCGACAACGCCGTAGAGGTTGCCTGTGCTGCTGACGATCTTCCAACGGATGGCCGAGACCCCGTGGAGCGTGGCGCTTCACGAGTCACTCTGGGTCTGGCCGCTGATCGAATCGACCCACGTGCTGACGCTGGCGCTGTTTGCCGGCACGGCCATGCTGTTCGATCTGCGGCTGACCGGTCGCGCCCTGACCTCGATGCCGACGGCCACGGTGATGGCGCGCCTGCTGCCCCTGACCCGGCTGGGCTTCGTACTGATGGTCGCCACGGGGCTGCTGCTGTTCTATGCGTCGCCGGTGCGCAACTACCAGAACATCTTCTTCCGGACCAAGATGTTGCTGATGGTGCTGGCCGGCCTCAATGTGTGGTTGTTCCATAACGGCATCTACCGTCGTGTGCACGAGTGGGGACATGCGGCGGAACTGCCGAGGGCGGCGCGCATGGCCGGCTGGGCGTCGCTGCTGCTCTGGACCGGTGTGATTGTCACCGGGCGACTGGTCGCCTACAACTGGTTCGACTGTGACATCCAGCCCCAGTCGGCGTTCGTCAACTGGGCGGCAGGCTGCGTGGTGCCGTGACATGCTCCTGACGTTCTTTGAATGGTGTGAAGCCACGGTGCTCGGCGAGACGATTCGCACGTCGCTCTGGCTGTTTCCCGCGATTGAGTGCGTGCATCTGCTCGGCCTTGTGATGCTGGGAGGATCGGTCCTGATGGTCGATCTCCGCCTGCTGGGTGTCGGGTTGCGCGAGCAGCCCATCGCCCAGGTGGCAGACGCCGGACACCGGCTGCTGACGACCGGACTCATCATCATGCTGGCCACGGGGATTCCGCTGTTCCTGTCGGAAGCCATCAAGTGCTATTACAGCCCGTCGTTCTGGGTGAAGATCCTTACGCTGCTGCCAGCGATAGCCTTCGCCCTGACGGTGAGGCGCAGGGTCACAGGTGCAGACCCCGCCACGGTCAACGATCGCCAGCGCACTCTGACGGCCGTTGCGTCACTGGGGCTCTGGTTCACCGTCGCGGCTGCCGGGCGCTGGATCGGGTTCTCGTAGGGCCGTCTGCCGGCACGGGATCACGCCACACCGCGGGGCACCCCGTCAGCGGTCGTCGATGACGGCCGAGCGGGACTCCCGTGCGGGCGCGTGAGCGGCCGGACAGCGGTCAGCGTCCGCCGGGCTTCTTTGTGGTTTCCGTCGGATCACGCCCGTCTCTCGGCGCACCGGTGCCGGATGAACCCATGAAGATCTTGCGTCCGTCGGTGAAGGTCACATCCCGACCGTTGGCGCGCTTCAGCGAGTGATCCTTCGTCTGGTAGCCGTCGACAATGATTTCGGTGCCGATGGTGAGCGTGTCACGGGTCAGGCCGCGGCGCAGCAGCGTGTTCGGCGTGCCGCCCTCAACCGCCCACACTTCCTTCGCGTCGCCCTTGGTGATCTCCATGTGAATCCACGTGTGCGGATTGACCCACTCGAGCCGGACGATCTTCCCCTGCAGCCGCACAGGCGCGTTGGGGTCGAACTCGGCGCCGAAGGCATGATGGGCCGCCACGCGGACGCCGGCCACCGCCAGCACTCCCGCACACACCAGCAGCATCGTTCGTCGCATCGCTGACTCCTCGTGATCCCGGGTTACCTGTTCTGCTTCTTCGTTGCCGCCTCACGCTCCTGTGCACGGGCGCCGCTCAGGATGTTGGCGAGGGCATAGTTGCCCTCGTGGCAGGCATATTCGAAGACCTGTTCGTCGGTCCGCCTGAACGGCACCTCGCCACCCCACGGAGCGACCCAGGTATCGAGGTCGTCGATGGTGAAGCGATAGACAATCGTGTCGGCATCCACGCGGGTGAACCGTTCGATGACTTTCAGTGTATCCGAGGCCCCGCGGAAGACCTGCAGCGGATGGAAGTTGGTCGTCTCGACGACCAGCGTGTCTCCCTCCCACCGGCCAATCGAGTCGCCCATCCATGGCCGGATGTGCGCCGGCGGATGCGCCGTGGCGTTCATGCGGATGATGCGCACGTCGTGAACCATTTCGGCGAGGATCATCACGTGGTCCTTTGTCTGCACGATCTGGTAGTTGTTGTTGTAGAAGTAGTTCGGCAGCATCGGCGGACCGGCGTTTGAGCCGAAGGACATGAGGCACCGCTCGGCGAGGGGCCTGAACTCGGGGTGATCGTATTCACCGCCGCGCGTTCTGAACTGCTCGGCGCGTGCCGCCGCTTTCCGTCGGCCTGCGTCCGTCAAGGCGGGCACGCGGCCGTTCGGCGGGTCCACGATCAGCGACGTGCGGTACTGTCCATTCACCACTGCGACGCGATCGCCTGGATCGACCCAGAAGTTGTTGTAGCCCCCGACGTTGCCGGCCGCACCCGTCGACCCGTCTCCGCCCTGCGGCGGAGCGGTGCGGTTCGGATCGCTGGGCTGGGCGAGACGCTCGACACGGTCGGCGTAGCCTCGCTCGAGGCGACGGGCCTGCGCCTCGGTATAGACGGGCGGTGCTCCCTCGGGACGATCAATCGGCGTGATGGTGGCATTGCTCCAGGTGCCCTGCAGGTCGGGGCGACCGTCGGCCGTGCGAGGCAGCGTCGTGGCCGCTGTGCCCGGCGACGGCGCCTGGCCGGAGGCCGGGGTCAAGGCCCATCCCGTGGCCAGCACCACCAGCAGGGCTCGAATGGCGCGGGTACATCGGTGCAGCATCGTGAGTCTCCCTCAGGTTACCTGGCCGGGACCTTGCGGTATTGCCCGAACATCAGCTCTTCCACAAACTCGACGCACTTGAACTGCCCCAGTCGCGCCTCGGCATTCACATGCCGATAGAGTGGCATGCGCATGGTCCAGGGACGCGAGAACACCTTGGGGTCGGTGATGGTGGCCTCGTACTGGATATGGTCGCGATCGGTCATCGTGTAGCGTTCGACGACCGTCATCTGCTCGCTGTGATGGTTGCCTGACCGATCAAACCAGGTCTGGTCGTTGAATCCGCTGGATTCCACGACGAACGTATCGCCGTCCCAGCGTCCCCACGACTGGCCCATCCACGAGTCCACTGGCGCGGGTCCCGGGTTGCTGAGGAACACATTGCGGACGGCGCCGGCGTACTCGTAGGCCATGAAGAACGCGGTATCGCTCTGGAAGATCTGGAAGGGGAACGGCATGTAGTTGGCGCGGGGTACGCCCGGCAGGTAACACTTGATTTCGGGATCGAGCGTCAGCCAGCTTTCCTGGTTCTTCTTTTTTTGCGCCAGTGCCTCAGGCAGGTACGGTAATTCGTCGCCCACGACGACGCCCGTGCCCGATGGCACCGCACCGATGGCGCCAAGGGCAATGACGTCACGGGCAGGAATCGGTACGACCGGGCCCGGCCGCATCGCCATCGCGGGCCGGGCGGTATGGGCCTGGATGTCGTAGTTGGCCGTATTCAGGGCCTGCCAGAGGCCGTTGAGGTCGGGACGGCCGGCTGCGGTGCGCGGGATGGCCGTGGCCGCACTCTGCTGTGCCAGGCCTGGCTCGGCGCCGATGCCCAGTGACATCAGGACAGCGCCGGAGAGCATGCCGGCAATCAGACCACCGAGAGCGGAGCGCATGACGGGAGTTCCTCCGGGGCGAATGCTGGCATCGGGTCAGGTGGATGTCAAGGACGCCGGGTGGCCCAGGTCTGCGCCTGCTGGCCGACGATGTCGAGCAGGTTGCCCATGGTGAGATTCACGTCGACCAGATGCAGGCCCCAGCTCGTGTTCGGCTTCCCGGGAGGACCGAGATCTCCAGCGATCTCATCGACGCGGGGGTCGGCGGGATTCCCCCTGACCGTGATCTCGAGGTAGGTGGCGTGCTCGTTGCGGGCGCAGCGTGCCGAGATGAGACCGGGCACGCTGACAAACGGCGTCTCGACACTGGCCCCTGTCACCCAGGGGGCCTGGGCCTGCCGGGAGGTGATCGTCTGGCCGCCCGCCGAGAGGTAGGGCCGCAGGTCGCCGGGCGCATCCGTGAAGGTGACGGGATTGGTGCACAGGGCCTCCTGCCCCCCGCCATGGCGTCCGAACAGTGCCGTCGGAGGGGGAGGCGTCGCCGCACGATAGGTGGAGAACGAAATGATGCAGCCGACATCGCGCGCCGACTGGCAGCCGGCCAGCGCCTTGAACGTGCCGCCGCTGCGAGCGCCAGGCGGCACGCTGACGGTCGTGCCCATCAGGATGGCTGACACCAGCTGCCGCTGGACAGGCGTGCCCTCGATGTCCTTCCGCAGCAATTGCATCAGCACATAGGCCCCTTGCGAGTGCCCGATCAGCACCACTCCGCGGCCCGCGTTGTCCCGGGCCAGATAGCTCTGCCACGCCGCCCGCACATCGTCGTACTCGGTGCCACTCCCGAGGTTGACACCGCCCGAGGCCATGCGCTGGCGAAGGCCGGCCAGCGTGACTTGGCGATACAGCGGCGCAAAGGGACGGCAGACCAAGGCGAAGCGCGCGAACTGCTGGGCGACCACCGTGCGCTCCGCCGCGTCGGCCGTCATGTCACTGAAGGTGCCGGGATCGGTGGAGACTGTGGGATACACGTAGAAGCAGTCGATGGGGGCGCGCGGGTTGGCTGCCCACGGCTCGCGGGTCAGCGTGCCGTCGGCGGCCACAAGGGTCGTGGTGAGGTCGATGGCGCACGCATCCTGACGGCCCGGCCGGCAGAGCCAGCTGGCGTCCTGCGCGTAGTCGACAGGTGCAGGCGCGAGCCCGGCAGGAGCCGGCACCGGCGCTGCTGCTGACGAGGGCACGGGTGCCTGCGCAAACAGCGGAGCCACCGGGGACGTGAGCAGGCCGGCAAGGACGACAAGCAGGCAGCGGCGCATGGGAAGCCTCCTGAGGCCTCGCAGTCTACTACGGCCCTGACGCCAGAGGCAGGGCCAGCACGCCACTCGGCACAGGGTGCCCTCGGATGCGTCCGCGGGGAGCGGTTGTAGAATCGCCGCATTCGGCCTGTGTACGGAGGTGCCTGTGAGTCGACAGCAAACATCTGCAGTGGTCAGCATCGTGCTGGTGGTGGGCCTGCTGGGCCTCGTGGCGGCGGCGATGCTGACACTGGGAGGGCCGCGCCCGATGTCCGAGCCGGTCTCCGCTGTGCCTGACTGGTCGGCGCAGGCTGTGCTCAATATGGGTGCACCCATCAACACGGCATGGGACGAGGGCGAGCTGTCATTCGCCGACGATGGCACGATGGTGCTGACATCTGCACGGCAGGATCTCGCGGTGGCGCCTGGCGATCCGAAGGACCTCTATATCGCCACGTTCAACGCGTCGACGGGCACATGGAACACGCCGGTCAATATGGGGCTTCCCGTCAACGCTGCGCCGGCCACCGATGTCGATCCGCTGCGCAAGGGCGACGATCGCGAACCCTGGATCACGCCGGATGGAAACACGATTTACTTCAAATCTGATCGGCTGGCGACGTCGTCGCCGATGAACATCAATGACATCTTCGTCACGCGCAAAGTCAACGGGCAGTGGACGACGCCTGAGCTGATGCCGGCGCCCATCAGCACGGACGCCGGCAACGAGCACTGCCCGATGCTGCTGCGCGACGGCAGGACGCTGTGCTTTGCCTCGCAGCGCGAGGGGGGCTTCGGCAGTTTCGATATCTGGTGCTCCGAGCAGCAGGCCGATGGCCGATGGAGCGAGGCCGTCAATGCCGGACCGCAGATCAACAGTGCCGGCAGCGAGTTTCATTTCATGGAAGACCCCGCCGGCCGTTGGGTGTACTACTCATCGTCGCGTCCCGGAGGGAAGGGTGGCGTGGACATCTGGGCCTCGAGGCACCTCGGGCGCAACACATGGGGGCCTGCGGTCAACCTCGGTCCGCTGGTGAACACCGTCGGCGCCGACATGTGCCCGGCCGTGGGGCCCGGCGGAAAGACGCTGACGTGGTTCGGCGGTGCGCGCAAGGATTCCCTCGGGGCGTCGGATATTTACTTCACCAGCCAGCGCAACATCGATCGCGTGCTGTCTGCGAACGGCACCCCGTAGCCGCGGTCGTCGTCGCGACACTCACTGCGTCGCGAACTTGGTCAGCAGGCCACGTGTGCGCACGACGTGCAGCACGCGGGCGAAGAGCAGGCCGGCCATCAACAGGTAGAGTGCATTGAGGGCGAAGGCCAGCGCCAGCAGGCTGGCTGAGGCCTGCCCGGTCTGCAGCACCTGGCGCATGCCTTCGAAGACCGGCGTGGCCGGGATGCACCATGCCAGCGGCTGCATCCAGGACGGCATGTCTTCCACGCGGTAGAACACAGCGGCAAACGGCTGGATGAAGAATGGTACCGCCCACGCGAGTGACTCGACCGCCTGTCCCCAGCGGAGGAAGAGGGCGGTGGACACCATGCCGAGTGCCCAGCCGAAGAGCATGAGATTGAGAAAGAACGGCACCAGCCACCAGTCGAGCGCGAGCACATTGAAGCCGTAGCCGATGCGTGACACCACGCTCATGACCAGGAACGTGGCGATGATGCGCAGGCCACCGATGGCATAGGTGGCGGCGAGATACTCGATGGTGCGGACCGGGGCGACGAAGATATTGAGCAGGTTGCGCGTCCATACGTCTTCGAGAAACGAAATCGACACGCCCTGTTGTGCACGGAAGAGCACGTCCCACAGGATCATCGCGCCGATCAGGAAGAGCACATAGGCGCCGAAGTCAGCGGAGCTGTTGCGCTGGATGAACACGGTCACATTGCCCCAGATGATCAGATCGACGAGGGGCCAGAACATCAGTTCGACCAGGCGCATGGGTGTGCGCTGATACAGATACAGCTGGCGTCGCACGAGGGCACCGACCACGGACAGGGTCATGATGCCGGCACCTCGGGTGAAGCGTCGATGACGTTGCCGTCACGGGCGATGCTGATGAACACCTCTTCGAGCGACCGCCGGCTTGACCGTGCGACGATGTCGGCTGGCGCGCCCTCGCAGACGGCCCGTCCCCGGTGCAGGAAGATGACGCGGTCGCACACCTCCTCGATATCGCGCATGTTGTGCGACGTGTAGAGGATGGCGACCTGGCGCTCGCGCTGAACCGTGCGGATGACCCGTCGCACCTTGTCGGCGATGTCGGGATCGAGTGACGCCGTGGGTTCGTCGAGCATCAGCAACTCGGGATCGTTCAGCAGGGCTTTGGCGAGGCTGACGCGTGTGGACTCGCCGGCCGACAGTTCTCCGGTCACCCGGCGACGGAGGTGGCTGATTTCCAGCAGATCGAGCAGCCCGGTGATGCGACGGGCTGGATCCGGCACGCCGTAGAGGCCGGCAAACACGCGCAGGTTCTGTTCGACGAGCAGGTTGCCGGGCAGCGCGGTGTAGGTCGAGGAAAAGTTGGTGCGCCGCAGGATACCGATGCGGTGCGATCCCAGCGGCAGGCCGAAGGCGAGCACGTCGCCGGACGATGGGGTGGTGAGGCCGAGCAGGCAGTTCATGGCTGTGGTCTTGCCGGCACCGTTGGCACCGAGGAGCCCCAGCGATTCCCCTCGATGCAGACGGAAGCTGAAGGCGTCGAGCACCGTGATGCCTCCGAAGGCCCGCGTGAGTGACCGGGCTTCGAGGATGACCTCCCTCGAGGAGAGAGGCTCGATTGACCGCATCTCCAGAGTATCGCCCAGAAGCGCGGCGACCAGTGCTACCGTATGCCCACACACGGAGGGTGCCATGAAGCAGGTGCTGGTGTCAGTATTCGTCGTCGGGCTGCTGCAGTGTGTGCTGATGGCCCAGCCGCGCAAGTCGCGTGAGCATGACCTTGGCATTCCGATTGGCGGGACGCCCGGGACGATCAACGCCATCACGGACGTGGCCGGCGTGGAAGTGGGACACACGACCGTGATTGCCGGCAGCGGTCCTCTTGTGATTGGGCAGGGTCCTGTGCGGACTGGGGTGACCGTGGTACACCCGCGCGGCAAGGCCAATCCGGATCCGGTGTTTGCCGCCTGGTTCACGCTGAACGGCAACGGCGAGATGACGGGCACGACCTGGGTGCAGGAAAGTGGCCTGCTCGAGGGACCGGTCGCCATCACCAACACGCACAGCGTCGGCGTCGTGCGCGATGCCATCATCCAGTGGGAAGTGCGACAGAAGCAGGCCCTGCAGCCGTGGTGGCTGCCGGTCGTCGCCGAGACGTACGACGGGTCCCTGAACGACATCAGTGGCTTCCATGTGACACCGGCGCATGTCCTCAGCGCGCTCGACTCTGCGACCGGCGGGCTGCCGCAGGAAGGATCGGTGGGTGGGGGCACGGGCATGATCTGTCACGGCTTCAAGGGCGGCATCGGCACGGCCTCGCGGCGACTCACGGCAGAGCAGGGCGGCTATACGGTCGGGGTGCTGGTGCAGTGCAACTACGGTGTGCGCCGCGATCTGCGCATTGCCGGTGCGCCGGTGGGTGAGGAGATTACTGATCTGGTCGCGTGCATCGCCCACGATCGGCCGCTGCCCGCCGATGCGCCGCGTCGCCGATGTGGAACCTCGGCACCGGTTCCCCCGGATGCCGAACGCGAGCTGGGCTCGATCATCGTGGTGGTGGCAACCGATGCTCCGGTCCTTCCGCATCAGCTCAAGCGCATCGTGACACGGGTCTCGGTGGGGCTGGGCCGACAGGGCGGATTCGGTGGCAACGGTTCCGGCGACATCTTCATCGCGTTTTCGACGGCCAACCCTCGAGCGTGGCATGACGATGTGCCGGTGCGTGACGTGAAGATGCTGCCCAACGACCGATTGACGCCGCTGTTTCAGGCCACCGCATGGGCCACCGAAGCCGCGATCACCAATGCGCTGCTGGCGGCTGAGACGATGACCGGGGCAAACGACCTGCGTGTGTACGCGTTGCCGCACGATCGGTTACTGACAGCCCTGCGCAAATACGGGCGGCTGCCGCAGAGGTAGGCGACGGCGAGTCGCGCTCGGACGCGTCTGTCGTCACAGATCACGCGCGAACCCCCGCCCGTGGCTACTGCATCAGCAGGGTATCGGGATGCTGCGCGACCCAGCCGAACCAGAAGGCACGATGGGTCGGGACGAGGCGCAGTCGTTCGCCATCAGCGCTGGTGAGGGCATCGTCAGTCACCGTCCAGGCCTGGCCCCGTTCGTCGACGAGTGTGCGGACATCCCGTCCGGTCGAAAACGTGTGCGCGCCGCTGAGGAACACCCGATTGGCTCCGCCGGCGGTGGTGAGCGCCACGAGCCGATGCCCTTCGACGGTGAAGGTGTGGAGGGCACGTCGCCGGAGCAGGTCCGTGGAGAGGGCGACTGGGGGCGACCCCGGGTCGAGCGCTCCGGGTCGCAGCACGACGACCTCGGCCTTGTTCCTGAGACGGCCATCGGATACGGGGGTCTCGAACATGGTGCGATCGGTCGAGAAGTAGCTGCGGTATGCGGCCCCTTCGCTGTAGTCGCGCGTGAATCCGGTCTGCAGGGACAGCACCGTGGTGTGCGGATGGTCGCTTCGCCATTCTCCCCAGAAGGGGCGCAGTGAGTACTGCGCGTACTACCACTGCCGTCCTGGCTGCCGCGCGGTGAATGTCACCACGGCGAAGCTCGAAGGGCTGTTCGCGGACGAGCTCGCCCTGCTGCAGCCAACCCCTGGCTCCATGCGCCTTCTCAAGGAATCCGTGCTGCAGATGTGGAAGGCGCGCAAGGCGTCCGTCCGCGAAAAGATCGCGACAGCCGAGCGAGCGGCCAAGGCCATCCAGGAAAAGCTCGACCGCCTGGACGTGTCGTTGCTCTTCGAGCGCTCGATCGACATCGACACGTACGACCGGCACGCCGAGAAAGTGCGTCAGGAGCTGACGCTGCTGCGGGTAGACCGTCACTCCTCGGAGCTGGACGAACTCGACGTGGAGGGCATCCTGGCGTTCGCGGAACGGGTGCTGCCGCGCGCCACCGACCTGTGGGTGCAGGCGTCGCTCGAACAACGCCAGCGGTTCCAACAGCTGTTCGTTCCGGACGGAATCGCGTTCGACGGAGACGGCTGTGTCCGAACCGCCGTAACCGCACCGGCCTTCGGCTACTTGCGGGGAATCGAGACTGGGAATGAAGGTTTGGTGGACCTGACCGGGATCGAACCGGTGACCTCCTGAATGCCATTCAGGCGCGCTCCCAGCTGCGCCACAGGCCCACGCTCAGACTGGAAAGTGTAACCCGCGCCGCGCCTCTGGCGCAACCTGCGGCAGCCGCCTACGCAGAGGCGGCTCCTGACTGCCCTGGCGAGGCCACCACCAGCCAGCGGATCAGCGCTGCTGCCGCCTCCTGAGGCGTGGTGCCGTAGAAGGGCATCAGAGCGGTGCGGATGCCCGCCCTGCGCGCCATCTGGGCGCGCCAGCGTCCAGCAGACACGGCCACCACATCGATGTGGTAGGTGCGTCCATCCAGCGTGTGTTCAAACCGATACGTTGTCACAGATGCGTCCTCGTCAAGGGCCGCCCAGTGTGACCCGATGCACGGGGGGCGCGCAAGCGAAGGAAGCGGTGATTGCACACGGAAAGGATTCGGTCAGGAAGTTCCCTCGGAAAACCCGCAGACGATTTAAGATCGACGCGTGCCGTTCACAGGCAATCCACCGCATTTCCACAGGATTTCCACACCAGCGTTTCGCGTGGTGTGCGCACTGCTGCTGTGCGCGTGGAGTGCGGTGGCATCGACCGCCGCTCAGGAGGGCGATTCGGGCCTGTTCCGCGTGTTTCTGCGCGATGGCCGTGTGCTGACGTCCTACGGCGAGTGGGCGCGTGTCGAGGGACGTGTGGTGTTCTCGATGCCGATTCGTCGCGGCGATCCGGGGGCCGACCTGCGTCTGGTGACCGTGCCCGAGGGAGAAGTCGATTGGCCACGCACCGATCAGTATGCCGGTGCCGTGCGCGCTGAACGGTATGCACGCACCAGAGGCGACGCCGACTTCGCCGAGGTGAGTAGTGCCGTCGCCGCGGCCCTCAATGCGCTGGCCACGATTGCGGATCCATCCGCGCGCCTGCAGCGCGTCGAGTCGGCGCGCCAACTCCTGCTCGACTGGCCCGGTGCGTCCTATGGCCATCGCGCCGTCGAAATTCGCGAAATTCTGGGGCTGCTTGATGACGCCCTCGTCGATCTGCGAGCTGCAGCCGGGCGCCCGGCGTCGCAGTTTGCGCTCGTGGCGCCGCCCGCCCTCCCGCCGAACGAGCCGCTGCTGCCCGAACCGTCCGAAGCCGAAATGGTCGAGCAACTGCTGACGGCTGCCGATGTCGCACCGACACCAGCGGAGCGCTCGTCGCTGTTGCAGACGGTCATTGGGTTCATCGATCAGGCCGCTGCAGCGTTGCCGAAGGCCTGGGCGATGCTGATGCGGCGCGAGGCGACAGGACGGCTGGCAGAGGAGGCTGCCCTGGATGCCGCCTATGTCTCGCTGCGCACCCGCACCCTCACGACCGCGGCGCGGCTGAGCGCGCGCGCCGACGTGCGGGCACTCGAGCGATTGCGCGGCGCGGTGCGCACGGCCGATGCACGTCTCGGTGCCAGGCGTGCCGACGACATGGCCGCGCTCGCGGAGGCGGTCGACCGACAGCTGGTGCAGGCCCAGCGACTGCAGCTCGCCCGCGACCAGTTCGAGCTGCGCCTGCCCGCCATCCGCAGATATCGCCAGGCCATGGCCCCGGTGCTTCGCACGGCGGCACGATCGGTGTCTGCACTCGAGGATGTGCGGGCCCAGGCAGGACCACCAGCGACGTTACTGCCCGCACTGCTGACGCGCTGGCAGACGGACGGCACGCGACTGGAGCGAGTGGATGTGCCGACCGATCTGCACGCCCTGCATGCCATCTTCCGAAGCGCATGGCTGATGGGTGAGCAGGCCCTGTCCCTGCGTCTCGCGGCCGCCACGGCCAACGATGCCGGTCGGGCGGCGCAGGCCTCGTCTGCCGCTGCGGGCGCGCTGATGCTGTGGGCCCGCGCCAGGGCCGACCTCGATGCCATGCTGTTGCGTCCGGAGGCACCGGCGACGCCATGATGCCCGTCACGCCTCGACGCAGTCGGCTGATTCGCGCAGACAGCCTGCGTGTGATGCAGGACGTGCTCGTGGGCCTTGTGAGCGTCGGCGATGCCCGGTGGGCCGCCGAGACGTTCGTACTCGTGCCCACGCGTGCCGCGGCCGAGCAGCTGCGCCGCACCATCGAGGAGCGGCTGCTGACGAGGCAGGTGGCCATGGCATGGCCGCAGGTGGGCACACGCGGCGACTGGTATCAGGCGATGCAGGGACGCATCCCGGCACACGGCAGCAGCATCAGTAGCGTCGAGCGCGAAGCCATCCTGGGCCGTGTGGCGCGCGACGTGAGTCGCGAAGCGATCGAGCCACCGTTCGCCCTCAGGCCCGCCCTCACAGCCGAGATGCTGGCGCTCTACGACTTCATCCGGAGGCAGGCACGGACGGTCGATGATTTTTCACGCAACGTCATCGATGAACTCGAACCCGCTGCCGACAGTGATCGTGGCGCTGCGCAACTGCTGACGCAGACACGATTTCTGGCCGAAGCCTTCAGGCGCTATGAAGCGCATCTCGCACAACACCACCTGTACGACGAGCATCGTCAGCGATTGCACCTCAGCGAGACGGTGCCCGTGCGTCCACTGCGGCATGTCGTCGTGACAGTGGGCGATCGCATCTCCGCTGCGGACGGGCTCTGGCCAGTCGATTTCATGCTGCTGTCAACGTTGCCCGGGCTGGCCGAGGTCAGCGTGATCATGACCGAGCAGATGCGCGATGCGGGTCTGCTGGAACGCCTGCATGCGGCGATGCCGGGCATCGTTGAGGTCAAGGCTGCGGATGTACGCGGCGTGACGGTCGAGCCTGCAGCCATTCCCGTGCTGGTCACGCCACCGCGGCCGGAAGATGCCAGTCCGCAGAGCGACCACTGGTCGCCGGTGTTTGTCGCGCGCGATCGGGAAGAGGAACTGCGGCATGTGGCACGCCGGCTAAAAGCTGCCCGGAATGACTCGGTACCGCTGCACCGCAAGGCCCTTGTGGTGCGTCGGCCGCTGCCGTATCTGTATCTGGTGCGGTCGGTGTTTGACGGCGCAGGCATTCCCTTCGAGATGACTGACACACTGCCGCTGGCGGCTGAACCCTACGCAGCATCGGTCGATCTGGTGCTCGAGTGCGTGATCAGTGATTTTTCACGAACAACGCTGGTCGCTCTGCTTCAGTCACCCCATTTCTCGTGGCACGCCTTCGGAGCAGACCTGACACGGGACGACATTCGCGAGTTCGACCAGGCACTGGCTGAGGTGCGCCATCTCGGCGGACGCGAGGCATTGCCTCGACTGGCCGCAATCTGGGCCGCAGTCGAGATCGGTGATCGTGCCACCACCCGCCAGCGGCGTGCTGCCGTCGCGTGTCTGGTCGCTGCGCGGATGGCCGAGGTGCTGGCACCCCTCGCTGATGAGCGTCCCGTGGCAGAGCAGACCGGGCTGCTGCACGACTTCCTGACGACCTATCGCCGCCCGGAGGTGCCCGAGGCCGTTGACGAGCGGCTCGTCCGGGTGCAGCATGCCGTACTCGAGTCGCTTCGGCTCATCGGGCAGGCGGCGCAGGTGCATGATCCCGATGCCGTCGCCTCGGCGCTGTCGCTGTCGTCGACGCTGCGGCGCTGGCTGGAAGGGCGCACCTTTGACATGCGCACCGGCCGCGGCGGTGTCCGGTTGCTTGACGCCCAGTCGATCAGATATGCCGATGTCGACGAAGTGCATCTGCTCGGGCTGATCGAAGGGGAGTGGCCTGAGCCCGTGCGCCCATCCATCTTCTATGCCCAGCCACTGCTGGCGCTGCTCGAGCCGACGCCCGTGGCGATTGCGCCGGCCCAGCGCGAACATCAGTTGCGAACGTCGGCCCTTGCGGCGTTCCGCGACCTGCTGGTGCTGCCGAGGCAGGCCCTGAGCGCGTCGACGTTCCAGCTCGAAGCCGATTCGCTCGTGTCGCCATCCCCCTATGCGCAGGTGCTGGGCGGTTTCGGGACGCAGACACGGACCGATGCGACGCCACAGGATGCGCGAGTCACCGCAGACGACGCCCTCATGGACGGGCCAGCAGAGACGGCCGGAATGCCACCGATGACCGCCGCATGGGCCAGACTCCGTCACGCGAAGCCAGACACCAGTGCCGCCGTGTTCCATGGCCAGACAGTTGGGAGTGCGCTGCCGTCGATTTCGGTGTCGCGCATCGACACGTATCTCAAGTGCCCCTTCAAGTATTTCGCGGAGTACGTGCTGCGGCTCGAAGAAGAAGCCACAGATGAGGAAACGCAGTCACCCCTGCAGCGAGGCAATTTCCTGCACCGTGTCATCGAGCAGTGTTACCTGGCCTGGGAGCAGCGGGGCCACACTACGATCGACGCCAGCAACAGGGCTGAGGCACGGCGGATCTTCGAATCAGTCACCGAAACCCTGCTGCACGAATTGCCCTCGGATGAAGCGGGCCTCGAACGTCTGCGCCTGCTCGGTACGGCCATGGCCCCGGGCATGCTTGACCGTGTGATTGATGACGACCTCAGCCACGGGGTGGCAGTGAAGAAGCGGTGGAACGAGTTTCCGCTCGATGGCGTGTTTGCGTTCCGGCAACGGGACGACGGCGTTCGCCATCTCCACCTCAAAGGGAAGGTCGACCGCGTCGATCTTCTCGATGACGGCACCTTCCGCATCATCGACTACAAGACGGCGTCGACACCAGAGGCGAAAGACACGGTGCAGTTGCAGGTCTACTCTGCGGCCGTCGCACAGGCCCTGGCCGCAGAGGGCTATCCCGGGCGGACGCCGGCTGCAGCCCGCTTTCTGTCGCTGACAAGGCCGACCGAGAACTCCGCAGCCTTGCCAGTCGAAAAGCTGGACATGGAGCAGTCTGTCCGCGACGGCGAGGCACGCATGCTCGACGCTGTGGACAGCATTGCGGCGGGAAAATTTCCCCCGAAGCCCCGCTCCGGCCAGGCCTGTGAGTACTGTGCCTACGCCAGCGTCTGCCGCAAGGACATTGTCGACACAGACGACGAAGACGATGCTCCCGGGAAGGGTGAGGGTGATGACTGAATCGCCTCAGTGGCTGCCGCCCGACCATGATGCACGTCAGGCGGCGCGTGATCCCCGGCTCAACGTCGTGCTTGAGGCGTCGGCTGGCACGGGCAAGACCTCGGTGCTGGTCGACCGCTATCTCGGATTGCTGCGTGAAGGGGTGCATCCCCGGAACATTCTGGCGTTGACCTTCACGCGGAAGGCAGCCGCCGAAATGCGCGAGCGCGTCGTGCAGCGGCTGACCCGGCAGTCACGGGAAGGAACGCTGACCGCCCATCAGCAGATGGTGTTCGAGCACCAGCAGTCAGAGATTGCGTTGACGACGATCGACGCGTTCTGCCTGTCATTGCTGCTCGAGTTTCCGCTCGAGGCGGGTGTTGATCCCGGCATGTCCCTCGCCGACGAGACGATGACACCGCATCTGCGCGAACTGGCGCTCGACCACTCCCTGCGGTGGGCCCGGCGGGAGGCACAGGCGGACGAACCGATGGCGATCCTGCTGAGTGCCCTCAGCGAGACGAAGGTGCGAGCGGGGCTGGCGATGCTTCTCGAGCGGCGCCTCGTGGCGCGGCGCGCCTTGCAGCGGTTTCTGACGGCACCTCCGCAGCGGGTCGACGAGATCTGCACCCGACTGTGGGAAGACCATCGGGAGTCGATTCGGCAGGTGTGCGGATCTGTCGAGGACCTCTGCGGCGCGATGGCACCGACGGAGACGGCCAGGCGCATGGCCGGAGCCCTCGCGGTGCTGACCGGCGACGCGACTGTCGATCAGGCACGCCTGCGCCATGCACATCTGACGCTGCGGTGGCTGGTGCTCACGGATAAGGGACAGCCGCGAAAGGGGCACCTGAGATTTCTCAAGGACGAGTTTCCGACCTCTGCAGCCTTTCAGCGCTGGAAGACGATCAACACAGGTCTGGGGGCGCGCGTCAAGGACGCATCGGACCGCTATGATTCGGCGATCAATCGCGTGATGGTGCACGCGACGAATCGCCTGCTGTCACGCGCCATCGCCGACTATGGGCGCGTGCGTGCACGGCTCGGCGTGCTTGATTTCACCGACGTGCTCGATCACGCGGTGCAGCTGCTGCAGCGGCGCGACGAGTTCTCGCAGAGCCGCTACAAGCTTGAGTCCCGCTATCAGCACATCCTCGTCGACGAATTTCAGGACACCAATCCGCTGCAGTGGGCACTGGTGCGCGAGCTGGTGTCGTCGTGGTCGGAAGGGGCCTCGGTGGCCGACACACACCTGCGGCCGTCCATCTTCATCGTCGGCGACCGGAAGCAGTCGATTTACGGCTTCCGCGATGCACAGGTGGCACTGCTCTCGAAAGCGGGACGGCACATTCATGCCCTCCGCCCGGAAGGCGCACCGCGTCGCGCCATCGCGCACAGCTTCCGTTCCGTGTGGCCGGTGCTGAGGTTCGTGAATGATGCCTTTCACGATCATGCGAGCGAGCCGGTCAATCCCCAGCATTTCCACTACGGGTCGGCAGACCGCTTCCCCGAGCCGCCACCTCCGCCGGCGCTCGAGGGCACGACCGATGCCGATGGTGTCGAGGCGGCTGCGCCCTCACTGGTGAGTGATGCGCCCCTCGGGGTGTTGGTCGACGACACGGCTGAGGGACACGCCGAGCGCCTGGCTGAGGAAATCGTCAGGGTGCTCGCATCCGGTGCGCTGGTCAGGCGAGGTCCGCACCGAGCCGACTGGTCGCCGGTGCAGCCGGGTGACATTGCGGTGCTGTTCCGCACACGTTCGGGGCATCGCGCCATCGAGGATGCGCTGCAGGCCCGCCGTGTCCCGTTCTATGTCTACAAGGGGCTCGGCTTCTTTGACAGCGATGAGGTGCGCGATCTGCTGGCCCTGCTGAATTTCCTGGCAGCACCGGCCTCTGACCTGCACGCGGCGGCCCTGCTCCGATCACGATGGGCCACGGTGTCTGATGTGGCCATCCGGGCACTGGCGCCTGATGTTGCCCGGGCCTGCGACCCGTTGGCTCCGGTGCCCGATCTGCCTGAGTCTGGCTCCGACGCCGAGCGACTCATGCAGCTGCGTGCCTCTCTGGCCGAGTGGCTGCCGCTGGTGGATCAGATTCCACCGGCAGAATTGCTCGACCGTGTGCTGGCCGATGGGGCATACGCCGTCGAACTGATCGGACCTTCAGCCAGTCAGGCACGCGAAAATGTGAAGAAGTTTCGCGGGCTGGTGCGACGGATTCAGAACCGGGGCTATGCGACGCTCGGGCGTGTGGTGGCGCACTTCGACCGTGTGCAGGCAGCCGGCGACGAGGCCAACGCTATCATCGAGGCCACTCACGCCGTCAACCTGATGACGGTACACGCCTCCAAGGGGCTCGAATTTCCCATCGTCTTTCTGGTCAACCTCCAGAAGAGGTCGCGTACGACCGCCGGTGACTTCAGGGTGCATGTCGTTCCGGCGGCGGCGGGAGCTGCGCCCCTCGCAGACGACGAAGATGATGACGACGTGGACATCGCCATCGGCGCGTACAAGTCGCCTGCGGACGAGGTGCGAGCCGAGCGTGAGAAACACGAGAGCCGTCGCCTGATGTACGTCGCGCTGACCCGTGCGCGCGATCGCCTGTATCTGACGGGCGTGAGAAATGCCAAGAAGCAGTTCCGCTGCGACAGCAATACCTTCGGCGGGGTCTTGCCTCGGGCACTGACCTCGGCGATGGATCAGCATCACGTGCAGGAACCCCTCGTGTGGAGCGGTCCCAGCGGTCCCCATCAGTTCCGTGTGGTGCCTTCGGCCCCGGTGGCTCCCACCGTGTGGAACGACCCCGCCAGTGCGGCGCGTGCGGCGTCGACTCCCGCGCGAGACTATGTGCCGATGCAGTCCACGGCACCGCCTCGCGTTGCCGCGTCGGCCACATCGAGCGCTACCGACGAGACGGTGCGACGACGAGAACCGACTGACCGCTCGTCGGCGCGGCTGGGTACCGTTGTGCATGCGCTGGTGGGGCACGCCCACATGCACGCCGTCTCAGACGAGACGGCGCTGCGCGAGGCAGCCATGCAGCTGGCGCAACAGCGTGGTCTCGGTGAACTGACGCCGGAGGATGTGGCACGTGCGGCGCGGATGACGCGCGACGCCCTCAGCCAGCCCGAGCTGGCAGAGATACCGCCGGAGTCATCCGTGATCTTCGAGGCGGCCTATTCACGACGGCGCGACGATGGCGCGATCGAGCGCGGGTCGGTCGATGTCCTGATTGTCGGGCCCTCGCATGTCAGCGTGCTGGAACTGAAAACCGGGCAGGCGTCCGACAGCCATGTCAGCCAGCTTGATGCCTACCGTGCGGCGCTCCAGGCCCAGTATCCTTCCCACGAGGTCACGGGTCGCGTGGTCTATCTGCAGGGCGCCTGAGCGACTTCGTGCGCTTTCGCGCTATCGTGATGGTAGCCATGCCCTCGTCGCGTCTCACACAGGCCGCCGCCCGTGCGCTCGGCCCCGACCATCGGACGTTCCGGTGGTCGCTGGCCGATGAGGTCGCGATCGACTTCCCCTCGACGCGCGCGGCCTGCCAGGCGATCAACGGTGTGTGCAGTGACCCGGATGATGCCGTACGGCTGTCGACGAGCGTGACGGTGTCGGCGGCGGTGGCGCGACGGGGCGGCCGGGTGCCGGTGCCCATGTCGCTGCGGCAGACCTGCGGCGAGTGCGGAGGGCGTGGCGAAACCTGGCCGGATCCGTGTGCGTGCTGCGAGGGGCAGGGCCACTATGCGCGACTGATGGAGGTCGCCATTCCGGTGCCTCCGGGCACGGCGCACGGCGAGCATTTGCGTTTTGCGGTGACGCCCCGCCGTGGGCCGCGCACGCGGGTGGACGTGCGGGTCGTCGTGGAGCGCAGTTGATGAAAAAGCACGTCGATTTGCTCGTCTGGCTCTACACAGCATGGGGCGCAGTCTTCCTCATCGTGGCTCTGGCTGGAGTATCGCTGGCGGCAGGTGCTTGGGCCATTGCGACGGGAGTCAGTCCGGTGCAGGTCAGCAGCCCGATGTCGGGACAGGTGACCGCCGCGGGCCTGGCCTCGATGGCAGGGCTGACCCTGCTGTGGGCCCTGCTGCATCTGGCGCTGGCTCGGGCCCTTGCCGCACTCCGCATTTGGGGCCGCACGCTGGTGCTGGGCCTCTCGATTGTGAATCTGCTGCTGCTGCCGTTCGGCACCGCACTGGCCGCGTATTCGTGGTGGGTGCTGCTCAAGGACGAAACCCGCCGCCTGTTTCACGCGTGACCCCGCGGACGGCGCGGCCCTGCGCGGTGACGTGCGTGGTAATCTCGACGTCATAACCCCTATGACTCACGACTCTGTGCTGGACGCCCTGCGCGGTGTGATCGATCCCGACCTGCGTCGCGACATCGTGTCGCTGGGCTTCGTAAAGAATCTCGCCATCGATGGCGGCCGCGTGGCCTTCGACATCGAACTGACGACGCCGGCATGTCCGGTGAAAGACCTGATGAAGTCTCAGGCCGAGTCGCTGGTGCGGGCCCTGCCCGGCGTGACTGCCGTTGATATCACGATGACGGCGCAGGTGCGCGCCGTGACCGCAGCCCCTTCGGGTGGTGCCACAGCGATTCCCGGGGTCAAGAACGTCATCGCCGTGGGAGCGGGCAAGGGCGGCGTCGGCAAGACGACCGTGGCCGTCAACCTCGCGCTTGCCCTTGCGAAGGCCGGCAGTCGCGTGGGCATTCTCGATGGCGACATCTACGGACCGAACGTGCCGATCATGCTCGGCCTGCAGCAGCAGCTCGAAGCGGATGGCGACAAGATTCGGCCGGCCGAGAAGTTCGGTCTCCAGGTGGTGTCGATCGGGTTCATGACGAAGGACGAAGCACCGGTCATCTGGCGCGGGCCCATGCTGCACTCGGCCATCCGGCAGTTCTTCCACGACGTGGCCTGGCGCGATCTCGATTACCTCATCATCGACATGCCGCCCGGCACGGGTGACGTGGCGCTGTCGCTGGCGCAGACCGTCCCCGTCGCTGGCGCCATCGTCGTCACCACGCCGCAGCAGGTGTCGCTGGCCGACAGCCGCCGCGCGATCCGGATGTACGACAAGCTCAAGATCGACACACTGGGTGTGGTCGAGAACATGAGCTACTACGCATGCCCGTCGTGCCATCACACATCGAACATTTTCGGCCACGGTGGCGGAGAAAAGATGGCCGCCGAGATGGGGGTGCCGTTCCTCGGACGCCTGCCGATCTACGAACCGATTCGTCTGGGCAGCGATGTGGGCATTCCCCTCGTGGCTGCCGAGCCGCAGTCGGCGGCGGCGCTGGCCTTCGGGCAGGTGGCCGCCCAGGCGGCGGCGCAAGTGTCGATGAAGGCGATCAAGTCTGCGCTTGATGCGAAGGGGCACATTCCACTGACGCCGGTGTCGTAGACAGGGCGCGCATGGCCGCCGCGCCGACAAGCGGTCCCGGAATCAGCAGAAGTGCCGCGTACTGCCACCCGACGACGCCGGCGAGCCGCGGCACGCCGTCAATCGTGACCATGGTGAGCAGGAAGCCCAGTGACGTCTGGAACGTCAGTGCGGTGCCAACGAGCGGAGCAGGCGCATACTCGCTGACCAGCGCCGAAAACTGCGCCGAGTCGGCGACGACCGTCAGTCCCCACAGCATGACGAGCGCAAAGGTCCACACGGGCGCGCGGCCGTAGACGGCGAGCGTGGCGAGGGCGCAGGCGGCACTGGCCAGCATCGACCAGCGGGCGACACGGGCCTTGCCCCACGCGTCGGCCCACGCGCCTGCCACCGCACATCCCAGGGCCCCCATGCCGATGGCGAGAAACGCCGCGAGCGTCCCTGCGGTTGCGGCCGAGGGGCCGAGTCCGGCCGCCGTGAAGCTGGCGGTCGCGAAGACACCGACCCAGGTCCACATGGCGTACAGCTCCCACATGTGCCCGAGGTAGCCGACGAGGGCGAGCCTGACGCCCCGCACAGCGAGCAGGCGGCGCAGGGCGTGCGGGTCGAATCGCACGGTGGCCGCCGTGTGCGGGCCTTCCCGTCCGAAGGCGAGCACCAGTCCGCCGCCGGCCACGGCGAGGGCCGACGTCAACTGCAGGGCAGATCGCCAGTCATTTCCGAGCCAAGTCGTGATGAGATAAGGAAAAGCCTTGCCGAGCGTCAGTGCTCCGATGAGCAGACCCAGGGCAAAGCCCCGGCGACGGCGGAACCAACTGGCGGCAAGCTTCATGGCCGGCGGATAGACCGCAGCCAGACCCACACCCGTGGCAGCGCGGAGCAGCGTGACGCTGACGCCGCTGTCGACGGAGAGAACCGCGAGATTGGCGGCGGCCGCTACACAGGCGCCGGCGCAGACCAGCCGCGGTGCCGACACGAGGTCGGCGACATTCACCAGGGCACCAGCCAGCGTGCCTGCCACAAACCCGACCTGCACCGCCATGGTCAGCCATGCGGACTCGCCGGGAGACAACGCAAGCTCGCGCACCAGCGAGGGCGTGACGGCCGTGGCCGAGAACCACAGCGTCATCGCAAGAAACTCGGCCAGGGCGATGAGCGTCAGTTGCCACCAGGCGCCGCGGACGGCGGTGTCGTCAGAGAGGATCACAGGCGTGGACATACCCTACACGAAGATCACCCTGGATAACGGACTCGATGTGATTGTGCACGAGGATTCGCAGGTGCCCATGGTGGCCGTGAACCTCTGGTATCACGTGGGCTCGAAGAATGAGCGGCCGGGCCGCACCGGGTTTGCCCATCTCTTCGAACATCTCATGTTCGAGGGGTCGGCGCACCACGACCACGGTTACTTCGAGCCGCTGCAGCGGGCAGGCGGACAGCTGAACGGATCGACCAACACCGACCGCACCAACTACTGGGAAGTGGTGCCCACCGGGGCGCTCGATCTGGCGCTCTGGATGGAATCGGATCGCATGGGCTACCTGCTGCCGGCGCTGACCGAGGCAAAGTTCAACAACCAGCGCGACGTCGTGCTGAATGAACGCCGGCAGAATTACGAGAATCGGCCATACGGTCTGGCGTCGGTCGCGCTGGCGCAATCGCTCTTTCCGTCCACGCATCCCTACCACTGGATCACGATTGGCCAGCCCGACGACCTTCGGGCGGCGACGCTCGACGATGTGCGGACGTTTTTTGCCACGTACTATCACCCAGGGAATGCCTCGCTGACGCTGGCAGGCGATGTCGAGACATCGCATGCACTGGATCTGGCTGCGCGGTACTTTGGCGAGATTCCGCGGGGACCCGTGCCGCCACCGGTCGTGGTTCCTGACGAATCGATGGCTCCGGCAACGCTGCTGCTCGAGGACCGCGTCGAACTGCCGCGGCTCTATCTGGCCTGGCACACGCCCGCCATGTTTGCGCCAGGGGATGCGGCGCTCGATCTGGCTGCAGACATCCTCTCGCACGGTAAGACATCGCGCCTGTATCGGCATCTGGTGCACGAGCGTCGAGTGGCCACCGATGTGTCGGCGTTCCAGCATTCACGCGAACTGTCGAGCCTGTTTCAGCTGGCCGCGACGGCGGCGGCAGGTGTGTCGCTCGAGACGCTGCACGACGCGATGCTCGACGCCGTGCGCCTCCTCGCGAGTGAGGGGCCCACGGCTGAGGAACTGTCGCGGGTGTCGACCCAGGTCGAGGCGCAGTTCGTCTATCGTCTGCAGACGGTCGGTGGCTTTGGCGGGAAGGGCGATCAGCTGAACGCCTACAACGTGTTTCGTCACACACCAGGCTATTTCTCGGACGACCTGCGTCGCTACACAGGAGTCACGGCTGATGATGTCCGCCGCGAGGTGGATTGCTGGCTGGCCGGTCAGCCGGCCTTGACGCTGAGTGTGGTGCCGAAGGGCCGTGCGGATCTCGCCGTGGCGGGCTCCGTGCCCGTGGAGGTGTCATGAGCCGCGTTGATCGCACACGCATGCCGGTGCCTGGGCCTGCCCGGTCGTTCACCTTTCCCATCATGCGCCGGCGTCTGCTCGCAAACGGGCTCGAGGTGCGGGCCGTCTCGCATCACTCGGTGCCGGTGACGGCCATGGTGCTGCTGGTGCTTGGGGGGACGGCCATCGATGCTCCCGCACAGGCCGGCCTGATGTCGATGACGGCCGACCTGCTCGACGAAGGCAGCCACGGTACATCGGCTCTTGACATGTCGGATCGCATCGCGCGTCTCGGCGGTGACCTCGATGTCGAGATGTCGCACGATGCGGCCATGCTGAGCTTCATCACGCTCGACCGGTATCTTGATGAAGGTCTGGTGCTGCTGCGCGATGTGGCGGTGCATCCCAATCTCGCCGACCACGATTTCGAGCGTGTGCAGCGTCTGCGCCTCGAGCGCCTGCGGCAGTTGCGTGATCTTCCAGGCGCGTTGGCTGATCGTGCCTTCGCGCACGTGCTGTATCAGTCGCATCCATATGCCCAGCCGGGATTTGGTACCAGTGCGTCGATCGCGTTGCTGTCCGTCGAGGATGTGCGGCAGGTGCATCGGCGGGTATTCCGCCCGTCGGGTGCGACGCTGGTGGTGGCGGGTGACCGTCCGGCCGAGGCGCTGCTCGACGCGGCGGAACGCATCTGGGCGTCGTGGCATCCCGTTGATGGCGATGACACTGGCGTGCGCGATCGGGGACGTCTCGAACCGCCGACGCACCCCTCGCACGCGCTGTCGACGTGGCATCGGCCCGGAGCCGCGCAGTCAGAGCTGCGGATTGGTCAGGTCAGCCTGTCTCGTGCGACGCCTGACTATCAGGCGCTGCTGCTGCTCAATGCTGTCCTCGGGGGCCAGTTCATCAGCCGGCTGAACATGAACCTGCGCGAATCGAAGGGCTATACCTACGGCGTGCGGACAGGCTTTGACCTGCGACGCGGAAAGGGCCCGTTCGTGATGCAGACGAGTGTGGGTACTGGTGTTACGGTGCCCGCACTGCGTGAGGCGCTCGATGAGATGCAGGCCATCCGCGAGGCGCGTCCGGTGACGGCCGATGAACTGGCGCGGGCCCAGTCGTCTGTGGCGCTCGGCTACCCTCGCGGCTTTGAGACCGTGCAGCAGCTGGCGCGTGGCGCCGCGTCGCTGGCACACCACGAACTACCGGATACCTACTTCGAAGACTTCGTCCCGTCGCTCATGCGGGTCACGCTCGACGAAGTCCGGGCGGTGGCACGGCGCGCGCTCGACCCGGCTCGGTGGGCCGTCGTCGTTGTGGGCGATCTTGATCGCGGAGGCGACGGGCTCGATTCACTGGGGCTTGGTGCAGCCGCGCCGGTGCACCTGGCCCTGTGAGAACCATTTCTGACGGCGGTTCGTCTATGCTGTGAACGCCTGTCTCACAGACGGGCCACTGAACGCCATGACTGACATTGCATCCTTGCCCCCGCCCGAGTCCGGCGGCGGAGGTCTCCGCGTGGCCGGACTGCTGTCGTTGCTGGCGCTCGTCTTCGCAGCGTCGGTGATGTGGCTCGTCTTCACCGAGCCGCAGACGGTAGCCGAAGCGATTGAGGCCGGTGAACTGTCGCCCCTGCTCGAAACACTCGCGCGGTCACTGCGCGATCTGCTGCTCGAACTGCTCGGCTATCTCTGACGCCCCAGTTCCGCTTCCACGGCCATGGCGCACGCCAGCAGCGCCGCTGTGCCGCCGCGTCTGCCGACCAGCTGCAGGCCCACGGGCAGGCCCTCGCGCGTCACGCCGCAGGGCAGCGAAATCGCGGGGTGGCCTGTCATGTTGAACAGCTGCGTGCAGCGCAGCATGGCAGCCCGCACCGGATCCTGCCCACCCTTCACCGGCACCGTCGCGGCACCAATCGGCGGTGCGGGAATGGCCAGTGCGGGCAGCACCAGGGCGTGCACCGACGACAGGGCGTGGTCGACGTCGTGGCGCAGCCGCGCGCGCAGCGCCTGCGCCCGCGCGTAGTCTTCGGCCATCACATAGCGGCCCAGTTCGAGCCGCGCGCGCACGGGGGGCGTGTAGAGGTCTGGCGTCGCCTCGAGCGAGGCGAGGTGGTACGCTGACGCATCGGCCAGCTGAATGGCCAGATAGACCGAGGGCGTCTGTGCCGCATGGGGCAGGCTTGCGGACTGCGTGCGTGCACCGGCGCGCTGCAGCCGATCGATCGCCGCACGCACGCTGCGCTCCACTTCCTCGTCGAGCCGTTCGAACAGGAAGCCTTCCGGAATACCCAGGCTCAACTGCCGCAGGTCGATGGTGCGGGGCGCGAACCCAGTACCGGGACCCGCACCGCGCAGCACGTCGTACATGAGCCACGCGTCAGCGACCGTGCGGGTCATGGGACCGAGATGATCGAACTGCCGGGCCAGAGGCACCACGCCTTCATCGGTCAGCTCTCCCCACTCGGGCTTGAGCCCGACGATGCCGCACGCCGCGGCGGGGATGCGAATGGAACCACCGGTGTCGGTGCCGACGCTGCCGAGGGCCATGCCGGTGGCCACTGAGACGGCCGAGCCTCCACTTGAGCCACCCGGCGAGCGTCGCGAGTCGACCGGATGATGCACGGCACCATAGGCCGTGTCTTCGCTTGTTGTGCCGAAGGCGAACTCGTGAAGATTGGTCTTGCCCACGAACACGGCGCCTGCTGCCCTCAACCGGGCCGCCAGCGGCGCATCGTCTGTGGCGCGGTGTGAGGCCCGCACCTTTGAGGCGGCCGTCGTCGGCAGACCCTTCTGGTCGATGAGGTCCTTAAGTGATAACGGCAGTCCGTGCAGGGGACCGAGGCGGCGGCCCGCAGCAATGTCACGGTCAGCCTGGCGGGCAGCAGCGAGTGCCTCATCAGCCGCGACCGTGATGAAGGCGCGCAGCGATTCCTGTTGCGCGGAAATCTGTGACAGGCAGTCTTCGGTCAGCCGCGCAGCTGTCGTGGCGCCCGAGGCGACGCGCGCCGCGCAGGCGAGCAGGCCATCGGCGCGAGGGGCTGCGGTGGCCGGTGTTTCGGCCGGCAGCCGGACGAACGAGGCCGGCGGGTGGAGGCGTGCCACTTCGACCAGCGGCTCGCTGCGAAGCACGTCGACAGCAGCAGACAGGTTGTCGAGCAGCGGCTGCACGGCATCGAGGCCTCGCGCACGAGCGTCGGCACGGGCCGCAGCCAGCCAGTCAGGACGGGACATTACTCAGCCTCCAGTTCGTCGAGCGTGGCGACGGCGCGCCGCAGGTGCGGGATGGTGATTGAGCCGCCGACGACGAGTCCCACATTGAATGCCTCGAGGAACTCGGCGCGAGTCACCCCTTCTTCGCGGCAGCGGACGATGTGGTAGGTGACGCAGTCGTCGCATCGCAGCACGAGTGACGCCACCAGCCCCATCAGTTCCTTGGTCTTCACCGGCAGTGCGCCGTCCTGGTAGGCGCGGGAATCCAGGGCGAAGAACCGCTTGATTTCAAGGTTGCCGCTCTCGAGGATGCGGCCGTTCATCTGTTCCCGGAACTCACGGAATTCGGTCAGGCGATCGCTCATACGTCTCCGATGCTCGACACACTGTATCAGGGCCTGTGCCCGACGGTGTCCTCGGTGAGGGGCTGCAGACATCCGTTGACACGGTCAACCCACACGATGATTCCCGGGGGAGGCACGAGGCGCCTCACACGAGCCTGCAGTGGCGGGGCACCAGCCGGAGCGGCAGGGTGCAGTGCTGGCGGAGCGAACAGCACGGCGAGGTCAAAGGGCCCGGCCACCTTGTGCAGGAATCTGAGGGCGTCGCCGTGCATGACCGAGGCCCGGTGGTCCACGCACGCCGCAGCGAGTGCCGCGCGGGCAGTGGCCACGCGGTCGGCGGCGATATCGAGGGCCAGCAGTCGCCCCACCTCAGGAAGCGTCGTCGCCATCGCGACGAGGGCAGTGGTGTCGGCGGCACCGATGACGAGCACGCGACTGGCCGCGTGGGCCTGCAGAAGACGGGTCAGCAGCGGCGCGACGGTCATGCCGAGACGGATTGTAGACTAGGGGTGTGCGGTATACGAAGATCATCGCCACGCTGGGACCGTCGTCATCAGAGCCCGCGCAACTGGCCGCGCTGATTGACGCCGGTGTCGACATTTTCCGTCTGAATTTCTCGCACGGCACGCATGAGGAACACGCGACCCGCATCGGCCTCGTGCGGGCGGCTGCGTCGCATGCCAGGCGATCCGTGGCGATTCTGCAGGATCTGTCAGGTCCGAAGATTCGCACCGGACGCCTGCCCGACGGGCGCGCCCTGCCGATCGCTCCCGGCGAGCACCTCGACATCCGCATCGGCGATGGGATGGGCGCACCCGGTGTCGTCTACACAACCTATGCGCCGCTGGCCGAGGCCGTGACTCGCGGCAATCGGCTGCTGCTGGATGACGGTCACATTGAACTGCAGGTCGAGGCGGTGGCCGACGGCGTCATCAGCACGACGGTGATGTCCGGGCGCACCCTGGGACAGTTCAAGGGCATCAATGCACCCGGTCTCCCGCTGCCGCCTGCCGGTTTGACCGCCCGCGACGAGATCGATCTGGTGTTCGGGCTGGCGCAGGGTGTCGACCTAGTGGCACTCAGCTTTGTGCAGTCACCCGCTGACATCGAGGCCGCCCGTCGCATCACGGCCCGCGAGCGGCGCCCTGACGTGCCGATCATTGCGAAGCTGGAACGCTCGGAGGCGCTGCAGCACCTCGAAGCGATTCTTCGGGCGGCTGACGGCGTCATGGTGGCGCGTGGTGATCTCGGGCTCGAGATTCCCCTGCAGCTGGTGCCTCGTGTGCAGCGACAGATTCTGAGCCGCGCACGCGCGCTCGCTGTGCCTTCGATTCTTGCCACGCAGGTGCTCGAGTCGATGCGGGTCGAAACCCGGCCCACACGAGCCGAGGTCAGCGACGCGACGACGGCGGTGCGGCAGGGGGCCGACGCCATCATGCTCTCAGGCGAAACCGCGGCGGGAGCCCATCCCGTGCTGGCGGTGCAGACGCTCGACACGATTCTTCGAGAAGCCGAACGTCCGGACGAGGGGGCAGATGCGGGTCACGAGGTGGTCGACCACGCGGCCGCCCTCAGTGATGCAGCATTCACTCTGGCGACTCGCGCCGGTGCTGATGCGATCGTGGCGGTGACCAGGCTCGGTCGCACCGCACAGCTGCTGTCGGCGCGGCGTCCTCCTGCGCCGATCGTGGCAGTGACGGGCGATGAGGTGGTGGCCCGTCGGCTGTCGCGCTGGTGGGGCACACGGGCCTGTGTCATGCCCATTGACGGGCACGTGGACGACGTGGCTCCCCGAGTGCTGTCGGCGCTGGTTGAGAACGGCCTCCTGAAGGAAGGCGCCACCGTGGTGCTGGTCAACATTTCGCTGACTCTCGACAACGGTGTGTCGAATTTTCTCCGCGTGCGGCGGGCGTCGCGCTAGATCGTCGCCTCGTCGTGCACGAGCGCCCCGCGCGCAAAGCGGTCAGGCGCAAAGAGGCCTACGTCGAACGTCTCACTGCGTCCGCGGGTGATCATCTCGCTGACGATGCGTCCGGTGGCCGGCGACATCATCAGGCCATGGCCGCTGAACCCGCAGGCGAAGATCAGCCCGGGGCACTCGGGATGCTCGCCGAGCGTCGGGTTGTGATCAGGCGTCATTTCGTAGAGACCTGCCCAGCCGTGCACGTCTGTCAGCTGGCCGAAGCCCGGCATCCGACGCAGCAGCGGTGGAAGAAAATCGCGTGTCCATCGGGCATCATCCGGCTCGAACCGCTCACCCGGGACATCGTCCCACTTCGTGCAGGCGACGACGATGCAATCGGGGTCTCCGGCTGAGAGCGGATCGTCATGGCGCCAGTGCACACCGGAGGGATCGATCACCATCGGAAAACGAGACGGCCAACGGTGCGGCAGCGTGGCCCGGAAGAGCATCTGGCGCAGCGGCGTGATGGGCACATCAAGGGCGGCCATGCGTGCGATGACGCCGCCCCAGGCGCCGGCGGCATTGACGACCGTGCCTGTGTCAATGGTATCGCCGCTCGCCAGCGTGACACCCGTCATGCGTCTGCCGTCGCGGTGCAGCGCGACCGGAGTGCCTTCCACATAGTCAGCGCCGGCGTGCTGCGCCGCGCGATGCATGCCGCTCAGGACTTCACGCGGATTGGCATAGCCGTCCCTCGGTCCGAACACGCCGAATTCCACATCGTCCAGCCACGCGTCTGGCACCAGTCTGCTCACCTCTGCGCGCGTGAGCCACGAGACCTCGGCGCCTGCCGCACGCTGTCGCTCGTAGCGGTGCGTGAGCGCGGCAGCATTGTGCGCGGTGCCGAGGGAGAGATAGCCCCGCTGACGGAACCACGCGCGGGGGCGAGCGTCGGGTGTACCCATCCGTTCGTCGAACTGCGACCAGAACCCGACGCTGTGCTGCACCATCTGCACGGTGACACCGGTGCAGAACTGCTGCCTGATGCCGCCCATGGCGAGAAAGGCCGAGGCGCGCTCATACCGTCGGTCGCGTTCAATGACAACGACTCGGGGCACGCCCTGCTCCCTGAGGTGCCAGGCGATGGACGAGCCAACCACGCTTCCCCCGATGATGACGACGTCAGCCGTGCGATGCGCCACAGAACACCTCGTGTCCGGTCAGTCGTAGAGCAGCACACGCTCGCGGACATCGAGAAAGTCGCGCATGGCGCCAGGCCAATCCGCGGCGATGTCACGAGCGGTGGCACCGCTGTCGATGGCCTCACGCAGCGCCGGTGAGCCTGCGAGGATGTCGATGGGCCATTTGTCGTGCTCGTATTCATAGGGCGGCAGGCGCCAGGCGAACGCGGCCGGGTCTTCGCCGCGCACGGCCTCGATGAGTGCGACACCGGTCAGCACGGGCTGAAACCGCTGGCGGTCGGTCACATGCATCTGGCAGCCGCCGCACGTGACATGGGCATGCTTCTGGAAGGTTGGCTCGAAGACCGCTGGCCTGAAGTGCACGCCGGGCAGCTGCCGAGCATTGAGCGATGCTGATAGCCGCTCGGCCTGCACCCACGGGGCCCCGATCAGTTCGAAGGGCCGTGTGGTGCCGCGACCCTCGGAGGCCATGGTGCCCTCGAAGAGCACCGTGCCCGGATACACGATGGCCGTGTCGAGGGTGGGCATGTTGGGCGAGGGCATGACCCACGGCGCCTGTGCCTCGTCGGCGTACTGGGCACGCGACCAGCCGGACATGCGCATGACGTCGACGGCGGCTCCGAGGCCGAAGTGATCATTGAAGAGGCGCGCCAGTTCGCCGATGGTCATGCCGTGGCGCATCGGAATGGAAAACTGCCCCACGAAGCTCTCGTATCCCGGCTCGAGCATCGGGCCCTCGATGGCCGTGCCGCCGATGGGATTGGGGCGGTCGCACACAATCACCTCGACGCCGTGCCTAGCGCAGGCCCGCAGGCAGTTGGCCATCGTGTAGATGTAGGTGTAGATGCGCGAGCCGATGTCCTGCAGGTCGATGACCAGCACATCCACGTCGGCCAGCATGTCGCGAGTGGGTTCGCGGGTGTCGCTGTAGAGCGAATACACCGGCACGCGCCGCACGGCATCGCTGGTGTGCGGCGTCTCGATCATGTTGTCCTGCACGTCGGAACGGAAGCCGTGCTGTGGGCCGAAGATGGCCGTCACCGTCACGCCGCGCATGGCCATGAGACGGTCGACGATATGGATGAACTCGTGATCGACCGAGGCAGGATTCGAGACGATGCCGACCCGACGGCCCTTGAGGCGAGGGGACGACAGAAGGTGCGTGGAACCGAGCGTGACCGACACGGGGCGATTATAGCGGTGCGATATTCAGAACAGCAGGAAGCACGCGGCGGCGACGAGTGTCGGGCCCGCTGCGGCGGCGGCGAGGCCGACGGGCGAGATGCCTTCAGGAAAATAGCGGCTCAGGATGGCCTGTCCCGCCGGATTCGGGGCATTGGCAATGACCGTCAGGCCACCGCCGGTGACCGCCCCGGCCACGACGGCGTACTTCATCGCCTCAGTGAGGTCGGGGACGAGCGTCGAGAGGTAGGTGATGAGCGCGTTGTCGTTGAAGGCGGTCAGCAGCGTCGAACTCCAGAACAGCGGCTGCTCACTGAGGCTTCCGAGCACGGGCGCGATCCACCAGCCCTGCAGCCCGCCGTGAATGACAAGTCCACCGAGGAAAAAGCCTACGAGCAGGGCCGGTTTAAGGTCGATGGGCGACTGATAGGACGCGGTCGATTGCGCGAAGCCGAGAAAGAACAGGAACGCGCCGATGAACAGCACCGGATAGTGTGCCTGGGCCACCACGAAGGCCAGAAATCCCAGATGGACCATCGTCACCCACCACGGCGTGGATGGACCCTGGTCGTCGTCATCGGCGATCGTGGCGCTGGCGATCGAGGCCAGGCCCTGCAGTTCGGTGCGGAACAGGATGAAGTAGAGGGCGTTCGACACACCGATGGCGATTGCGGCGCGCCAGCCGAAGTGGGTGGCCATGTAGGCCATATCCCACTCCCAGGGAGTGGCCACCATCAGCACCGGCGGTGCGGCAAAGTGGGTGAGGGTGCCACCGATCGAGACGTTGACAAACAGCAGGCCCAGCGTGGCATAGCGCAGCCGCAGGCTCGGCTGCATCGCGTAGAACTGCCGGCCGAGCAGCATCGCGCAAATCGTCATCGCCGCGGGCTCCGTGATGAATGAGCCGAGCAGGGGGCCGAGGGTGAGGATGGTGAGCCACCAGGCTGCCGGTGTGCTTCCTCCGAGTGAGGCGACCCGACGCAGTGCCTGCTGCGCGAAGTTGACCACGGGACGCGTAGACGCCATGGTCATGATCACCACGACGAACATGGCCTCGGTGAAGTTGACCGATGTGGTGATGTAGTGCTTGGCGGTCGACCAGTCGAGCGTGAATGAAATGACGGCCAGCAGCGCCACGCCCCAGATGCCGAAGACCACTTCCACTTCGCCGAAGAAGTGCAGCACCTCGGCCCGGAAGCTGAGGCGGGGAGCCAGCCCCTGCGCCCTGCGCGCCGCATCGTGCGCGTGCTGCACGTGATGCGCGGCCTGCCTGAAGGTGTTGGCAAAGAACGTATGGATGACGGCCAGCAGGAAGACGCCCGTGGCCACCGCGTTGATGGGCTGCTGAGCGACCCGGCTGATCAGGATGTCGATGACTGATGCGCCGACCGGATCGATATAATCGGCGAGCGGCAGGGGAAACGTGTGGGTGGCGAGGGGCTCGGTCATGGGGGCGACGGGAAGCGGAAGCGTCCGGGTGATCTTATGATGTTCGCAAGGCAGGAGGAAGGGCGCATGGTGTATCGGCGAATCGACAGTGTGATCGGACCGTTGCTGCTCGGCGGCGATGTGCGCGGACTGTCGTGCCTGGCATTCGATGGTGCCGGTGAGGGACGGGAGCGAGCCGAGGTCGCGCCCGATCGCGACGGGCTGCTCGCACGGGCGCAGGACGAACTCGAGGCCTATTTCGCGGGTCAGTTGCAGCAGTTCACCGTGCCGGTGGTGCTGTCAGGCACCCCGTTCCAGCAGCGCGTGTGGACGGCCCTGCAAACCATTCCGTATGGCGAGACGACCAGCTACGGTGCCCTCGCGGCGCACATCGGATCGCCGGCGGCCATGCGTGCTGTGGGACTTGCCAATGGTGCCAATCCGGTGGCCATCGTCGTGCCGTGCCACCGGGTCATCGGCGCCAACGGGTCGCTGACCGGGTTTGGCGGGGGGCTGCCCATCAAGCGGGCCCTGCTCGACCTCGAGCAGGGGCGCCGCCCGCTCGGCTACGTATAATCGGCGCATGCCACGCACGAACGTCGAGCACCCCGACTACTACCACAAGGTGGTCGACTGCCAGTGGGCGTGTCCGGCCCACACCAATGTGCCGGAGTACATCAGGCTGATTGCGCAGGGGCGCTACAGCGACGCCTACATGGTGAACCGGGAATCGAACGTCTTTCCCGGCATCCTCGGGCGCACCTGCGACCGTCCCTGCGAACCGGCCTGCCGGCGTACCCGCGTGGACGGCACGCCCGTGGCCATCTGCCGGCTCAAGCGCGTCGCCGCCGACCACAAGGACGACATCCGCGATCGGCTGCCCCGTGTCCCGGCCACGAAGAACGGCCGGCACATTGCCCTCATCGGCGCCGGCCCCGCGAGCCTCACGGTGGCCAACGATCTCATGCCGCTCGGGTATGCCTGCACCATCTTCGAGCAGGGCCCGAAGCCCGGCGGACTGATGCGGATCAACATCCCGTCGTTCCGCCTGCCCGAGGAGGTGCTGGACGAGGAAATCGGCTACATCACCGGCATGGGCGTCGACATGCGCTACAGCACGCCGGTGGGCAGCCTGCGGGCGCTTCTCGAGGGCCCCGAGACGTTTGATGCGGTGTTTGTCGGCACTGGTGCCCCGAAGGGACGCGAACTCGCCCTGCCGGGCCGCTACGACTCGGATCAGGTCTTCATCGGCAAGGAATGGCTCGAGTCGATTCACTTCGGCCACGTCACCTCCGTCGGCCGTCGCGTGCTCATCATCGGCGCGGGCAATACGGCCATGGACTGCTGCCGGTCGGCCCGTCGGCTCGGGGCCACCGAGGTGACGGTCGTCGAGCGCAAGACCCGCCGCTTTATCAAGGCCTCGCCGTGGGAACTCGAAGACGCCGAGGAAGAGCAGGTCGTCATCCTCGAGAACCACTACCCGGTGCGTTATGTCGTCGACCATGGCCGGCTCGTCGGCGTCGAGTTCGACACGTTCACCGCCCGCGATGCCGGGGACGACATCGTGCAGGAACCGGTCGGCCGGCGGATCGTCCCCTGCGATACGGTCATTGTGGCGATCGGTCAGGAGAACGCCTTCCCGTGGATTGAGCGCGACCTCGGCATCTTGTTCGATCAGTGGGACGTGCCGGTGGTGGATCGGGTGACACACATGTCGACGCGCGCCGGCGTGTTCTTCGGCGGCGACGCCGCCTTCGGACCGGGCAACATCATCTGGTCGGTGGCGCACGGCCATCAGGCCGCGATTTCCATCCACCAGTTCTGCCACGGTGTGCCCGTGACCGAGCGCCCGGCACCGGGCTTCACGCTGTCGAGCACCAAGATGGGCCTGCACGAGTGGGCGTACAGCAACAACTACAGCCCGGTGGCCCGCCAGAAGATGACGCACGTCGACCTGTCGGCGCGTTTCACGACGATGTCGATTGAGGTCGAGCAGGGTTTCACCGCCGAACAGACACGCAAGGAAGTCGAGCGCTGCCTCAACTGCGATGTGCAGACGCACTTCACCGATTCCCTGTGCATCGAATGCGATGCGTGCATCGATATCTGCCCGACCGACTGTCTGACGCTGGTGCAGGAGACGCCGCTCGAGACGCTGCGCTCGCGGCTGAAGGCCCCGGCTCCTGATACCGAACAGGCACTGTTCACGTCGAACCCGCTGAAGCAGACTGGCCGCATCATGGTGAAAGACGAGAACATCTGCCTGCACTGCGGGCTGTGTGCCGAGCGCTGCCCGACCTATGCCTGGGACATGCGCAAGTTCGTGCTGCAGCAGCCCATGGCCGGGATGACGTTCATCCCGCTCGAGGCGGTGGGCCGATGAGTCAGGTCAACGACTTCGCCTTCAAGATCGCCACGGCCAACGGCACCGGGTCGGCCAGTGCCAACGGCCTCATCATGCAGGCCATCTTCCGGATGGGCGTGCCGGTCACCGGCAAGAACGTCTTTCCGTCGAACATCCAGGGTCTGCCCACGTGGTACGAGATCAGGGTCAACCACCGCGGATATACCGGGCGCACATCGCGGTTCGACCTGATGGTCGCGCTCAACCCGGCCACCTATGCGAAAGATATCGCCGAGGTGCAATCCGGCGGCTGGCTGCTGTACGACTCGACGTGGCCGCTCGAGGCGTCGCTGCGGCGGGACGATGTGCAGTATCTTGGCGTGCCGCTGGCGGCAATGTGCAACGAGGCGTTTGGCGGGGTGCGCGAGCGCATCCTGATGAAAAACATCGCCTATGCCGGCGTGCTCGCGGCGCTGCTGGCGATTGACCTCGACGAGATTCGCGGCCTCATCCGTGAAAAATACGGAAAGAAGCCGGCGCTCATCGCCTCGAACGATCGGGCACTGGCGCTCGGGTACGACTATGCGCAGGCACACTTCGCCTGTCCGCTGCCGGTTCGCCTCGAGCGGATGGATGCCACGAAGGGCCGCATCCTGATCGACGGGAATACCGCCGCGGGACTCGGCGCGGTCTATGCCGGAGCCACCGTCGGGGCCTGGTATCCGATTACGCCCTCGACCTCGCTGATGGAAGCCTTCCGCGCCTTCTGCGAACGCTACCGTGTGGATCCCGAGACGGGCCGGAAGCGGTTTGCCATCATGCAGGCAGAAGACGAACTGGCGGCGATCGGCATGGTGCTTGGCGCGTCGTGGGCAGGTGCGCGCGCTTTCACACCCACATCGGGCCCGGGCATCTCGCTGATGGCCGAGTTTGTCGGATTTGCCTACTATGCCGAAGTGCCGGCGGTGATTGCCGATGTGCAGCGTGCCGGTCCGTCGACGGGACTTCCGACGCGCACCCAGCAGTGCGACCTGTTGCTGTGTGCCTATGCGTCGCACGGCGACACGCGCCACCTGTGCGTCTATCCGGCCGACCCGCGTGAGGCATTCGAGATGATGGTGCAGGCCTTCGATCTGGCGGATCGCTACCAGGCGCCGGTCTTTTTCATGAGTGACCTCGATATCGGCATGAATGACTGGATGGTGCCTGAGCTCACGTGGGATGCCTCCTACCGGCCCGATCGTGGCAAGGTCCTGACACCGGCACAGCTCGACGGCATGAAGGTCTTCCACCGGTATCTCGACACGGATGGCGACGGCATCACCGCGCGCACGCTGCCGGGCGAGCATCCGAAGGGGGCCTATTTCACCCGTGGCTCCGGCCACAACCGTTTCGGGGCCTACACCGAGGATCCCGACGAGTACCAGGATGTGATGGAGCGGCTGGCGCGCAAGATTCAGCGTGCCGCCGACGCGGTACCGGCTCCCGCGGTGCAGCCCGCGGACACGACAACCCGCCTCGGGCTCATCACCATCGGCAGCTGCCATGCCGCGTGTGTCGAGGCCCTGGACGCGTTGGCCGAACAGGGCATTGCCCTCGACTATCTGCGGGTGCGGGGCTTTCCGTTCGCCGACAGCATCCGGCAGTTTGTCGATGCGCACGACACGGTGTTTGTCGTCGAGCAGAATCGTGACGCGCAGCTGCGCAGCCTGCTCATGATCGAAACCGGTGCGCCGCGCGATCGGTTTGTGTCGGTGACGCACTATTCGGGATTTCCGATCAGCGCACAGCATGTGACGGCCGGCGTCCGAGCCCGGCTCGAGAGGCACGCATGACGTATCTGCCCAAGCCGCGGGTGCAGCATCCCGCCCTGACGACGAACGCCATCGGCCTCACCCGGCGCGACTACGAAGGGGCCCTCACCACGCTCTGCGCCGGGTGCGGCCACGATTCGGTGACGGCGGCCATCGTGCAGGCGTTCTGGGAACTGTCGGTGCCTCCGCACACCGTGGGCAAGCTGTCGGGCATCGGGTGTTCGTCGAAGACGCCCGCCTACTTCCTGCGCGAAGCGCACGGCTTCAACAGCGTGCACGGTCGCATGCCCTCGGTTGCCACAGGGGCCGGTCTGGCCAACTCCGCCCTGGCCCTGATCGGCGTCTCGGGCGATGGTGATTCGCTCAGCATCGGCCTGGGACAGTTTGCGCACGCTATCCGGCGCAACGTCAACCTGCTCTACCTGCTCGAGAACAACGGCGTGTACGGACTCACCAAGGGGCAGTTCTCCGCCTCGGCGGATCGGGGCTCGAAGAGCAAGAAGGGCGAGAGCAACGAGATGGAGCCCATCGACCCGGTGCTGGTGGCCCTGACGCTCGGGGCAACGTTTGTGGCCCGCAGCTTTTCCGGTGACAAGGCCCAGCTGGTGCCGCTCATCAAGGCGGGCCTGGCGCACCAGGGTTTTGCCTTCATCGACATCATCTCGCCCTGCGTGACCTTCAACGATCACGAAGGCTCGACCAAGAGCTATGCCTACACGCGAGAGCATCAGGTCGAGGTTGTGCATGCCGACTTCATTCCGCGGCGCGAGGCGATCGAGGCCGAGCAGCCGGCCGACGCCCTGACCTCGGTCGTGCTGCACGACGGCAGCACGCTGCGCCTGCGTCGTGTCGCCGATGACTACGACCCGGCAGATCGCGATCGCGCCTACGCGGCGATTCGGGAGCGGCAGCAGCATGGCGAGGTGCTGACCGGGTTACTGCACGTGGCCACGGGGGCCCGCGATATGGCCGGGCAGCAGCAGTTGCCTGAGATGCCGCTGTATCAGGTGCCGTACGACGTGCTGTGCCCGGGCGCCGACGCCCTGGCGCAACTGCAGCGCCGCTACCGCTGACGGGCCTCGTCAGCCGATCAGGTGCCTGACGGCGTCGACCAGCACTTCACTGGTCATGGGCTTCTGCAGGAACAGGTTGGGCCCGGCTGGTTCATCATCGCCCATCACTTCGTCGTGGCTGTAGCCGGACATGTACAGCACCTTCACATCGGGCCGCACGGTCTGCAGGTGGCTGGCCACGACGGGACCTGACATGCCCGGCAGCATCACGTCGGTCAACAGCAGATCGATTCCCGCTCCGAGCGTGTCGGCGATCGAGATGGCCTCGAGCCCCGAACGCGCAGCCAGCACGTCGAAGCCCGCATGCGTGAGGATTTGCGTGTCGAGCTCCCGCAGCGCGTCTTCATCCTCGACGAGCAGGATCGTGCGTCGGCCCAGCGGTACGCCGGTGCGGTGCGGCACGGGACGCAGCGACTCGAACAACGGGTCAGCCAGCGGCAGCAGGATACGGAACGTCGTACCGACGCCGCGGGTCGATTCCGCGCGAATCGAGCCCCCATGCTGAAGGACGATGCCCCGGGCTTCCGCCAGGCCGAGGCCGGCAGACTGGCCCGGAGGTTTGGTGGTGAAGAACGGTTCGAAGAGCCGCTGTTCGGCTTCCGCCGAGAGGCCGACGCCCGTGTCGCTCACCTCGAGTTCGGCCGCCAGTGACCCTGGCGCGATGCCACCGGTCCCATCGTCCTCGGGGTCGCCGAGCGTCTGTATCACACTGATGGTAAGCGTGCCTCCCTCCGGCATGGCTTCGCGGGCATTGGTGACAAGGTTGATGAGCACCTGCGTCAGCTGGCTGGCGTCGCCCTGCACGAGTGGCGGATCGCCCTCGTGTTCGACGACCAGCGTGACCAGCGCTCCCAGCAGCTGCTCGAGCAGGGGCCGAGCCGACTCGACCAGCTCGGCCAGATCGAGCCGCTGTCGCTGCAGGGAGGCGCGCCGGCTGAATGTGAGCAGCTGGCGAGTGAGCGCCGAGGCGCGCTCCGTGGCGAGGCGAATCTGCTGAACCGCATCGCGGGACGACTGACTGAGACCCTGGTCGAAGGCCAGCCAGTCGTTGTAGCCCATGCTGATTGTCAGCAGATCATTGAAGTCGTGCGCCAGATGTCCCGTCGTCCGAGCCACCGCCTCGAGCCTGTCATCGCGGCGATGCTCGAGTGCCTGGCGCAGTGGGGCCGACTGTCGACGGTCTGCAGCAGCCAGAGCGGCGGCACCGTGCCCGTGGCGCCGATTTGCGTGAGCGAGACCGAGGCGGGTCCGCCCGCGGCACTGACTTCGGCATGGGCCACTCCGCCGGCCGCCATCAGCGCCTCAAAGCCCCCGGCGTTCTCGACCAGCACGTGCCAGACGGCCAGTGAGAACAGGTTCAGCGTCGACTCGTCAGCGGTCACGCCAAGCCAGTCAGCCATGGCCCGGTTGATGGCTGTCACCTCGCCGGTGGCGAGGTCAGCCGTGAGCACCCCGACCGGCTCTTCCTCGAAGATGTGCTGCAGCAGGGCGGCGTCTGGAGTCAGATGGGGGCCATGATGAAGGGAAGCGGACGACCCGAGCAACGGTCAGCGGACCATCACCGCGGTCGTGATAGCGTCGAGCTTCGGAAAGAACTGCAGGAGATACTTGTTACCCTCGGACTCGAGGCGCTCCTGATCAGGGCCGCGTCCGAACGGTTCGCCTTCCCCATACACGGTGGTGATCCGATCAACGGTGTCCATGCCGCTGATGACTTCCCCGAACGGGGCAAAGCCCATCGGATCGAGATACGCGTTGTTGACCAGGTTGATGAACACCTGCGTGGAACGCTGCGACGGAGAGGCTCCCATCGCAAAGGTGATGGTGCCTCGCCGGTTCGACTGCCGCACCGGGTCGATAGGCAGCGTCGCATCGCGCCACGCCCTGGTCACGGCCGGGTTGCCGTGCATGCCCCACTGCACCATGAATCCGGCGATGGCGCGGTAGAACCGGTTACCGTTGTAGTATTCATTCCGCACGAGGTGATGGAAGCGATCTGCGCCATGCGGTGCCCACGCGCGCGTCACCTGGACGACGAACTCGCCGGCGCTGGTGCGGAAGCGCACCTTGTAGGTAGCCGGAGCCGGCTGCTTCTGCAGGGCCGGATTGAGCAGGGCGCGCGGCGGAGCCTGTGTCGCTTCGAGTACGGGAGGGGCCAGGGTTCCCCCGACCAGCATCACTGCCACCACGACTGCACCAGCCGCCACCATTGCAGGCACCCGCATTCTCCTCGCCTCCCGACAGCAGACTACTACAATGGGCCGAGCGAGTTTGAGCATGGCGATTCCGCAGCCCGTCTTCATCGCCACCAATGTGACCAAGCGCTACCCCATGGGCGAGGTGACCGTCGATGCGTTGCGCGGAGTCGATTTCCGTCTCTTCAAGGGGGGAATTTGTCGTGCTGCTGGGGCCGTCGGGCAGTGGCAAGTCGACACTGCTCAACATTCTCGGCGGTCTCGACGTCCCGACCTCCGGTGACGTGTCGTACCGCGACCACCTGCTGACGCGCGCCACCGAGGCGGAACTCACGCGGTACCGGCGTGAGCACGTCGGGTTTGTCTTCCAGTTCTACAACCTCATTCCCAGCCTGACGGCCCGCGAGAACGTGGCGCTGGTGACAGACATCGCCGAGCGACCGATGACCCCGGAAGCCGCGCTGGCCATGGTGGGGCTGACCGAGCGGCTCGATCACTTTCCGGCGCAGCTGTCGGGTGGCGAACAGCAGCGTGTGGCCATTGCACGGGCCATCGCCAAGTGTCCCGATGTGCTGCTCTCTGACGAACCCACCGGAGCCCTCGATGTCACCACCGGCATTGTCGTGCTCGAAGCGCTGGCGCGTGTGAACCGCGAGCTGCGCAGCTCGACGGTGGTCATCACGCACAATGCGGCGATTGCGGCCATGGCCGACCGGGTCGTGCGTCTGGGCGATGGCCGCGTCACCAGCGAACAGGTGAACGCCTCGAAGGTTGATCCCCGGACACTGGCATGGTGAGCGTTGTTCGCACCGCACTCAACCGCAAGCTGCTGCGAGAGCTGTGGCAGATGCGCGGGCAGGCCCTGGCGATTGCGGCCGTGGTGATGGCCGGCGTGGCCATGCTGGTGATGTACCTGTCGAACTCTTCGTCGCTGCAGGACACGCTCGCCCGCTGACTACGCCTCGCAGCGGCTGGCGGATGTGTTTGCAGTGGCCACGAGGGCTGCGCTGCCGGGTGTGGACGGTGTCGACGTCCGGGTCATCGCCGATGTGGTGCTGCAGGTGCCGGGTCTCGACGACCCGGCGACGGCGCGCCTGATCAGCCGCCCCGATCCCGATGCGCCCGTGCTCAACGGGCTTGTGCTGCGGCGCGGGCGGTGGCCGTCGCCCGACCGCCCCGATGAAGTGCTGGCCAGCGAGACGTTCGTCGAGGCCAATCGCCTGACGCCCGGCGATACCGTCAGCGTCATCATCAACGGGCGCCGCCGGCCACTGCTGGTTGCCGGTGTGGCGCCGTCGCCCGAGTACGTCTACAGCATCCGCGCCGGAGAGATCGTGCCCGACGACCGTCGCTTCGGCGTCTTCTGGATGCACCCGGACGCACTGGCGGCGGCCACCGACTTCACCGGCAGCTTCAACAGCCTGGCCCTGTCTCTCTCGCCGGGAGCGTCGGCCGATGCTGTCATCGGACGTGTCGATCAGCTGCTCGCGCCTCACGGAGGGCGGGGTGCCTATCCGCAATCGCAGCAGCCCTCGGTGTGGACCGAGCGCAATGAACTGGCGCAGCTGCAGACCTTCGGAGTCGCCACGCCGGCGATCTTCCTGGCCGTGGCCGCCTTCATCCTGCATATTGCCCTGTCGCGCACGCTGGCGCTGCAGCGTCCGCAGATCGCCTCGCTCAAGGCACTCGGCTACTCGAACGCCGCACTGCTGTGGCATTACCTCAAGCTGGCGCTTGTGATCGCGGCCGTCGGGGCGCTGGCGGGGGTGGTGACCGGGGGATATTCTGGGACAGCAGGTCAGCGAGCTCTATCACCGCTACTTCCGTCTGCCTGAACTGTTCTACCACGTGTCGCTCGACGTGTCGGCCGGTGCTGTGCTGGTGAGCCTGCTGGTGGCAGCCCTCGGGACCCAATCGGCAGTGGGACGGGCACTGGCGGTGCCTCCGGCAGAAGCCATACGTCCAGCGCCACCGCCCCGCTTCGGACGAGGCTGGATCGAGCGGCGCCGCCTCTTTCAGCGGCTGGCACCATCGGGACGCATGCTGCTGCGGCAGATGGTGCGTCGGCCCGCCCGCACGGCCCTGTCGGTGCTCGGACTGTCGGCGGCGGGTGCCGTGCTGCTGATCGGGTTTTCCTTCATCGACATCATGGAAGTGCTCATCACGCAGCAATTCGATCGCGCCTGGCGGCAGGACATGACGCTGTCGTTCACAGAGCCGCTCACGTCGGATGTCATCAGCGCCGTGGCGCACCTGCCCGGGGTGCTGCGCGTGGAACCGCAGCGCGCGGTGGCCGTGCGGCTGCGCGCAGGTCCCCGTCATCGCACCGTCGCCATCGTGGGCCTGGTGCCCCAGCCGGAGCTGCAGCGCGTGCTCGATCGTGCGGGACAGGTGCACCAGCCCCCGGGCGAGGGCCTGCTGATCTCCCAGGCCCTGGCGCAGCTGCTCGAGGTTGTGCCCGGGCAGCAGGTCGACGCCGATGTGCTTGAAGGCGACCGCCGCGCCCTCGCGCTTCCCGTCGTTGGTGTCGTCGATGATGCCCTGGGCCTCCAGGCCTACATGACCGCCACCGCCCTGAGCCGGGCGCTGCGTGAACAGCCTCGCGTGACCGGTGTGGCCTTGCAAGTCGATGCGCAGGCCCTGCCGGCGTTGTATGCCCGGAACCGGACCCTGCCGGCGGTGGCCGGTGTGGCCAGCACGTCTGCCATGCTCAGGAACTTCCGCGCGCTGATGGCGCAGAACCTGAATGTGGTCATTACCCTCAATGTCGTGTTCTCGGCGATCATCGCCATCGGCATCGCCTACAACTCGAGCCGCGTGGCGCTCTCGGAGCGCAGCCGCGATCTGGCGAGCCTGCGTGTGCTGGGCTTCACGCGCGCGGAAGTCAGCCTGCTGCTGGTCGGCGAGTTACTGCTTGTGACGGCGGCCTCGTTGCCGATCGGCATGGTGCTCGGCCAGGCCCTCGGCAGTGGCCTCATGCAGTTGTTCAATAATGAGCTGTATCGGCTGTCGTATGAGGTGTCATGGCGCACCGTGGCGTGGATGGCACTCACCAACCTGGCCGCCATGCTGCTGTCGGCGGCGCTGGTCGTGCGGCAGCTGCACCGCGTGGATCTTGTAGGCGTCCTCAAGGAACGGGAGTAGTCGGACGATGGTCACGAAACGTCGCGTGCTCTGGGGGGCTGCCGCAGCGCTGGCTGTGGGTGGCGTGGTCGCGGTCGCGCTGTGGCCGTCGACGGTGACGGTCGACGCGGCTCCGGCGACGCGTGGTCCTCTGCAGGTCACCATCGACGCCTCCGGCGAAACGCGCATTCACGATCGCTTCACGGTGTCAGCACCGGTGATGGGGCGCGTGGGTCGCATCACACTCGAGCCGGGAGATGTGGTCGAGCGTGGCGTCACACTGATCGCCGAGATGACTCCGGAAGATCCGCCGCTGCTGGAATCCCGCACCACACAGGAGGCCGAAGCGGCCGTGAGCGTCGCCCGCGGACTGCTGGGACGGGCCGACGCCGAAGATGCGGCAGCACGCACGGCCCTGCGGCAGGCGTCCGCCGAACTGGAACGTGCCCAGACGCTGTGGACCGCGGGAGCGCTGACGCGGCAGGCCTATGAGATGCGCGGGAAAGAGCATGCGGCTGCCGAAGAACGGGTGCGGGCAGCGGGATTCGGCGTGGCTCCCGGTGAGCCCCTCGTTGAACTCGGGGATCCCAGTTATCTGGAGGTCAAGGCCGATGTGCTCTCGACCGATGCAGTCGGCATCCGTCCGGGCATGTCGGTGTCGATCGAGCAGTGGGGGGGCGCGACGCCGCTGCGTGGCCGCGTCGAGCGAGTCGATCCGTCAGGATTCACGAAGATGTCTCCCCTGGGTGTCGAGGAGCAGCGCGTGAGCGTGACCATCGACTTCAAGAACGATCGGGAGGCCTGGACGCTGCTGGGTGATCGTTTCCGGGTGGAAGTGCGCATCGCCGTCTGGGAAGGCCGCGATGTGCTGCAGGTGCCGACGGCGGCCCTGTTCCGCTCGGGCGATCAGCGGTCGGTCTATGTGGTGGACGATGACCGTGCCCGTCGCCGGGTCATCGGCGTGGGACGCCAGACACCATCGGCCAGCGAGGTCACCTCGGGACTCGACGCCGGTGCCCTCGTGGTCGTGCATCCTCCGGAGACCGTGACTGATGGCGGACGCATCGCTGTGGAGGCCAGATGATGTCGCAGACACGTCGTGAGTGGATGAGGTCGGTGCTGCAGGGGGTCCTCGGTGCCGCGGCGCTCGCGGGGAGCCCCGGGGACGCGGCCTCGTCGACCTTCCGGCAGGAGGCTCGCCGCGCGACGCGGCTGTTTCGCGGCAGCGCCGAACTGGTGCCGACGGCCGTGACGGTGCGCGACGGAGCCGGACGGCTGGTGACGGGCCTGACCCAGGGTGACTTCGTGATCACCGAGAGCGGCCGCCCGCAGTCCATTACCCAGTTCACCGGCGATCGGGTACCGGCGAGTGTGGCGCTGGTGCTCGACGTCAGCGACAGCATGCGGGGGCCGCGCATGGATGATGCGCGGACGGCTGTGCGCGTGTTTGTGGAGGAGCACCTGCGCCCGGAAGACGAGGTCGCCCTGTTCGTGTTCAATCATGAAGCACGCATGCTTGCCGACTGGACGGCTGACCGTCAGCCCATTCTTGAGGCCCTGGTGCCGATTCGCCCGTCCGGAGGTACAGGAATCTACGATGCCGTGTCGGCAGCGCTGCCCACCTGTCTGCAGCGCCGGCATTCGCGGTCGGCGATGATCGTGGTGTCCGACGGAGCCGATACCTCGAGCGATGCCTCGTTGGTGCAGCTCAAGCAGCAGCTCAGCCGTGCGGATGTCTGCCTCTACGGCATCGCGGTCGACACGCCAGGGATGCGCGAGTCGCAGCGCGTCAGTCCCCAGGTCTTCCGTGAACTCGCAGCACAAGGTGGAGGCTATGCCGAGGTGGTGAGCAGCACGGCCGACATCACCCCGGCCATCGCCCGCATTGCCGAGGAACTCAATGCGCAGTACCTGATGGCCTATACCCCTGAGACACCGGGCGACGGTGCCTTCCGACCCATCAGGGTGACGGTGCCGTCACGCCCCGGCGTCGTGGTGCGTGCCCGTCGAGGCGTGGTGCGCTAGCCGACAGATCCGCCCCGTATACTAGCCAGATGGAGACGATCATCGTCCATGCGTCGTTTCACGCAGGACACCGGCAACCTGGATATCTCGGTAAATGCCGCTTCATCCACGGACACACGTGGCGCGGCACGGTCCAGGTGTCGACGGAGCGCTTTCCGAGAGACGCCCACGAGATGTCGATCGACTTCGGTGACCTCAAGGACATCATGAAGCGGCTGGACCATCGCCTGCTGGTGACGGCCGACGATGAGATGCTGCGCCTGCCGGATGTCTGCGAGCCCGAGGGCATCGTGGTGCTGCCCGGGCGCGGCCCGAGCGTCGAGGCCGTGGCCGATTACGTGTGGAGCGAAGTGGTGGCCGTCATCCAGCGGCGCTTTCCTGAATGCGGGCTCACCTACGACATCGCGGTCACCATTCACGAAACCGACCACAACACCTTCGTGGTGGAACGACAGGCGATGGTGTAAGCCATGCTGATGTGCCAGAAGGCGCAGTTCTCGCTGCCGGACGACGAGCACTATCTCAACTGCGCGTACATGTCGCCGCTGTCGCAGGCGGTCGAGGCAGCGGGGATGTCAGGTGTGCGCCGAAAGCGCGTGCCGGCGCGCCTGACGCCGAGCGACTTCTTTGTCGAAGCAGACCGTGCGCGGCAGCTGTTCGCCTCACTGGTGCACGCCGACCCGCCGCGCATTGCGATTGTGCCGTCGGCGTCGTACGGCCTGGCCATCGCCGCGCGCAATCTGCCCGTCGCTCGCGGCCAGCGCATCGTCGTGACGCACGAACAGTTTCCAGCGAATGTGCACCCGTGGAGGCGTGTGGCCGCAGCGCAGGGGGCCGAGCTGCAGACGGTGGCGGCACCCGAAGGCAGCTTTGCCCGGGGGCGGGACTGGAACCAGCGACTGCTTGAGCACATCGTGCCCGGCACGGCGGTGGTGGCCCTCGGACATGTGCACTGGACGGATGGCACGCGCTTCGACCTCGAGGCCATTGGCGCACGTGCGCGCGAGGTCGGGGCAGCGCTCGTCATTGACGGCACCCAGTCGATTGGGGCGCTGCCGTTTGATGTCACCCGTGTGCAGCCCGACATACTGGTGACCGCAGCGTATAAGTGGCTCATGGGGCCGTACTCGCTTGGCTTCGCCTATCTCGGGCCCCGCCTCGATGACGGCGTGCCACTGGAAGAGACCTGGATTGGGCGCGCCGGCAGTGAGCATTTCAAAGATCTCGTGAACTATCGCGACGACTATCAGCCGGGGGCCGTGCGCTATGACGTGGGTGAGCGCAGCAACTTTGCCCTCATGCCGATGGCCATTGCGGCACTCGAGCAGCTGCTCGACTGGACACCAGAGGCCATTCAGGCCTACACGCGTCACCTGACGGCCCCGCTGGTCGATACGGTCCGGGCGCTTGGCTACACGGTGGAAGATGCCGACTATCGCGGCGGGCACCTGCTGGGGCTGCGCGTGCCAGCGGCCGTGGACGTCGTGTCGGTGGCCGAGCGGCTGCGCGAGCGCCGTGTGCATGTGTCCGTCCGGGGCACCGCCATCCGCGTGTCGCCGCATGTGTATAACGATGCCCGCGACATCGAGGCACTGCTCGATGCGCTGCACGGGGCACGTAGCTGATCAGAAACGCACGGCGACCGTCAGCGAACCCTGACGCCCCGGGGCCGTCGTGGTTCGGACATCCTGGCTGGCCAGATACTCGTGGTCGAACAGGTTGCGCATCTGCAGCCTGAGCTCTGTCCGTCGCCAGGGCGAATAGCCCCCCTGCACGTCGACGAGCGTATAGCCCGGCACCACGCGTTCGGTCGGCCCCGGCCGATTGTCGTCGGCCAATCGCGCCGTGCGCACCTGCGCGTAGCCTCTGGCACCAAAGGCCTTGCGCACCATGGCGGTGATCGTGAACGGGCTGATATCGTCGAGTGCGGATTGCGTATCGGTCGCACGACCCCGTGCGAGCTGCGATGCGAGGTCGAGGCTGACTCCCCAGCCCAGCTGCATCTGCGACTCGAGTTCGACGCCACGGATGCGTGCGCGACCGCGATTCCGGAAGAAGAAGGTGTCGATCGTCGTCTGATAGCGCTCGACGAGATCGTCGATGGCATAGTCGTAGGCGGCCACGAGCGCCCGCCAGCGCCTGGCGGTGTAGCGCAGCGTCCAGTCGGCCTGCAGGCTTGCCTCGGGTGACAGGTCAGGATTCCCGGTGATGAATCCCCGCCCCGTGGGTCCGCGATAAAACCGGTCGGACAGCATGGGATCGCGGAAGCCGCGCGCCAGTTGCAGGGTGGTACTGAGGCCTTCGTGCAGTCGGGCGGTGACGGCAACGTACCCCGACTGCCCGGTCGTGCGGCGCGTGAGGCTGCCGAAGTACCCGTCGCGATTGGCGTTGGTCACGAGATCGGCCCTGATCCCCGCGCCCAGCGAGAGCGATGAAGTCACCGCTGACTCGATGGACGCGTAGAGACCCGTGTCTGCGCGGCGGGCTGACGCGACCGAGATGTTGGGTCGGGTCGAGATCAGGGTACCGGTGAGTCCGTAGGTCAGCAGGTCGTCGACGGCGTGCAGTCCGCGACGCCCGTTGATGTCGATGCCGACTTCCAGTCGTGCCGCGCCCAGCAGTCGTTCACCGAAGGCGCGCACGGCATAGTCGGTGGCCGAGATGTCCGCGCGCTCAATCGTGCGACCTGTGGTGGCGGTGGCGAACCGATCCTGATCGGTGCGCTGTCGTGAGTGTCCCCAGAAGGCGGTGACCTGGCCGCGTGTGAATCCAGGCAGGCGCGCCAACTGATAGCTGGCGGTCAGCCGGTGTGAATCGTCCCAGGGGTAATAGAAGCGCACGGTGCGCGAGTTGTTGCGCGGGCGCTCGATGTCGCGACCGAGATCACTCTGCCACCCGATGGTCAGCAGGTTGCCGGCGACGCGTTGATCCACTCGGGCCAGCACGCCATGATCGCGGAAGCCGGAGTTGAAGATCGGCCCGGTGGGACTCACCCAGTCGTCGGCCTGGCGTGCATGCACATTGACGAGCACGCTTCCGTGCGGAAGTCCGCGGGCGACCAGTGCCGATCCACGCAGCTCGGGTACACCGGCCCCCAGCAGTCCGGAGATCTGGCCCTGCCACGGCGCGGCTTCGGCGACCCGCCGCGTGCGCACGGCAATGATGCCGCCGAAGGCGTCAGAGCCGTAGGCGACCGAGCCCGGGCCGCGTGCGACGTCCACGGCGTCGATGACGCTGGGGTCGAGAGCGAGGGCACTGGGACCGACCCGGCGTTCCGACGTGACACGCGCACCGTCGATCAGGATGAGCGTGCGGCCGCGCGCGAGGCCCCGCACCGCCGGCACGGCCGCCTGTCCTTCCGAGACCTGATTCACGCCGGCGACATTCTCAATGGCCTGCATCAGACTGGTGGGCTGTCGCACCTGCACATCCCGGCCGGAGAGTGTCGTGGCGGCCGATCCGGGCGTGGACTCGATGCCAGGCGCGGCACCGGTGACGACGATGGCTTCACTGAGCAGCGGGGAGAGGACAATGGTCTGTATCCCGCCAGAAATCTCCTCGATGACCACCGGCTTCATGTAGGTGCCGTCGCGCAGGACGACGAGGATTTCAAGGGGCGGGGCAGGGTCTGGCTTCCAGGTGAACCGTCCGTCGCCGTCGGTTGTGGCTTCGCCGGTGCGTCCAAGAATGGTGACCAGTGCCCCGGTGACTGGGGCACCGGCGGTAGATACAAGCCGCGCGGTCCACGCGTGTGCGGGCAGAGCCGCGAGCAGCAGGACCATGGCAGCTGCAGCAGCGCGCATCCCCCGATTATGGGCGGCCTCGCGCAGTTTCCGCTTGCTATTTCGACTGTTAAATGTGTTAGGCTCCCAACGGTAGTTGAGACACCGGAGAAAGGGGCCCTCATCTCTGGGCCCTTTTTTTTCTTTGGACGCCGGTGCACACCGATAGTGGGAGTGACGATGGGACGCAAGCTGTTTGTTGGTAATCTGCCGTTTCAGACGACAGAGGATGAGTTGCACGATCTGTTCAGCCAGGTCGATGCCGTCGAGACGGTGACTGTGATGCGCGATCAGATGACTGGTCGTGCGCGTGGCTTCGCGTTCGTCGAGATGTCCACGGAAGAAGGTGCACAGAAGGCGGTCGATCAGCTGAACAACACCCAGTTGGGTGGCCGTACGCTGGCGATCAACGAGGCACGTCCGAAGGTGCCCCGGGCGGGTGGTTTCGGCGGCGACGGTGGCGACCGTCGCGGTGGCGGCGGCGGCTTCGGTGGTGGTGGCTACGGTGGTGGTGGCGGCAACAACCGCCGTCGCGAACCCCGCTGGTAACCACGCGCGCCTGAAGGTGCGCCCTGACTGAGGAGCAACATGGCCGTACGAGGACCAATGGGCCGAGGCAAGCGCGAGCGTGAGCGCGCGCGCGCCGAGCGGCAGCAGCAGAAGACGGCGCGCCGCGAAGAAGCCAAGGTGCGACGCTCAATGGCTGGTCCGCGCGACCCTGGGGAAGACCCTGATATTGCAGGGATCGTGCCGGGGCCTCAGCCAAATCCGTGGGGTGACGAGCTCGATGGCGAGGCGTCTGAGGAAGACGCTGAGCCGGTTGAGCCCTAGTCACCCTGCGCTCACTTCACTGACACGCCTGAGTCCCGACCAGGGGCTCAGGCGTGTTGTCGTTTCGGGGCGCTGATCGGATGTGGCGCCTGTGCGCGCGGGCCTGTCAGCGGAAGATGCGACCCACGCCCACAAAGGTGCGCCAGCGTCCGTGCCGATCGCCGGTGCCGGCGACCATGACGGGCCCGAGCAGCCAGTCGTACGTCTTGCGTCCCCACAAAATCGTATCGACTGAGGCATAGAACCGCCGCATGCCGTAGTCGATGGTGTCGGGCCGGCGGTTGAGCCACTCGACATCGCCGTTGGGGCGCGCGATATAGCCGTCAGCGCTGGTCGCCACATAGGCGATGATCTTCCGGGGCGTGGGCATGATCGGCGTCCGAGGGCAGCAGCAAGGCCGTCGTCAGGCGCTGCGCCCTCTCGTGGCGCAGCGCCTTCAGGTGGCAGAGGGCTACGGCATGCCCGGCGGCGGCACGCGTCGCTTCGTCAGCTGTTCGAAGGCATAGGCCAGGCCGAGCAGCGTCGGTTCACTGCACGCGGTGCCGGCGAAGCTGACACCGTATGGGGCAGGGCGGGCGTTGAAGCCGTCCGGCAGTGGCCCCCCCGGCGGCGTGTTGGGCACGGTCGCAAACGGCACGATGACGGTGGGATAGCCGGGCTTGGCCGAGATCGCCGCGCCCGAGGCGCCGGGGAACAGCAACGCATCGAGATTGGCGGACTTCAGCGCCGCATCGATGCCGGTGGTGGCCGCCAGTTCGATGTCCTTCCTGCGGTCCGCTTCCCACTTGGCACGGTCGCGCTCCAGATCCACTTCGTCCGAGACATCAAGCTGCGCCTGCGCGTACTTGATGGCGCCCATGTTCGCGTGCGCGAGATTCCACTCGCGAAGCTCCGTCAGTGACTTGACTGGTGCGGAGGCCCCGAGCGAGGCCAGCCAGGCGTTGAAGTCGCGCTTCATGCCGTATTTGAGCGCAGACGAGCAGTTGGCATCCTTGCCTCGCACATCGGCCGGCCCTGCACAGGTGCCCCACAGCAGCAGGTTCTTCGCCGGGTCGGTGGCGACGACGCTCGGGATGTCCACATCGATGATCTCCGCACCAGCCTGACGCAGCACCACGATCGCCTCATCCATCGCGGCACGCTGGGCCGCGTTGAGTCCGCCACGTGGCTCGGTGCTTCCGGGCAGTGTGACCTGGTCGTAGTAGCTCGCACGCGGAATGCCGATGCGTGCGCCCTTCAGCGCGTCGGCTTTGAGGAATGCGGTGTAATCACGGTTCGGAGGGGCCTGACAGGCCGAGGTCGCGGCGTCATTCGGATCAGGCGCGCTGCCTTCCATGGCGCCCAGCAGAATGGCAGCGTCGGTGACGGTGCGCGCCATCGGTCCCGCCGTATCCTGATCGGCGGTGATCGGAATGACGCCGTACCGGCTGATGCGCCCGACGGTGGGCTTGATGCCGGCCAGCATGTTCTGATTCGACGGACTCAGAATGGACCCCGACGTTTCGCTGCCGACATTGGCCGCCCAGAAGTTCGCGGCCGTTCCCGTGCCTGAGCTCGAGCCTCCCGTTCCCAGCACGGGTCGCCCATCGTCGAAGCGCTGCGGTGTGGCACTAGACGGTGCATTCGGCGCCAGCGGCATGAGGCCGCGGGGATCGCGCCGGGGGTCATACGGATTGAAGCCGTACCCTTCCAGCGCGTTGTAGTTCCCGGGCATGCCGTTCGCTACCCAGTTGGCGAGCTCGGTCATCATGGTCTTGGCGATGATGACGGCACCCGCCTCGATGAGGTGCGTGGTGAGTGTGGCGTCGTAGGGAGGCACCAGACCCTCGAAGGCCAACGCCCCACCGGTCGTCGGCATGAACGACGTGTGGATGTTGTCCTTGAGCGCCACGGGAAGGCCGTGCAGCGGGCCGCGCAGTTTGCCAGCCGCGCGCTCGCGATCGAGGGCCTCGGCCTGTTCGAGGGCCTTCGGATTCACGGCGATGACGGCGTTGAGGCCGTCTTCGTAGACGGCAATGCGGGTCAGATACTGCGTGACCAGCTCGCGCGAGGTGATGCGCCCGGCGGCCATCGCCGCCTGCATCTCGGGAATGGTGGCCTCGACCACCGAGAATGGTGCCGCCGGTGGTGGTTGCGTAGACGGCACACAGGCCGCGAGGCCGGCGACGGCGAGGAAGACAGCAAGTCGGTGACGCATGGACGGGGATGCTAGCACGCCTGTCCGTTACCCGGTGCGGCCCTGCGGTTCAGGCGCCGCTGGCCGTTTGCCTGTCAGGGACGCAGGCCCCAGCGCCCCGTGCCGCGTGCCGCAACGTAGAGGAACAGGAAGGAGTACAGCGCGGCCAGTTCGCCACCGTTCTGCACGGGCCACATTCCCTGGCCGGCGTGGACCATGAAGTACGCAACGGCCATCTGACCTGAGGCCAGAAACGCCCACAGGCTGGTGAAGAGTCCCGCGGCGATCGAAAGTCCGCCGACCAGTTCGACCACACCGGCGACCCCCATGATCGACGCCAGTTCGACGGGGCCCGTGCCTCCCATCAGGCCGAACAGCTTCTGAGCCCCGTGCTGGGCGAACAGCAGGCCGGCGACGATGCGGAGGGCGACATACAGGTGGGGCAGATACGGGGCGAGCAACTGAGTCATGACGGGACACCTCTCTGGGGCTGGTGATGCAGACGGTCGATCGTGCGGCGGAGATCGGCGGGCACCGGTGCGGTCACCTCGATGTGCGCGCCGGTGAGGGGATGCGCAAATCCGAGGGTCCACGCATGGAGCATCGGCCGGTCGCCCGGCTTCGCACTCGCATGCTCACGACCGTAGACCCGGTCGCCGATGAGCGGGTGGCCGATGCCCGAGAGATGAATGCGAATCTGGTGCTGGCGTCCGGTCTCGAGCGTCACGCGCAGCAGTGCGGCCCGTGTGCCGAAGCGTTCCAGGACTTCGACATGCGTGCGGGCGTGCAGGGCGTCGTCGAAATCCTGCTCGTCGACGGCCACGCGTCGTCCGTCACGATAGTCGCTGCTGATCGCCCGGTCGATAGTGAAGCGGTCGGCGGCGGGAGCCCCGTGCACGAGCGCGAGGTAGGTGCGATCGAAGGCATGGTGGCGGAACAGGTCTCGACCCGCGGCATGCACGGCGGGATCGAGCGCAATGGCCAGCGCTCCCGATGTGCCGCGGTCAAGGCGGTGCAGCATGCCCACGTACGCCTGACGCCCGCGCTTGTGCCTGGCATACTCGCGGGCGCGACCGAGCAGCGTGTCTTCGTGCTCGGCCCGTCCAGGGGACGTCGGTATCGTCAGCAGACCCGCTGGCTTGTTGACGACGACGAGCGAGCGATCTTCGTAGAGCAGGTCGAGCCGCCGGTTGTGTCCCGCTCCGCGCGGGCGACTCACTGCGGCTTGACCAGTTCCTGAATCAGCGGATCGATCTGCGCACGGGTCATCTGCCCAGGGTTGTAGCGCAGCACGGTGCCGTCGCGCCGGATGAACACCAGCGTAGGCGTCGTCGACACACCGTAGCGAGTGAACACCTCGCCACTCACCGGCACGAGCGCATCGTCGAGCCACGGATACGCCTCGCGGCGGATCTGGCGGATGTAGGCCAGTTCGTCGGCGGGCGATGCCGGCGCGCGGTTGGCCACATAGCCGTAGCGCTGCGTGGGGGCCAGAATCGTGAGGCCCTGTGCGGCATGGGCGGTGCGCAGTGCGTCGAGGATGGGGCTCATCGCCTTGCAGTCGGGACACCAGTGTGCCCACAGAAACAGCACGACGGGCTTGCCGCGCAGCGAGGCGAGTGAGGGGGCGGTGCCCGCGAGCGACTCGCGCGAACTGGTCTCGAACGCCGGCTGTCCTTCGAGGCTCAGCAGGTTGATGTTCTTGTTGATGCGCTGGATGATCGAGGTTGCGCCGTAGGTGTCGGCCTCGCGGCGCAGGAAGTAGACGGCTTCCGATCGGTTGCCACGGGCGGCCATCACCTGAGCGCGCACCTCCATGGCAGCGCCGATGGCAATGGGCAGCCGCGGTTCGGCATCCATGGGGCGCGTCTTGAGGGCGTCGAGGCAGAGGTCGTAGGTATCGAGGGCAAACTGTTCGGCCTCGTCATACTTCTTCTGCGCGAGGGCCCCGCGTCCGAGCCACGAGAAGGCTTCGAGCGCTTCGGGCGTGGTGCCGTTCGCTGTGCGGAACGCAGCGATGAGGGCCTGGGCCTTCGGGATGTCGTTGGCGTTGAGAGCGGCGCGCACCTGCGGGATGAGTCCGGGGGGCGCTGCCGCAGCGGTCTGGGCCTCGGCGGATGAGGCCACCACCGTAGTCACGAGCAGGAACAGGGCAGCAAGCAGACGAGCCATGAGGCGGAGCATAGCACTCACGCGCGCTGCGTGGGAGACGACGAGTGACGGGTCAGGGCCTCGAAGAGGGTGCCTGCCAGCACGAGGATGATGGGGCCGAAGACGAGGCCGACCAGCCCGAAGGCGGTGGTCCCCCCGAGCAGGCCGATGAACACGATGAGGCCGTTCACCGACGAGCGACCGCTCAGCAGGATGGGGCGTAGCACGTTGTCAACCATGCTGATGCCGAGCGTGCCGACGATCACCAGAGCCAGGGCCTGTCCGACGGCCCCGGACATGCCCAGCCAGAAGGCGACCGGGGCCCAGACGAGTGCGGCCCCGACGACGGGCAGCAGCGAACAGACGGCGACAAGTACACCCCAGATAGCCGGGGCCCCGAGGCCGAGTGCCCAGAACGCGAGGCCGCCCACGAGGCCCTGCACTGCCGACACGGTGAGACCGGCACCGACCGATGCGATTACCAGGTCGTGCGCTTCGGTGATGAGCAGCTCGCGTTCGTGCGGGGGGAACGGCAGCAGGCGGCGGACGCCTTCGGAGAGGCGCCGGGCGTCGCGCAGCAGGAAGAACAGTGCGAAGAGCGTGACAAAGAGGCTGCCGACCACTTCGAACACTGACGCGACGGCACTGCCGAGGCGAGGGCCGAGGAAGCCTCCAACTGTTTGCACAGCCTGGCCGAGTATCTGGGAGGAATCGTCGGGGAGCGTGAACGGAACGTATTGCCGCAGCTCGTCCCAGAGACGTTCGATGTTTTCCGGTGTGGCCTGTGCGGGAATCTGCTGGGCGTACGCCATCACTCGCGGCAGTTCACTCGACAGCATCATGCCCAGCAGGGCCAGCGGCGCGACGATCAGCAGGGCGGCGGTGAGGGTGGTGGCGAGCGCTGCGTGCGACGGCGAGAGTCGTGTCCCCAGGCGCTGGTGCAGCGGATAGAGGGTCATGGCCAGCACCGAGGCCCACGCCAGTGGGGCAAGGAAGGGCCGGGTGACGAGAAAGGCCAGATAGCCCAGCAACGGGACCACTCCATAGAACAGGAGCGCGCGGAAGCGTTCGGCGCCTGTGCGATGCGAGGCCATGTGGTATTGATGATAGCGGAGAACGTCTGGTGGGAAGCGTCAGGCCGTGCTATAATCTGGGTTTGCCCGTTCCCAACGGAATCGGCGCAGGCCTACAGTGATGCTGTATTACTTTCTGGTCGCGGTGTATACGGTGGTGTGCCTCCTGCTCATCGGGGTAATTCTCCTGCAGCAGGGCAAGGGAGGCGACATCGCCAATGCCTTTGGCGGCGGTGGCAGCCAGGCGGTGTTCGGGGCCCGTTCGGGCGCGACGCTGCTGACGCGCGCCACGGCCGGCCTTGCGGTGCTCTTTGTCGTGCTGTCGTTGACGCTCACGGCGTGGGGCCAGCGTGGTGGCAGTTCCGTGGTGGGTGGCATTGAAGGTCCGCCACCTGTTCCGGCGGCGGCGCTGCCTGGTCCGGGCGGACCGGTGGCTCCGGCGGCACCTGCCGCGGCGACGCCGGCACCGGCGACGACTCCGGCTCCCGAAGCGGCTCCGGCTGCTCCGGCACCGGCAACACCTCCTCCCTCGCAGCCCTGAGCAGGGTTGCCCCCCTCGTCCCGGGCCCGGCCACGGCCCGGCGGCGATGCGCAGTGTCAGATGCGGAAGTGGCGGAATTGGCAGACGCACCAGCTTGAGGGGCTGGCGCCCGCAAGGGCGTGAAGGTTCGAGTCCTTTCTTCCGCACCAACCTAAATCAAATTGTATCAGCCACTTACAGACGTTACCCCTAAGGGAGCGTTTGTTGTTTCTGAAACCAGTCGTCAAGTCAGTAGTCAAGTTTTAGGGGTAGCGTTAGACCCGTTCCCGACCCTCCCAGACCTCTCTGGCAGCAGGTGTGCGCTCACTTCGCCTTGACGGGGATCCATATCTCCTCCTCTGACCCAGGGTCGTGATTCTTGTACTTCGCGCCCAAGACCTCAAAATGCGGGCGGTCGTCCAGCGCATACTCCGAGTTGGGTAACCACGTGGTCAATATGGATTGGAACGCTTGTGCCAATTCCGTCTGGTCGCCCCGATGAACAAAGACGGCATACCGTCCACTCGGCACGATAAAGGTTCCCATCCCGTGGGGAACACTCTGAAAATCTGCGACTTCCACGGCTGCCCATCTTTCAAATTCATTGGTCGGCTGGAAGTGTTCAAAGTGATGCGGTGGGTAGATGACCAGCGATATCAGGTCATCCGTCAGCGGGTTGGATATCTCCCGCCGTCGTGGCAGAAAGGCTCGCCACAGTTCGCCGATTTTGTAGTCGGCAAAACTCATCCGCAAGCTTTGACCCACCAGTTTTTTCTCTCTGGAGATTTCAATTCGCGGTGTCATCGGCTGATTCAATCTTGCCTCAGTTTGTGTTGGAGTTTGCCCGTCGGCGGACTTGCTCCCCTCGCATAGCCGCAGCGTGACCCAGACGCTTCCAGACCTCCCTAGGACGACGCACGCCCTGCTCTCGAGTGTCATACCCACCCCGTCAACACGACCCGCCAGCACCCCGACAGCCGCTTCCGTCCGTAATGGTTTGGTGTCTCAAGGACCCCGATACGGACAGTCGGATGAGACACCTTGGTCTGAGACGGACTGGGGCGTATGTCAGCAATGTTTGGACATTGGAGGGGAGGGCTACCGGGGTGGCGTCTCCCAGCCGGCTCAGGGCACTGAGGTGGGCGTTCGGGGTTCCTGGGGACGGGGATGTCAACGCCGGGCGAAAATCCGACAGATCGACGAGGGGACGAGCCTCAGGCCGTCGCCACCTCCTGACGCCGCCGACGGCGAGCGGCCGGTCTCAGTGCCGCGCCAGCGGGCTCTTTGGAGAAAAAAACAGCGCGTAGCCGGAGACCGGCACCCCCGACGCTTCCAGGGCCAGCAGGAGATACATATGCCAGGTGGGCGTGCCGTCAATCACGAGACTCACCGTCCGACCAATCGTGAAGCCCAGCATGCACACAAACATCGTCAGCAGCGCAGCTTCGCGGAAGCGCGCCTTGAGCAGTCCCAGCGTCCAGAGCGACGCGATTCCCAGAAAGCACCCGCCGTATACGCCGCGCACCATGCTGAGCGCATTGATGTTGGTCAGTTCGATGCCGTACAGGCCATACAGAAATGGGGCATTGACCGTATAAATCGCGCCGAGAATACCCCAGCCGACGGCCGAGCACAGCAGCCCAAATCGTCCGTCTTCCACATATGTCCACATCGCACGTGTCCTCGAGATGTTCGGGATTGAATTCGGCGCGTCTGGTGTGGCCGGGTCCGGTCCCACGTTGTCGGTCAGCTAACCACGAGTGATGTGGTGACCGTCGGGGAACCGCAGGCCTCGAACCAGTCGATGCCCTCGTTCACCAGATCGAACGTCAACTGATACTGGCCCGCCTCTATCGGCGGCAGGTCGATGTTGACCGCCAGCGTGTCGGCCGGGTTGAGGGTGCGCGGCAGGTGTGCCCTCGCAAAGTCGCGGTTGATGAGCGTGCCATCCGCCCGCCGCAGCTGGGCCCCGAGTCGCACCAGCCGCCGCCCGTAGGTGGCCTGCGCCGCAAACGGGCGCGTCGAACGGTTCGTAACCGACGTGGCCACCGTCGTCGTCTGCCCTGTGCGGGCCCGCACGGTTTCTCCGTGCAGCAGCCGCTGCCACAGGCCGTGCCGCAGCGCGATGTCGGCCCGCGGTGTCGCTCCGGGAATCGCGTTGCCGAGATTGCTGTCGTCCCAGGTTTCCCGCCGGATGCGGTCGAAGTCGGGCGTGCCGCGCACGAAGCGACGGGAAAACGCATCTTCCGGATGGTCGGTGATTTCCCAGCAGAGACGGTCGACGCCGATCTCCTCCGCCATCGTCCGCGCCCGCTGCATCTCCTCGTCGCTGTCGTTCCACTTGAAGAGGATGTAGCGCCAGTTGAGGTAGGGCAGGTCGCGGCCGCTCGAACGTTTCTCGTCAACCATCACGCGCAGGTTCCGCATCGTGACATCGAACTTGCCGCGCCCGCGATACTGCACGTACGACTCCGGCGTCGCGCCGTCAATCGAGAAGGTGACTTCGTCGATCCCGGAGTGCACCAGACGCCGTGCCTGCGCCTCACTGAGGGCCCCGCCGTTCGTGCTGGTGTAGAGGTAGATGTGCGGGTGGTGCGCCTTGATGTATTCGCACATCTCCACGGCGCGCTTGTGCAGGAACGCCTCGCCGTAGTTGAAGAAGTCGATGCGATACAGCGAGGGCCCGACCTCGTCGATGACGCGACGGAACAGATCGAAGTCGAGCATCCCCGCCTGCCTGGTGCGCGTGATGCCGGTTTCGGGGGCGCAGATGGCTTCGTGGCACGAGATGTTGCAGGCCGCGGTGCACTCGATGAACATGCGTCCGGGGTGGCGGGCCACATCGAGTGACCGCTGCGCGGGCATCTCATCGGGCCCGAGGGGCATCTTGAGCGGGCAGTCGCCGCAGAAGTCGGCGCCACCGGCATTCATGTCGCGCCGCAGCTGGTCGAGCGTCGTGCCGCGCCAAATCGCCTCGATGCTGTGGGTGCCGGCATCACCCAGGACACGCTTGGCAAGCGGGTCGGCGCAGCCGCAGACAATGCGCCCGTCGCAGAGCATGACGAGCATGTCCCAGGGCCAAGTGCACTGGAAGCGCGTGGCCTGATAGTTGAGCGACATCTGCCCCGATTATCGCTGATCCTCCGCAGGCCGGCACGCGGCCCGCTCGTCGACCGGTGGATGGCTCGACATGAACGACGGCATCGACGAGTCTGCGCCGCCGGTGCTGGCGGCCAGGCGGCACAGCATGTCATCGAAGCGGCTCTCGGCCATGCCGTGCGTCCGCAGCCACTCGCGGGCAAACCCGTCGGCCTCGCGTTCGAGGTCGCGGGCATGGCGCATTTCCAGCAGGGCGGGGGCTGCGGTGGCCAGGGCGGTGATCTGGCTGAGGTCGCCGAGCAGCACCGCCGCGAGGGCCGACACACCGGAGGCCTGCACGAGGTGGCGCAGCGTATGGCGCCCACGCACATGACCGATCTCGTGCGCCAGCACCGCCAGAATCTCTTCGTCGTGTCGGGCCAGCTTCACCAGGTCGTCGGTCACGATGACAATGCCCCCGGGCAGGGCCATGGCGTTGGGTCCGAGGGCGCCTCCCCGGAACAGCAGCCGATACGCATAGCCATCATCGAGTGATGAGGTCATGCCGTCGAATGCCGTGGTGAGGCGCGCGCGTGTATCCTGCTCGAGTGACGAGTCGTCCAGCAGCATCGTATCGACCCACTCGAGCACGCGCGTGCCGAGGCCCGCTTCCACGCGGTGGGGCACCAGCATGGCGATCTGGCGCGACAGTGCGGGCAAGCCGTGCTCGATGAAGAGGGCCGACAGCGCGACCAGAATCAGCAGTGAGGCCAGCGCGGTCGTCCATCCGCGTTCGAGCCGATCGACGAAGGCCGCCACGGCAGGCGAGCGACCCAGCAGGCGGTCGATGCCGTCGTTATCGGGTGTGTCGAATTCGGCGCCGCCTGGCCAGCGGAGGCGGCGGGGTACCGTGCCGAGGCGGTCGGTCACCTGCACGTCGGATGCCGCGCCCGTGATGTGCTCGTCTCCCACAGTGACCCGCCATGAGCCGTCGGTCTCACGGCTCAGGCTGGCGGGGCGCGGCGTCGAGCGCTGAGCGTCGAACCAGGACCCAACGACGCCGGTCTGGTCAGAATCCGAAATCGAGGTCGAGGTCAAAGACATCTCCAACAGCCTCACCGAACGGTCCTGTTGCGGGCCCGGCGGCTGCCGTGAATGCCGCGAGGTCACCCTGGGCGTGCACGTGGAGGTGGTCGAGTTGATAGCGCAGTGCCCGCACACGTGCCCACGGATAGAACAGGCCCAGGGTGAGCACCATCAGCAGCAGATTGGTCACGCCGATGGTCAGCAGGGGCAGCGTGCGCAGGGACGACACCAGCCGATGCGGCCCGATCATGATGCCGGACAGCAGGGCGTTTGTCAGGTGCGCCTGGATATGGGTCAGCGCCGCCAGCCAGGTCGCCAGGCCGAAAAGGACGGCGGCGATGATGCGGTCGGTGTAGGTGTCGACGCTGGTGAAGTCGTAATTGGCGGTGCTGTCGAGGGCACTGGTGGCGGTCGATGTTGGCGTCCACGTGATGGTGGGCATGCCCCCAACCGGCGTTCCCGACACCGTGCATCCGCTCATGGTCTGGGGCGGGCTGGTGGTGAGGGTCGCGGCCGTGTAGGTCTCGCACAGGTCGAGTCCTGTGTCGTGGGTGCGCACCTGCGAGATGCCGAATGCGGCATAGAGCTCGGTGGCATCGACGGCCAGTGGAGGAGTCCGCAGACTGAAGCCCGGCCGACGGTTGACGCCGTTCAGATGGCGGACAGCGCCGGCGTTCACCGAGACATCAACATCGACGATGAGGGACTGGGCTGCGACCGGCGAGGCGGACAGGGCGCCGACCCAGAGTCCACACCACACCAGACACTGAATGCCCCGGTTCATCTGTCCTGTCGACCCCGTTGACCAGACACACGTCCGTCGCATCACGTCACCCTCCCTGGTAAGGAATCGGCCAGCCGGCGGGCGTCTTGAGCGAGTCGGCGTGTGAGGCCCAATGTCATCGGGGCACTCGAGCTGCGCGCGCCAGCGCCAGCACCAGTGCTGTCACCGCCCAGAGCAACAGCAGGGCGGCGAGGGGCACCAGCAGAATGGGCAAGCCGGGGTCGCCGGCATACGGCACGATGCCAGCGGCAAAGAACCCGAGCGGCAAGGCGACTCCGGCCGATCGCAGGGCCAGCGAGACGGCATGAGCGCGCGGGATGTGCAGGTCGGGCAGGGTCGCCAGCGTGCAGGCGTAGGCGATGTTGAGGAGACCGAGCAGCAGTCCGTGTGCGTGGGCCAGCGTCCACAGGAGGCGGCGTGTGGTGGCGGCCGCATCCACATACCAGGGCACCTTGAAGCCATGGAGGGCTTCGAGCACAAGTCCCAGAGTGGCGAAGACCGCCACGAGCGTCCAGCCCGCGAAGAAATGGTCCGCGACTCGCCGGTGAACGTCCGACGCGTGTGGGCGCACCGCTGCGTCCTGCGCAGGGGGTCGGAGCTGTGATTTCATAACTTTCCGTAATTCGTTGACATTTGTTACCGAAGCCCTGTACCGTCCGCGCATGTAACAGCGTACCGGTGATTTGTCAGTCGCAGCCGCGCGAACGGTGTGTGCGGGCGCGCAGCGGCGGCTGGCCCCAAGGAGAGTATTTCATGGTCCTACGAACTCGAAGCGCGATCGTTGGGGCGACCCTGCTCGGGATGCTGCTCGTGGCAGTGCCCGCCTGGTCGCAGAGTGACGGCAAGCCGGCGCCGACCTACTCGGCCGACATAGCGCCGATTCTTCAGCGCTCGTGCCAGTCGTGCCACCGGGCCGGTGAGATTGCCCCGATGTCACTCATGACCTACAAGGAAGTGCGCCCGTGGGCCCGCGCCATGAAGCGCCAGACCGCGTCACGGTCGATGCCACCCTGGCACTACGACAAGACCATTGGCGTCCAGCACCTCAAGGATGATCCGTCCCTGAGCGATGCGGAGATCGACATGATCGCCCGGTGGGCTGATGCGGGTGCCCCGGAGGGCAACCCTGCCGACGTCCCGAAGGCCCGCGCCTTCAAGAACTTCAATGACTGGCAGATTGGCGAGCCGGACATGGTGGTGAAGTTCCCGGCCTATCCGGTGCCGGCAGCCGGTCCCGACCTGTATGGCGATCTGCTGGCCGAGATTCCGATCGACGAGGACCGCTACATCCAGGCGATTCAGACCCGCTCGTCCACGCCCGAGTCGCACAAGGTCGTGCACCACGCCCTCTCGTATGCGGTGAGCCGCGATGCGGTCCAGAAGGGGATGGCTGGCGAAGGCGGTGCGTTCCTCGTCGAGTATGCGTCAGGCAAGAACGCCGAGGTATATCCCGAGGGGACGGGCGTGCTGCTGCAGAAGGGCCAGATGGCTCGCCTCAGCTATCATCTGCACTCGGTCGGCAAGGAGACTCGTGCGGAAGTGGAGCTGGGAATCAAGTTCTACCCGAAGGGCTTCGTGCCGAAGCACGTTCGGTGGTCGCGCCAGCTGGCGCAGCCGACATCGCCGCTCGACATCCCGGCGAACACGATTGCCCGCAGCGACGGTTACACCCAGCTGCACAAGCCGGCCCGCATCATTGCCTTCCAGCCGCACATGCACAACCTCGGGAAGCGTCAGTGTCTCGAACTGATCTACCCATCGTCCGGTACGCGGATGAATTCGGAGATTGTCAGCTGTGCCAACTTCAACAACAACTGGCACCTGACCTACAACTACGCCGATGACACGCAGCCTCTGGTGCCGGCCGGCACGGTCCTGCACAACATTCAGTGGCACGACAACACGAAGGACAACCCGCGCGCGCTCGATCCGAAGAACTGGGTGGGCGACGGTCAGCGGACGATCGACGAGATGGGCTTCTTCTGGGTGGGCTGGATCGAACTCACCGAAGAGGAGTATCAGCAGCAGCTGGCTGAGCGGCGCGAACGGCAGAAGCGGGCGACGAGCTCCGATGCCGGTCAGCAGCAGCAGCAGCGCTAGAGGTCGTCCACAGTCAGAACGGGCCTGCGGGACACGGCGTCAGCCGTGTCCCGCACGGCTCACGGAAAGAGTCCACGGCCGCGGCGAGTTCGTTGAAGGACTGGCTCCGGCGTCAGGTGTTCATCGGTCGGGAATACGTATCGGGTAATTGTTTGTCTTCGGGGGGAACGCCATGGCAAGTCTGCGTATGCAGTCGGGGATTGGGTCTCTGGTGTGCCTGGTGTTGGTGGGCCTGACGGTTCTAAGCGGATCAGGACAGCAGGAATTCACGAACAACTTCAAGTACAACAACGGACAGTCCATTCAGCCGGTGTATGAAGGCTGGTCTCGCACGAGCGACGGCTATCTGATGCACTTCGGCTACCTGAATCGCAATTACGAGCAGCGTCCCTCGATTCCTATCGGCCCCAACAACCGGTTTGAACCCGGGGACCCTGACCGTGGACAGCCCACGTATTTCTACAACCGCACCCATCGAAATCTGTTTACGGTGGCCGTGCCGCGCGACTTCGGTGCCACAACCGAACTGGTCTGGACCATCACGGTGAACGGGAAGACGGAGCGTGCCGTAGGCTGGCTGCAGCCTGACTGGGAGATTGACCCGGCTGGTGGCGCATCGGGCGGCGGCAACACGAGCGAAGAGTATGTGTCCAACCGGCCCCCCTCTATTACCGTGGCGGCCGTTTCCGGTGCCCGCGTGGGGCAGGCGGTGACGCTGTCCGCCACGGCGAGTGACGATGGATTGCCGAAGCCGCGTGCGCGCGGCGCGGTGACGGTCGGCCAGGAGACGCCTCCGACGCTGGTCGGGCCCACGGACTCTCCCGTGAATGTTCCCTCGATTGTCAGCCGCGAAACACCTCCAGGGGCGACGCGTCCGCGAGGCTCGAACGAGGCGCCCCCCACCAATCTGTCTGTCCGCTGGATGATCTGGCGCGGACCGGCCGAGGCCCGATTCGCCCCCGCCTCTTCACTGGCGACGTCGAGTCAGGTGACGACCCAGGCGACCTTCACAGTTCCGGGAGAGTACGTCGTTCGGGCCGTGGCCTCGGACACCTTCCTCGCGCACACCAGCCAGGTGACCGTGGTGGTGACTCGCTGATCGGCTGACTGTCACCGACGCGACACCACCACACACGGGATGTCTGCCATATGAAAGGCAGTGTCTTCATTTCGTCAGGTGCGGCGGTGCTGTTGGCCATGATGACGCCTGCAGTGCCGTCGCCCCCTGATGGTCGTCCCGGGGTGACGGTCGACGGCGACTACGTGGGCTCGGGCACATGCATGGCGTGCCATCCCGATCAGTACGACTCATGGTCGGGGTCCTATCACCGCACCATGACGACCGTGCCGTCGGCGGCGACCGTCAAGCCTTCCTTCGATGAGGTCGAGGTGGCTGGCGTGCACGGACGTCCCATGCAGCTTCGCCGCACCGGCGATCGGTATTGGGCGACATTCGATGACCCGGACACGCCGTCTGAACCGACGCGGATCACCCGCGAAGTGGCCCTGGTGACCGGATCGCATCATCAGCAGGTGTTCTGGTATGCAACCGGTCAGGACAAACTGCTGGGGCAGCTGCCGGGTGCATACCTCATTGACGAAGCGCGGTGGATTCCCAGGCGGATGGCGGTGCTGCATCCCCCGTCCGACCAGGTGTTCAGCGAGACTGGCCACTGGAACGCGGTGTGTCTCAGCTGCCATGCGACGAGCGGTCGACCTGAACTGGATCAGCCGTTCGGCTCGGTACCCCTGGCCAGGCAAGGGGTGAATACGCGGGTCGGCGAGTTCGGGATCGGCTGTGAGGCCTGTCATGGGCCAGGCGCCAGTCACGCGGCCGATGCGCGGCGGCCGTGGTCTCGGTATGCGGCGCATCTGGGGCGTCCCCTGGGTGCCGCCATGGCACACCCCGGCAAGATGTCGGGCGAACGCAGCGCCGAGGTCTGCGGACAGTGTCACTCGGTGTGGGAATTTGCTGACGGGCGTGCCGAACGGGCGGCCAATTCTGCAGGACTTCCGTACCGACCCGGCGATGTCTTGCGGGCGACCCGGTTCCTGGTGCAGCCGCGGGTCAATGGCAACAGCCGTCCCCTGCAGCGCCTGCTCGAGGTCGACCCTGGGTTTGTCGATGATGCCTTCTGGCCCGATGGAACGGTGCGGGTCACCGGGCGGGAGTACAACGGCCTGATCGAGTCGGCGTGCTTCCGCGAGGCGGTCCATGACGACCGTCGCATGGGATGCCAGACCTGTCACAGCCTGCACAAGACCGGTGACGACCGGCGGTCGACCGCGGCCTGGGCCGACGACCAGCTGAGACCTGAAGCCCTCGACGGCCGCACGATCTGCCGGGATTGCCACGCTGCGGTGACGGCGACGCCTGCGGCGCTGCAGGCGCATACGCGTCATGCGCCTGCGTCGACGGGTAGCGATTGCTACAACTGTCATATGCCGCGGACGACCTACGGCCTGCTGAAGACGACCCGGAGTCACACGGTCTCGAGTCCCCGCATCAGCGACGATCGGCGGTCGGCCCCGAACGCCTGCAATCTGTGCCACCTCGATCGGACCGAGCGGTGGGCGGCCGAGCAGTTGTCGGCGTGGCAGGTTGCGCGCCCGGCCTCGCTCGACGACGACCGCGAATCACTCGCGGCGGGCGCGGTCTGGGCGCTGACCGGTGATGCCGGGGCACGCGCGGTGACTGCGGCGGCGATGGGGTGGGTCCCGGCGCAGGAGGCATCGGGGACGGCGTGGATGGTGCCGGTGCTGGCGCAACTGCTGGACGATCCATACGATGCGGTGCGGTTTGTCGCGCAGCGCTCCCTGAGGCAGTTGCCGTCTCAGGGAGCGGTCACGGATGTCCTGACGGCACCTGCCGCCGAGCGACGGAAGACGCAGGTGGCGGTGATGCGCCAATGGGATCGCGCGGGACGCGTGGTGGGGAGTGAGGCGTGGAGTCCGGCGCGCCGGCAGGCCGTGCTGCTGCAGGGCGACGGGTCGTTGAACATCCCGGCTTTCCTGGCGCTGCTTCGGCGGCGGGATGACCGGACGGTGCTGTTACGGGAGTAAGACGAGCAAGGCGTCACGGGGCGTGCCAGCGCGGCACGGTCGGTGGGCGTGGAACGACGATGGTGAATGACAGCGGCGCGTGAGCGCTGCGTTGACAGGGAGGCGCGATGTTTCGAATCTGCAGTCGGTATGTGATTCTGGGGCTGACGCTCTGGCTGGCCAGTGCCGGCCTGGCCTCGGCCCAGAGTTCGATCCTCGGCACGGTCCGCGATTCGAGCGGCGCCGTGCTGCCCGGCGTGACCGTGGAAGTCGCCAGTCCGGTACTGATCGAGAAGGTGCGATCGGTGATCTCGGACGATCAGGGCCGGTACAACATCATTGATCTCCGTCCCGGCGTCTACAGCGTGACCTTTGTGCTGCCGGGGTTCAACACCTACAAGCAGGAAGAGCTGACACTGCCGGCGAACTTCGCGGCGCGCGTGGACGCGGAGATGCGCGTGGGGGGCCTTGAGGAATCGATCACGGTCAGCGGCCTGGCGCCGGTGGTGGACACGCAGAACACACAGCGCGCTCAGGTGATGACCCGTGAGCTGATGGACGCGGTGCCCACGGCGCGGAACTACACGGGGATGGCCGCGCTGATGCCCGGCGTCCGCATGAGCAACACCGACGTCGGCGGCAACCAGCAGATGGAGCAGATTTACATGACCGTCAACGGGTCGCGTCAGACCGACACGACCGTGCAGGTGGACGGTATGAGCCTCAACAGCCTGATGAATGACGGGCAGGTGCAGGCCTACTTCAGTGACGCGGCCATGTCGGAAATCAGCTATCAGACCAGTGGTGTGGCGGCGGACGTGTCGGGCGGCGGCGTGCGCATCAACATGGTCCCGAAGGACGGCGGCAACATCTTCTCCGGCCAGCTCTTCGCGGGAGGCACCGACGGAGCGTGGCAGGCCGACAACGTGACGGACGAGCTGCGGCGGCGCGGACTGCGGTCGGGGGCCCGGGTGGCGCACATCAGCGATCTCAATATCGGCGTGGGTGGCCCCATCAAGCGGAACCGCCTGTGGTTCTTCACCAGCTATCGCCGCATTGCCACCGACTCGGTGATTCCGAGCAGCTTCTTCGCGAAGAACGGCGAAGTGGGCACCGGCATCGAGGAACAGTGGATTCAGAACCAGCTGGTGCGTCTGACCTGGCAGCTCAACGACAAGCACCGGATCAGCGTCGTGCACGATCGTTATCCGAAGTTCAAGGGGAACGAGGCCATCGCAAACCGCATCACCGAGTGGGACACTGCCGCCGGGCGCCGCAACGCCAACAACGCGCTGTACTACACGGCGCAGGCCAAGTGGACTGCGACGCTGTCGAGCAAGTGGCTGCTGGAAACGGGGTATTCGTCGAACGTCGAGTATCTCTACATCGGCTACCAGCCGGGCGTGCAGAAGGACCGCAACTCGCCGGACTGGTTCCGCACGATCGGCAAGGAAGACCTGCTGCAGCTGACGGCGTACGACGGCCGCATCTCACCGGCCGTCGGTATCGATCCGAAGAAATACAACGTGTCGTCGATTCTGTCGTATGTCTCGGGTGCGCACACTGTAAAGGCCGGCGCGCAGTGGGGCTTCGGCGACTATGTGCTCGAGTACGATATCAACGGCGACCTCGTGCAGCTGTACCGGAACGGCGTGCCCGACTCGGTGCGTGTCTACAACACGCCGATTCGTGCGAACGAGTTCATGAATGCCGACCTCGGCCTGTTCGTGATGGATTCGTGGAACCTCGGCCGGGTGACAATCAACTCGGGGCTGCGCCTCGAGCGGTTCTACGGCACCATCCAGCCGCAGCGTGCCGAAGCCGGCCGGTTCGCACCGGCCCGCGAGTTCGCGGCCGTCAAGGGCTTCCCCGACTGGCTCGACCTGGCGCCCCGCTTCGGTGTGGCCTGGGATGTGTTCGGTACGGGCAGAACGGCCGTGAAGGCCACCGTGGGTCGCTACATGGCTGGTCAGACGACCGGGTTCCCGGCACGCTACAACCCGCTGCAACTGCAGAGCGACGTCCGCTCGTGGCGCGACCTCAACGGCGACAACCTGGCGCAGGACAACGAGATTGGTCCCAGCAACAACGCCAACTTCGGCCGACCGGTGTTCACGATTCGTCCCGACCCGGACATCCAGCGGGAATACGACATCGAGTACTCGGCGTCGGTGCAGCATGAGGTCACCCGCGGCCTGTCGATGAGCCTGGGCTATTACCGTCGCGGCACCTACGACCAGCGCCGCACCCAGAACAATGGCTGGAAGCCCTCGGACTACACCATTGTCAATGTTGTGAGTCCGCTCGATGGCCGCGTCCTGCCGGTCTACAACCTGAATCCGGCGCTGCGGGCGAACGTCGACCGCACCGACTTCACGTCGACCGATACCGACCTGCGGCGCCGCACCTACAACGGCGTGCAGCTGGGGGTGAATGCGCGACTCGGCGGGGCCTCCTTCTTCGGTGGATACACGGTGGACCGCATCATCGATGTGCGCTGTGATGCGATCGAAAGCAGCCAGGGCCGCTACTCGGGGACGGCGGTGATTTCCGCCAACAACTTCCCCCAGCCCGATTTCCACTTCTGCGACCAGAGCAAGCTGGACATGCCCTGGCTCCACGAGGTGAAGCTGTCGGGCAGCTACACCATTCCGCGCATCAAGGTGCAGACCAATCTGGCGCTGCAGAGCTACAACGGCCAGCCGCTGTTCACGCGCTGGATTATCGGGCCGACGACCCGCTACGCGGCCAACTGCGTGGGACCGTGCCGGCCCGGCGAGCTGGTGGTGCCCAACCTGACGCTCGCGCAGTACACGCTCGACCTGGTGCCCCCGGGCGCCAATTACTATCCGCGGCAGAACCAGATTGACATGGGGCTGCGCCGCATCTTCAACGTCAACCGGTATCAGGTGTCGGCGCAAATCGATGTGTTCAACCTCGCCAACGTGGCGTATGTGAAGAGCCAGAACATCACCGTGGGGTCGAGCCTTGGCCAGCCGCTGGACGTGCTGCAGCCGCGCACCCTGCGTCTGGCGATGCAGATGAAGTTCTAACAGACGGGATGCCCGCCGGATCTCCGGATCCGGCGGGCCTCGCACAAGGGGCCGGTGCGTGTCGGTCCCCGAGGAGGCAGACATGTCCGAGCAGCAGCGACCCATGGATCGTCGCAGTCTTTTGAAGCTGATGGGGGCGGCCGGTGCCAGCACGACGGTGCTGTCGGCGTGTGGCACGTCGCTGGGGCGCACCGTCAGTGCGCAGGGGCTGACCGGCAGCGGGTTCGGCCGCCAGGTGAGCCTGGCGACGGAAGGCCCCGGAGGCAATCCGCAGTGGAAGGCGGGGGACTCGGTGAAGTTCCTGCCGCCGACAGACATCCCGACGTCGGGCTCGGCTGCCGAGGCGCTGGCCAGCTTGGGCAAGGAGCGCCTGCTGACCCTGTATGGGCTCATGCAGGCCAGCCGCAAGTGGGAAACGACCATGAAGGACCTCTTCCTCGGCGGGGATGACGGCCTGTATGGGCAGTTCCACACGTATGTCGGCGAGGAAGCGATCGCCGTGGGCGTGATGAGCGTGCTCAACGACGACGACTACATCGCGTCGACACACCGGGGCCATGGACATCTCATCGCGAAGGGGGGCGACCTCAACCGGATGACGGCTGAGATTTTCTTCCGGGACACGGGATACAACCAGGGCTACGGCGGGTCGATGCATATCACCGACATGTCCCGGGGCATCATGGGGATGAACGGCATTGTCGGGGCGAGCTACTACATGGCCGCCGGGGCGGCCCTGCATGCCATGGTCAAGGGCACCCGTCAGGTCAGCGTCGCTTTCTTCGGCGACGGCGCCGCCGCGTCGCCCTACTATTTCAGCGCCGTCAGAAGCTGCGCCAATCAGAAGGTACCGGTCATCTTCGTCAACGAGAACAATCTGCAGTACATGGGCGTTCCGATGGCGCTCACGGTGCCGACCAAGTATGTGTCCGAGTACACCAAGGGGCTGGGCATCCCGACGTTCCTCGTCGATGGCAACGATATCGCGGCCGTGCATGCCGCCACGCGCGAGGCGGTCGAATGGGCCAGGGCCGGCAAGGGACCGTCGGTCATCGAGGGCATCACCTTCCGCTGGTACGACCACGCCGGATTTGCCGGTGGTCGTCCTGGAGAAGACGGGGCCCTGGGCCTGCCGTATCGGACCGACGAGGAGGTGCGTCAGTGGATGACGCGCGACCCGATTCTTCGCTATCGGACGTGGCTTGTCGCCCGGTCGGTCGCCACGGCCGGCGAGCTCGATGCGATTGACCGTGAGATGCAGGCGCGCGTCGATGCGTCGGTCGAGTTCGCCCGCCGGAGTCCGCGTACCAGGCCGGAAGCCGGTGTCCTGAATACTTACGCGTCCGGTGCGGTGCCGGCCACGCAGTTCTTCAACCGGACGGGGCTGGCTACCCCGACCACGTAGCGCGGGACGGAGACCGGATCATGCCGAAAAAACCCTACCACTACGCTCAGCTGGAAGGTGTCGCGCAGGAAATGCGAGCGCGACCCGAAATGGTCTTCTTCTACGAGTACCAGGCGCCGACCGCGGCGCTGCCGACGGGCGAGGTGCTGGACCTCGTCAAGGAGTTTGGCACGCTGCGAACCTCAGGGCGCGGCTGGCCCATTGATGAGCACTGGATCGCCGGTGCTGCCATCGGTGCTGCCTGCGCGGGCTCTCCGTCGATCGCCCGCATTCCGTCGATGGCCCCCATCTACGTCATCGAATACGTCCAGAACCAGGCCGGAAAGATTCGGTCGATGACGGGCGGTCAGGCCAGTATGCCGTTTGTCCTGTGGCAGGACGGCGCGGGGCGCACCCGCGGCAACGCCGGGCAGCATACCGACGTCGGCCATGAGGCGCTCTACGCGCAGCTGCCGGGCCTGAAAGTGGTTTGCCCGAGCGATGCGTACGATGCCAAGGGACTGCTGATCGCCGCGCTGCGCGATCCCGACCCGGTGATCTACCTCGATTACGGCGAGGTCAAGGCGGGCGAGCAGCCCGATGTGCCCGATGACGCGTACGAGGTTCCGCTCGGCAAGGCGATTGTCCGGCAGTCGGGCCGGGATCTGACCATCGTGGCCTGGGCTCCGGCGACGGTTGATGTCAGAAAGGCATTGCCGGAACTGGCTGCCCAGGGCATTTCGGTCGAGTTCATCGATCCGCGGTCGCTGAAGCCGCTGGATGTCGAGACGCTGGCCGCATCGGCCCGCAAGACCGGTCGGGTGCTCGTCGTCGAGCACGGCCACTACACGGCCAGCTTCGGTTCGCATGTCATCTCCGAGATTGCCCAGATGGTGCCAGGCGTGCGGGTGAAGAAGATCGCCTTCCCCGACGTGCCGGGTCCCGGCGCGGCCGAGATGATGACGTGGCTCCGCCCCGATGCGCCCAAGATCGTGGATGCCGCCCGGCAGATGATGAGGCTGTAAGTGGACACTGCGGCTCAGCCGGGTGGCCACGATGCCCCCGTGCGCTGCCCGAAATGCGGTGGGGCGGCGGGGGCATCGACGGTCAGGACGGCCATGTGGCTGGCCGACGGGGCTCTGGCGGTGGTGGAGGACATTCCGGCACGCATCTGCGGCGAATGCCTCGAGCAGTACTACGACGAGGATGCGGCCGATGCTCTCCGTGTGCTGGCCGAGTCGGGCTTTCCTGCGGCAGAGGCGGCCCGGGTGGTGCAGGTACCGGTCTTCAGTCTGCAGGGCCGCATTCGTCGACGTATCCGCTTGCCCGACGACACCACTTTCGATTGAACCGACGATGGGAACGGGTGTGGCCTGCCGTATGAGGTGCGCCCGTCTTCTCTGCAGAGGGACGTGATGATGACAGGACGATGGCCGATGAGACGACCGTATGCGTGTCTGCTGCCGCTGGTGCTTGCACTGGGTCTGACGGGGTGCGGCAGTGACACACCGGAAGGGGCCTCCGCGGCGTCCACCACTCCTGCGGCCGCCTCGGGGGCCAGTACGGCCGACGCCGGTGGAGTGACCCGTGTCGACATGAACGCGATATTTCCGCAGGGCGATGGTCGCGATCTGGTCCTGAACAACTGCCAGAACTGCCACACGTTTGTTCCCATCGTGGTGCTGCAGATGGATGCGGCGGGTTGGACCCGCAGCAGTGTGGATCACCGGGCGCGCGTCTCGAGCCTGTCTGACGCAGAATTCGAGCGGATCTACACGTATCTCAAGGCCAACTTCAATCCGCAGCGTCCGGTGCCTCGCCTGCCGCCCGAGCTGCTGGAATCGTGGACGTCCTACTGACACCCGGTCGGCGGAATCGGTGGCCCGTCTTCTGAGGGGCCGATGCCGCTGCATTCACTGACGTTCCTGCTGCTGCTTGCAGCGGGGCTGCCGATCTATCTCCAGGTGCCGGCCGAGCAGCGCGGACGCCTGCTGTTGCTGCTGAGCCTTGCGTATTACGCGACGTTTCGGTGGGATGCCGTGCTGCTGCTGCTCGGGACGGCCCTGGTGGGGTATGTCGCGGGAATACGGCTGGATCAGGACCGTCCGCCGCTGCATCGGCGCGCGGTGGTGACGCTGGCGGTGGGCCTGCTGGTCACCGGCCTCGCCGTGAATACCTCGGCAGCCTTCCTGGTCACGGCTGCCAATCAGCTGGTCGGCCGCGACGTGCTGCCGGTGCCGCAGGTGGTGGCCGCCGCAGGCGTGTCGTTCTACATCTTCACGTGTCTGAGCTATGTGATCGATGTCTACCGACGGACCACGCCAGCTGAACATCGGCCGGAGGCGCTGCTGTTGTACCTGTCGTATTTCCCGAAGGTGCTGGCGGGGCCGATCGTCCGGATGGAGGCCTGGCGGGCCAGCCTGGATCGGGCCGGGCATCTCTCGCCAGCGGACCTCACCAGCGGAGCTCAGCTGCTGCTCTGGGGGCTGTTCAAGAAGGTCGTCGTCGCCGACCGTCTGGCCCCGATGGTCGACGCGGCCTACCGCTTGCCTGCGCTGAGTGCCCCGGCTGATCTGCTGCTCGCATCCTATCTGTTTGCCTTCCAGATTTACTGCGATTTCTCCGCCTACTCTGACATGGCGGTGGGGTGTTCGCGGATGCTGGGGCTGACCTTGCCCGAGAACTTTCAGCGCCCGTACCTGGCGGTCAGCGTCCGGGAATTCTGGGCACATCGCTGGCATCGCACCCTCTCCGCATGGTTTGCCGACTATCTGTATCGACCGCTCGGGGGCAACCGGCGTGGCGCGTGGCGCACGAGGTGGAATCTGATGGCGGTGTTCGCCTTGAGCGGGCTGTGGCATGGTGCGCACTGGACGTTTCTGGTGTGGGGAGGCTTGAACGGCCTCTACGTCTGGGTGGAGGACCTGTTGGGAGGCACGTCGCGGCGGACCGTCGGCGCCGACGGGGCCCCGTGGGTTCGGCATGCCCGTCGGCTTGTGACGTTCCATCTCATCCTCCTCTCGTGGATCTTCTTCCGGGCGGACACGGTGGACGCTGCGGTCACGATCCTGACCCGCATCGCGGCCGCAGGTGCCAGCCTTCCGACGCAGGTCTGGCTGCGGATGACCGAGCCCGCCTGGCTCGTGGCTGTGGCCCTGATTGGCGTGGTCATGGCGACGGATATCCTCGACGAGCGTCAGGCACTGCGGGAACGCACGCATCAGTGGCCCGTGGCCGTGCAGTGGACCGTGGCATATGGCCTCCTGGCGATGCTTCTGGTAGCCGGGCAGTGGAACCTCACGCGGTTCGTCTACATGCAGTTCTGAGTGCGGCGCCCTGGATGGAGACACCTCATCAGCACCCACCCCACAGCGACGCGCCAGAGCTCATGGCGTCCGGTCAGGCGTGGCAGCGCTTCCGCCGTGCGGCCCGGCGTTTCGTCGCCGGGGCGCTGCTCAGCTACGGGGTTCTCTACGGGCTGTCGGAATGGATGGTCTACCGGTTCGCGCAGACCAATCGCTTCTTTGTGATTCAGTCGACGCCGCCTGCCGCGCATGACTGGATTCTGCTCGGGGCGTCACATGCGGCGGCTCTTGGCTATCAGGACATGGGGGCGCGGCTTGACGAGGTCACAGGTCTGCGTGTGATGAACCTCGGAGTGGCAGGCGGAGGTATTCATGTCAGTCGCCTGGTGTACGACTACTTTCTGACGAAGCATCGGACGCGCGGCGTCGTGTATGTGGCCGACGCGTTCACCTTCCATGCCGCGGCATGGAATGAAGCACGGCTGCAGGACCGCAGCCTGTTCGTCCGGACACCCTTTGATCGGGCCCTGCTGGTCCGGCTGCTTCGCGAGCCCTCGACGTGGACCGCCGGCCTGGCCTACGCGTCCGGATTTCCGAAAATCAACAATCACGAGCGATGGGTTCCCGACGTATCCGAGGACGAACAGACCCGATTCACCCGGCGCTATCGACCGGTGGCGCAGCTTGATGAGCAGCGCCTGGCCTACCTGTATCCCCGGGGCATCGATCTGGGGGCTCGCGCGAGATACCTCGCTGACCTCGATGCCCTTGTGCGAGAGGCCCGGGGGCTGGGGCAGCAGGTGCTGGTGCTGAAGCCGCCCCTGCCGGGGAGAATCGCGGCCGCCCTGCCTGACGAGGACGGGTTCACCCGAGCCTTGCAGGCGGTGCTGGCCCCGCATCAGGTGCCCCTGCACGATTTCAGCGGCGATCACTACGACGATGCGTTGTTCTACGACACGGATCACCTGAACCGCGAGGGTGTGCAGGCCTTCTTCGAACGGTCGCTGGCCCCGCTGCTTCGCTCGGCGGCACGCTGACTCCTGATGCGGCTGGTCTGCGGCGCCCCGCTGTCGCGGTGGCTTCCGCCGCCGCCCCGGATAGCCTCGGGGGACGGTATCCGCTCGGGGGCAACGGTCGGCGACGCCGCGCAGATTGTGACGCCATGCGTCCGCCGTTTTGGTATCGTAAAAGAACTCTGATGACGGTCAAGCCCACCCTCCACGGGTGCGGCGCAGGGTCTCTCAACGCGCAAGTCAGGAAGGAGCGGCAGCATGACGGGTCGTGCACGGAACACGTGGCAGCGTGTGGCGGGATCGGCGGTGCTGGTCTG
>Ga0194130_10000319_pt1 | contig 95113 bp, 76 predicted proteins | sample TA2KigsurfametaG_FD_160084 | JGI IMG/M metagenome (GOLD analysis project Ga0194130, IMG submission 160084) | Freshwater microbial communities from Lake Tanganyika, Tanzania - TA2015050 Kigoma 12 surface | ecosystem: Environmental > Aquatic > Freshwater > Lake | place: Tanzania: Lake Tanganyika... | reverse complement strand
AAGCCATAAAAATAATGGGAGCAGTTAATCCCATTACAATCCCAAGAAATCATTTGCTTGAAAATGCCCTTGATGAAGCAGTAAATGGAAATATGAAAGTTTTTGAAAGACTTTTAGACGTTATCACAAAACCGTATGAGCTTCAAGATGGCATAGATGATTTTTTGAAACCATCGGCATCCAATTTTGAAAAATATTACCAAACCTTCTGTGGAACATAATACACAACAATGAAAAAAATATTTCTTTTAGCAATAGTTTTCTTTGCAGGGGTTACGTTGGCTGGTAAAATTACAAACAATGAAAAAGAAAACAACCATACTTACAGGATTTTTAGGTGCCGGTAAAACCACCTATCTAAACTATTTGCTGCAATCAAACCCAAATACGCGATACGCCATTATTGAAAATGAATTTGGTGAAGAAAGTATAGATGGTGAATTGATTATTCGCTCTTCTGACAATATAGTTGAGTTGAATAATGGATGCCTTTGTTGCTCATTAAACGAAAATTTGTATGATTTACTCAGTGAGCTTCATTACAGAAAAGATGAATTTGATGAACTAATTATAGAAGCCACCGGAATTGCTGATCCGGCCAATATTGCAGAACCTTTCATTACGCATCCGGCAGTTAAAAATACTTTTGAACTGGTCAATACTATTTGTATTATTGATAGTGAACAGATTGAAGATAGACTAAAGGATACTGAGGAAGCCAGAAAACAAATTGCCTTTTCAGATGTACTGCTTTTGGTTAAGACGGATTTAGTTTCATTAAATTATGTTGAGCAACTTACAATAACATTAAAGGGTATTAACCCTTTAGCTCAAGTATTAACCAAAGAAAATGGTGTTTATCCAATTATTTTACCAAGTTCAATAAAACATAATTCTGCTAAAAACACCTCCACTTGCAAACACCACAATGATGAAAAATGCGACCATCATCATGAACATAAAACAACGATTACTCATCAACATACGGATATAATTACCCATTCTTTTATATTTAATGAAAAATTCAATATTGAAGAAATGAAACGTCAATTGTTCGTTTTTCTTACATTTCAATCAAAAGATATTTACCGCTTTAAAGGTATTGTTTATGGAGGTAATCCTTTGAAAAAACATATAATACAATCAGTTGGTAAAAGAATGGGGACAGATGAATTACAGATTTCAGAAGAAATTGAATCAGGGCTTTCGAAATTTGTTTTTATAGGCAAAAATATAAAACCTGATGGATTGAAAAAGTTATTAGAACACTGTAAAACTAAAACCAATGTACACTTGAGTTAAATTAAATAAGCTTGAACCCAATCATTGCATTTAGTGGCACATTTGCTTTTTTTACAATCGCACAAAGCCAAACAAAAAAATCCAAAAGAACTACCAAGCCAAAACACGAAGACAGACACGAAATGACAGCGAACAAACACGACAGAAAAGAAGGGCGAAGTGCTAACAGCCGTTTTGCAAAAGCGGGGCTTACGTGCTTCTTTGACAGTGAAGTGCTAAATTCAAGCTTTGTGCATCTAATGAAGTTTAGTGCTGAAAATCCCCGCCTTCGCAAAGCTGCAAAACGTTAGTGCAATTAAGAACAAAATATGACTAGAAAAGAATTTATCAAAATTTGTGGATTATTTGGAATTGGGCTACCTTTTCAAAGTATGCTTTCATCTTGTAAAAAAGATGATGATTGTTCCACACCTTTTAAAGGAAAAGTGCTAATTATTGGAGCAGGAGCTGGTGGTCTATCAGCAGGATATTTTCTAAAACAACAAGGAACTGATTTCGAAATTATTGAAGCATCTTCTGCTTATGGAGGAAGAATGAAAATAAACACGAATTTTGCTGATTTCCCTATCCCTTTAGGGGCAGAATGGCTAGAAACAAGTACAAGTATTTTTCAAGAAATTGTTAATGATTCTTCAGTCCAAGTAAACTTTCAGACCATTGCAGATAACCCAGATAGAAAATTTATCAATTATTCGTGGTTCAATTTTTTTGAAGAATACATTGTACCCTCTATTGCCAATGATATTTCCTTTAACACTATTGTCCAGTCAATTGATTATTCTGGTAATAAAATTCTAGTGAACACTAATAATGGGCAATTTACAGCCGACAAAGTAATAGTTTCCGTACCACTTCAAATTCTGAAAGACGGAGATATTAGTTTTACTCCAAACCTTCCGCAAAGCAAAATACAAGCAATTAACGAAACAGTTGTTTGGGATGGATTTAAAGCTTTTTTTGAGTTTAACACAAATTTCTATGGCAATAATGAATATGTTTTTCCAATAGCACCTGAAAGTAGTGGGCAAAAAATGTATTACAATGCTGCTTTCGGTCAAAATACGAACAGGAATATACTGGGATTATTTGTAGTGGGTGCACCAGCCCAAGACTTTATTTCTCGCTCAGGAGATGATTTGAAAAATTTTATATTAAGCGAACTTGATAGTATATTTTCTAATCAAGCCACCCCAAATTACACTCAGCACATTACTCAAAATTGGAACAATGAACCTTTTATCAGGGGCGGATATTTAACCGACTATGAAGATTGGAAAAAGGTAAGAGAACTAGGAAATTCAATAGCCGACAAACTATATTTTGCAGGCGCAGAATATACGGATGGTGAGGATTGGGTATCTGTTCATACTGCTGCACAATCTGCTAAGAGAGTAATAGAAGAAATTAATAATTGAAATATCTGCTCACAACAGCACCTTTACGCAAGCAGGGGTTTGGTGCGTCGTGAGAGCGGAAAGTGGTATATTTGAAGCTCAGTTCTTCGCAGGAAGTTCAGTGGAAAAAATCCCTGCCTGCGTATAGCTGCAAACCGTTGGCGAAGACCCTGTATCACGATTAAATACAAAACTTCTCTCATGAAAATAATAAACTATTTTCTATCTCTACTTGCAGTTGGTGGATTGCACCCATATTTATATTCACAAACTACTATCGTTCAGAACCTAACAATTACACAACAGCAGGTATTCGCAAATATTGACACATTATTTATTCAGAATTGTCAATTTACTAATATCAATGGAGAGGCGATACGTTTTAGCGGAATTGACTACGTTGAAATATCCAATTGCAGTTTTACGAATATCAGCAATACGATACCTACAAGAGCCGTGATTTGTGGCAAATCAACATCCAAAGTATTGCTTAAAAATCTAGACCTTCAGAATATAAGTGGAACGGCAATTCGAATTCCTTTTGACGGAACTGCTTTACTTTCAGACCGTGTAGGATCTGTTATTATTGATTCTGTTAATATTTATAATTGTCAAAGTACCACATCACTATTAGGGGACGCCATTCGAATATTTCATACCGATTCTTTATTCGTTTCCAATAGCACATTAAAGAAGATAGATAACATGGGAATTGATATTGGTAGAAATAGCAGCACAACCCAAACAGCACAAAGAGTAATTTACTGTCACATAAATAATAACCAAATAGATTCTGTTTTAGCTGATGGAATTGGAGCAAAGGAGAATATAGATTTTGCTTTAATAGAAAATAATACCATTACAAATATTGCCTACGATGGCATTGGGGCAAGACCAGCTGAAGGTGACCATGGAATTTATTGGCAAGCTCCTCATGCAGTTATTAGAAATAATTTTATTTCACAAGTCAAAGATGGTCTCGTTTCGGGAAACTACGGCCTCGGTATTTCACTTCGCACAAACGCAACCATAACAAACAACACGGTAAGTCATTGTACAGGTGGCGGTATAGGATACTTTAATGACCATCCGTCTAATGGGAATATTTTCATTGCCAACAATGTAGTGTACGATTGTATGTCTCAGGGTATTTACATGAATGGCTCTAATGGAAATATTCTTAATCCTAATTCGGTAAGCCATCCTGATTCTGTTTTTATTTTTCATAATACTGTTTTAAATGAGCCCATTCAAACACCTATGCACTTGAGTGCACCAATCACATTCAATAATATGACAAGCAAAAACTACCTTGCCGGCAACATCCTAATTTTTGCTACAGTAATGGACACAACCAAACATATATTTACAACCAATACTTCTCATCTGGTAAAACAGTATAACCACCTCGTTTCGGGAGATATTAATTTTGAAGATTACCCAAATCGAATTTTGCAACTCACATCAAGTTCATCGGCGGTTGACTTGTTACCATTCGGAACAACGTTTGTCAGCCACGATATTCTGAATAACCACAGAACCGAACCCCATGATGCTGGAGCCTATGAATTTATGCCATTTGTAACAGGGTTAGATATCTTTCCGACTAAACTTCATAACATTCAGTTTTTCCCGAATCCATCCAAAGGACAATTACATTTTAAATCTTCCCAAATAGTAATCAAACTGAATGTTTATGACTGTTTAGGAAGGTTAATTGAAACAATAAAAATGGATAACACGCAAGGAAAAATTCAAATTGAGCCTACGAGTAATATTTTCATAATCGAGATTGTGTTTATTGATGGAACAATCGCTATCACAAAAGTTTATATTGAGTAGATTAGTTGCAAAAAAGCTAATAAGGGCAGCTGCCAACAGCGGTTTGGCAAAAGGGGCGGTTCAGTCATCCACAGACACATTTGTGGTTAATCAAAGTTTTGTTCTCCGCATCAACATTTGTGTTAAAAATCGCCACCTTCGCAAAATTAAAAGAGTCACAAGCCGATACACAAACCAAAGCTTTTGCAGCACATTTAATTTTGCCCAATCGCACTTCTAACTTACAAGCATTGCGGACAAAGACCTGATAAAGTAAAGTTCACTTGCTGACTTTATCTTTCTATAAATAATGATTGCAATATTGTTCTGTTTACAAAGATAAGGATTACTTTTGCAACATTGTTGCATTAAGTAAACATAAATTAAAATGATACCACAAACTTTCAATGAATGGACAAACTGCATTGTAAACGACTGTAAGATTAACCTTACAAAGGACTTTGCAACACAACGCTTGGCAGTTTATCTAGACAATAAAAATGTTGAAACTCAAAAGTTCATTTCGCTTTATGGAGAGCAACATCTTAGAAATATTATTCAATGGTTACAACAAATATGACTTTAACAAAAAAATTACCAGTAACCGTGTTAAGCGGATTTCTTGGAGCAGGGAAAACAACCTTGCTTAACCACATTTTGCACAACAAAGACGGCTTACGAGTAGCCGTAATTGTAAACGATATGAGTGAAGTAAACGTAGATGCAAGACTTGTGAACGAGCAAAATGTGCTTTCACGAACAGAGGAAAAATTAGTAGAAATGAGCAACGGCTGTATCTGTTGTACTCTTCGGGAAGACTTGATGATAGAAGTGGAGAAATTGGCTAATGAAGGCCGATTTGACTATTTGCTCATTGAAAGCACTGGCATCAGTGAGCCTGTTCCTGTTGCTCAAACATTCAGCTTTGTGGACGAAGAAAAAGGAATTGACCTTTCAAAATTCAGTTACATTGACACGATGGTAACCGTAGTTGACTGCTTTAATTTTTTCAATGACTTTGGAACAAATGAATTGTTAGTTGACCGCAAACTAACGGATATGGAAGGCGATTACAGAACCATTGTAAACTTACTGACAGACCAAATAGAGTTTGCTAACGTGATTATCTTAAACAAAACAGACTTGGTTGACGAAAAGACCGTTGGACTTTTAAAAGCATCCATTCAAAAGTTAAATCCAAGTGCAAAAATCTTGACTTCTGATTTTAGCAAAGTAGAACCCAAAGAAATTTTGAACACAAATCTATTTGACTTTGAAGAAGCACAATCTTCAGCAGGTTGGCAAAAAGAACTGGAAGGCGAAGTTCACACACCCGAAACAGAAGAATATGGCATTTCATCCTTTGTGTTTCGCAATCAAAAACCGTTTCATCCTGAACGATTTTGGAAATATCTAAATGAAGACTATCCATGCGGAGTAATTAGAGCCAAAGGACTATTTTGGTTGGCATCAAGACGAAATGACGCCATAAATTTCAGTCAAGCTGGTGGTTCATCTCGTGTTGAAAAAGCAGGTGTTTGGTGGATTAGTATGCCTTTTAATGAACGAATGAAATACCAGTCATTCGTTGACAACCGAGAATATATTGAAAGCAAATGGGACAAACAATGGGGCGACCGTATAAATGAACTTGTTTTTATCGGTCAAGACATTGACAAAGAAAAAATGATAGCCGACCTTGAAAAATGTTTACTCCAAGACAGCGACCAAAAGCAGTTTGAAAGTAAACAAGGATTTGCAGACCCATTCCCAAAAGAGATATAACGCTAAAAAGAGCCACCAAGCCAACGCACCAAGACAGCTACAAATCAGCGAAATAAGTTAAGACAGAAAAGAACAACGTTGGCATAACACGGGTTTGGCAAAATTGGCGGTTTAGTGCTTCGTATGAAATTTAGTGGTAAAAATCGCCAACTTCTTAAACCCGCAAACCGTTAGCGTTCATTGGTACACCCCCAACCCTTCCCTTCCCCACCACCACCTAAAACCGTTCGACGGGTTTTTTGTACTTTTACTGCATGAATGCTCCCCTTGCAGAACGCATGCGCCCGCTTCGCTTAGACGATTACTTGGGGCAAACGCATTTGCTTGGACCCGATGCCCCTTTGCGAAAATCCATTGAGGCGGGCGTTCTTCCTTCCATGATCTTTTGGGGGCCTCCGGGCGTGGGTAAAACAACCCTCGCCAACCTCGTTGCAAACCATCTCAAAAGGCCTTTCTACAAGCTTTCCGCCATTTCCTCCGGGGTGAAGGACGTTCGAGAAGTGATCCAACAAGCCGAAAAAGGAGGCATGTTTCAACAGGGCGGATCGGTGCTCTTCATCGATGAAATTCACCGCTTCTCTAAGGCCCAGCAAGATTCTTTACTCGGCGCGGTGGAAAAAGGAACCATCACGCTGATGGGAGCCACCACCGAAAATCCGTCGTTTGAAGTCATCGCGGCCTTGCTCTCGCGCTGCCAAGTATACACCCTTAAAGCACACGGAAAAGAGGATTTAGAACATCTTCTTCACCGATCTCTTCAGCAAGATCCCTGGTTGAAAAAGAGGAAAATAGATTTACAAGAAACCGATGCCTTGCTGGCTATTTCCGGTGGAGACGCACGAAAACTGCTCAACGTTTTCGAATTATTGGTCGGCAGCGCCCCCGCCGAAATTCCCTTAACGATCACTAACGACTACGTCTTATCCAATGCCCAACAAAGCCTGGCTCGGTACGACAAAGACGGCGAACAGCATTATGATATCATTTCTGCTTTCATTAAATCCGTGCGCGGCAGCGACCCCAATGCAGCGGTGTATTGGTTAGCGCGCATGATTGCTGGTGGAGAAGACCCCAAGTTCATTGCCCGAAGGTTGTTGATTATCGCCTCCGAAGATGTCGGACTTGCTAATCCCAATGCGCTTTTAATGGCCAACGCGACCTTCGATGCGGTTTCAAAAATTGGTTGGCCGGAGTCCAGGATTATTTTGTCGCAATGCACCCTCTATTTGGCCTCCTCGCCCAAAGGAAATGCGGCTTACTTGGCCATAAACCGAGCCCAAGACTTGGTTGCCAAAACCGGCGATTTGGCCGTTCCCCTGCCCCTTCGAAATGCCCCAACAGCCTTGATGGAAGAATTGGGTTACGGCGAAGGGTATTTGTATTCCCACGATTTTCCGGGGAATTTTGTCGCTCAAGAATTTCTTCCCGAAGCAATCGCAGGTACGAATTTTTTTAAGGCGGGAAGCAGTCCGAAAGAACAAGAAATCGGGAAAATGCTTTACCAGCGTTGGAATGATAAATACGGCAAGGATGCATAAAATCTTGTACCACACTTTAGTGTTCCCCTTTTCACACTTACCGCTCAAGGTACTGTATGCTTTTCGGCCTATGTTGTTTTTGCTCCTGTTCTATGGCATTGGCTACCGAAAAAAAGTGATCACGGAAAACCTATCAAAGAGCTTTCCCATGGATACTCCCCGTGAACTGAACCGCAAGGTTAAAGGGTTTTACCATCACCTGAGCAGGCTGTTTTTGGAATCGGTCAAAAACCTCAGTTTTTCGGACAAAGAACTGCGGCAACGCATGAAGTTCACCAACGCTTCCATCGTGACAGCATTGCAGGAGCAAGGCAAAAACGTACTGCTCGTTGGCGGGCATTATGGAAATTGGGAGTGGTTGATTACTTCCTTGGGCTTGTATTTTCCGGAGCGTCTTTTTGGCTTGGGAATGCCCCTTTCTTCTTCGTTTTGGGACCGTAAACTGACGGAGCGCCGTGAACGGTTTGGGCTCCAGGTCATCCACAGTAAAAACTACCGTGAAACCTTAATGAGCGAGCAAAATAAGCCCTTTATCCTTCTAATGCTTGCCGATCAGAGTCCGGGAGATTCGAAAAAAAGCTATTGGTTGAATTTTCTCCACCAACCCACGGCGGTGGCTTTTGGCACAGAAGCGCTGGCCAATGAAACCGATGCCACTGTAGTTTATGTTGCTGTAACGCAGCCCCAAAAAGGATGCTACGAAATTAGCTTTGAAATCCTCACTACAGCGCCCAAATCCCTTAACTTTGGGCAACTGACCGAATCGCACGTAATGAAACTCGAAAAAGATATCTTTACAAATCCCAGCTTGTGGCTGTGGTCCCATAAGCGCTGGAAGCGCGAAGTACCAGAAAACCTGGAACAATTACGCACTGAACAAAAGCAAGAATTTAACCAAAAATACCGATGAAATCGATCATTTATTTTATGCTCTCGGTGGTATGCACAACCAACATCGCCCAAAACTTAAAAAAACCGTCTGCCTACGAGATATCCACCTTACCGGAATGGGCGCAACGCATGTACGGCGAACACCCCAATTTGCTGGAGGTAAGCGCTAAATACCGGGCATATTATCAAAACCATGATTTTGAAAAAAACTACCATACGCAATACTTCAAACGGTGGATCCGTGCCTATTCCAACCAAATCAACGACGCGGGAGAAATAACGGCTCTAGCAACGAACCCATCCCCAAAACCTAGCCTGAACAAATCCTCTTCGTGGTCCGTAGTAGGTCCTATAACGACGTATTCGCAAGGCGGTGGACAAGGCGGAGACCAAGCCAACATTTACAGCTTAGATCAATGCGCAGGGTCGCCCAATACGGTTATTTGCGGCACCGAACCCGGCGAAGTGTACAAGAGCCTCGATGGAGGACAAAACTGGACCTGTATTTCGATGAATTTGGATTTTTCGAGCGGAGTTACGGCCGTTGAAATCAGCCCCACGAATCCGCAACTTTTTTTCGCAGGCGGAAACAATGGCGTTTACCGCAGCAGCGACGGCGGAGTAACCTGGACCAACGTCCTCCCCAACTCAAACTTGGGTGTCAATGAAATCCTCATCGTACCCGGAAGTGAAAACATCCTGTTGGTAGCCTCCGATAAAGGACTGCACCGTTCCACCAACGGCGGCAGCACGTGGACGCAGCTTTGGGGAGACGCGTGTTACGACATTAAACCACATGTCATGAACCCGCAAGAACAGTACCTCGTCAAGCACGACCCCAATTTAGACCTGTGCGTCTTTTTAAAATCAACGGATTTCGGGGCAACATGGGCGGTTCAAAGCAACGGTTGGTACCAATCAGTAGACCCTGCTCGCAACGACGGTGGTGCGCGTATTGCCACAACGCTGGCCAATCCGAATCGCATTTACGTGTACCTCATTGGCGAAGCGAAAGCCAACGATTACGGATTTATCAGCATCTATCGAAGCGATAATTCGGGAAGTTCTTGGATCAATGCTTACGGTCAGGACGGAGGACCATATTCTGCTGCCCATCCGAATTTAGCCATCGGTTGGGACACATGGTTGTACCATCAAGGATTCTACAATTGCGCAATACTCGCGAATCCCAACAATGCCGATGAGATTTTGGTCGGAGGACTTAACTTATACCGTTCAACCGATGGCGGCGCAAGTTACACGAGCGTTTCGGGCTACGTGGGCGGTCCCCTTTCCTTGCACGTGGACAACCAGGATTTTCGTCAAATCAATGGTACAACCTGGATTACCACCGACGGAGGAATTTATAAGTCCAACGATTTTGTCACTACACAACCCAATTTTAAAATGTCGGGAGTTCATGCCTCTGATTTTTGGGGCTTTGGTGCAGGATGGAACGAGGATGTTTTGGTGGGTGGATTGTACCACAATGGAAATCAAGGGTACCATGAAAACTACGGATTCGGCAATTTCTTGAATCTTGGCGGTGGAGAGGCCCCCACAGGGTATGTCAACCCCGGAAATAATCGAATAACCTACTACTCCGACATCGGTGTAAAAATTCTTCCGATAAACCTGTCTAACCCCATTACAGGTGCCCCATTCGGGATGAGTCCCAATGAAAGCTATTGGGCTGCTGAATCGAGTGAATTCGAATTTCAACCCAATTGTTACACCATTGGATACCTTGGCAAAGACCATAAACTATGGAAGACCACCAACGGAGGAGTTACTTTTAATTTGCTTTACACCTTCGGTAATGCCTCAGTTGATCAGGTAAAATACATCGAGGTTGGAAGCCAAAACCCGAATATCATCTACCTGAATCAACAACCGGAAAGCGGCAATTTAGGAAAACTTTGGAAATCGATCGACGGAGGAATCTCGTGGAACCAACTTACGCTTCCCGCAGGCAATAGCCGCAGAATGCTTCTTTCCTTAGACCCCGCCGACGACCAACACTTGTACATCGCTTACCCAAGTGGAGGCAACGGAAATAAAACGTTTGAAACGACCAATGGAGGTCAAACCTTTACCAACATTACCTCTTCGGCCCTGAACAATGAAAGCGTTCAAAGCTTGCTTTACATTGCGGGCACCGATGGTGGAATTTATTGTGCGACGAACAAAGGCGTTTATTACCGAAACAACCTTGGAAATTGGGGCCTTGACAATGGGGGTTTACCCAACAGCATTAATGGCAACATTTTACGTCCATTCTACCGGGATGGAAAAGTGCGCTTAGCCTCCTACGGTAAAGGGATTTGGGAAAGTGCATTAAACGAAGCGCCATCAGGCCCAATTTGTCGGATCATGGTGGACAAATTAGCCCAGACGGTCATTTGTGAAGCCGACTCGTTTTATTTTGAAGACCACTCGGTATTGAATCATCAAAATGCTCAATGGAATTGGACCTTTCCAAGTGGATCCCCCTCCTCTTCCACCCTTCGAAATCCTGCTGTTAATTTTGGTGTTGGAACCCATCAAGCCATCCTTACGGTGACGGACGGCAACGGCCAAAGCGACAGCGACACCTTATTTGTCACGGTAACGCAATATACCCTCCCAGGCATGGTGCAAGAGGGATTTGAAGGAAACTTTTTACCGAGTGGTTGGAGCCTAGAAAATCAAGACAACGGTGGAACATGGACTGGTTCGTTGAGCGCAGGTGGATATGCTGCGAGTTCAAAATCGGCAAAATTTGATAATTACAACATTGACTCTCAAGGGAGTTTTGACGATTTGATTTTCAACATAGATGGGAATCAATTGGTTAACCAACCTTTGTTAACCTTTGATGTGGCCTACTGCCGTTGGGGCGGAGGATATTCCGACTCGTTATTCATTGGGGTTTCAACCGATTGCGGAGCCAGTTATCAGTACGTCTATTACGATGGAGGTCTATCGCTGGCAACTGCACCCGATAACCAAAGTGAATTTATACCAGCTGCCAACGAATGGAAAACGGATACGGTAGACCTTTCGTCGTGGGCGGGTCAAAGCAACGTTCAAATAGCTTTCCGAAACAAAGGCGATTGGGGGAATGTTCTGTACTTGGATAATGTCAATCTGGGAAGCAATTTGGGCCTTATAGAGGCGCCTCATGCGGAAAACCCCATCGTGTTTCCAAATCCCCTGCGACCCGGTGGATTGATAGAAATTAACAACATCCCTATGTCAATCCTTTCGTTGTGGGATGGTAGCGGAAAGTGTGTTTGGACCACGAAGGCAGAGCATGCATACAAAGGTCATCTACCTGGCCACCTTGCAGCAGGGTGGTATTTATTGCAAGTAGCATCTGAAAAAACCATCTGGAACTTTAAAGTAATCGTTCAATAACTATTTTCCTTTGGCCTTAAAAATGATGGCCAGCGTGTAAAACATAATTTTGAAATCGAGGGCTAAACTTCGATTGTTAATGTACAACAAGTCGAATTTCATTCGATCGAGCATTTGTTCTACATTCTCCGCGTAACCGTATTTGACTTGTCCCCAAGAAGTTATTCCCGGGCGAACCCTATTCAGTAAGGCGTACTGTGGCTCATATCGGACTATTTGATCAATGTAGTATTGTCGTTCGGGACGAGGGCCTACGAGCGACATGTGTCCGAGAATAACATTGACAAATTGCGGGAATTCATCCAAACGGGTTTTACGCATAAAGCGTCCGATCGGAGTAATTCGGGCATCGGTCGAGGAGGAAAGTTGCGGACCATTGGGCTCAGAATTCACGAACATCGTTCGAAACTTGATAATTTGAAAAGGCTTATCGTCCAATCCAATACGTTCCTGCAAGAAGAAAACAGGCCCGGGTGAGCTAAATTTCACTAAAACCGCACAAAGCATGTAAAGCGGCATCAAAAAAATGCAAGCAATTACGGACAAGATAATATCAAGAAACCTTTTCATGGCTTGTTGCCACAGAGGCATCCCATCGCGGTTTAGTTCAATGAACAGGGTTCCGTAAATATTGGTCATTTTTAGTTTTCCACTGAGCAAATCATACATGTCCGGTAAAACCTTAACGATAATTTTGAGATTGTGAATTTTCGTTATGATTTTTTGCAATCGGTCGTGGTCTGAAGGTTCAATGGCCAAGATAATTTCCTCAACGCTGTGATTTGCTAAAATTCCTTCTAAATCCTGAACATGGCCTAAATAAGGCAGGGCTTTATCCAGCATACGATCAGAACCGTTTACATTCACGTATCCTACGAACGAATTTACGGTATTCTTTTGTTTTGTAACCTCCTTAAATAGGCTCAGGGCACGCTCACTACCGCCAATAATAATGGTTTTAAAACCTTGACCCGGGCGGCGTAAACGCTGAATCATCACGGTAACAAAAACCATTCGAGGAATCAAGGTCATTGATAAATGGGTCAATAGCAATATAGAGAACGAGGTATAATAACTTCGGTAAGAGCTCACATTGTCGTCAAGGAGCAGCAAAAAGAAAAGAATAATGGAACCAAAAAATGAAGCAAAAACGGTTAATTGAAACATCTTGAACCGATAGAGCCGCTTTACATTGAGGTAAGTTCCCTGTAACGCATAGAGCAGTAAATAACCCAATGGTACCACAGAAACACCTAAAAAAAACGTGGCATTTGGGGTGAAGATTTTTTCCTCGATCAGGGTGGTTCTCGCGATATAAAATATGCTCCAAGAGCCAATAGCTGTAATCAGATCCACTAAAACCAACGAAAGTTTCTCCGAATTACTCATTGAAAATAAACAACTTTGACGTTATCAATACGGATCAGGGTGTTGGCCATCCCCGGTTCCTTAAAGGCTTCAAAACTATGGTCAAAATAGGCATTCGCATCGGAGGCAACTATCAGTTCTTTCAAATCGATGTAAATCTTTTTCCACTTCACGTTTTCAGGAGTTGATTTATTGAGTTGAATGTTGGTATTCTTTTTAATTCCCCCAGGTGAGATGGCGATTAACCCTGTAATAATACGATTGGTGGTGTAATAATCAATTTCAAGATAAACCTCCTTTCCTTTTGCATGAAATGAGTTAAACGTCGTGTAAGCAATCCATATTGAATCTGCGGCATTTAAATTCACTTGAGCGTACGCATTGCCATTAAACCACTGCAACGATTGGTTGTTGATAAAATAATTGGCGATGGATGTATTTGGATCGTTGTCTAGGAGGACATTTGCCCCTTCAAAGTCTTCAATGATAAAGTTAGCATAAGAATTATAGCTTGTAGCCGGACTCAAGGTGACCGTTTGTTTTTTTACCAGATTTACGGTTTGTTCAAACACCTTGCAAAAGGGATAAATTCGTTTCGTGCTAGAAATACCGTTGATTTTAACCCCAGGATATACTTTAACATTCACCGAACCCGACTTGAGAAGTGGAATTTTAACGGGCAGCTCGAAAACCCCTACGCATTGATCGTCGACATAGACCCATGCTTCACTCAAATTATGCGATAATTCTCCTTCTGCACCACTTAGGTTCGGATTTGCATTGAGCGTCCATTTCCCCACGGAGAGCCAAGAAGGATCGGGATTATTTTTGACACATCCCGAAATTGCCAAAAAAACCGCCGCAAAAACTACGTTTTTGAAAACCATGCGCATGTTTAACGTAGGGGCACTCATTTTATTTTATGAAAGCATGCTCAAAATGCGATAAGCCAAATCCAGGGCCTGATGACCTGCCTGCAAATCGACTGAAACAGGATTTCCGTATGCAATGGCCCGCCCAAATTCTTTTAATTCTTCCTCTATTGCATTTGTGGAAAGAATTGAAGGGCTTTCAATGCTCAATTTTTTTGGCGGAACCCCCTCACCCAAATCCAGCACCATATCGTAGGGGTCTGGGGTGCCCTTAAGCGGCTCCAGATGAACAACCTCGAGGCTTTTATTCAAAAAATCCACCCCTACGTAGGCATTCCGTTGAAAAAACCTTGATTTTCGCATGTTTTTCAAAGATATCCTACTTGCTGTTAGATTGGCCACGGTTCCATTTTCAAAAACCAAACGCGCATTGGTAATATCATGGCTCTTACTCACAACGGCAACTCCTGAGGCCGAAATAGAAGCCACCGGAGACTTCACAACATGAAGAATGATGTCTAAATCATGGATCATTAAATCCAGTACCACCGGCACATCGGTACCCCGAGGGTTGAATTGTGCCAATCGATGCGTCTCGATGAATTCGGGCGCATTCAGCAGGGGTTCAGCAGCCACGAATGCCGGATTAAAGCGCTCAACATGTCCGACCTGAAAAACGGTGTTGTACTTTGCTAACAAACCCAATAACGCATGGCTTTCCTCAACCGTTTGGGTTACCGGTTTTTCCACAAAAATGTGCTTATTGAGTTCAATGCCTCGTTTTGCCCATTCAAAATGAAAAGGAGTAGGAACAACGATATCTATCGCATCGACCAGGGCTAAAAGCTCATCTGCTTGTTCAAAAAAACGAATTCCATATTCTTCAGCTATCCGCTTTCCCTCAACAGTATCAATGTCATAAAAACCAACCACCTCGAAGTATTCTGTGAGCCCACGAAGAATGCCAAGGTGAATCTTCCCTAAATGACCAATACCTAAAAGACCAATTTTTGTCATGTTTGCAAAAATAAAAAAGCCACTAGAATTTCTAATGGCCTTAGCTAATTGTTTTCTTAGATATTTATTTGCTAACGGTTTCAACCACTGCCTTAAACGCATCTGGGTGGTTGAGCGCCAAATCGGCCAACACTTTACGGTTCAGCGAAAGCTCACTTTTGTTGACAAGCCCCATAAATTTGGAATAGCTCATTCCGTATTGACGGGCTCCGGCATTAATACGGACAACCCATAGCGAGCGGTAATTTCGTTTCTTTTGCTTTCTGCCCGAATAGGCATACTGAAGTCCTTTTTCGATGGCATTTTTGGCAACGGTCCAAACATTTTTTCTTCGGCCATAGTATCCTTTGGCCAATTTCATGAAGTTCTTTCGACGAGCCCTGGAGGCTACATGATTTACTGATCTAGGCATAATTTACTTTTTTTGATGCAGAGAGCCACGCTTTTTCAGTGGGCTTGGGTTCTATGCATCGGGTTAAACATTTTTTAAACCAATTACTATTTCATGCATAGTTGCATCTTGACATTCGATTCATCCGACGAATGCACCATTCCCGCGTGGGTTAGATTTCGCTTTCGTTTCGTGGACATCTTGGTTAAGATGTGGCTTTTGAACGCATGCTTTCGCTTAATCTTTCCACTTCCAGTTAGCGTAAAACGCTTCTTTGCACTGGATTTTGTTTTCATTTTAGGCATTGTTTCTATTCTTTATATTCAACAATTAGCTTCTTTATTTCTTTTTCGAATTGATCATTAAAATCATCTTTTTCCCTTCCAATTTTGGCAATTGCTCAACAACACCCACATCGGCTAATTCCTGAGCAAACTTCAATAATAAAATCTCACCTCGGTCCTTAAAAACAATGGTTCTTCCGCGAAAAAACACATAAGCCTTAACCTTGCTCCCTTCATCTAAAAACTTTTTTGCATGAGTAAGTTTGAAGTTGAAGTCGTGGTCATCCGTGTTCGGTCCAAAACGAATTTCCTTCACCACCACCTTACTTTGTTTCGCTTTTAGCTCCTTTTGCTTTCGCTTTTGGTTGTACATGAACTTACGGTAGTCCAAGATTTTACAAACCGGCGGTTTCGCATTCGGAGAAATTTCCACCAAATCCAACTCCTTTTCGTCGGCAAGGGCCAAAGCGGCTGCAACCGACATAACCTGGGGCTCTCTGCCTTCTATCACCAATCGAATTTCACTTGCAACAATTTTTTGGTTAATGCGATGTTGAGCTTCCTCAACTTTCGGAACAGGCCTTGGGTTTCTTCTCATTAAATCTTCTTTCTATCTTTTATAGTTTTATTGGTCTATTTCTTTTTTTATTTCCGCACTTACCAAAGACGCAAAATCTTGTACGTTCATCTCGCCCAAGTCTCCCACGCCTCGTTGTCGAACAGAAAGGGTTTCGGACTCAGCTTCTTTCTCCCCAACTACGATCATAAAAGGGTACTTACTAACTTCAGCATCCCTGATTTTCTTACCTACTTTTTCGTTTCGTTCGTCAACAAGACCGCGAATATCGGAATTATTTAGCAATTCTAAAACTTTTTGGGCGTAGCTGTTGTACTTTTCGGATACGGGGAGGACTATGAATTGGTCGGAGGTCAGCCAAAGCGGAAATTCTCCGGCACAATGTTCAATAAGTACAGCCACGAAGCGCTCCATCGATCCGAAAGGAGCTCTGTGAATCATTACGGGCCGATGTTTTTGATTATCAGGACCAATATATTCCAATTCAAAGCGTTCTGGCAAACTGTAATCCACCTGAATCGTTCCCAACTGCCACTCACGGCCAATGGCATCGTGAACCATAAAATCCAATTTTGGTCCATAAAAGGCTGCTTCACCGTAGGCAATTTTTGTAGGTAACTGCATTTCGCCGGTCGCTTCGATGATGGCCTGTTCTGCCTTAACCCAATTTTCCTCTGTTCCTATGTATTTACTACGATTCTCTTGATCTCGGAGTGAAATTTGAGCAGTGAAACTTTCAAATTTGAGCGTTTTTAAAATGTATAAAACGATTTCTATAACCTGCTTAAACTCTTGCTTAACCTGTTCCGGCGTACAAAAAATATGCGCATCATCTTGAGTAAATCCACGCACCCTTGTCAAGCCATGCAATTCTCCGGATTGTTCGTAGCGGTACACGGTGCCAAACTCGGCAAATCGGGTAGGAAGTTCTTTGTACGACCGCGGCTTTGCCTTGTATATTTCGCAGTGATGTGGGCAATTCATCGGCTTCAAATAAAACTCTTCGTTGACATCCGGTGTGAGAATCGGTTGAAACGAATCTGCACCGTATTTATCATAGTGCCCCGAGGTTACGTACAGCTCTTTGTTGCCGATGTGTGGAGTAATTACTTGTTGGTAACCTGCTGCTTTTTGTGCTTTTTTTAAAAAATTCTCAAGGCGATCTCGCAAAGCTGCTCCTTTGGGTAACCAGAGCGGAAGACCCTGGCCTACCTTTTGAGAAAACGTAAAGAGCTCCAATTCCTTGCCTAACTTTCGATGGTCGCGTTTCTTTGCCTCCTCCAACTTTTCCAAATACTCCGTTAATTCAACATTTTTTGTGAAGGCAACACCGTAAATTCGCGTTAGCTGTTTGTTTTTTTCATCCCCCCGCCAATAAGCACCCGCAATGGATAGGAGTTTGATAGCTTTGATAAACCCCGTGTCAGGTACGTGAGGACCTCTGCATAAATCGGTAAAATTCCCTTGGGTATAAAACGTTATGGTCCCATCCGCCAATTCATTGATTAATTCTAACTTGTAGGGGTCTTCTTTCTCGGTAAAATAGGCAATCGCTTCCGCTTTACTCACTTCTTTTCGCAAGAAAGGACTTTTCAATTTGGAAAGTTCTTTCATGGTTTGTTCCACCTTTTCCAAGTCTTTTTCGGTGAAAGTGTGGTTCATGAAATCGATATCGTAATAAAAACCGTTTCGAATGGGTGGACCAATCGCTAATTTTATTCCGGGAAAGTGAACCTCCAAAGCTTCGGCCAAAAGGTGGGCTGAGGAGTGCCATAAAGTTGATTTTCCCTCTTCGTCGTTCCAGGTTAATAATTGAAGCGTTGAATTATCGGATAAAAGGCGTGATGCATCCACCACTTCGCCGTTCACTTTCGCCGCAAGGACATTTCTCGCTAACCCCTCAGAAATGGCCTTGGCAATATCCATGCAGGTACTGCCCTGTGGAACCGATTTCGAAGAACCATCTGGTAAAAAAACCGTTATCAAACCTTTCATAATCGTTCGCAAAGGTAGAGAAAATCAACAAGATTTAAAGTTGTTTACCTTATTTTATTGGGCTCTTTTGTTGCTGAATAAGCCATTTAACGTCCGACTGAAGATGCTTAAGCGCATTCAACATACCGTTCTCATCGGGCTGAAAATCCGGAATGGTGCGACTTACATAGCACACAAATTTCCAAGCCTCCAACAAGTCTGAGAGGGGCAATTCAAAAGGTTCATACGCTAGATTTGTGGAAATTAACATTAAGGAATTTACGTCCTTTTTCAAGAAAACCTTTTTAAAAACGATGCCTTCGCTTTTGGTAATCAACACGTAAGGAATATCTGATTTCAGAGCGGTCCAGTCCTGTACAAACTCTCCAACAACGATCGAACCGTGACCAACAGGCGGCATCGAATCTCCTTGAATTGGAAAAGCCCGATATTTCTTATTACTGGACAAAAACGGCAAACTCAAGGTGGGAAAATCGATGAAAAACTCCGGATCTGAATAGCCAGCCGTATATCCCGCACTTGCTTTTTCGGGAATTACCTCCACCACCTCATCGCCCTTTCCATCTACTACTGTTGCAAGAACACGAAGCGAATGCCCTTTCAGCCTGGCTTCCGATTGCTCGGTAAGCAGGCGCCAATCCAATTCTTTAAAGGTCGAAAAATCCTTGGTAATGATATCCTCAATGGTCAATCCAAAATAATTACCAATGCGCAACATGTTTTCCAAATTTGGTTGGGCTATGTTGTTTTCATAACCGCTATACGTAGAACGGTTTAAGCCAAGCTCTATCGCCATTTCCTCTTGAGACTTTCCTTTTCTTTTGCGTAAAATTTTAACGTTATTTCCAACATTCATGGCATCGTGATTTTGACAAATTTAATAAATAATCAAATAAAATGATTAAAAATTAACTATTTATTGCGACACAAATCGGTATACGATGTAACCGGCCTGCTGGCCAGACGATTCCTTGTAATTGAACCTTGATTTTTTGGCATAGGCAACCGATTGCTCAATCATGCAAGCGTTTGCACCAGAGCTGGCACTTGCATCATAAACGGCATGAATAACCTTCCCTCCTGAATCTACGGTTATTTTCACTACCACCTTACCGGAAGAACCATACCCGCAAGTGTATCCCGGATTACGGACCCACCAATTGTTGTTTTCGTAAGCCGTTCTGCCATCGAGCACCCACTCGACCATCACATCGCCTTTAAACTGTTTATTTTCTCCGGGTGTTTTGTCTCCTTTGGTGGTTTTACTTACCTCCGAGTTTTCTTTCTGCTCTTTGTTGCTAGCTTGTTGCTTTAATATTTTATCCCGCTCCTTTTCTCCACCGGACTCTTCGAATAACTGTTTTTCGTATTGACGAATCCGTTCATTAGGGTCTCCGTATGCCTTATTTTGGGAAAAATTTTTTGTGGATTGTTCTCGTTGATCGGATTGATCGCGAATTAAATTCTTCAACTCTCCATCGGTTGAACGAATCATTACATCTTGCGGGGTTAACTCCAAGGGATCTTCTACGGGGCTAACCTCTGGCTTAAAAAAAGGCTCTATGGGAATGTAGCGCTCATAATACGCTATTTGCAAAACCATAAATAAACCGACAAAAAACGCAAGGGAAAGAATGAACGATAATACAACGCGTTCCCTTTGATTTAAGTTGCTCATCCTTTCAGTTTTAACAATTTTCCTAGGATAAAATTATAATAAAGGAGCTGACCTCCGATATTCACGGACAATATTTGCTTTGAATGAACCTTTATGGTAGAATATTCTTCCGACAGCAACATCTTTCCTTGGGAGTCATAAACGCCTTGTTTACCATCTTTTTCGGTCCTGAAAAGATCAACGGAAGGCCAGTAAGTGATATCAGAATAGGAAGCATTTAACAACATTGTTCCCACTTCGGAAAATACCCCCGACTTTCCATCTTTTACAACTTTTATGAATCCGTTTTCCAACACTTGCACTTCCTGGAACTCCAAATTGGTTAAAGCGTTACCTTGTCGATTGAAAATTCCCAACATGCCATTCGGCTCAAGGCTTCCAATAACCGTTTGATGTACGCACTTTACCCAAGGCACTTTTGCAAATTTTGAGCTCTTACCCGTTGAATCTACCCAGTAATAATTGCCTTTACGCAGCACCAAAAAATTCGTTCCATTAAAAACAGCAATATGCTCCCAACCGTCGAAGGTCTCCGTCGGTTCGGTTATTGGCAACCAATCCGCAGTGCTGATATGAAAAAACTTATTTTCCTTTCGAACTATTAAATAGGGAAACCTAGTAGCTATAACTTCATCGTAAATTAACGGTACAACCTCCCTGCCAAAGAAATCGAAGACCCCGTATTTTTCGTCTTTACTTGCGATAAACCCCTCTTTGATCGGTTCGATTTCATCTAATAAGCGGGGAATCAGAAGCTCTAAACTGGAATGGAGAATTGCTTTTCCTTGGTCGTACGTAACTATAGCACAACTTTCGTTGAAGGGGAGAAAATCGATGAACTGCGCTGGCTTTACGACACGGCCATTCATGTTCATTAATCCGTAGCGCCCATTTTCAAAGAAGAGCAATTGATCCGAAAACACAAATTGGAGGTCTTCATATATGATGGGAATCATGGTTTTGCCATTTCGATCAATGAGTCCGTATTTACCGTTGTCTTTAACGATGGCATGACCGAGTTGGTAATCCGAGATCAGCTCGTACACAAAATCAACCGCAACTTCCCCGCTGGTTGTTATGACCCCATATTTTCCATTTTTTGAAACGGCGGCAAGTCCTTCTGAAAATTCATTAACCTCTTCGTAGGCAAAATCAACGATGAGATTTCCTTCCTCATCCATAAATCCAAATTCCTCTCGGTGGTTGATGATAGGGAAGAGGTATTTTCCGTACCATTTCAATTCTTGTAACACCGTATTTTTAAAAGGGTAGTTTGGATGAATCGCCAAAAAAGCAGACATCTTTTGAGGGTCATAGTTGCCAATGGAGGCATGAAAATAAGCTTTCCAAATTTTAGCACAATTTCGGTTATCCGGATAGGTATTGAGAAAATATTTTAACCGGTTTGTGTCGCTCTCTTGGAGGTAAATACGGTACAATTCATCTTGCGCAGGGATGAAAAATCGGCTTTTGGGGTGATATTGAAGGTAGGTTGCTAATTCCAATTCCGTATTGTCCACCACCCATTCCTCAAAAGCCTTGCGGTCCATTAAATCTGCGAGCTCCGCATGAAACTCAGAAAACGGACTGATTGCTTTTAAACCATAAAGGCAAAATAAGTCTCTGCCATCGCAAGAATCTAACCAAAGCGAGTCCCTGAATCTCACAGCATTAGCAAGCTCTTTAAAGCGAGGGTTGAACGCAATAAAATCGGATATATCTCGAATGTTTTTTACCTGCGTTAAGGAGCTGAACTTGCGCATCGAAAATTCTTCATAACAGTTCAATAAATGCTGATAATTCCACCCCAAAAGTTGGTATCGGGCCAATTCCTTTTTCTTAAGGTTCAATGAATCATCTCGATAGCTTTCTATTGAAAGGTTGAGGTAATTCCAAGCACTGTCCAAAGAATAGAAATCTTTGGATTCGGAAAACAATTTGAACAGACCGTACGATGCAACACTCTTATTGCGATCGATATGGCGGTAAAACACCTCTTGAGCGCTGCCGAAATTTCTCGCGCTCAGCGCATTAAAGCCTTGGGTTAATTTCGATTTTTGGGTCCAAGTAACGCCGCTACAAAGCCATAGAAGAACAAGAAAAGAAAACCGAAAAACCATAGTAACAAAGATAGCACCCTCACGCTCAAAATAAAAATAGGACTTTCTGTAACGCTGCGCTGCGTGATCTTGGTCTTAGTGCTCCTTGAGCTTTTGTTTAAATACTTTTCGAAACTTTTCTACCTTGGGCCGCACCACATACTGGCAATATTGATTTTGTGGGTTTAAGTTATAGTAATCATGATGGTACTGCTCCGCACGATAAAAATGATTGATTTCTTTTACTTCCGTTACAATGGGGCTATCCCAAACCTTTTCTTTGGTTAGTTGGTCAATATACTTTTCCGTTGCTTTCTTTTGAGCCGCGGAGTGATAGAACACCACACTCCGGTATTGAGTACCCACATCGTTTCCTTGACGGTTTAACTGAGTCGGATCGTGAATCCACCAGAACAACTCCAACAGGGCATCAAAAGAAATTTTTTGGGGGTCAAAAACGATGCGCGCGACTTCGGCATGACCTGTTGTTCCAGAGCAAACTTGCTCGTAAGTAGGATTTAATGTCTTTCCTCCTGCATAAGCGGGGTATACATCAACCACCCCCTCCAGTTCTTTGAAACACGTTTCAACACACCAAAAACAACCTGCTCCAAAAGTCGCCTCTTCGGTTTTTACAGAATCTTCTGCTATAAAATCCAGCGCGATTGAATTTAAGCAATATCTTAAACCTGTTGGTTTCGGGCCATCCTCAAAAACATGTCCTAAATGTGCATCGCAATTCGCACATCGTATTTCAACGCGTTCCATCCCGTGGGATAAATCCCTAAGTTCCTTCACAGCACCGGATGCTATAACGTCATAAAAGCTTGGCCATCCCGAACCCGACTCATACTTCGTGGAACTGGAAAACAGGGGCGCATCGCAACCCACGCAACAATAGGTACCCTTCTCTTTGTGGTAGACGAATTTCCCGGTAAACGGCCGTTCTGTGCCTCCGTCTTGAATTACCTGACATACGTTTTTCGGTAACATTTTATTGCCGTAAGGAACTAGATCTGAGGAATTAATCATAGGATCATCGTTTTGAGAGTAGGTACAACTGGATAAAAAACACCACAAGGCAAAACAAAAAACACGCTTAAGACTTTGCCAAATATTTTTTAACTCCATAATGCCCAACATAAATTAAAGGTGTTAGAGCCACACCAATGAACAACTTTAAGAGGTAATTTGTTGGGGCGATGCTTAAATAATCATTCCAGGACATGGCACCGGGTATCACAAAGCCAATGAATAGAACGATGTAAGAATCTACCAATTGCGATACTACCGTGCTACCAGTACTGCGTAACCAAATCCATCGGTCTCCCGTTTTTCCCTTGATCCACTTAAACAAGGAAGCATCCAACAATTGCGAAAAAAGAAAGGCCGAGATACTACCTACGATAACCATTTGTGCTTGTCCAAAAACTAAATTGTAGGAACGATTATCTGCCAATTGACTATTTGGAACCTCCAGTGCGGGTATTTGTAATGAAATCCCGACAATGACAAAACAGTAAAGAATCAACCCTGCAGTTATCCACGATAGCTTCCTCACAGCCTTGGCACCGTAGAACTCATTCATGAGATCGGTCAGCAAAAAAACAACAGGCCAGGGCAAAATGCCAATTACGGTCACGAGGGGTCCAACTTGCCGGCCAAAAAAAGTGAACGAAAGGGGAACGGAAATTAATTTATTGCTGATTAATTCAGCGGTAACCGCATTCGTAATAAATAATCCCGCGAGGACGATAAATAACCATGTTTTTCGATCAAAGGTATTTGCCATCATGCTTATTGCTTTGAAGGGTTGCTTTTTCCATAATCTAAACGCTTTGTTTTCACATACCGCGAAATATAATACTTACTCGTCTTGAAGTTATTAATTACTACCCCCTTACTCGTCGACGAGTGAATAAAATTAATAGCATCAGCACTAACCTCAACCACCATTCCCACATGCCCTACCCCTCCCGAATTTCCACTCGCTCTAAAAAACATAAGATCTCCCGGTTGAATTTCGGCCAAAGAAACGGTTTCACCCAGTTCAGCAAGACTGTAACTTGTTCTGACCAATGAAAAGCCAAAAGACCCGAAAATATAATTAATAAATCCCGAACAATCAAATCCCGTAGGCGTAGTTCCCCCCCAACGATACGGGGTTCCCAACAGGGTTTTTCCCAGGGCAATGATGGAACCCACTTTATCATTTGGAATCGGAACTTTGCTGGTATCAACAAGCGCTTGATTTATTGAATCTTGCGCAACTTGACCTAAAGCGATCGATGATAAAAAAAGGAAGCACAGAAAAATTTGAAAACAACTTCGCACCCACGAAATTATGATTATTTTTGAATACTGGATAAAGGATAAAAATGACCAAAGCCGACATAGCGCAACTCACAAAATTATATTATTCAATTGGTGAAGTTAGCGATATGTTTCAGGTAAACACCTCCCTTTTACGCTTTTGGGAAAAAGAATTTAAGTTTACCATTGTCAAAAAAAACCAAAAAGGGAATCGCCTCTACTCCATCAAAGAAATCGAACAAATACGCAAAATATACCAACTGGTTAAAATAGAAGGTTATACCCTGGACGGAGCTAAACAACGATTACGCACCCCTTCCCGACCCCATGAAAACCCGCCTCAAAGTACGGACGAAATCGTTGAGCGGCTAGAAAACCTGAAACAACGTCTTATTATCTTGAAAACTTTGTGAAGGGAACAAAGCGGGGTACGCTCGATTGATACTTGTTATATTCAGGATATTTCTCGGCCGAAATGGCCTCTGAGAAATCGGAACTTCCTTTGAACAAAATGACCAACAAAATACAGCCTGCCATCGACCAATTGATCCATTCCCCGGTGGCAACCACAGAAAATCCGTAAAACACGATCCAAATTGCCTGTTCCATCGCATAATTCGGGTGACGAACCAAGGACCACAATCCCGTTCGTACAAAACCGTGGGCATACTCATCGAGCGGCATCCCCTCGCGGATACGTCGGTATTTTTCTTTCTGGAAATCCCATTGTTGCTGATCAGCAATTAATTCGAGGACCACAAATGCTATGAATACTGCAGCCAACAAATAGTCCCAAAAGACCAAGGGAGTGTTGTTAGTGGCGGTTAAAATAGGAATGGTAAAAAGAAAAATCAGCGTATTTTGGTATCCACATATGAAAAACAGGTTAAAAGCGGCCCAAACCCATGGATTCGAAAATCCAGGGCGTTTTCGTAAAACCTCCCAACGATAATCCTCTTCACCCGCCCAAAAACGCCAGGTATAGGCACCTCGCCGTGCAAAATTCAAGGTAAGACGGACTCCCCAAATGGTCACTAAAACAGCCATAAGGACCATCCTATCGGGCAAACCGGCTGCTACTGCCACATGCCAGGCATAATAAATGGGTACAATGCTCCACAGCTTGTCCACTTGTGAATTATTGCGCGTTATTTCGCCGACAATGAAACAATAAGCAATGACTCCCCCAACAATCCACGTCATTTGATCGAAAAGAATGTTCTGCTGCAGCTCATTCAAAGGGGTTCCGAAGTTGGACGAAATAAGCGGTAAACAAACTACCGTAAAAATCAAGAGCAAAATCGTTATCAACATATTTTTCAATTTAATACATAACCTGCCTTCCCGGCATCCAAGGGATAAAAACTTCCATTTGCGACTGCTAAGATACCGTTATCTTCGTTGCGAAGGGTAGCTTTCATAAAAATGACTCCTTTTCCTTTCCGGAGCACCTCAGACTGTGCCTGAATGGTATTCCCAACAAATGCCGGTTTTAAAAAGTTAACTTGCATTTCTATGGTCGTAACAACTTTCCACTCTCCGGCAACCAGGCTCATAGCTCCGGCACCCATGGTAGCATCCAGCATCGTAGTAACCACTCCACCATGCAAAAACCCCGGGGTAGCCAAATGCCGGGAATCAATGACTAAACGATAATTTACCTCCCCCGGCTCGATCAACGTAAAATCCAAACCGATGAGCTGCGTGAAGGCATTATTATCCAAATATTGTTGGATTAAGAACTCTGAGGTACCGACTCGATCCATGGAAAAATAGCGTTTGAAAGTGTCCGATGTACCGCGGAATAATGGACCGTTTCTACCCAACAATGAATGGTTAATTTACCCGACTGATGATCAAATTCTGAAAAAAAGAGCGCTGGCTCGGGGTCTTTTAGCACGAGCGACTGGCTTTCGACGAAGGTTTTAATCCGTTCTTGCAATTCTCCCAAGTTTGAACGATACGGTACGGGAATAATCAAATCGATACGTCGGCGCCCTTCCCTCGTAAAATTGGTGATTACTCCGTTAATCAGGGGCCCGTTTGGAAGCACTACAACCTTATTATCGTCTGTTTTTAAATAGGTATTGAACATTTGAATTTCAATTACCTCGCCCGTAATCGCAAGTGCGCCAATGGTATCTTTCAACTTGAAAGGTTTTATTACTAAAATCAGAATTCCACCGGCAAAATTGCTGAGAATACCGCCAAAAGCCACACCAAAAGCAATACCTGCAGCGCCTAAAATGGTAACAAAGGAAGTCATGGCAATACCCAACTGAGAAATCGCCATAAATACGGTAATCACCTTAGCTAATACTGAGGTAAAATTGGAAAGAAACGTAATCAAACCTTTGTCCGCATCACGACGCTCGAGAAGCTTTGCGACCGCCACAGAAAGCCTTTTAGCAATCCAAAACCCCGTGCATAAAATGATGATGCTTAGAACAATGTTCAAGGCCAAAGTTGAAATCCAGGCGAACACTTGCTCCTGATGAATGTTTAGTGTTTTAAGAATATCTTGCATTGGGTCGTTTGAATCGAGGTTAAAGGTAGTAATTTTTAAAGATGTTAATGAGCGAACCATCAACAGAAAGTCCATTATCCGCGGCCAACATTCATCTGTGGAAGTCGTTTTACAAGCACGAAGTGGCGGTATCCTACTTAGGATATTTTCTCCAACTCCCAAACCTTCGTCAAGGCGAAGTTCAATTGTTTGGAAAAACCTACCCCACCCCGAGGTTAGAAGCCTTTTTTGGAGAAGCTGGCTTGAGTTACTCCTATTCGAACCAACGCTTTAATGCGCTTCCGTGGTGTCCGATTTTATCGGAAATACGAGATGCTGTGGAACAAACAACGCAACATTCATTCAATGCTGTCCTGGTAAACCTCTACCGAAACGGTGCTGATTCGAACGGTTGGCACGCCGATAACGAAGCAGAGCTTGGGGAAGATCCGGTGATTGCCTCTCTTAGTTTTGGTGCAGCAAGAAAATTTCACCTAAAAACCAATACAGGAAACAAAACCGTAAAAATACTCCTCGAGCACGGAGATTTACTTTTGATGGGAAGCGGCGTGCAGCGCGAATGGAAGCATTGCATCCCCAAAAGTCCGAAAGTTACCACACCCCGCATCAACCTTACATTCCGAAAAATCATCATAAAATGATTACTCCTTACGGAGCCACTGCAGCAGTAATTTGAACGAATTGCGGTGATCGTACGATAATATGCCGTTTTTAAAAATTCGCCCGGCCAGCACCACCAATAAACTACCGGTTAATAGCTGAATGAACCATACACCGAGCAGCAAGAGATATTCCGTTGTGCTAACCCCTACCGCTAATTTAATCATGGCAACCATTCCTGCCGTCCAAGGAAAAAAAGTGAAAAATTGCGTTAATCCCGATTCGGGAAATGCCATCGAATTATACCCTGCGAAAATGCTCAAACCTAACAACAACCAAATAGGAACTGCAAACTGTTGGCCATCGGAAGTATCCCCACTGGTGGCACCCAAGGCGGTAAAAAAAGAGGCAAAAACCCAGTAAGTTCCTATGAAGAAAAGGATAAAATTTGGTATCAGCCACCCGTAATTGATGCGTTGGTACACCAAATTTACCTGATCGTTCTCTGCCACCGCCAAGTCGTAACCTAAATCTTTGATTTCGGCTCCACGCACCTGAATTCCTTGAAGGTATTCCGGCGTAAAAAATTCCGGTATTACAAATTCTTTAACAAGGTACAATCCCGCTCCAACAATTATTATCCATGCGCACAATTGCAACATGGACGCTAACCAGTTACCTCCTATTTTACCGATCATTAATTGATAGGGTCGTACACTTGCTAGCAGAACCTCGGAAATTCGACTTGCTTTTTCTCGGTTGATGCTTCGGGTAATGTTAGTACCAAAAACAGCAATGAAAAACATCATCAAATACCCCAACGAGAAACCTACCCATGATATTTCCTGATTGAATTGGTTGTACGGATCGTCAACATTCCGAAAATCAATGTTCAAAGGTTGTTTGATACGGCGAAATTCCTCCTCTTTCAGGGACGTAAACTGAGCAATCAGCACTTCTTCAACACGTCGTTCGAGATCAAATTTAAGTTTCATTTTGAGGGCCAAACTTGGTGCGTCCCTGTAAAAAAGAAAGGATTTTTTATTGATGAGCACTTTTTCATTTACCTCTATCAAAGCATCAAACTCGCGAAACTTTGGACTCTCGCGAAAAGCGTCCATTTCTACGTAATCGTCGTAAAAATAATACGTGACATTTTCCGTTGGATTGGACACGATTTTACCGTCTAATAAATTGACGGGGTCAGCAATCAAAACCCTCATAGCAGAAGCCCCCTGATTACCTGATATAAGAAGCAAATAAATAACACCAACGATTAATAAGGGACCAAAAAACAGCATCCATCGGAACGACCGATTAGCCCAACGTTCTTTAAACTCCCGCAATGCAAGAAGCCAACTAATTTTCATCGGATACCAACTTTAAAAAAACATCTTGCATTCCGGGTATTTGTTCTTCGATCAATTCGAGTTTTACGTCTTCCGATAAACGCGAAAACACATCGTTAAATTGATAATCACCCCGGCTCTTAATCAAGGCCTCGTAGACGCCCTCCGAAAGTTCCGTGCAGGACAACAACTCAAACCAAGTCCAAAGCGCGTGAGCGAAAGCCATTTTACTTCCGCGAAACCTAACCCGAAAAGCGCCCGACTTAAACCTCGAACGCAAGGCAGAAACTCGGTCTTTCGCCACCAATATTCCCTTATCGATCAAAGCTGCCTCATCGCAGAGCTCATCTACACTATTCATGTTGTGCGTGGAAAAAATCACCGTTTTCCCCTCTTCTTTAAAAGTTTTAATCTGCTCTAACAACAATTCCACATTGATGGGATCAAATCCGCTCAGAGGTTCGTCAAGGATAAGCACCTCAGGGTTGTGAAGAACGCTGCCGATAAATTGTACTTTTTGCGCCATACCCTTCGATAATGCACTGATTTTGTGGTTCGACCATAGGCCGGCATTGAATTTATCCAACCACAACGTTGCCGAATGTGCAGCCTCGCTCTTTGAGAAACCACGCAATTGTCCTAAGAAAATTAAATGTTCCAAAACCTTCATTTCGCGGTACAATCCCCGTTCCTCAGGCAGATAGCCAAATGAACGGACATGTTTAAGATTTAGGGGTACTCCTGCAAATCTGATGCTTCCTTTGGTGGGGGTTAGAATTTGATTCAGCAATCGAATCAAGGTAGTTTTACCCGCACCGTTTGGTCCAATTAGTCCGAATACTTGCCCGGGCAAAATGGTAAGCGTTACATCGTCCAATGCCACCTTATGGTGAAACACCTTCGTAACGCCTTCCAATTCAATCATTAGGACTAAACTAAGGAATATTTCGCATTAATGAAGCTTCCTTCCAAGCAAATCGATGTTTGGAAAAGAGGTAAAAAGCCGTTAGGCCCAAAAAAAGGAGCAATAAAGAACTCATGTCAAACATTCCTGAATCACTGGATAGTATGGAAGGAATTTGAAGTGCCTGATCCTTCGATGTAACCAGAATGGCTGAAAAGAGGTTGTTTGAGAGGTGAAATCCGTAGGCTAATTCAATTCCCCCATCAAGGGCAGTAATTGCGCTCAAAAATATTCCGAACACGCAATATACCGTCAACAAACTCAAACCGTGTTCCTGAATTTCTGGGTTTCCGAGGTGCATTGCCCCAAACATAATTCCGCTAAGCAATATCGCCAACCAAGGTTTTTTCAAACGAGCCGTCAGTCCTTGCAGCGCGTAGGAACGAAAAAGAAGTTCCTCCGCAAGGACTTGTAAGGGCAGGAATAACAACAGTAAGAAGAGGGCCCTAAAAAACAAAGCCGGGTCAAAATTCCAACGCAAGGAATTCGGGGAAACAAGCTTTTGAAGCAACACCGTAAAAATCAAAAACCCGCCCCAACATAAAAAACCGAAAAGAACCTTTCCGAAGGCAGGTTGTGGGCGCTTGCATACCCAATCTAACAACCTTACCTTGTGAATTTTACGAGCAGCAATCAATAGCGCGGCAAGAACGGCAAGAAATGGGATCATTTGTAGTAAAAAAACGGCATCAAACCCAAGGCTCACCGAGGCACTCCACAAATCCATGATTCCGTGATGGGCAAATACCCAGGCAGCCGGCAGGTTTCCAAGAAAAAAACATAACACAACAAGCATCAACGTTTGAGCCACTTGCTTGATCCCGTAGGAACCCTCACCCCAACGGTTGATGAACGAATTCATGAGAAATAGTCGCGAATGCGGCGAAAAAATCCGCCTTCTTTATCGGAGTCCTTCGGCTGAAAATTCGCATTATCCGCTTGTTTCTCAAACCACGCCTTTTCCTCCTTGGATAAATGGGTTGGGGTCCAAACATGAATATGAACGAGCAGATCTCCTGTTCCGTATCCTTGAATTGCCGCTAAACCTTTACCTTTCAAGCGGAGTACTTTACCGCTTTGCGTACCTGGCTCAATTTTTATTTTCGCTTTGCCTCCCAATGTTGGAATTTCCAAGGAAGCCCCGAGAACGGCATCGCTGAACGTTATCACGGCTTCGTAGTGAATGTTTTCATTTTCTCGCTTGAGCTCCTTGTGTTCTAATTCTTCAATAACAACGATTAAGTCGCCGTTTATTCCATTGAAAGGGCCTGCATTTCCTTTGCCCCTTAAAGACAACTGCATCTCATCCTCTACCCCTGCCGGAATTTCAACTTCAACAATTTCCTCCTGTTTTCTTAATCCGTAAGCATCGGTATCTGCTGGTCGGTTGTCGATAACCTGACCTGCTCCCTGACATACGTTACAGGTTGATTGAGTTTGCATGGCCCCCAAAAAAGTTTGCGTTACGCGGCTAATTCGTCCGGTACCATTACAGGCAGTGCACGTTTTGAAGGTAACCCCTTCGGCTTGAACCAATTTATTTACCTTGATTTTCTTTTTTACCCCTGTGGCAATTTCCTCCAACGTGAGTTTCATCTTGACCCGCAGGTTGGAACCTTTAACTACCCGATTACCTGATCGCGAACCGCCAAAACTCCCACCAAATGCACCGCCGAAAATATCGCCAAACTGAGAAAAAATATCTTCCATATTCATCCCCGATCCAAAACCTCCCTTCAAACCATCGTGACCAAATCGATCATATTGAGACTTCTTTTCAGCGTTTGATAGCACCTCGTATGCCTCGGCTGCTTCCTTGAATTTTTCCTCGGCATCCGGATTATCGGCATTTTTGTCCGGATGATATTTCAGGGCTAACTTTCTGTAAGCACTCTTGATTTCGCTTTCTGAGGCGCTTCGGGACACCCCCAACACTTCGTAGTAATCTCTTTTTTTACTCATCGCATTTTACTGACCAACCACCACTTTTGCGTAGCGTATTACTTTATCGTTTAAAAAATATCCTTTTTCCACTTGATCCATGACTTTGCCTTTTTGTTCATCATTCTCGGTGGGTACATTGGCTATGGCCTCATGCAACTCGTAATTAAAATCCTGGTTGAGCGTTTCCATGGATTTCAAACCTTTGGCCTCTAATATTTGATGTACCTTGTTAAAAATTAAGGAAAAACCATTTTTCAACAAAGCTGTATCTTCAATCTTTGCGTTGTTGGCAACTGCCCTTTCAAAGTCATCTAACACGGGCAGCAATGCCACTATCATGTCTTGACTTGCTGCCGAAAGGTAATCGGCTTTTTCTCGTATGCTTCGCTTTCGGTAGTTTTCAAATTCAGCATACAAGCGCGTGTATTTATCCTCCTGCTCTTTTAATCCTAATTCCAGTTCAGCAATTCGCTGCTCCAGGACTTCCAATTCTGTCGGCGTTTTATCAGAATCGCTCTCAGTAGTCGCATTATTTTCCGGATTCATTTTTTTTCTCCTCATGATGGATTTAATTTTTTTTTACTGTGAACAATAAAAGTTCCAAACTGCGATAATCCCTTGCTTTGACAAAATGTCACAAAAATTGCGGTTATTTGACGAGGACTAACTGAAATTTCGGCACAACTCTACCAACTTCATCGCCTTATTGACATCAAAAACTAGCCGTTCTTCGGAGAAGAATGAATTTGGATCTTGGGATTCCTTGGTGGAAGCTGAGAAATGTATGGCATCCGGTTGTACTTTTAGCAGGATTTCGGGCAGATTCATGAGGTTAATCCCCCCTCCTACCATGATTTCAATGCGTCCTTTCGAATGATCGACCATTTCACACAACGTTGGAATACCATTTACAACAGAGGTGGCCAAGCCTGAAGACAAAAGCCGATTTACCCCAATCTCGACTAACCCGTCCAAATCCGTTTGCCATTCCACCAAATCATCAAACGCTCGATGATAGGTGAGTTCGTTTGAAAAATCGTTCCGTACTTGGTCCATTAAAGCTTTGTCCAAGCGCAAATTGGCATCCAGTGCACCAAAAACCACCCCGTGCACGCCCATCGATTCCAACAATTTAATTTCTCGGGATATTAAGGCTTTTTCCTCCGAAGAGTACAAGAACCCCCCCGACCGAGGCCGCACCAGCACTTGGGTATTCAGCCCTAAATCCAACGCAGTTTGTATAAAACCAATAGAGGGAGAAAGCCCTCCCTGTTCAAGACAGGAGCACACCTCAACACGATCGACATGTAACGCAAGAGCTCCCTGCAAGGCCTCTACACTGGCTGCACAAATTTCTATTTTCACCTTGTAAAATTGCAAAATTCTCACCAACCCTCACGCACTTCTCGCATTTGTTTTGCCTATATTTGCACAAAATTGTGTCTTATGTCCGCGCCTGCGACCGAAGCTTACGACTTTGTCAAATTCCAACAAGAGGTTCTTTCCGATTTCAAGTTAGCATGCCTTTCACGTGAGGCCTCACTGCTGGGTCGAAAAGAGGTTTTAACCGGAAAAGCAAAATTTGGAATCTTCGGTGACGGAAAGGAATTGGCGCAAATTGCTTTGGCAAAACAATTCAAAAAAGGAGATTTTCGTTCGGGTTATTATCGAGACCAAACATGGATGATGGCCATCGGAGAATTGAACATTCAGGTTTATTTTTCAGGCCTCTACGCACACACGGACGTCAACATCGAACCGCAATCAGCCGGACGACAAATGGGAGGGCATTTCGCAACAAGAAATCTTGATGAATCGGGAAAATGGAAAAACTTAACCGAGCAAAAAAACAGCTCGGCGGATATCTCGCCCACTTCCGGTCAGATGCCACGACTTCTTGGTCTTGCCTTGGCCTCCAAAATCTATCGACAAAATCCGGCCCTGAATGCCCCTGAATTTCAACAATTTTCCATTCAAGGCAATGAAGTTGCCTTTGGTTCAATCGGAGATGCCTCCACGTCGGAAGGGTCCTTTTGGGAAACCATGAATGCTGCAGGGGTATTACAAGTGCCCATGGTGATGTCGGTTTGGGACGACGGATTTGGAATTTCTGTACCTCGTGAACTTCAAACCACCAAAAACAGTATTTCTGAGGCCTTGGCAGGTTTTCAACGCACAGAACACATTCCCGGTTTTGAAATTCTTAAGACGCGAGGTTGGGATTACCCCCATTTATGCCGAACCTATGAAAAAGCGGTTAAAACAGCCCGCGAGGAACATATTCCCGTGCTCGTTCACGTAGAGGAAGTAAATCAACCGCAGGGCCACTCCACTTCTGGATCGCATGAACGCTATAAAAGTGCCGAACGAATGGAATGGGAAAAAACCCACGATTGTATCGTCAAATTTAAAGAATGGATTACCTCTTACGATGGGGGTCCACAATCCCTTGCCACCGCAGAAGAATTGGACCGTATTTCCGAAGAGGCAAAAACTGAGGTGCGTGAAGCGAAAAATGCAGCATGGAATTTATACATTGATGAGATCAAAACCGAGTGTCATTCACTTGAATCGTTGCTCAAGCCACTCATCCAACAAGGAGCCCTCGATGCAGCAATTGAAAACAGATTGAATTCCCTGCTGGATAGCCGAGAACCGTTAAGAAAAGAAGTTTTTTCTTTGGCTCGTCAAGCGCTCATCAGCATTCGATTTTCGGGGGATTCCGAGAAAGCTGCCCTCCGAAAATGGCTTGATGAAAAAAAAGCAGAAAGCCATAATCGCTACTCGTCCTATTTATTCAGTGAATCGCCTGAGTCCATTAAATATGTCACGAGCGTCGAACCCACCTATGCGCCTGATGCTCCAGAAGAGGACGGCAGAATTATTCTTCGGGACAACCATCGGGTGTTATTGGAAAAATATCCCAACCTGTTGATTTTTGGGGAGGACACAGGGAAAATAGGGGGTGTTAACCAATCCTATGAAGGGCTGCAAGAAACTTTCGGCAATTTACGCGTTTTTGATACCGGGATTCGCGAATGCACGATCATTGGGCAAGGAATCGGAATGGCGATGAGAGGACTTCGACCGATTGCCGAAATACAATACCTGGACTACTTGCTCTATGCGATACAAATTTTATCGGACGATTTGGCTACGCTCCAATATCGAACTAAAGGCGGCCAAAAAGCACCTCTAATCATCAGCACCCGAGGCCACCGTTTGGAAGGGGTTTGGCATAGCGGATCCCCAATGGGAATGATTGTCAATTCGTTGCGGGGAATACACGTTTGCGTGCCAAGAAACATGACGAAAGCTGCAGGATTTTACAATACGCTGCTAGCATCCGATGAACCTGCACTGATTGTTGAGCCCTTGAACGGATACCGAACGAAAGAAAAAATCCCCAACAACCTTGGAGCGTTTTGCTTGCCTCTTGGTAAAATTGAAGTAGTACGCGAGGGTACTGATATTACGTTAGTTTCCTACGGATCCACCCTCAATTTATGCCTACAAGCAACAACAGCTTTCGAAAATTTAAAAATTTCAGTCGAAATCATTGATGTTCAAACTTTACTCCCTTTTGATTTAGGGCACGAAATCGCAGAATCCCTCAAAAAAACCAATCGCCTGCTTATTGTTGATGAAGATGTAAGTGCAGGGGCAAGCGCGTACATCTTGGAAAAAATTCTCGTAGAGCAAGGGGGGTATTACCACCTCGACGAAGCACCGCATACGTTGACAGCAAAAGACCATCGTCCTGCCTATGGAACCGACGGTGACTATTTCTCAAAACCAAGCATCGATGATATTGTAGAGCGTGTATACGAAATTATGTCCAAAGCCAATCCCACCCAATTCCCAAATCTATAGGCTCATTGGAAATAAACGATTACCTAACTCACTGGGATAAGGCGCTTCATGGTGGATTGTATCCAACTGATTACGAGCAATATTTGACGCTCAACCGTTTTAGATTCGACCGAATCTACAAAACGTTTTCTACCTCACTGGAATTCAATCAACTCCTTGATAAAATTCACCAAAAAAGCACTTGGATTATTGTTACCGAGCCCTGGTGTGGCGACGCAGCACAAAATGTTCCTGTTTTGCTGAGAATCATCGAGCAACTACCCGGCGCAAGTTATTCCCTCGAACTGCGGGATCAGGGTAGTTTAATTGACCGTTATTTAACCCATGGAAAGAGATCAATTCCCAAGGTAATCGTTAGAGACGAAAATCATGAGGATATTTTTACTTGGGGTCCGCGGCCAAAAACTTTACAAAAACGCGTTGATCAACTGTCAATTACGGCAATGGAAAAAAAAGAACTTCATTCTCACATCCATTCCTTTTATGCCAAAAACAAAGGACAAGAGGTGATGGAGGAGATAACTGAGTTAGTGCGTCAGCGAATGGTTAAATCGTAAGGCATACGCATTTGAAAACCCAACCTTCGTTCTAAACTTTTTAGTTGCTGATAGTATTCTAAGAGGTTTTCGGGAAGCTTGCTCCGCCTAACCCTGACGGATTCATTTTCTTCGTATTGCTCTTGCAACAGTTTTAACCAAGTTCCCAGTTTATCTTCTCTTACCAGAGGATAATAAATGACGTCTGCCCCTTCGGAATCCAACGACTTCTTTGCGTAATCAATGACTTGTGTTAAGGTACCTAATTCATCAACCAAACCAATATCCAAAGCATCAACCCCTGACCAAACCCTGCCCCTTGCCAAAACATTCACCTCTTCAATGGTTAATTTTCTTCCTTCTGAAACGCGTTGCAAAAACCGAAGGTAAATGTCGTTAATTTCGTCTTGCACTTTGGCTAATTCTTTCCGCGTAAGCTTACGATTCATCGACATGATGGCATGCTCATGGGTTTGTACGCGATCAAACGTAATTCCGAGCTTATTCTCCAACATTTTCCCCGTGTAAGGAATCATGCCAAAAACACCGATTGAACCTGTAATTGTGGTAGGCTCAGCAAAAATGCGTTCGGCAGGAGTTGCGATATAATAACCTCCGGATGCAGCTACATCCCCCATGGAAACAAAAACCTTCTTTTGTTGCTGAGTCAACGATACTTCGCGCCAAATTTCTTCGCTTGCCAATGCGCTTCCACCCGGGCTATTAATGCGAAATACCACCGCTTTAATATCTTTATCAGCCCTGACCTTGGCAAATAATTTACCCATCTTATCGCTGCTCAATCCGTCGCCATCTACTGAAACCTCCCCTTCGGCAATAATTACAGCAATGGAGGGCGCTTGGTTCTGAATGAGCAACTGACTTTCGTAGAATTTATTTTTTGCATACTCGTTGAAATCTGCCCATTCAATATCTTTAGGATTCGACTCTGATACCTTATCGGCAATTTTTTGCATTACCTCGTCTTTGTAAAGTAGCGCGTCAACCAAATTCTTTTTCAATGCCTGTGAAGCATTCACCACTTCCATTTCGTTAATCCAAAGGTTCATGCTATCCGCCGAAACTTTTCTGCTGTTTACCATATCAGTTAACATTTCTTCCCACATGGTCTCCAATAATCGTATGTTTTGAAGTTTGGCTGAATCGCTGAGTTTTGATAAAAAAAACGGTTCCACAGCGCTCTTAAAATCGTTGTTCTCACCCCTTACTATATCCACTTCTACATCGAGTTTGTCAAATAAATTTTTAAAAAACACTTGCTCGGAACCCAAACCTGTTAGGTAAAACGAAGATGTAGGAAAAGCATAGCATTCCTTGGCTACAGATCCCAAATAGTACTCTTTTTGGGAAATCGACTCACCTTGAAAATAAGCGGTAACAAATTTCTTTGACTCTTTCTGAAAATTTTCAAGAGCCTCCCGAATGGAGCACATGGTGGATATGCCGCAATTTAAATTGTCAATATCCAAATAAATCCCTTTTACCCTTCTGTCCGTTTTGGCTTTGTCAATGGCAAATAAAATATCCGGCAACCCGATTGAGCCTTCGATGGATAAACTTGTGGGGTCAAATTCGGAAGAGCTTTTTTCCTGAATATTTCCCTCGAGCTTCATTTTCAGAACAGAACCAGTTTGCACCGAATAAGGCTCAGGACCAAAGTCCTTGAAGGAACCTATGATACCCCCAAGCACGAGAAGGAAGAACAGCATTCCAAGAAATAACGCGATCACAATAGCCACTAAAGCCGGCCAGAAAACTCTATTAAAAGGGACTTTAGACGATTCGCTCATAGCAAAATTTTCTATAAAATTAACGATTAATTAAATTCGCAAGTTTGACTGGAGCGTTGAACGGGTTAAACCTCAGGGTAAGTCGAATGCTTAAAGCGTAATTTTGATACAAGTTCCCCATATTTGAAGACTGAACCAATGGAAAATATACTCCGATTACATCCGCTAGGTTCATTCCGAGTCCTGCATTGTAAATCGTTGCTGCTCTCATGCCGTCTTCGTAAATCCCAACATCAGCATAAGCCACAAAGATATTGGGTTTCACGGGCAGTTGAATCGTTGCATTCAAAGAACTTGCCCAATAGTTGGACATTTTAAGCACATCACTTGCCGTTCGAAAACCGCCCATGTCGTTGGCGTATTGAGCCCCATATAACGATCCACGGTTGAAATAATAGTTCTCGGCAAATACATCTTGGTAACCTGCAGCACCGAACATCGAAATCGAATAACGTCCCATACTTTGGTAAGTACTTGTACCGGGATTGTAGGCTAAATTATACCCTCCGTAAACACGGAAATTCATTTTTCGGTTCATTTTACGGTCCAAATACGTAACCGTCAAGGATTGAGCAGTTGAAATGCGTGCGAAGCTCGCAATGTCAAGAGGTAGAATCGAATAACCCAGAACTCCTTCAAATTGAAGTTGGCTTTCGTGGGAAATGCGCTTTTTTCTCCAACTAAGCGTTTGGTTGACCTTTAATCCATTTTCAACGCTGTTATCATAGGCGGACATTACATCTCGTCGCCAAAGCCATTTGAAGGTAAGGTCATTTGAAAACCCTTTTGGAGTTCGATTCGGAACGAGGTTAACGTTGAGATAAGGAGTGATGGCCACAAAATACGACTGTGTTTGCCCTTTGGGATCCTCCTGGATGCCAAAAGATTTTACGCTAATCCCTGCTTTAATCGATCTAAGGTCTTTCGAAGGAAAATACATTTTACTCAATTCTGCCACTCCTCCAATGGTATTTCTTCCAACAGAGTACATGGGGACCACCAAAAACTGGAAAGGTTTGAAAGGTAAACCAAAATTGTGGAAGGCTGCTCCAATCATGAACCTATCAGAACGGTTGAAGGCCATCATGGGAGTCCAGAAAACATGAGTTTTGCTCGGTTCGTGGTCTCCGATCATGAATTCAAATGCCAAAGGCTCGCACTTTTTGAACAAGAACTTATTCGGATTGATTCGGTTATTGGACCGGTTGATTTCAGGAATTTGTTTCGTGGGGTCGATTGCAAAAAGTGCAATTTCTTCGCCTCCTTGAAACATCAAAGTGCTGCACTTTTTCTTTGGATCCGTCCATTGGCTCTCCAACACCTTACCCGAATTATCCAATGAGACCACTTGAATGGGACCTTGAATCGCTCCTTTGTTTTTTACCTTAACCGAATAGGTGTTCATAGCGCTCAAGTATTTAGCACGTACCATGCGATAGTCTACCACCTTGGTAGTTTGAATTAAATCTCGAAAAAGCCAATCGAGTTTTCGGCCAGAAATGCTTTCAACTACTTCTTGCATATCCTCCGGATAGGGATGTTTGAATTGGTACAAATCGTAATAGCGCTGCATGCATTGATCGTACAACTTGTCGCCCAAGTAACTGCGCAAATAATGAAAAACCAAGCCCGTTTTTTGGTACATAATGGCTCCATAATTCGCAGCGCTGAACGAAGCTGAATGGGTTTGTATCGGTTGGTCTGCACTAATTACCGCAAGAAAACGGTACATTATGTCTCCCAAATCGTGATGGCTCAAATCGTTTAAGTGAAGCCTCCCTCCTGCCACTATGTCGGATAAATAATTATTGTTGGGATATTTTGTGGCAACATAACGCATTTCATTGGCCGTGTTTATTCCTTCGTCCATCCAACCGTGTTCTCGCTCGTTGGACCCTAAAATGCCATAAAACCAGTTATGTCCAACCTCGTGAACAATCACCACCTCCAAATCCCGCGCCGTACTCGAATTGCCGATAACGGTAATCATCGGATATTCCATGCCCCCTCCCGCGCTGATAGTACCATCTACGGCTGTTACCGCTGTGTAGGGATAATCTCCGTTCCATTGCGAGTAATAGTAGGTGCCATCGTTGAGGTATTCGATGGAATTTTTCCAAAGCAGAGCGTTTGCCGGGGTAAATAAGGCCCAAGAGGTGACGGTACGTCCGGAATGCGGGAGCTTTACCGAACCCTTCAGCACTTTGTAGCGCTTATCGGTAAACCACGCGAAATCATGGACATTGTCTTGGGTAAACCGAACCGTTTTCCATTCCTTGGAAGAGGCAGGAAAAGAATCCCTGAGTGCCCCTGAGGGCAAGGCAATAATGGAAGTAAGGTTGGTTTGCGTATGGGCTGCAAGGGAATCCATAAAAGCAGCTTCTTCGACACTCTGGCGCTCCCCGGTGGCTCCCAAAACGTAGTTTTTAGGTACCGTAATAGAAACATCAAAGGAGCCGAATTCGGAGTAAAATTCTCCTTGATTCAAATAAGGCATCGCGTGCCACCCTTTACGGTCAAAAACCGCAGGTTTTGGATACCACTGGGTGATTTGATAGGATTGGCCAATATGACCCAAACGGGATATGGATCCGGAAGGAATTTTAACGGTAAACGGAGTGGTTAAGGTTAGGGATTTCCCAGGATTTAGGGATTCGTTCAGTTTTATCCCTACGATGTCGATGTTCTTTGGATTGTAACTCCAAGAAACGGGCTTTCCGTTTATTTTAAAATCCAAGCGGGTTATATCACCTAAATCGGAGGTGTCCATCGTCGATATTTTCGTCCCTTGCCCATTCAATTGCTGAGCTAGGGCCGTTGTCCGATCTTTGTAGGCGTTCGGCCACACGTGCAAGTAAAGACTGTCAAGAGTGTGAGGAGAATTATTGGTGTAGTCGAAGGCCAAATTCGCATACAAACGATGCGTTTGGTCGTCTAAGGTCACGTCTATGCGGTAATCAACTCGTTGCTGCCAGTATTGCGCAACTATGGAAAATTGGCTGAGGATTAATCCTAAAAAGAGTATAAGTCGTTTCATACGTTCATTTGATAAAAGTAAAGGTAAGAAATTAGAACGGGTTACCATAAAAAAAGCCGTCCACGGGACGGCTTTCAAATTTCTAACAGCGTTGATTATTTCACCATCAACCTCGCAATAATCTGCTGATTGTTTTGCGCTATTGAAACAAGGTACGTTCCAGGCGCCCAAGCGCGGGTATTGAGTACATATCCATTGATTACTTGATTCTTGTGATAGATTACTTTTCCTGAGATATCGCTAATGGCGATTGAGAATTCTCCCCCAAAATTTGTATTAATTTTCACCTCTCCTTCCGAAGGATTGGGTGCAAGCGTAAGTTCCCAAGTAAGTCCATCAGTTAACCCAACATAATTATCCATTCCATCGCAGTTTTCATCGATGCCATTGTCGATAATTTCGGTTGCACCAGGATATACCGCATCGTTTTGATCGTCGCAATCTCCAGGTACTAAGGTAAATCCTACACCTAATGAATCGCAAGTCTCGGTCGTTACCTCTGAACCATATCCGTCATTGTCCGCATCTTCATAATAGAGGTTGGTAGGTAGTCCTTCATCAAAATTACCATCGCAATTATTGTCTTCGCCATCGCAAATTTCGACAGCACCAGGATAAATCTGGTCGTTCATATCATCGCAATCACCTCCTACTAAAACCGTGTTAGCGGGTTGCGCACAGGTTTCCACACCGGTTGCGTCGTCCCCATATCCATCACCATCAGCGTCAACATAGTACATATCCACTAAAGCCAACTGCGGATTTGTATCATCGCAATCGTCACCGTTCAAGACCGTTCCCGGTGGCGTTAAACAAGATGTGGTGAAGCTGTTTGGATCTCCATAGCCGTCCTGATCGGCATCCACAAACCAAATGGTATTGGGATTAATTTGAGCATTTGAATCGTCACAATCTGTATTGTTGGCAGCATAACCCGAAGGCAAGGTACATGAAAGCACGGTATTCGCAGCGTCACCAAAACCGTCACCATCTGTATCGGCATAATAGGTTTGAGGCTGAACGGGATTAATGAATCCCCAAACGCTAACGTTATCATTTCTCCACGTTGCTCCGGAGGTCGAAATTCCCGTTATATAAAACCTAAAAGTAACTTGATTTATATTGGCAAAAGAAGCTCCAAGAAGTACCGTATCGTTTAATATCACGTTGGTTGTTATCGAATCTGATGCAATGTCTGCCGCAAAATTGTCTAAACTAGAGCGTAAATGCCATGTAGGGATTGTGTTCACATTACTTACTTTGTGCGTAAATGTTAATTTGGTTAATGTTAATCCAAAACAACTATCGGCTAGTAACGAAAATTCGTTGTAATTCGCCGGATTAACCACTGCTCCAGTATTCCACGTGTTGTTATTAAAGACGTTTGCCGCTGCTACACAGAAACCTCCTTGATTGGAATATATCGAAAAAGTAGCATTGGCGGGTTGAGTCGTAACGGTATTGGCAAGTACAGGACAACCTGCAGCTTGCGTAAACTCATAAAGACCAAGTTGGGCTGCAATAATTGGTGCATCTATACCGTTGCAATTTTCATCAATACCGTTCCCAGGAATATCGATAGCAGAAGGATTAATGTTTGCGTTTTGGTCGTTGCAATCGGTACTATCTAGCACGTAACCTTGAGGTGCAGAACATGCAGAGAGCGTTACCGCCACATTTCCAAAGTTGTCGCCGTCATTATCTTGAAAATACGTTAGAAAAATTAACCCTTCATCGATGGAGGCGTTACAGTTGTTATCCAGGTTATCGCAGACCTCGTTGTTACCCGGATACATTGCAGGGTTATTGTCGTTGCAATCTCCCGTTATTAAAACATAGTTGGGACCCGGGGAAGTTATACCAACCACAAACGTATTCCCTCCTACCCCGTCACCGTCGTTGTCCAAATAGTAATTTACCGGGGTAAAACCTTCATCAATCGTATTATTGCAATTGTCATCAATTCCGTTGTATACCTCCACGGCAGCTGGGTTAACGGCAGCAGAAGCATCATTACAGTCGGTGCTATTCGCAACATATCCAACAGGTTGTCCACAATTTTGGATGGACGTTGAAGAAGAACCGTATCCATCCCCATCGGCATCGATAAACCAAGTGCTTATAGCATTAACATTTGCATCATTGTCATTACAATCCGTATTATTCGATACGTATCCTTGAGGTGCAATGCACACGGTTTGCGAAACACTTGGATTCCCAAATCCATCACCGTCTGCATCCGCATACCATACGGTGTTTGGATTGATAGCAGCATTGTTATCGTTGCAGTCTTGATTGTTTAAAACCAGTCCAGGCAAAGGCAAACACGAAAGGGTTGCCGTATTTGGATCTCCAAACGAGTCACCGTCCACATCTTGATAATACGTCGTGGGAGTTGCACATGGCGTTACCGAGGTCCATGTTGAACCGGCTCGCATCTCGTCGATTTCCAAAGATCCTGTACCTGCTGCTGCTGTACCCCCTTGCCGTAAGTAAACCGAAGCCAAAGCTGCAATAGCATTGGTACCTGACGCATTGGTAATTGTAGCTACTGGTTCAGCAGTACCTGGTGTAGGGTTAATCCACATAGATGCCGCTACAGGACTTAAAGAATTAACCAATTTAACCACTACAAAAACAGTCGTACCGCATGGGTATTCGGTTGGATTCCAAGTCGTATTTGATGCCCCTCCGCTGTTGTTGGTTAGTCCTAAAACGAACGTGTTTGGCGTGGCGCCAGCCTTGATGAAGACGCGAGCTCCTAGCGAAGTCACGGGATTTCCTGCGGTTGCTCCAAAACCCGTAAAATAATCTCCTGCATTGGCGTTGAGATGAAGACCGGTGGTATTCGGTACGTTTAAAAGGAAGGAAAAATATCCGCTTCCGCTTAGATTGGATAACGCCTTATTCACATCTTCCGTATTTCCGGCAACCAATTGAACGCGGTTTCCAACCGAGGCTTCCAAGTTTGGATAAGAAAGGCTACTACCGCTATTGGAAGCCGTATTAACCGTTTGAATTTGCCCGGAAATACCTGAGTGGGTCGTCCAACCGTTGGCGTTCACCGCTCCTAGGTAATTAAAAGGCTCCCAAGCTTGGGAAAACGAGGCTCCAACAAGCGCAGAACACAAGAGTAAAAGTAAATTTCTCATAGGTAAAAATTATTGTACAAAGTTAATTTCTCTTAGCTAAAGAAGTGAAGTTTTTAAAAAAAAAAATAGGGGATCATTTTTCCCCTATTTTGTACCTTAGTTCATTTCCGGTTTCGGTAATAAAACCTTACGGGACAATTTCCATTTTTTGGTTTTTGGATCTTTGCCAACCACCTTGAACGAGAGCACCTCCCCTTCTTTGCAAACGTCTTCCATCTTCTTCACTTTTTCCCAAGAAAACTCGGAAATGTGAATTAATCCGTCCGTTCCAGGAATGATTTCCACGAAACAACCGAACTCTTTGATGGACTTAATTTTTCCTTCGTAGGTGGCACCTTCTTCCACTTGCGGTGGGAAAGCAATCATGCGCACTCGACGCAAAGCTTCTTCCATGCTCGGACCATCGTTGGAAAGGATTTGAACCGACCCCTCACCGTTTGATAACTCCTCAATGGTAATGGTTGTTCCCGTTTCTTTCTGAAGCCCTTGAATGATCTTACCACCTGGTCCGATCACTGCTCCAATCATTTCGTTAGGTATTAAAAGTACCTCAATGCGCGGTGTTGAATCTTTATAATTCTCGCGAGGTTGAGCGAGTGTATCCGTGAGTTTACCTAAAATATGAAGGCGCCCCGCTTTGGCCTGAAGCAGCGCCTGCGTTAGTACCTCATAAGGGAGACCATCCACTTTAATGTCCATTTGACAAGCGGTAATTCCCTTTGCAGTACCGGTCACTTTGAAATCCATATCTCCCAAGTGATCCTCATCACCCAAAATATCGGACAAAACGGCAAATTTGCCTTCGTCTGCAACCAGTCCCATGGCGATGCCTGATACAGGAGCGGTAATTTTAACTCCTCCATCCATGAGGGCCAAAGTTCCTGCACATACGGTCGCCATAGAGGAAGAACCGTTAGATTCCAAAATGTCCGAGACAATTCGAATCGTGTAAGGATTTTCCTTCGGTAACACGGGCTTCAAAGCACGAAGAGCCAAATTTCCATGTCCTATTTCTCTTCGGGAAGTTCCTCGAATGGGTTTTGCTTCACCTGTTGAAAATGGAGGAAAATTATAATGCAATAAAAACTTCTCGGTACCTTGGAAAGTAGCTCCATCTATCATTTGTTCATCCATTTTGCCGCCTAACGTTAACGTAGTGAGGGATTGTGTTTCCCCTCGGGTAAAGACGGCTGAACCATGCACGTTGGGTAAATAATCAACTTCAGCCCAAATCGGACGAATTTCATCGAATGCTCGCCCATCCAATCGTTTACGTTCGTTTAACATTACCCACCTGACGGCTTTTTTCTTGACTTCGGAAAAATACACCCCGATGAATTTCCCCACTTCCCCTAGCTCCTCTTCGCTGTAGCTCGCCTTAATTTCAGATTTAATTTCATCAAACAACTCCGCGCGCTTTGCCTTGTTAGCCAATCCCATTCGGGCTACGTTTTTACACTTTTCCATGCCCATTTCAAAAACCCTTGCTTTGACGGTTTCGTCGTGAACTTCGTGGGAGTATTCTCTTTTTGGATTCGAAGTTGAAATTTGAGCTGCCAACTGCAATTGAAAAGCACACTGTTCCTTGATCGCTTCGTGGGCAATTTTGATAACCTCCACCAAATCCTCCTCGGAGATTTCTTGCATTTCACCTTCCAACATGTTGATGTCCTTTTCCGTTCCCGCAATCATGACATCCAAATCCGCTCCTTCCATTTCCTCTTTGGTCGGATTTAAGATATATGCTCCATTAACACGTGCCACACGTACCTCTGACATGGGGCCATTGAAAGGAATATCGGAGACCGCAATGGCTGCAGAAGCAGCAAAACCGCATAAGGCATCGGGGTTGTTTTGCCCATCGTAAGACAATAGTTGAATCATTAATTGGACCTCAGCGTGATAATCGTCGGGAAACAAGGGCCGCAATGCACGATCAACAAGGCGCATGATAAGAATTTCACTTTCCGACGGACGTGCCTCTCTTCGGAAAAAACCGCCTGGAAACCTTCCTGCTGCAGCGTATTTTTCCCGATAATCAACCGTTAAAGGAAGAAAATCGACCCCTTCTTTCGCCTCCGGAGCCGCAACCACCGTTGCGAGCAACATGGTGTCTCCCATTCGCACGACGACTGACCCGTCGGCTTGTTTTGCTAATTTACCCGTTTCTACGCTAATTTGTTTACCACCCGTATTGATGGTTTTCGTTATACCTATATTCATTTTTACTTTTTTACGTATGTTAACATTTATCTTTCTTCAAGCACAAAAAAAGGGACATCGACCAAAGCCGAAAGCCCCTCTTCAATAAATCTATACCAACGCTTAACGCCGTAGCCCAAGCTCTTTAATCAAGGATCGGTATTTTTGAATGTCTTTTCCTTTCAGATAGTCTAACAAACTCCTTCGCTTTCCAACAAGTAATTGAAGAGCTCGTTGCGTACCAAAATCGTTGCGGTTTTTCTTCAAATGATCTGTTAGGTGATTGATTCGGTAAGAAAACAGCGCAATTTGGCCTTCAACAGATCCGGTATTGGTTTCAGAACCCCCGTATTTACTAAAAATCTCTTTTTTCTTTTCTGCTTCTAAGTACATGCCAATATTCTATCAATAATTTTTATGTAGCCCTAACGATTTTCGTTAAAGCGTTGCAAAATTAAGCAATAATTGCGAATTTCCAAGAATTTACCGAGAATTAATCGAGCACTTCCTGCGGTTACCTATATTTGTTGAAAAAACTATGCGTCCTTTCTCTATAGCTATTCATGGCGGTGCTGGGATCTTGACGCGCGGAATGATGAATTCGCAGCAAGAAGCCGCCTACCTTAGCGGGATCAATGAGGCCCTTGATGCGGGCTATGCGTTGCTCGAAAAAGGCGCCAACGCCTCCGAGGCCATTGTGGCCGCCGTAACACGGCTTGAGGATTGTCCTCTATTCAACGCGGGAAAGGGAAGCGTTTTCACAGCGGAAGGAACCCATGAAATGGATGCCTCCATCATGGAAGGAGCCACTCGCCGGGCAGGAGCTGTGGCTATGGTTACGGGGATTAAAAACCCCATTTTACTGGCGCGGGATGTTATGGAACACAGTGCGCATGTGCTGCTTGCAGGTCAAGGAGCCATGGCTTTCGCTGCTCAACGCAATTACCAAATCCTTCCTCCCTCCTATTTTTATGACCAATTTCGCTACGATCAATGGCAAGAACTCAAAGGTTCTGACAAAACGCAACTCGATCATGTCGCAAGCGACCGTAAATTTGGTACGGTTGGGGCAGTAGCTTGCGATATTCGCGGCAACATCGCTGCCGCAACATCCACGGGAGGAATGACCAACAAAAAATTTGGACGCATTGGTGACAGCCCAATCATCGGAAGCGGTACCTATGCCAACAACCAAACGTGCGCCATTTCGTGTACCGGGAGTGGAGAGTTTTTTATTCGAGGAGCTGCCGCCTACGACGTTTCCTGCCTCATTGAGCATTGCCAACTGGATCTTCAGACTGCCTGCGATGAGGTCATCAAAAAAAGACTTTTAGCCTTGGGAGGAGACGGGGGGCTGATTGCCGTGAACGCAAAAGCAGAAGTCTGTTTTTCATTCAATACCGAGGGCATGTACCGAGGGTATCGTTGCAGTGATGGTGCAAGTTATGCAGCAATCTATGTGGATTAAATAAACGGAGACCCAATAGGAAGCACCTTAATTTTGCGAGTATTGATTTCAAACCGGTCGCCGTTTGAAAGAACATGGGTAACCATATTCGTTAGCGTCATTGCACAACCTTCTTTTAATATCGCTTCGTTGTTATGTTCGAGTTTTCTACCGTCAAAAATAATGACCATTCCCGAGCCGATTACCTGAAATTCGTCGTTATTACGGATGATGAGCCCGGTATCTTCCGCTAATCCAATGCCGATGAGATCGGGAAATTTGGCCACTGCCTCGGTGAGGCGACCGAATCTACCACGCTGAATGAAATGAGAATCGATGATTAAATTCGGCGTAAATCCCAAGCCGCTTCCGATGCCAACAACCCCCTTTCTAAACGCTTCCGTTGTGTTTCCTCCGGTAATCATTTGGGTCGACATGCACATAGCACCAGCACTCGTTCCCGCAATTACAAAAGACTCTTGTTGATAGCGATCTATCATGATTTCGTGTAAACGGGTCCCGGATATTTTTGCCGTAATTTCTGATTGATTTCCTCCGGAAAACAACACAGCGTTGGCCGATTGCATGCGTTCCAAAAATAAAGGATCGTAGGATTGAGAACGTTCTCTGATGTCCATGGGGAAAATGTTGTAACAACCAAGTAGCGAAAAAGCTTTTGTGTAGGAGGCTATAACTTGATCCGGGATACTCGAGGCCGTGGGAATTACAACGATTTCCGCATCAATTCCACCAGCAGACCGCACCAGGTGACTCAGAATACCCTCGTCTATAAATTCCAGCGTGTGCATTTCGTTGTCACCAATTCCCTTGTCCTCGTTACCGCCGATAGGTATCAAAATCCCTTTTGGTTCGTGAATTTTCATGCTATTTTACTTAGAGTAGACAAAAATAAATTTAAATGTTTTATTTTGCGATAAAAAATCGAGTATCGCAATTTAAATTTCGCCTGAACTATGAAAATCCGAGAGGTTAACGCAATGCGAGGCCCAAACTATTGGTCGGTTAAACGCCATAAACTCATCGTAATGGTTTTGGATTTAGAGGACATGGAGGAACGGCCTTCGAACAAAGTTCCCGGTTTCTCGGATCGCATTAGAACCATGTTTCCAGGAATGTATGATCACCGCTGTTCGATTGGAGAGCCAGGAGGTTTCTTTCAGCGGATAGAAAGCGGCACTTGGATGGGACATATTATAGAACACATTGCCCTAGAAATTCAAAACCTTGCTGGCATGGAGGTAGGTTTCGGTCGGACGCGGGGTTACGGCGAAAAAGGGGTTTACAACGTTGTTTTCGATTACGAGGAAGAGGCGGTAGGTCGATTTGCTGCAAAGGCGGCGTTTGACATATGCAATGCCCTCATTGAAGATAAACCCTATGACCTGCTGTCCGATATTCAACGGATGCGGGAAATTCGCGAGGCCGTTCGCTTAGGACCCTCAACCGGATCCATCATTCATGAGGCAGAAATACGGGGTATTCCCTGGATTCGATTGAACCAACATTCGCTGTGTCAGTTAGGCTATGGGGAAAACCAAAAACGCATTCGCGCAACAATTACGAGCGAAACCAGCAGCATCGGTGTTGAGCTTGCAGGGAACAAGGAGGAAACAAAATTCCTTCTTGAACAATCCGAGGTTCCGGTTCCAAAAGGGCAAATCATCCGAAACGAATCCAGCCTCGACGAAGCTTGTCAACGTGTGGGATTTCCCTTAGTGGTTAAACCCATAGATGGAAACCACGGCCGAGGAATAACGGTGAATATTACTTCCCTTGAAGAGGCTACGGTTGCCTTTCATGCTGCAAAAAGAGTATCCAACAGCGTCATTATTGAACGCTTTGTAACGGGGGTTGATTATCGTTTGCTGGTTATCAACCATCGATTCGTAGCTGCAGCCTTGCGAACACCTGCCCACGTTATTGGTGATGGAAAAGCGTCCATTCAGGAACTTATTGATGTGGTAAATGCCGATCCTAGACGTGGATATGGGCATGAAAAAATTTTAACACAAATCACGATAAACGACTTAACCTTGGGGTTGATAAAAGCTAAAGGGTATGAATTGAGCAGTGTACTTGCCCAACATGAAATGCTCGTCTTGAAAGATACGGCAAACCTGTCTACGGGAGGCACTGCCGAGGACGTGACGGATTTCGTACATCCTGCAAATATTGCCATGGCGGAACGCATCTCTCGAATCATCAACTTAGACATTTGCGGAATAGATATTATGACCTCCGACATTTCACAACCGCTCAAGGAGACTGGCGGCGCCGTATTGGAAGTGAATGCCGGTCCAGGATTTCGTATGCACCTTGCTCCAGCCAAAGGACTTCCTAGAAACGTTGCAGCTCCGGTGATTGAAAAGTTATTTCCCAAAGGCAGTAACGGTAAAATTCCGATTGTCGCCGTAACCGGAACCAACGGAAAAACAACCACCACCCGCCTGATTGCCCACATGATGAAAATGCAAGGATTTCGCGTGGGTTACACAACTACTGACGGCGTCTACATTCAAAACCGCCTACTGCTACAGGGAGATTGTACAGGTCCGAACAGCGCTGAATTCGTGCTGAAAGATCCAACGGTAAATTTCGCCGTACTGGAATGCGCAAGAGGTGGTCTGTTGCGCGCAGGCCTTGGATTCAAAAATTGCAATGTCGCGGTGGTTACGAACATCGCTCCGGACCATTTAGGGCTAAAAGGAATTCACACCATCGAACAACTCGCGAAAGTCAAAGGAGTGGTGCCCGAAACCGTGCTTTCGGACGGCCATGCGATTTTGAATGCTGACGACGACCTGGTTTATGAAATGCGACGAGGGTTGCATTGCAATGTGGCGCTTTTTTCCATGAATGAAAATAATCCTCGCATTCTCGCCCTTCAACGGAAAGGCGGGATTACTGCAGTGTACGAAAACGGTTATGTTACGCTATGCCGAGGAGAATGGAAAATGAGGGTTATGCAGGCCCACGAGATTCCAATTACCTACGGTGGTAAAGCAGAGTTTATGATTCAAAACGTATTGCCGGCAATCATCGCGGCTAACTTGCAGGGAGCTAGCATCGAAGATATGAAGGCAGGACTATCCACCTTTATTCCCTCACCTAATCAAACCCCTGGAAGACTGAATCTTTTCGAATTTAAAAAATTTACGGTCCTTTTAGACTTTGCGCATAACGCGGCTGGAATGCGGGCCTTGAAAAAGTTCACAGATACCCTGGAAGGGACGGTGAAAGTCGGCCTCATTGCAGGAATTGGCGACCGAAGAGAACAAGACAACAACGACATCGGTTCGGTGGCAGCGGAAATGTTCGACGAAATCATCATTCGTCAGGATAAAAACCTGCGCGGAAAAACCGACCAAGAAATCATTCGAATGTTGGAGGACGGCATCAAAAAGATTGACCCGAAAAAACCTGTTAAAGTGATTCCGAACGAACGCGAAGCCATCACCTACGCGATAGAAAATGCCAAAGACGGTTCGTTAATTGTCTTGTGCAGCGACATCATTCCAGAGGCCCTGAATTTGGTGAAAGAGTTTAAGGAAAAAGAACTGAACGCTTAGCGCCTATCTCAAACTCATGAAGGGCTACAACCAAACCTTTGCTCCCTCGGAACAATTCTGGCAAATGTCGATTTCATTTCGGTTGTTGAGAAGGGTGTTTCGAAATTGACGGTACGATTCAGAACCCCAAATGTCGGTAAATCGGGTGTTCTGAAGGCTTCCAAGAGTATGTTTTGCATCTTTATCGAAACAACAGGGGACAATCTTTCCATCCCATGTAATAACACAGCCAGTCCACATTCTCCAACAGCGGTTTCCACCCGGATTTTTCAAGGTAAATTTTCCGTTTTTACCTAAACGATAACGTCGATATTCCTCGTTATCGGGCATAAGCGGGTTACCGTTTTCATAGTCGTACAGTTGAGCGCTTTTAATGCGAACTTCATCCACTCCGAGTTCCTTGGCCTTTGCAAATACAGCAGGAATTTGGGCCTCGTTGGGTTTGACCGCCAAGCACTGAAAAATCAGCCGAGGGGTTAAACTTTTTAAACGCGTTTTGGCTTGCACTAACGCTCTAGTTGCTTTCCAAACTTTTTCAAGATCGCCATGAACGCGATATTGCTCGTAAACCTCTTGAGTGACTCCATCTACCGAAATGATCAATTGATCAAGACCGCTTCGAACGATATCTTGTGCATTTGTCTCGTCAATGAAGTGGGCATTGGTGGAGCTTGCTGTAAAAACGCGGTGTTTTTTGGCTTCTACAATCAGGGATAATAATTGAGGGTGTAAAAAAGGTTCACCTTGAAAATAATAGGTAACGTACATTAGGTGTGGCGACATGGATTTCAACCACGTGGAATGGCTCTCCAAATTGATCTTACCTGTGGCTCTGGTAAATTGCTTCAGACCACTTGGGCATTCCGGACACCCTAAATTGCAAGCCGTTGTGGGCTCAAAACTGACATGATATGGCAGGCCTAAATGAACCGGTTTTTTCGTTATACGAGCTAGGCAAAAACTCAGCCCCAATAACAAAAAGTTCCACACCCTGTAAAAAGTCAATATAGGAATCCAACGTAAGCAAGAAGGATTTCTTGTCATGCCACGAAGGTAGTTAAGCTTTGATAATAAATCCCTATTGAATTCGCGGAATCGCTTATATTTGTCATACACTTACCTATGCAAATCATTCTTGAACATCAACAAATAGAGCGAAAAATCTGCAGGTTGGCCTACCAAATACTTGAACAAACAACCCTCCAAAAAAACCTTTTTATTGGAGGAATTCAAGGAAACGGGCTTATTCTGGCAAATCTGCTTAAGAACATTATGGACCAACACGGAGGGCCAAAAGTTGTGGTTTTTGAAGTTCGTCTCAACAAAGAAGAACCTTGGTCTGAGCCCATTTCCCTAAGCTTGGACGAAGCAAAACTAAAAAATGGCTACATCATTTTAGTCGACGATGTAATTAACTCAGGAAAAACCATGCAATACGCGCTGCTAAAATTTCTGCAACAGGCCACGCATTCCATCAAGGTATTGACGCTCGTTGATCGCCAACATCGACGTTTCCCCATTAAAGCCGATTTTGTTGGTTTAAGCCTCTCCACCACCCTAAAAAATCGGGTGGAAATCGATCTTTCCAATCCCCAGTATCTTGCTTTTATGTCATGAAAAAAATCACGGAACAAGCGTCGGATTATGAGAACTTGGAAATACTGAGCACCAACGAATTGTTGCGTTCCATTAACACCGAGGATGCCAAAGTTCCGGTGGCCGTTGAGCAAATCCTCCCTGCCATAGAAGCCTTTATTGAGGCATGCTCCCCGAAAATGAAGCAAGGAGGAAGGTTATTTTACCTGGGAGCGGGGACAAGTGGCCGTTTGGGCATTGTCGACGCCAGCGAATGCCCTCCAACTTTTGGAGTACCCCAAGGGCTGGTGATTGGTTTGATTGCCGGCGGAGATGCCGCCATTCGAAAAGCGGTCGAATTTGCCGAAGATGACCGAGATCAGGGGTGGAAAGATTTATTAGAACATTCCATTAATCCAATGGATACGCTTGTTGGAATAGCGGCTTCAGGCACCACGCCCTACGTTCTGGGGGCTTTGGAAAAAGCCAATGAGATTGGAGTTTTGACTGGTGGAATAACCTGCAATCCGGGAAGTCCACTTAGCCAAATCGCGCGGTTTCCTATGGTTCCGGTAGTTGGTCCCGAATTCGTTACGGGCAGCACCAGAATGAAATCGGGTACAGCTCAAAAACTCGTGCTAAATATGATTTCAACTTCGCTCATGGTTCAATTAGGTCGCGTAAAAGGCAATAAAATGGTCGATATGCAGTTGAGCAATGATAAATTGGTGGATCGCGCCATTCGAATGGTTTGCGAGGAGATCCATGTTACTCGCGCAGAAGCAAAAAAACTTTTGGACGAACACATTTCGGTACGAGCAAGCATTGATGCTTACCATAATTCGAAACGCTCCTCATGAACTTCGACCCCAACGGTGTTGGTGTTTCCAACGGTAATATTTTCGGTTTTCCGGTAGCTGAAACTGCAGCCGACCTTGTAATTTTACCCATCCCCTGGGACGTAACAGCCTCCTATAAAAAAGGCAGCAGCCGCGGACCTGAGGCCATCCTTAAGGCTTCAACACAATTGGACTTCTTTCATCCTCAACTTTCTCAAGCTTACGAGACACGCGTTTACATGGCGCCGATTTCCGCCGAATGGCAGGAAATAAACGATGAATTCAACCAGTCGACTTCGGCGTATTTTCAGGATTTGGAAACCTTGGGCGAAAGGGCGGCCTCGGATAAACACCGTGAGCTCCTTGTTGCTGTAAATAAAGCCCATGAGGCATTAACTTACAACTTACAAGCTCGTGTTGAGGAATTATTGGACAACGGAAAAAAAGTGGCGGTACTCGGAGGCGAGCACTCCACACCGCTCGGACTCATCCTCGCCCTGGACAAGCAGCTACAGAATTTCAGTATTCTGCAAATTGATGCCCATGCCGACTTAAGAAATGCCTATGAAGGCTTCGATCAATCCCACGCGAGCATAATGCACAATGTCGTAGGACGTTGCAATAACCTGCACAAACTCGTGCAAGTGGGCATTCGGGACCTTTCAGAAGCGGAGGCTCAATTTGCCCATTCCCACCCTAAAATAAGCAGTTACTACGACTGGGATATGAAAGCATCGGCATTTAAGGGGATATCTTGGGATAACCAATGCGAAAGCATCTTAGCAGAATTGAGTAATGAGGTATATATTTCGTTCGACATAGATGGTTTAGAACCTTACCTGTGTCCGAATACAGGAACTCCCGTTGCAGGTGGTCTAAGTTTTGAGCAAGTGAGTTATTTGCTGTTTAAGGTGGTAAACTCCGGAAAATCCATTGTTGGATTTGATTTAAATGAGGTGTGTCCGGGAATGGATGGCGATTGGGATGCCAACGTCGGTGCGCGAGTCTTGTGGCAATTGGTATGCGCAACCGAATTAAGCCGAAGAAAGACATGTTAGAACGCATCAAATATAATTTTTGGCAGCTTCTCTTTATCGGAAACACCCTAGCATTTTTGTTTTTCCTATATCAGGCTGCATCTTTCACAAGCGTGTTTGCCTACCGTTGGGTATTTTTTTTAGCAACACCGTTTTTCACCAGCGGCATTCACTTATTGATTAAATCCCGTTCAACGCGCGCTGAATGGTTGTCCATTGTCAATTTTGGAACGATTGCCCTAATGATCGTTTATTTTAATGCTTTCCCAGATAGTGTCAAACTCTATTGGACTTGGTTCAGCATACCGATTGTAAACCAACTCACGATCAATTCCTTCGATGTGCTTTGGAGTGGAAAATACCCTTTTAAGTGGTCTGCCCTGATCGCTATTTGCATCATTTGGTTCATGACCATCCTATCAATCGCTTTCAAGGTTCAGGCATTGATGCCGCTCATCATTGTTTTGGTATGCATTACCGGTTTTTGGTGCCTTTTTATCGTGTTTCTGGAAGACAAAAAAGTGGTTAAATAATCAATACCGGCCGAATCCAATTAGGCGAGAACTGAAGTACTCTGAATCTTCAATTGACTGAAAAACAACACCTTTACTGCTTGAGGCATGGATCATTTTTTTGGGCTCTCCAAGTTGATTGACTAAAATTCCAACGTGAGAAATGTTCCTGTCCTTCCCGAAAAAAACCAAATCTCCTATCCGCGCTTCATCAGCTGAAATTTTCGTTGAATTCTCATATTGCTCAGCAGAGACCCTCGGTAGCTTGATTCCAAATTCATTAAACACGTAAGAGGTAAAACCGCTGCAATCGAAGCCCTCTTTCGAAAATCCTCCCCAAACGTAGTGGATTCCTTCAAGCGTTTGTGCAAATGCAATCATTGCCTCTTGAGTTTTTAACTCCGCAGCATTGCTCGCACTCCACGAAACATGGATACCCGCTGGTAGCTTTTGGTTAGGCAAGCTTTTTTGAATTAACCTGCGGTAGTATTCAGCAACCTCTGTATCTCCGCGATCCAATGTCCACTGAATCCAAGCGTTTAAATCCAAGGTCAAGGCTTCCAACTCGTTAAAATGGGTGCGTTGAAGCTCTTTTCCCTTCTGGGTTAGGGATAAACCGGCAAGAAACTCCAATGACTCCCTGATCTGCGTTGCTTTTCGTTGACGAAACCCATCTCTTTGGATTCCTTGTAAAGTCGCAAGGGATTTGTAGTATTGAGGGAAGAGGGAATAATCGTATTCTGGCTTATTTAAACAGCGGACTGCGCGGCGATATACCATGCGATAGTGCCCTTGGCTGTAAAGTTGTTCCATGCGGTCAAAGGCCGCAACCTGAGCATTGAGCTTTTGGGAAATAATAAGTAAGGAGAAAAGGATTCGCTGCAGTAAACGACTAGTTCGAATAAATTTTTCCATCCGAAAGCACTAAATGCGAACTGTTAAACAACTTAACCAACACTGAATTTCCTAAAATCTTGAATTCAGAGTCGGGCAGTAAGGTTATATCGGTGGATATACCATTTACCACAGCCGAAACACCGCCCATAATATTTCGATAAGCGATGGTGTTATTTTTTATCTCCCAAGTTGAAGGAATAAAATTGGCAATCTGGATTTTTTGGTCATCGACCAATGTAAACATGTAATTGTTTTCACCCCAAACGACCACATCGTCCCTGACATCCCAAAAAGAAGAAATAAAATTGGTCAAGAGTATTTTCTCCCCCTTTCGATAATACCAAAGGTTGGAATTCAAATCTTCGTACACAATAAAGCCTCGACCTGCTTTGTACTTGCGCATGTATTGGGATTCAACATCTGAAAAAATCCCATTTTCAAAAGCAACAAAAGTTCTTGTGGTAGGGTCGTTAAAACAAAGTATGTCCGTGCCTAATTGAAAATCAACAGCTCCGCTCCACGAAAAGATTTCATAAATCAATCCCTCGTAAAAAATCTTGTACAAGTTTCCGTTATCCTTGAACACAACGATGTTCTCACCAACGGTGCTTGGAATGGATAAATCTCCGATGATGGTGGCTAGAGGCATCGTATTTTTTCTCCAATAAAGGTTCAAGGTATTAAAGCGGGTATCCTCATACAGGATCAAAGAATCTTTTACGGTAAAATTTCGTCCGAAATACGTTAATGTTTGGAGCCTGCCGCGCTCCCACATATTGAGCGTAGGCCCAATCATGTACCCCAACAAGTGGTCAGAAACCTGATAAACAACATTGAGATTCGTAATGTCCTTCCGTTGCCGGCCATCGTAAACGCGTAAATTTCCCCTAGTGTCAATGTATGCAACAAACTCATCGCCCGCTTGATAATCTATGACAGGTTGAATCTCGAGAGTTTTAAATCCCCCATTCTCATAGGTTAAGAAAAAATTATTGAAGTCTCTGAATGGCAGAACCGTTTGTGCCGAAAGGCAGCTTGCTCGCAGAAGGATAGTAGTCAAAAGTAATATTTGCCACATTTACCAAAGGTAGAACAATTTTAGTACCAAGCTGTAGAATGCATTCGAGAAAAATGATTGAGTTTCCAATAATCGGAAAAGCATTAACTTTATCAAAAAAATTATGAAACACTGGTTAGCTATTTTAATTGCCACCGGGTGCGCGATTTCTTTAAGAGCGCAGAATAAAATCAACTACGTAGAGTATGACTTGGCCAATGGAATACATGTCATTCTTCATGAGGAACACGCAACGCCTATTGTGGCAATATCGGTTCTTTACCACGTAGGTTCAAAAAATGAAAACCCTTCTCGGACCGGCTTTGCGCATTTTTTCGAACATTTACTGTTCGAAGGTTCCGAAAACATCGAACGCGGAGAATATTCCAAATTGGTTGAGAAAAACGGAGGCACCTTGAATGCCAATACATCGCAAGACCGCACCTATTATTACGAAATCCTTCCATCCAACCAGTTAGAGCTCGGGCTTTGGTTGGAAAGCGAACGCATGTTGCACGCGAAAGTCGAAAATATTGGCATTGAAACGCAACGCAGTGTTGTAAAGGAGGAAAAACGTCAGCGGGTAGACAACCAACCTTATGCGAGCTTTATTTCGGAAATGTTCCAACGGGCCTTCCCAAAACATCCGTACCGATGGGTGCCTATTGGTTCTATGGAGCACCTCGATGCCGCCCAAGAAAAAGATTACGTTCAGTTTTACCAAGACTTTTACGTTCCTGCCAATGCTACCCTTTCCATTGCAGGGGACATTCCCTTGGAACAAACCAAAAAATGGATCGAAATGTATTTCGGCAGCATTCCTTCGGGGCAGGCGATCAACCTTTACCGCGACCAATTAGCCTTAAGCGACGATGCTTTCAAAATAAAATACGGTGTAGCGAAAAGTGATGTAAACGCGAAAAATCCGAAGTTAGGCACCAACAAAGCGGGCAACCAACTGTACGCTGAATTGAGTGCCAGACCCATGGTAATTCCAAGAACAACCAAGGACAATGATCCCCTCAAGCAAACCATTGAGGACACCATTTACGATAACATTCAGTTACCTGCTGTGTTTATGGGGTATAAAATCCCAGACCAAAAACACCCGGATGCCTATGCCTTAGAATTCATGAACGAAATCCTATCCGGGGGAAACAGTTCGAGAATCAATAAAAATTTGGTCGAAAAACAACAAATTGCAACCTATGCCAGCTCCTTCAATTACGGACTTGAGGACGGAGGTATGAACATCTTTTTAGCGCTAGCCAAAGACATGGCCTCGTTGGGTTCTTTGAAGTCCGCTTTTGATGCGCAAATCGAGGTCATTAAAAATGAATTGATCACGGAAGAGGAATACCAATCGGTGTTGAACAAATTTGAAAAACAAGTCATAGAAGCTAACTCCTCGGTGGCCGGAATTGCTGAAAGTTTAGCGGACAACCACGTGTATTTCGGTTCCGCAGCTCGGGTAAATCAACTGTTGGATTTGTACCGGAAAGTAACGCGAGCCGACATCCAACGCGTAGCGAAAACCTACCTGAACAATAACGCCAGAGTCATTCTTTATTATTTACCCAAAGAAAAATAGCCCATGAAGTTCTTATTATCTTTCGTATTGCTTGGTGCCCTTGGTCTAGTTTATGGACAACTTGACCGTTCCATCATGCCCAAACCGGCTCCTGCCCCACAAATTCAAATTAAACCTACCGAAACTTGGACCACCGCCAACGGAATCACCGTCATTCTATCCGAAAACCATAAACTCCCCAAAGTTTCCTTTGACTTAACGCTGGGAAGCGGAGCAACCTTGGAAGGTGAAAAAGCAGGGTTGAGCGAATTAGCCGGTTCCTTGGTGATGTCAGGAACTTCTAATCGAAGTAAAGACCAGCTGGATAAAGAAATTGATTTCTTAGGTGCTTCGTTAAGCGCAAGTGCCTCCAATGTTTACTTATCCGTACTTACAAAGCATTTGGACCAAGGGTTATCCCTCATGGCGGATGTTACGAAAAATGCCTCCTTTCCAGAAGATGAATTCAAACGAGTCTCCGACCAGTTTCGTTCAGGAATGGTTTCCTTGAAATCAGAGGCTGCGGGTATGGCCGGTAATGCCACCGTAAAAGTCAATTTTCCCCAACATCCCTACGGTGAGGTTATGACCTTCACTACCCTATCTGCTATTAGTCTTTCGGACGTTAAGGAATTTTATCGGTCGCACTACACTCCACAAGACGCTTACTTGGTGATTGTAGGTGACATCAACCGAGTTCAAGCCGAAAAGATGATCAATGCCTATTTCGGGACATGGCAAGGTCCAAAGCCGGTTACTGCAGAATACAAGGACCCTGTAAAGAGCAACGGTAACCAAGTGTATTTTGTCAACAAACCGGGTGCGGTTCAATCGGTGATTCAGGTATCCTTTCCCATACCAATGCGCATGGGCAACCAAGATCAATTAGCGATGTCTGTTTTAAACGACGTATTTGGTGGAAGCGGATTTGGTACACGTCTAATGCAAAATCTTCGTGAGGACAAAGCCTTTACCTATGGTTGTTATTCGGGTTTGAACAACCAAGACCTCGGCGGATGGATCTCGATCAGCGGAAATTTTCGAAACGCGGTAACTGATTCTGCCATCCAAGAAATTCTGAACGAACTGAACCGTTTGTTAAGCGAAACCATTACGACTCCTGAGCTCGAGCTAACGAAAGCCGTAAAAAACGGAAGCTTCGCCCGTTCACTGGAAAGACCGCAAACCATTGCTCGTTTTGCCTACAACATCAGCAAATACAAATTTCCGGAAGACTATTACCGGAATTACCTTCAACGCTTAGAAAGCATCGACGCTATGGAGTTGAGCCGCATGGCAAAAACCTACATCAAATCGAACAATTACAACATCGTTGTAGTCGGTAACGAGTCGGTTTTGGACAAAATTAAAGCTTTTGATAGCGATGGAAAAGTTACTACACTTGACGAGTTTGGGAATATCAAACTTGAACGAACCCCATCAAATTTTAGCACCAACGAAATCCTTGAAAATTACCTGTTAGCGGTAACCCAATCAACCTCACTAGCAAACGCTCAAAAGAAAATTAAAAAAGTTAAGAATGTTCTTCAAAGGTCCGAATTACGTTCCGATAAAATACCTTTCCCGCTTCAATCGTACAGCCTCTACACCAATAAAGGCGTTAGAGCTGACAGGATTGAATTCAACGGCAACGTGGCACAGAGCAAATACTACGACGGAGTTTCAGGTTACGAAAAAAACATGCAAACAGGTAAAACCGTTTATGACGAACTTAAAATGAAAGCCGAAATGTTAGAAAATGCGCTATTCCCAGAGTTGTTATGGTTACGGCCGGAAAACGCTCGTTATCTAACGCTGATAGGTGTCGAGAAGGAGAACAATAAAGAATACTACGTGCTCCAATTCAGCACCGGACCTCAAAACGAAAGTTTGCATTACTACGAAAAAGAGACCTTTTTAAAAGGAAAAATGGTAAAAACGGTTCTAAAAATGGAGGAGTCTTTCTCTGCGACCACTGAGTACAGCGACTACCGATCGGTTAAAGGCTTCATGTTTCCCTACCAATCGCTTTTGAATGCAGGATCTATGACCTTCACCCAAAAAATTGACGAGATTCTCGTGAACGGAAAAGTTAAGGTTGCTGAATTTCAATAGGTGATCTTCTTACTTGCGTCAATAAACGGACTAATAAAACCCTTTCAATGAAGCAATACCTTCTTTGGTTCCTTTTCCTCTCCTCGGTTGCGAGTATAAAAGGACAATTACTTTACACGATTCAACCCAAGAACGGTAATGCCGTTTCGTATCTATATGGCACCATCCACATGATGCCAAAAGACCGGTTTCAACTTTCATCTTCCCTGATTAAGGCTTTTGAGTCGTGCAGTACCCTCGCTATGGAAGTTGACTTGAACATGAATTTATCGGCCAAAATAGCGGTGGCGCAGCAAACTATTCTACCTGACGGAAAAACCCTGAAAGATCTCACCACTCCTGAAGAATATGCCAAAATTGTTCGGTATTGCTTGGACAGTTGCGGAATGAGCAAGAAAAAACTCAAGCGTTACTCTCGATTGAAACCCTTCTTCTTTTCCAGTGCCATGCTGCAAGACCAACTGAAAGACATCAAATCGTACGAAATGGAATTCCAAAAAATGGCTGAGAAAGGAAAGAAAAGTACCATGGGCCTCGAATCGATCCAAGTACAAATGGAAACCATCAATTCTGTTTCGCTGGAAGATCAAGTGAGCATGCTGTTGGACGGAATTAACCAACCGCAAAAATATCAAGGAATGTTACAGGCTTACCTTGCTGAGGATTTGGACGGACTGTATAAGGATATCGTCGCTGAATCGGAGGGCTTTCCCAATTTCATCGAAGATTTCCTCAACCGAAGAAACCGGAATTGGATTCCTGTCATCAGCGACCAAATTGAGCGTGGTGCCACGTTCATTGCCGTTGGGGCGGGTCATTTACCCGGAGAGCAAGGCGTGATTACCCTGCTCCGAAATGCGGGATATACGGTAATGCAGCTGAATCAAACTCATTAATCATGTGCTCCAACAAGCGTAGTTTATGGAATTTGAATAGCAATAAGTCCCATTAAGGTAACTTTGTACTAATTTAGCACTAACATGAAATGGCAAATAAACGGTTTATTCCTCGAAAAAAACTTTCATTTTGACACCTTTATGCAAGCACTGGACTTCGTAAATAAGGTTGCAGCGGTTGCTGAACAGTCGGATCATCATCCCGAAATTTTGATGCACAACTACAATCAAGTACGGATACAGACAACTACTCACAGCGAGGGAAAAATTTCCAAATTGGATTATGACCTAGCCCTACAAATCGATTCACTTGAATGACCTCGTAGTGTTTTACAGCACGCGTTAATGGTGTGACCAATCCGGTAGTTGGAACCCGTTCGACGTTTAGAAGTGATTCCTTGATAAAATGTCCTCGACCTATCAAACCCTATTTTTAATGATCAAAAATAATTAGTTTTATGCCGGATTTAAGGAAAATGGGGAAATACCTGCTTTATATCGTATTAGTAACCTGCATAAACCAACTGGTTGGTCAAAACACCCTGGTTTCCAATGCCAATATCTTTGAAGGAGAACCCTCCATTGCCCTCAACCCGCAAAACCCCCAACACCTCATAGCAGCATGGATGGGATTTCAATTCGGACAGAAAATCACCATCAAATCCTCGGTTTCGATGAACGGAGGTACTACGTGGTCCATGCCCATCTACCAACCTCATGAAGCCCCCGGGAATGCATCCGCCGATGTGAGTTTGGGCTTTGGGCCAAACGGGGATGCGTTCATGTGTTATATCGATTACGACAACGTAGGTTTTACCCAAGGAAAAATTGTCGTGCGAAAATCCACCGACGGGGGCCTAACATGGGGACCCGCTGTTGAAGCGGTGAACATCGCCGATTGCCCGGGTAAATTATGCTTAGACCGTCCCTGGATGGTGATTGATCCCTCCAACGGACCGCAAACCACCATCTACGTTACGTCCATGAACGCAAATCAACCAGCCCTCGTTACGCCGCCTTACAATCCTTACGTAACGGTAAGTATCGACGGAGGACAAACATTTATGAATCCTCGGTATCTGGATACCTTGAACTTTTTGGCAGGCAGCAGCATCCCGCAACCGATGCCTACCCCGGCAATCGATGGTAACGGAAGATTTTATGCGCTGTACCCTTCGTACCTTGTTGCGCAATCGCCTTATCCACGCCAAATTATAGCCTTTTCAGACCACAGCGGAATAGATCTGAGCCATCAAGTTGCTTACCAAGGCTTAAACGTTGGCGTGAGCAATAGCCAATTCAAACGCGCTGGAAAATTGCTCGCCGACGAGGCACATACAGGGCATTTGGCCTATTGTTTTCTCAGCGAACAAAACGACCAATCGGACGTCTATGTGATGGAAACTTCGGATGCAGGGTTAACTTGGGGGCCAATGCAACGGGTAAATCAAGACCCCATAGGCAATAACCGGGTACAGGATTTGGTTTGGGCGGATTTTAACCTTAGCGGAGACCTTGTGGTAACGTGGAGAGACCGAAGAAACGCCCCAGCAGATGGCTACAGTCAACCCTCGGAAATTTATGCTGCGGTTAAATTTTATGGAAATCCAGCATTCACGGCAGACTATCCCTTATCTTCCACGGTTGCTGCCCACGACAGCGTGCTCGAAGGAAGCGGCAATGATTTCATGAGCGTTGTATTCCATGGAGACTCGTGTTACGCTATTTGGGGCGATGTTCGAACCGGAACGCTCAAAATTTACCTTCACAAATGGAACGTGCATACCCAAAGTGGCAGCGTACATGAAATACCTTCGACCTCCAACGTTCACCTTTATCCCAATCCCGTAAACGATGCTCTACAATTAAACCTCATAAATCCAGAATCCTTGCGTGTTGAAGTATTCAACGAATTAGGACAACTCCTTTTCGTTGGTAGTCCAGCTGAGAACGGAACGTTTTCCGTTGCTCAACTTCCCAAAGGCAATTACCTGCTGCGATGCATTGGCGTTGGTGGAAGTCAAGTTTTACGATTTACCAAAGCCCATTAAAATTTATCAACAATTACCCGCAGCACAAAGATTAGCAAAGGGGAAAGGTGTATTTTTGTACCATGAGCCAATTCGTCGTTTCTGCAAGAAAATACCGCCCACAGACTTTTGACACTGTGGTCGGGCAGGTTGGCATAACTGAAACGCTCAAAAACGCCATTAAAACCAAACATCTTGCTCAGGCATTTTTGTTCTGCGGTTCCCGAGGAGTTGGCAAAACGACCACCGCCCGGATATTGGCCAAAACGATCAACTGCTTCAATCGAACAGATAATGTGGAAGCTTGTGATCAATGCGAGTCCTGTTTGTCGTTTAATTCGGGTAGTTCATTAAACGTTTATGAACTGGATGCCGCTTCCAACAATTCGGTGGACGACATTCGGGGATTAATTGAGCAAGTCCGAATAGCACCACAGTTGGGAGATTTCAAGGTCTACATCATCGACGAAGTGCATATGCTTTCAGCGCAGGCTTTCAATGCCTTCCTGAAAACCTTGGAAGAGCCACCTGCCCATGCTATTTTCATTCTGGCAACCACGGAAAAACACAAAATTATACCGACGATACTTTCACGCTGTCAAATCTTCGATTTTAACCGTATACGGGTTAACGATATTGCCCAACACTTGGGTAAAATCGCAGAACAAGAAGAGGTTAGCTATGAGCAGGAGGGACTTCATTTGATCGCTTCAAAAGCCGATGGTGCATTGAGAGATGCCTTATCTATTTTTGACCAATTGGTGACGTTTAGCGAAGGCAATATCACATACCAACAAGTACTAAATAATCTGCACGTATTGGATTATGACTATTACTTTAAGGTGGTGGAGTACTTGCGTAAAGAGGATATTGCCGGATCCTTACTGGTTTTCAGCGATATTTTAAATCGAGGCTTCGACGGTCATCAATTCCTGTTAGGATTAGCGGAGCACTTTCGGAACTTACTGATGGTTAAAGACATTCGAACAGCTCCTTTGTTAGAGGCAACGGAAGGCGTACGCCAAAAATACACCCAACAAGCCAATGAATGGGAAAAACAGGCCATTGTTCGCGCGCTTCACGCCATCAGTAAGGCAGATGTGGGCTTTAAAAGTTCGAAAAATCAACGTCTGCTGGTGGAAGTTACCCTCATGGAATTGGGCTCGTTACAACAGGAGTCGGAAAAAAAAAATCCCTGACAGATCCGATTAGTATTCTCCCTTTTAAACATCAGCAAGCCAAGAATTCAACAACCGCGGTAAAAGATGAGTCACCCTCGAGTCCCTCACCGACTCCCGCATCGATTCCCGAGGCCCAAAGTCCAAAAACCACAGTTGCCTCTTTCCAAAATATTAGCATTAAAGCATCGCTGGAACTTTTTAAGGAGGCACCTTTGATTCCCGATGACCAATTGCCGAGAACCCCCTTCAATGGGGAATCGTTAAGAATTGCGAGCCGCAATTATGCAACACAAATGAAAAACGAGGGGAAAGATACCTTTTACCACGCTGTAATTAAGCGCGATTTTTTCTTAAATGATGAAACCATAACTTGGATTTTGGATAATGAAGTGCAAATAGCGTACATATCTCCTCTTTTGGCGGACTTCGCATCTTATTTAAAAAAAGAATTGAACAACAGTTTTATCAAATTTAATTTGGAACTAACGAATGAGGTTGCGAAAGAAAATAAACCCTACACCGGGATAGAAAAATTCCAAGCCCTTGCGCGCAAAAATCCAAATTTGCACACCCTTCGAAACCGATTTAACCTGGATATTGAATTTTAGCGATGGACATCGTATACCACGATTTAAATAGAATGCTGGAAGTTAAGGAATTTATCCAACGATGGGATGACTCTTTGAACTATGTGGAGGTAAACACCTCGGGCTCAACCGGTAAACCTCGAACGCTACAACTTTCGAAGAGTTTGTTAGCCAAATCTGCAGAGCGCACCATAACCCACTTCAACCTATCACCGGGAATGAAAGCAGGCTTATGCCTTTCCCTTTCCTCAATTGCGGGAAAAATGATGGTTGTTCGTTCTCTCCTCGCAAACATGGAATTGCACGTACTGCCTGTGAATAAGAATCCCCTGAAAGACTTGGAGATGGCCCTCGACTTCAATGCCCTTGTGCCTGTGCAAGCCATGAATTACCTGGATCAAGCCCAACCATTGCCACAGCAAGGAGTCGTGTTAATCGGTGGAGCACCGTTGAATGAACGACAATTTCAACGAATCTCCCAATACTTTTCACAAGCCTATCAAACCTACGGTATGACGGAAACCGCATCGCACGTTGCCGTCCGAAAAATATCTCACAATTTTAAAGAACCCTACCAAGCCCTTGAAGGTGTTACATTATCCGTTCAGGAGGACTGCCTTGTAATACATTGTGAGGCGTTTGAGAACGGTTTTGTACAAACCAATGACTGCGTACAGCTGGTAGGCGAAGAGGCTTTTCACCTGTTGGGCAGACGAGATTTTGTCATTAACAGCGGTGGGATAAAAATACACCCTGAACGTGTAGAAGACCGACTCAGCACCTTGCTGAATGAACCTTGCCTTGCGATGCCAATAACCGACGAAGTATGGGGTGAAAGTGTGGGAATTGTCCTGCTCAAAACAGGAAAAATTCCGACGTTGGCGGAATTGAAGAAACTCTACACTTCCAATGAAATGCCCCGAAAATTCGCATTAGTGGATAAAATGATTACGACCAAAACTGGAAAAATTGATCGTCCCAAAATGTACCAAACATTGAAAAAACATGAGTGGCAAGCACTACTATGATCTTTTAGGGTTGCCCGAAAACAGTTCGATGGCCTCGGTCAAGAAAAAATTCCGCTCACTCGCTAAGGAATTTCACCCAGACCTTCATCCGGGCGAGGAGGCAACCGTAATATTTCAGCAACTATTAGATGCCTATGAACGCATTCTAAAACAAGATTTTGGCGCTCGACCAAAACCCCCTCAACAACCCCAGCGGACGCGTGAAGAAGTGCATCGCGAACGTTGGGAGCAAATGAATCGAAAATGGAAGGAAGAAGAAGAAGAATTGAACCATTATTATCATGGATTAGTAACCGGTTGGAGGTACAGGCTCAAAATTCTTTACGCCATCCTAGCACTTTGGATTATGAGCGCAATGATTGCCGATGAGTATCTCCCTCTAAAAAAGACGAAAGATGTAGTGATCGCCTATAATTTTACGCGCTACCAAAGTTCCGACAACGATTATGTACAGGAGGTAACGCTTCGGGATCATGGCACGGTTTACTTGGCCAATTATTACCCCAAACGGTTTTACGATTTTCCTGAAGTAACCTTGCACCAGACGGCCATTTGCAGGTCAAACCGTTCGCTCACACACCGGGCGGATAAAGAAACCTATACGCCCGAAATTCACTTTAGCATTTGTCGCCTTAAAATCCCCATTTTCCTTTTTTTGAGCCTCAGCCTCGTGATTCCCTTTTTTAGAAAACCTTCCGCTTTTATGGTGCTTGGTTCGTGGATAAACTTCTACCTATCAGGGACGCTGATTGCCTATATCGTATTATTTTATTTTCGATTTATTTCCCTCTTCACCTTTGGATACTTCCCATGACAAAAAAAGAAAAAGCCACTTACATTATCGCTGAGCTTGAGCGCTTGTATCCCGAAACTCCTGTGCCCTTGCATCATAGCGACGCCTTTACCCTGCTCATTGCGGTCCTGCTTTCGGCTCAATGTACCGATGAGCGCGTGAACAAAATTACTCCTCTGCTTTTTGCGAAGGCCAATACTCCTCAGGACATGGTCAAACTCAGCATCGAAGAAATCAAATCCATTGTGCGGCCTTGCGGGCTTTCTCCGATGAAATCCAAAGCCATTTTTCATTTGTCGGAAATTCTTTTAGCAGAGCACAACGGCAAGGTTCCCCAAAGTTTTGAAGCATTAGAAAAACTTCCGGGAGTAGGCCACAAAACTGCCTCGGTAGTCATGGCACAAGCCTTCGGTTTTCCAGCCTTCCCGGTAGATACCCATATCCATCGCTTGCTCACGCGTTGGGGTATTTCCTCCGGAAAAAACGTGAAGAAAACAGAAGAAGCTGCGAAACGGTTATTTCCGAAAGAACATTGGAATAAATTACACCTTCAAATCATTTTTTACGGAAGAGAATACAGTCCGGCGAGAAGTCCCAAAAAAGAAATTGACTACATCACAATGCGCGTCGGAACTGCAAAAGCGCTGAAAGAGTTAAAATAGTTGTAAACAGCTTTTAAATTAACACAACTTTTAACTAACTTTGATTGCTGCTTTATTCACCCATGCCTTATGGATACTCCAAACGCTTCCAGGAAGCCTACCAGTCGCGCTAAAATCATCAATCCACTAACCCAGGATATTGGAAAAATTCCGCCTCAAGCAGTGGAACTCGAACAAGTTGTCTTAGGCGCCATGATGTTGGAAAAAAATGCGGTGAACGAAACCATCGATATCATCAATGAGAACAGCTTTTACGATCCCAAACATCAATACATTTATAAAGCCATTCGCGCCCTATTCGCTGCTACGAGTCCGGTAGATTTGGTCACGGTAACTGATCGTTTGTCAAAATCAGGAGAATTAAGTGCAGCAGGTGGAGCAGGTTATATTTCGCAACTCACCAATCGAGTCGGTTCTACGGCTAATGTACAGTACCATGCCCGTATTATCGCAGAAAAATCCATCAAGCGGGAATTAATCCGTTTGAGCAATGAGGTGATAAAAAATGCCTTCGACGATACCATGGATGTATTTGAATTGTTGAATGCCGCAGAAAGAGACCTTTTTCAAATTGGGGACTCAAACATGTCAAAACAGGTGGATGTGATGTCCAATGTTGTAAGAAATGCCATTGAAGAAATTGAGGTTGCACGGAAAAATGCCGATGGAATATCTGGAATCCCCTCCGGATTCTTGGAGATTGATAAGGTAACCGCAGGCTGGCAACGTTCGGATATGATTGTCATCGCGGCGCGTCCGGGTATGGGAAAAACGGCCTTTGTCCTATCGGCAGCCCGAAATACTGCGATTCAAGGCCATGGTGTAGCTATCTTTTCTTTGGAAATGTCTTCCGTTCAGCTGGTTAAGCGTCTTATTGCGGGTGAGTCGCGCATCAATTCCGAAAAACTTCGGAAAGGGGATTTGGCTGATCATGAGTTTCAACAGCTCCATTCTCGAATTCAACAACTATCCAAAGCTCCTATTTATATTGACGATACCGCAGCAATAAGCATATTTGATTTCAGGGCCAAATGCCGAAGGCTAAAAGCGCAATACGACATTCAACTGGTCATCATCGACTATTTGCAATTGATGTCGGCAAAAGACGGCAAAAATACAGGAAACCGCGAACAAGAAATTTCCATGATTTCACGATCCATTAAAGAAATAGCGAAGGAATTGAACATTCCAATCATAGCGCTTTCGCAATTAAGTCGCTCTGTGGAACAAAGGAGCGATAAAAAACCAATTCTTTCCGACTTGCGCGAGTCGGGTGCGATCGAGCAAGATGCCGACATTGTTTCCTTCCTGTATCGACCGTCTTACTACAAAATACTCAAATACGACGATGGCACCTCAACTCACGGCATCGGTGAATTTTTAATTGAAAAGCACCGTAATGGAAAAACCGCCTCGGTAAGGCTGCGCTTTGAAGAGGATTTTGCACGTTTCTCAAGTTTAAGCGAACCTGATTTTATGTCTGACAGTGGTAACCAAGATAGCCTAATGCGTTTTAATCAAGAATCCAGCACCGTTACCATTCAAAGTAAAATGAATCAAAACTATGAAGACTTTAATTTTCAGGGAGATCAAAACGTTCCCTTTTAAGCATCTACTTCACTCATTCTTACTTTTTTGCTGCATGACCACGGCTGTGAGCTCATGGGCTACCCAACTGTTGATTCCAATGGATGCAACGCAAAATAACCACTTAAAGGCCTATGGCATTGCCTACTGGACCCTTGAGAATGGCGTAATCATCGAGTGGTTATTGAACTACAAAGGAGGTTCTTTCCTGATACCCCACTTGCAAGAAATCGAACGAGAACTAAAAATCAGGGGAGTCCGCTACCAAGTGCTCACAGACGGACAAATAGCAACGATTAAAGCACAAATTGCCAATCCTGAGGTGAACATGGAGGTCATACAATTGGAAAAAGCCCCGAAGATTGCTGTTTACACCCCGCCCAATAAACAACCATGGGATGATGCCGTAACCATGGTTTTGGAATATGCTGAAATAAAATATGATAAAATTTACGACTCAGCGATTGTGATGGGATTGCTCCCTAAATACGACTGGCTGCACCTGCATCACGAGGATTTTACAGGACAATACGGTAAATTTTACAGTTCCGCCTCATTCCAACCGTGGTATAAGGAACAAGTCAAAATCACGGAAGCAAATGCCCGTAAATTCGGATTTAATAAGGCATCCCAATTCAAATTAGCTGTTGCAAAAAACATTAAAAATTTCGTTTTGGGAGGGGGATTTCTATTCACTATGTGCAGCGGAACGGATAGTTTCGACATTGCATTAACGGCTGAAGGCATTGATATCTGCGACCAAATCTACGACGGAGATGCCGCCGATCAGAAAGCACAACAAAAATTGGATTTTAATAAATCTCTTGCCTTTCAAAATTTCACGCTCAACCGCGATCCCTATTTTTACGAATATTCCAACATAGATGCCTCGGATTTACGCAATAATTTAACCGTTCGCGAAGCCGAGGACTACTTTACCTTATTTGAATACTCCGCAAAATGGGATGTTGTGCCTACGATGCTAACTCAATGTCATACCAATGTAGTTAAAGGATTTATGGGGCAAAGCACCGATTTCAGGAAGGACTTTATCAAACCCAACGTGTTGATCATGGGAGAAACGAAGTCAATAAATACAGCGCGCTACTTGCACGGCGAGTTTGGTCAGGGAATGTGGACCTACTTCGGAGGTCATGACCCTGAAGATTACCAACATTTTGTGGGAGATCCTCCCACAGACCTGAATCTTCACCCTAATTCGCCCGGTTACCGCTTAATTCTGAATAACATCTTATTTCCTGCAGCAAAAAAGAAAAAAAGAAAAACTTAAGGTTACCTATGTAATCTTTTTTTATTATATTTGTCTACGATTTCAAGCATCTCCGTCCTTTCTGAAATCGACCACTCATCAAATTTTATGGATAAAACAAGCTTATCGAAGAAAAGTCTCAATGATTTAAGAATAATAGCAACAACGTTGGGTATTGAAAATGCACAAGAGTTGAACAAAGACCAACTGATCAGTGCTTTAACCGAAGGGGCTGCCGGACTCTTGGACGAAGAAACTTTTGAATCCCAAGATTCAAACACTACCGATCCTTCCCCTCCTGAAAAAGAAAGTTCAGGGAGGAGGTTACGGCCCCGAAAGCGGACTGATATGAGCCCTAGTGAAACTTCAGATTTATTCAGCTCGGAAGACGTTAGCGCGCTACCCGACAAGAGCCATGACCTGCCTTCTGAAGAAGCTCCTGTTGAATATTCCCCAAATGTGCCAGAAAAAGCATCACCCCAGCACTCCAACACCTCCGAAATAGAGCGCCCCGCTGCTGCAACAGAAAACATGGCGAATCAAAAAGAAGATAGTTATGATCTTGTAGGCATCGTGACGGCGGAAGGTGTCCTAGAAATTATCCAGGACGGTTACGGATTTCTTCGCTCTTCCGATTACAACTACCTGCCCTCGCCCGACGATATTTACGTAAGTCAAAACCAAATAAAATTATTTGGACTTAAAACCGGCGACACAGTTCGTGGAACCATACGTCCCCCGCGCGAAGGAGAAAAATATTTCCCTCTCGTAAAGGTTGAATCCATTAATGGCCGCGAACCCTCCTACATTCGGGATAGGGTTCCTTTCCAATACCTAACGCCGTTATTTCCCGATCAAAAGTTCAAACTTACCGGACACGTGCAGGAGTCTCTGTCAACTCGCGTTATGGATTTATTTGCCCCCATTGGAAAAGGACAGCGAGGTATGATTGTAGCTCAACCAAAAACGGGAAAGACCATGTTATTGAAGGATGTTGCAAATGCTATTGCCGCAAACCATCCCGAAACGTATTTAATTGTCTTGTTAATTGATGAACGCCCCGAAGAGGTAACTGATATGGCCAGAAGCGTTAAAGCAGAGGTTATCGCATCGACGTTTGATGAGCCGGCAGAACGTCACGTGAAAGTTGCCAACATGGTTCTAGAAAAAGCAAAACGACTGGTAGAATGCGGCCACGACGTGTGCATCCTGCTGGATTCCATAACACGTTTAGCGCGTGCCTACAATACGGTTTCACCGGCCTCGGGCAAGGTGCTTTCCGGTGGAGTGGACGCGAACGCGCTCCACAAACCGAAGCGCTTCTTTGGATCAGCCCGTAAAATTGAAAACGGGGGATCTCTTTCGATTCTTGCGACTGCTTTAACTGAAACTGGTTCTAAGATGGACGAAGTGATTTTCGAAGAGTTTAAAGGAACCGGAAACATGGAATTACAACTTGACCGAAAAATATCCAATCGAAGAATTTATCCTGCGATTGACATCACTGCCTCAGGAACGCGTAGGGAAGATTTGTTGGTAAATAAGGAGGTCCTACAACGAGTATGGTTGATCCGCAAATTCATTGCCGATATGACTCCGGTAGAGGCCATGGAATTTCTTAAATCCCACATGGAAAACACCCTTTCTAACGAAGAGTTTTTGGTTTCTATGAACAGTTGATGGAATGAACCGCGCATATATTCTTGCATGTGTTTTTGCCATTCTGTGGATGGGAATAAAATACACAAGTTGGCTCCTGGGAATATTTACCTTTGGCAGCACAGGCCCCTATGTCCTTGCGAACATGTTTCTTTTAACAATCGCCGTAGCTGGTGGCACCTATTTGCTTAAGCGCCAGGAAGTGAATCCGGGAAATTTACTCATGGATATTAAAAAAGGGGTAGCCTGTGGAATGATATACACCCTGCTCGTTAGCGGATTTATCTATTTATTCTATGCAAAAATTCACCCCGGATATAACCAATATCAACTTCAAAAATCCACAGAATTATTGGATAAGCCGGGAAATCTTGAAAAGATCCGGAGTAAAAATCCCGACCTGAAAAACAGATCGGATCAAGAAATTCGCAACATGCTGCGACAACAAGATGTCCTTATTTACAGCGCCAATTTCACGTTCGTCATTTCGCTGCTTGGTCTTACCATGTATTCCATTTTTAACAGCATTTTTATAGGGATTATCTACCGTAAACTGTTATTTCGAGAACGCTAATCGTGCCTCGATGTCTGAGCCAAGATTATCGAAGTCGATACCATCAAAATTCCCCGAAGACATCATAAGTAAAACGCTATTTAGACATAGCTGATGATCAATAAAATGCAATACCTCATCCGTTCTATTGGCTACTGCAATCTTTCCTCCGAAACCGCGGGCCACATCCTCTTTGCTGATCATGGCTAATTTTTTATGTTCTACAACATGCGGATTAAAGTAAACTATGGCTTCATCGGCTGCAGCCATACTCCCTAGATAATGAGGCAAAAATTCTTTTTTCAAGGAAGAGAAGGTATGCAATTCCATACATGCAATCACCTTTAAATGAGGAAATTGCTTCTTAACGGCTTCCGTTGTTGCTTTGAGCTTGGAGGGGGAATGTGCAAAATCTTTGAACATTTTAAAATACGGTACATCGATAACAGCCTGAAGGCGTTTTCCCGCTCCTCTGAAATCCTTCATGGCCTCAAAGAAATCCTCTTGTGCAATTCCCATTTCCAAACCAACAAGGCTTGCTCCCCATAGATTTTGCAAGTTATGGTCCCCAAATATCTTTAAGGAAAAAATTTCACCGTTGTGGACCAATTCGACCCCTTCATCAAGCACCTTGTATTCGGGAATGGTGTAGGGCCTTTTCACCATTTCGTTCGAGAGCTCATTTACGAGTTGTGTCAAAGAACGGTCGTTGCAATTATAAATGAGAGCTCCATTCTCCTCAAGCGTTTCCATGAAAATCTTGAATTGATCTACGTAATTCTCAAACGTTGGAAATACATTGATGTGGTCCCATGCTATTCCACTGATTAGCGCAATATGAGGCTTGTACAAATGAAATTTTGGACGTCGATCTATCGGAGAACTTAAATACTCATCTCCTTCCAAAATCATACATGGAGCATCCTCCGAAATTTTCACCATGCAATCATAGCCTTCCAATTGCGCCCCCACCATATAATCCACGTTCACGTTCATTTTCTTGGCAACATGCAAAATCATGGAGGTTATGGTCGTTTTCCCATGGCTACCCGCTATAACCACCCGTTTCTTGGTTTTACTCGCCTCGTAGAGGTATTCCGGATAGGAAAATACGGGTATGTTCAATTCCTTAGCACGTAATAACTCAGGATTATCTTCCCGAGCGTGCATTCCAAGAATTACAGCATCTAAATCGTTGGTTATTTTCTCGGGAAACCAACCAATTTCATTCGGTAATATTCCTTCTCGTTCAAGACGCGACTTGGAGGGATCTAATATCTCATCGTCGGAACCGCTCACTTGATTTCCTTTGCGGCTTAGGGCAATAGCTAAATTGTGCATAGCACTTCCACCGACTGCAATAAAATGAACTTTCATTCCTTTTTTCTTCAAAAATAACCAAGAGAAGTTCCCTGAAATTCTGAGAACTGGGAAATTACTGACAACGATTTTTTAACTAAGGACACATAGGCGGCGTTATAGGCCCACCCTCAGAAATGAAAGGTATTCCCTCGGAGTCATGTAACCAAACGAATTCTGTGATGGGTTGTTGGTTCATGGTGAAACTTGAGATTCCATTTTCATCTACCATTTGCTCATACACCATACCATAACCATTTGCATTAACCACTACTCTTCGCACAAGCTTTCCAATTTCAAAACCGAAAGCATCTTCGTAAGTATAAACCAACTCCGTCATGCTATTCCAAATAAAGCATTCGCCGCTGTCGTTTTTCAGATAATTCGGCGCGAACGTTTCAAGAGGGATAAAGTTCCTTCGCTCCTCCTGCCTTCTTTGAGTATGCTTACTCTGTTCGTATGCAGCGCGATCTGATACATGATTCGCCATTTGGTTCTGGCTGATGACTTTGCGCTGAGCTTCATCCAACCGTTTATTTTGTTGAGCCGCATCGATATCTTGTTGGCTTCGGGAGACCACCATGGAATCGACAAAATCACGCGTTGCCTCGCGCGCCGAAGAGTGGTTATCCAGCTGGTTGGTCATCAAGGAATCATGACGATTTCGCAATTTGTCTTGTTGATCTTGCGAACGCTGAATCATTGCTTGATTTTCTGCATTTTCTTGCGCGATTGCAGCTTGGGTATTGCTGGCGAGTGCGCGACCCGTTAATTCACCTTTTTTAGCCCGATCCGCTTCATTTTCATTAGCACGACTAAGCGACGTGTTTTGTTCCTCCAAAAAATGGCGGTTTGCTCGAACCGCCTCTTCATGTTGAACATCCGCGCGATAATTCGCTTCATCCGCCGAATATTTCAAATTATTTATGGCATTTTTCACCCTCAAGGCTTTCCGGTCCGAAGAACTGGATAAGGAAGCTTGTAAAGCAGTCGGGTTGCCCGTAAACAATTTTGCACCAGGAGGAGCTGAGATGATTGTGCTGCGCACCGTGTTATTTGCCGAATTTGCTGAAGAAGCAATTTTCATGTTGGCCTGAATGGAATCAATTTTTAATTTTATGTACGACAACTCAAGCATACCTGTTTCGGCAACGCCGGCTTTCGTTAATAATTCATTTGCTGCTTGTAACGCTTTGGTAGAATCTTTTAGCGAAATATTTTTAAGAGTTGGCTGATTGGTAAGAAAATAAGGCTCTAATTTCATCAAGCGCGTTTTAATAGCAACAACCTCAGGTGTAGTGGCTTTTTGCTTGAGTGGAGAGTTTGCTAATAGGGTTTTAATGATGCCTAATGCTATTTTTGGCTGGTAATTTGGACCGTATTGCGCATCAAAAGTTAAGGAATCCATCATATTTTTAACCTTTTTCATGGCTTCACTAACATTTAAGATTTCCTGTTCCTTGGCTTTTTTGGCGGCCTCAACTTTTTGATCAATGTCACTGACTTTATTTTGTTTAAGATTTAGATCGTGGGTGAATGCTAAAACGTCTTTTAATCGAACGTAAACATCAATGGCCTTGTCATAGTCTTGATTGCTCTGCAACTCGTAGCCTCGCTGGATTTCCGCTTGAACATAACCCGTAATTACCTGATCTAACGTTCCGTATGCCGCCACTTGTTTGGCGGTTGTCTGATAATTTCCGATTAGCGAAATGATGCTTTCCAATGCGTTTTTCATCGCAGAATTATCGCCTTTGGTGGTTTGTGCAACCTTCATTAATTTGGCAACTTCCCCGTCTAAATTCTGTTCTTTAATTAACAGTTTTAAAGAATCTAGTGTTACCGATACGCCATATTTGATTGCCTGAGATATTCGCGGCAGCGAATTGCTTTTACTAATCGTAACGATGGCCTCGTTGTACTTTTTGTTTGCTGCTAAACGCGTGCACTCAACCCGGTTTGTCCGGCATGCCTCCAACTCTTTTTTCAGTTCGTCTTCTTCCTTTCTGATAGCAGCAATTGAGGCTAACTTGGTTTTCAATTTATCGGACTTTGGATCGTATTGTGAAACCGAATTATAAATTTTTTCAGCATCTTGCCATTTTAACAAAGCCAATAGGGAATCCCCGATGTGAAAGAGACTATCGATGGATTTTTGCTTTTGTTGAGCCAATTGTTGAGCCGAAAATGCCTTCTGAAGCAATGATTTCTTACGTGTTAAGGAGGTGTCCACTAATTTGTAGTTGGTTTGCGCCGCCATGGCCGTATCCAAATAATCCAGAGCCAGTTTGTAATTCTGCACTTGTTCCAATTCCCTGCTTTTTGCCTTATATTTTTCTAATTTTAACTTTCCTTCTTCTTGCCAAATCCTATTCTTTAAAGAGTCGTTGTAAGCAGTTTTATGGGCCAAATCGGGAATCGGCTTTAACTGCGATTCATCCCATTTGAATTTTTCTGCATAATCGTTTGCACCAACCGAGAACTGAAAAATTGGGTTTACCCGAACCATTTGAACCATCAATTTTTCTGCAAGCATCACGGTTACACTTTCAATTTTTTTCGAAAGGGCTAAAGTAGAAATATCGTAATATAAATTTCGTGTGAGAAAACCGGGCTTTGAAAATTGAACGATTACCGGCGTCTTCTTGTAAACACTCCCAACAAGAATAAAGGTCCCGTTTTTTACACTCAATGCTGTTGCGAAGGTTTGATTATCCTGAAGTAAATAAACGCTTGTACCAGAAGTTGGATTTTTGCTCGTATCACTTATTAACCCTTTGAAAATCAACTTTATTTCGACTTGAGCAAAGCTCAATGATGCCAAAGCAAAGCTTACAAAGAATAACCTTAAACCCATACTTATCCTAGGTACCATAGAAAATCTAGACAAAAACCAAGCTATCTATGCAAAAATCGGCAAATTTGTGCAAATAACGAAATGCTGAACTACGAACATTTGAGTTTTTGGGAAAAACGCACCTATACCGAAGAAATCGACACCCTCATAATTGGTGCTGGAATCGTGGGAATGACCTGCGCCTTTCATGAGAAACAGCGGCATCCGCAGCGAAAAATTGTGGTATTAGAACGGGGGTACCTACCCACAGGGGCAAGTACCAAAAATGCAGGATTTGCTTGTTTTGGAAGCCCCAGTGAATTGCAGGATGATTTCCAACATATGCCAGAGACCCAGGTGTGGGAAACCTTGTCCATGCGTTATGAAGGATTGCAGAAACTTTTTGAAATCGTTCCAAAACATTTCATGTCCTATTCCGCGTGCGGTTCATGGGACTTGACGAAAGAACCCATGGAAGGGGGTTTCATTCACTACTTAAACCGACAAATTGAGCGAATCACAGGAATTTCCGAGGTTTATTCGGAGGACTCCGCTAAAATTCAATCCTGCAACTTTCACGGATTTAATTTTGCCTATAAAAATCGGAGCGAAGGAAGCATTGATACCGGACAGTTGATGGAGGCGTTGTTTCGAAAATGCGTGGAAATGGGCGTGCATTTTTTGTTCGGAACCGAAGTCACGAAACTCTCCTTTGAATCGACCGAAAAATCGGTGACCACGTCACACGGTATCCTTAAACCTCATCAAATTGCCTTGTGCACGAATGCTTTTGCTCAGCAACTTTTGCCCTTAGATGTTCGGCCTGCAAGAGCCCAGGTTTTGGTGACTTCTCCGATAAACGAACTCCCAATTGACGGCACCTTTCACTTTGATGCGGGTTATTACTATTTCAGGAATGTGGGCAAGCGCGTATTATTTGGCGGAGGAAGAAATCAAGCTCTTGAGGAGGAATCCACTATTTCCATGGAGATTAGCAGCCGTTTGCAAAACCATTTAGAATCCTTGCTTCGTGCGAACATTCTTCCAAATCAGGTGTTTGAAGTTGAGTACCGATGGGCTGGCACCTTGGGCCTTGGCCCTGCGAAAGAACCCATTGTTCGACAGCTTGCCCCAGGTGTTGTGGCCGGTGTAAGAATGGGAGGAATGGGCATAGCCATCGGTGCCTTAGTGGGTGAAAAATTGAGCAAATTATTAGTATGAATTTAGAAGGAGAACCCTTTATTAACCCCATAGATCCGGACAAAATAACCGACCGCCCAGGTCTCCTTCCGTATGCTCACCATTCGGGCAGTTTACCCATAAAACCTGAAGACGAAGGGCGATTAAAAAGCCGTGCCTTACGGGCAATGGAGTACCAAACAGACGTTCAATTGAAACAGATTTACGAGCAAATTCAAGTATTAGCGAATCAAGCAAAAGCATTACAGGACCGCAAATACGTCTCTACCCTGATTTATCAATGCAACCTCAAATTTGAGCCATTAATCCACCACGTTTACCATCTTTACCGCAAAGATCGGGAGTGGTTACTTTCGCTCGTAGCCCCAGAAGATTGGGGGAGAACTACAACGAGGCTGATATATTTGGCAAGCATAAAACTTCTTTCCGACCACACCTGGGAAATCCAACGTAAATCGGCTGATTTCGATGAAGAGGTCCTTAAATAATGTAAAAGCCCAGTTGGATTTTTACCCCGCATCCCGATACCGAACATCGTCCATCCAGCGAAGTTTGCTCATTTCTCCCACTTCTATGGAGTAATAATCGAAGGCCTCACTTACCATACCTTTGAGGCGATAAATGCCTTTTCCCTGAAACGGGTATTTTCTTCCGGACTCTGGAAAATGCACCGTGTCAATGGTGTCTCCGTGAATGTCCAAAAAAGTACCAAAATGCATGTAATCGCCGCGGCCTGTTTTAGAACGCTTTACCGTAACCAGATAGCCATAAGTTTCAATGTGTAAAGAGCGATTACAAGGAATTTCTGCCGCAGGAGTGTGTTTTGGTATGGGTTCGGAAAGTAAATCAAAAGGATTGCACAAGGGAAAACCCAATAAATCCAACTGATCAAACACCTCCTCCATGGGGTGCTCTTCAAAGTCAGGTAAGATAAACTGTTTTGTCGGTTGAAAAAATAGCGCTTCTTTTGCGGTCTTTACAGGCGCTTTTGATAAACGGTAGTATGCCTGCCATAGCAATTGCTTTCGCGATACGTCAAATCTACGGAAAGCGCCTATCCGAATTAAAATCGCTATCTGATCTAAGGGCATTCTCATGCGATTTATAAAATCCTCAAAATCCTTGAATTGTCCGTTTTTATGGCGCTCCTTCAGCATGTTTAACACCCCCTCTGATTCCAACCCCTCAACTAATAAAAAACCCAAAATCAAACGCTTTCCCTGCAAAATGCAGGGATAAGATCCCTCCAAAACACAAGGCGCTTCGATTTGCGCGCCGTATTTACGAGCTTCGTGCACATAAATCTCCGTACGGTAATATCCTCCGAAATTATTCACTGTTGCCGTCATATACTCTACCGGAAAATATGCCTTAAGGTAAAGGCTCTGATAACTTTCTACGGCATAGGAAGCAGAATGGCCTTTAGCAAAGGCATAGCCCGCAAAACTGGCAATTTGATTCCAAACCGATTCCACGAGTTCAGAATCATAACCCCGCTTAGCACAATTTGTGTAAAACCGCTGCCTTACCTTGGTAAATTCCTCCCTTGAGCGAAATTTTCCCGACATCCCCCTTCGCAAAACGTCTGCCTCTGCTAAGGTCAAACCGGCAAAATAATGCGCAACTTTAATCACGTCCTCTTGGTAAACCATGACCCCATAAGTTTCAGGCATAATTTCGACCAGTAAGGGATTTGCCATAGCTCTGCGAGAAGGGTCGCGATGCCGTAAAATATATTCCTTCATCATTCCCGATTGGGAAACTCCAGGCCGAATGATAGAGCTAGCGGCCACCAACTCCAAGTAAGTAGTAACTTTCAATTTTACCATAAGCATACGCATAGCCGGTGATTCCACGTAAAAACACCCCAAGGCCTTGGCCTCTAGTAATAAGGTTCTAATCTTCGGATCCTCTTTAAAATGGGCAATGTTATGAATGTCTTCGAGGGGTACTCCCGGCTGATTGTACGCAACAATATCTAAGGTCTCGCGGATTTTTCCGAGGCCACGCTGACTTAAAACATCAAACTTATATAGTCCGACGTCCTCGGCTTCGAGCATTGAAAATTGAGTGGTGGGAAATCCCTTCGGAGGCATGAAGGTTGCTGAAAACCAAGTAATGGGTTGTTCGCTGATGACAATTCCACCGGAATGTACGCTCAGATGCGACGGCATATCCTGCAGATAGGACGCATAGCGCAATACCAAGGACGACATGCTGTCCGCCTGCTGGAGCGAAACGCTGCGATTGCTCAGCTTATCAATTTCTGCCTTGGGCAGGCCAAACACCTTGCCCAGTTCGCGTACTGTAGCTTTGTACTGAAAGGTATTGTAGGTGCATAACCAAGCCGCATTGGGGTATTTTTCAAAAATATAACGCACGATTTCATCGCGGTCTTTCCACGAAAAATCAATATCAAAATCGGGTGGGTTTTTTCGGTAGAGGTTGATGAATCTTTCAAAATATAAATCCAATTCCAGAGGATCAACATCTGTGATACGCAGTAGGTAAGCCACAATGCTGTTGGCGCCGCTTCCGCGTCCCACATAAAAAAAACTGCGAGAACGTGCATAGGAAGTAAAATCCCATGCAATCAAAAAATACGAGAGATAGTCTTTCTGTGTAATGAGCTCCACTTCTTTTTCAATTCGTTCTACGATCTCATCGTTCAACTGTGGGTAGCGGTAGGCTGCTCCCTCTGCACATAACTTGCGAAGCAACTGTTCGTCCATGATTTTAGAACCCGTATAGGATGCCGGATTTTGCGGCAGCGCCTCATCGCCGAAAGCAAAAGAAACTTCGCAATCTTCCATACAATGTTTTGTGCGCTCCCAAAAATCCACGTATTCGCCACAAGCCTCGATTAAAGCGTCTTGAGATAACAACACCTCGGTTCCTCGGGCATGCTGCTCCGCAGAAAGTTTCGACAGTAAGACGTTGTGGTGAATCGCGCGGAGTAACCGATGGCAATTAAAATCCCGTTTCGTCTGAAAAATCATTGGCGTGAGTAATACCGCTTTTTCGCGAGGGCATTTATTGGCATAGCGAAGTTCCCAATGCGGCAAGCAGGCTAAATCCACCTGAAAGAACTCATGTTCAAACAAAGAGCGCGACAGCACCGTTTCAAGAGGATAAAATACCCAACAATTCGAAAAGTGAGGTAATGCGACAGGAAAGGGTTGTTCCTTGTGAAGAAATGGGGTGATGAAACGGTTCATTTCATGTATGCCGCGGTTGTTGCGCGCCATTAAGGTGGCTACTGTCTGCATTCCGTTACGCAATTCAACACCCACCACTGCGCGAATGCCCAATCGCTGTGCCTCACGCACAAAAGCAAGCGCCGAACCAGTATGGTTAATATCCGCTAAAAAAAGGAATGAATACCCGGCTCCCACTCCCCATTCAGCCAGCGTTTCAGGGGAATAAATACCATACTTCAAACTGAAATAAGAGTGGATTTTCATCGAAAAAACGGTTAACTTCTTCGATTGGCCAACAAGGGCGGTACATCGCCGTCGAAAGGATTCCAACGCCCGATAGTACGTGCTTCCATGCCCAAAGCACGAATTACTGCGCGATCTCCGTAACGGACCCGAATACGATCCATAGCTTGGTAGAGACGGGCGTAATCTACCTGATCATCGAACAAACTCAACTGATGACATCCGGTAACCAAATCGCTGTAGCGTACTCCAATTAAACGTACGAGCAAACGACGGTTGTAGATTCGATCGAACAGTTCGGCCACCAAAGGCATCAATTGGTGATCTGCCGCCGTGTAAGCAATTTTACGTTGAAGCGTTTGTGTTTGAAAATCAGAAAAACGAATTTTCACAGTAACACAGCCGGTAAGTTTACCTCCTCGACGTAGCTGATAAGCAAGATTCTCCCCCATGGCACTGATGATGGCCTGAAGTTTTCTTACATCAATCGTGTCGTAATCAAAGGTGCGTTCCGTAGAAATGGATTTTCGTTCAGTATGTTGAATTACCGGAGAATGATCGATTCCTTGAGCTTTTTTCCAGATACTCACCCCGTTTTCGCCGAGCGCATGTTCCATCATCTGTACTGGAAGTTCCTGAAGGGTTTGAATCTTACGAATCCCTAAATTGCACAGAATTTGATAGGTTTTAGTCCCAACCATCGGAATTTTAGCTACGGACAAAGGCGCTAAAAATGCCCGTTCTTCTCCGTGCGAAACGATCCGCTGGTTGTTGGGTTTTGCCTCACCGGTAGCAACCTTAGAGACGGTTTTATTCTGTGAAAGCCCAAAAGAAATGGGAAGACCTGTTTCGCAAATGATTTTTTGCCGCAACTCTGTTGCATATTTCAAGATGCCAAAAAAACGATCCATTCCGGTAAAATCAAGGTAAAATTCGTCCACCGACATTTTTTCGTACAATGGGGCTGCCTCATGTATAATCTCCGTTACCCAGCGAGAATAACGGCTGTAGGTTTCTGAATTCCCCTTAATAACAATGGCTTCCGGACATCGTTCCTTCGCCATTTTCATAGGCATGGCTGAATGAATTCCAAAGCGCCTTGCTTCGTAACTGCAAGATGCCACTACCCCACGATCGCTAGTACCGCCAATCAAGATGGGCTTTCCATTAAGGCGGCTATCCAACAGCCGTTCACAAGAAACAAAAAAAGTGTCAAGGTCCATATGTACAATGTTGCGTAATAACGACATAAGAAGGAATAAAAAAATTATCTTTGAATACAACAAATATACTTAATTTTTAATCAATTAACTTGTTTAATTTTTAATCAAAATGGAGCGTTTTTTTTCACTACTCTTGATTACATCTTTGTTTTTACGATGTACCACGGATTCAAAATTCCATAAAAATCCGAACCATTCCCTGAACAAAACACAGCAGTCCAACATACAACAAGCTCCAAAATACGATAGCATTGTAATGACCACTAAGGGGTTTAAAGGATATTACCAAGGTCCGGAATTCAACGAACAGGGCGATATCGCGCATCAATTCTCGAATAAAGCCGCTCGGGTTATTGGAGAATATCTGAAAGAATATTATCGCAAAAAAACGTATTTAAGGATCGATTTGAAACGCACAAAAATTACGACGCGAGGCTTGGATCAAGAGGCCAACGTTTACTACCTCCTAGAAATTCCATTTCAATCTGCTGGTCCATGTTCCGCTCATACGGGGATTGAACATTGCGGGAGCTGGAATTACCGGCCCAAATTATTCTTGAACCAACGTTTAAAAAAGCAAAAGCAAGCGCTTACCAACATCAGTGTCGGTAAAATGGAGTGTCGATTTTTCACAAGCAACGAAGGATTTCAGGAATATTGGATTGCCTTTCACCATAAAGACTATCAAAATGGATGCAATTAACTATTTCCATCAATGCGCCAATGAAAAACAATGTAACTTTGTAAAAAACAAAATACTATGAAAAAGGGACTTATCGCATTAATCGCCGTTGGAGGGATTCTACTCATGGGCTTTCTTGTGTACTACAACACCTACAATAAAGCGGTAGCGCTTCAAGAAGGGGTGGACGAAAAATGGGGCAACGTACAATCCGCTTACCAACGCAGGTTAGATTTAATCCCCAACCTTATGAAAACGGTCAAAGCCGCCGCAAAAAACGAAAAAGACATTCTTACGGAGGTAACGCGTGCGCGTGCGGGAATTGTTGAAGCAAAAACACCCGAGGACATGGAGCTTATGGGTAAAAAAATCAACACGGCCATTAACCTAATGTACGAGGCCTACCCCAATATCCAATCCACTCAAAATTTCCGCGATTTTCAAGTAGATTTAACAGGCACCGAAAATCGGGTAAAACGCGAGCGCGATGTGTACAACGAAGCAGTAAAAGAATACAATACGCATATTCGAGGTTTCTTTGCTAGCATGATTTTAAACCGCGAAACCTTCCCAAAGAAAGACATGTTCAAGGCCGCAAGCGGGGCGGAGAATGCCCCCGAGGTTAACTTCGATTGAAATGCTGTCCAAGGAACAGAAAAACACCATAGTTAAAACCATTCAACAAGCTGAATCTTTTACAAGTGGTGAAATTCGGGTGTACCTCAATCGCACTGGGTCCGATAGCCCAATGGAAAAAGCGACTAAAACCTTTGAAAGATTAGGAATGACTCGAACCCAGGAACGCAACGGAGTGCTCATTTATCTCTGCTTTTCGAGGCACCAAATCGCGATTCTTGGGGACCAAGGAATCAATGAAAAAGTCCCCGCTGGATTTTGGGACGATATTTATCTTTTGCTGGCAGAGCACTTCAAGAAAGGCGATTTTACGGAAGGAATATGTAAAGCGGTATTGAAAATCGGCGAAAACCTGAGCATATTTTACCCACATCGGGAAGATGATGTAAATGAACTAAGCAACGACGTACTGGAAGAATGAAACACCTCGTACTCCTTTGCAGCCTCCTTGCCGGAACCTCGTTTGCGCAATTACCCATACGACCAAATCCACCAAGGGCTTACAACGATTACAGTGCACAACAACTGCTTTCACCCGAAGCAGCTCAGAACATTGAGAAAGAGCTGGTAAATTTTGAAAAATCCACCTCCAACGCCATAGTTGTTGTGGTTGTCGATGACTTGCAAGGCATGGCCATAGAAGATTTTGCCGATAAACTAGGAGAACTATGGGGAGTTGGCGACGAGAAAAATGACAACGGCATCGTGTTTTTAATTAAACCTTTTGGAGAAGGTCGACGAGAAGCAACGCTGAGGATTGGTAGAGGTTTAGAAGCCGTAATACCGGATGTTACCTGCCGCGACATCCTTGATTATGAATTCATTCCTAACATGAAAAAAAACCATCCTGAGCAGGCTATTAACGCAAGTCTCAGGGTATTAAAGGCGTTGTCCATCAAAGAATACAACCACAAGGACTATCATAAAGAACACGAATTAGGGTGGATGGGCTTACTGCTGATTGTTGGAGTTATACTCCTCATCATTTTCGTTACGGTTCGGTCGGGAGTACATGGCACAACTCTCGGAGGAGGTGGTGGCTATTGGGGAGGTGGATGGGGAGGTGGTCACTCCAGAGGAGGTTCGTCTGGCGGTTTTGGCGGTTTTGGCGGGGGTAGTTTTGGCGGTGGCGGTGCCAGCGGAAGCTGGTAATAAAAAGACCTGTCGTGACCAACCCTTGACCGTTATTTCACATTGACGCAATATTTTCAACAAGGAGCGCAGAAGCGCCTCCACCTCCATTGCAAATTCCGGCCCCACCTGTTTTGGCCCGGTTTTGCTTCAAAACATGAATGAGGGTTACCACAATCCTCGAACCGGAATTTCCCAAAGGATGTCCTAAGGCAACAGCCCCTCCGTTGACATCAACTTTCGAAGCATCGAGTCCAAGAATACGAGCATTTGCTATACCCACCACGGAAAATGCCTGATTCAACTCCCAAAAATCCACATCTTTAACCGATAAACCTGCTTTCTCAAGAGCTTTCGGTACCGCTAAAGAAGGGGCTGTGGTAAACCATTCGGGAGCTTGTGCAGCATCCGCGTACGAAAGCAATTTCGCCAAAGGCTTTAACCCGTGCTTTTCTACTGCCTCAGCCGAAGCCAAAACCAAAGCCGAGGCACCATCGTTTAAGGTTGATGCGTTGGCGGCTGTAATGGTGCCTTCTTTATCGAAAGCCGGTTTCAAGCTCGGTATTTTGTCTAAGAAAACATTGGTGAATTCTTCATCTTTGGTGACTAAAATAGCATCCCCTTTTCGCTGAGGAACCGGTACGCCCACAATTTCATCGTCAAATTTTCCAGAATCCCAAGCTGCCGCCGCCCTCCGATATGACTCGATGGCAAAAGCATCTTGTTCTTCCCTTGTTATATGATGTTCCTTGGCACAAATCTCGGCACAATTTCCCATAGGAACATTTGAATACACATCCAGTAAGCCGTCTTTGGTTATTCCATCGAGCATTGTAATGTTACCAAATTTGCTACCGCTTCGCCCATTCATGTAGTGAGGAGTTTGGGACATATTTTCCATGCCTCCGACTACAACAACGTGATTATCCCCCGCAAGAATCGATTGAGCTCCTAACATGATGGCTTTCATACCGGAGGCACAGACTTTATTCACGGTGGTACAAGGAACGTTTTTTCCGAGGCCTGCTCCTAAAGCAGCTTGCCTCGCTGGAGCTTGACCCACACCTGCCTGAAGTACATTTCCCATGAAAACTTCGTCGATGGCCGAAACTTCAACCGAAGCGCGCTTCACGGCTGCCCTTATGGCAATGGAACCCAGTTCCGTCGCAGAAACATTGGCGAAAGCGCCCATGAAAGAACCCATCGGAGTGCGCACAGCAGAACAAATAAATACTTCTTTTCTCATGGAGTTGTTTTATGGGTAAAGGTACACATTTATTATCAGAGACCCCCGAGGCCAGCCTCAATTGTTCCCTAAATTTCTTACTTTCGCACTATGGATCTACAAGCGTCTTTCTCCCTTTTATGGATGCTGCTTTTATTGCCCTTAGCCTTTGTTTTAGCATGGTATTTTTACCGAGAAAACGCCTGGTTATCAACACAATCTAAGTTGATTCAGCGCACCCTTCCAATCTTAAGAGGACTAGGTCTTTTTCTACTGATGTTGCTTTTGCTCAACATCACATTACTTTTCAACAAAACCGAAGTTGAGCGCCCTTCCCTGATTACATTAATCGATAACTCTTCTTCCATGATGCGTTTTCGCGACAGCGGACGAATTGTACGTGAATTAGAAAACTTCAAAAAAGGAGTTCAAGAGCGTTTCAGTGGAAAATATGATCTTCTTTTTTATTCGGTAGGTAGCGACATTCAAGAGGGAGGAAAGATCTCATTAAACGAGGATCAATCGAATCATGAATTAGGATTCAAGCATTTGTCCGAACAATACTTAAACCGCAACGTAGGCGCTGTTCTTTTTGCTTCCGACGGGAATTTTAACACCGGAGATAATCCTAGCTATGCTGCTGAGCAATTAAGTTTAACTCCAATCATCACGCTTGGAGTCGGAGACACCACCCCAAAACGCGACCAACTCATTGGCAATTTATTTTACAACGACGTTGTTTTTCTGAAGGACCTATTCCCTATTGAAGTAGATGTTGAAGCCTTTAAAATCAAAAATACGCGAGCAAACATACGCTTGATTCACAACGGAGTAACCCTTGCTACGAAAACCGTGGACTACTCCGCGGAGGAACAAGCCTTTAAACAGGTTCAATTCCAGGTTGCTGCCGAAAAAACAGGGTTTCAAGCCTATACCGTTTCCATTGATTATCTGGACGGCGAATATTCAAGAACGAACAATTCAAAAACGTGTTATATTGAGGTAATTGACTCTCGAAATTCTCTTTGTTTCGTTACCTCCTCCCCCCATCCCGACCTTTCTGCTTTGCGTTCGGCAGCTGAAACAAATGAAAATTATCTCACTACCTTCTCGACGCCAAAAGAATTGGTCAGCGGAAATGTCAAACCTGATTTGGTGGTTTGGCACGGACCAAATTTACCCGCCGATCAACCCGCATTCGAGTTTCTAAGAAGTAACAAGATACCTGTTCTTTTTGTCATCCCGGGAAATATTACCAATGCATCTATTACCGCATTAGACCTCTTTAACCTCGCCAACCAACGAGGACAAACGGATGAGATACAAAGCGCATTTAACCCAGGGTTTACCTCCTTTACGCTTGACGAAACGACCAGAAATTCCCTAGAACTCTACCCTCCCCTGGTTTCGAAATTTGGAAGTTTAGTGCCAAAAGGAAACTACGAAACGTTTTTATTTCAGAAGGTGGGAAAGACCGTAAAAAAAGAACCTTTGTGCTATTTCAACAAAAGCGCAACTTTGAGCCATGGACTCATTTTCGGGGAAGGTATTTGGAGATGGCGTCTTGCGAACTACATGAAGAATAAAAACCACGAACACTTCAACGAAATTTTTCTGAAAATTTTTGCCTACCTGCTGGTCAAACGCGAAGGAATAGGATTGACGGTTAAATTCGAAAAACGATTTTCGAAAAACGACCGCATAAGCGTGAATGCCAATTTCTATAACGCGAGTTTAGAAGCCATAACCACCCCAAAAATAAGCCTCAGTTTACGGGCCAAGGATGGTAAAAAATATGTTCATCAATTCCGCGTGCTCAACCAAGGATACAGTTTAGATTTAGGAATCTTGGCACCGGGAAAATACCATTGGATTGCCACAGCAACTCACGAAAACAAAACCTATAAAAAGGAGGGAGATTTTTTAGTGGAGGATATTTCTTTGGAAAAAAGTGTTAATGCCGCGAATCATGGGGTTCTTAAACAACTTTCCAAACAGTCGGGAGGTAATTATTATCCCTTTTCAGCCTACAAAAAGGCCTTAGATAGTATTGAAAAGCGTAGCGATATTACCTCCATAGAACGCATCAATACCCAATTTTGGGATATGGTAGATTCCTGGTTATACCTGCTTTTAATCGCTTTTTGTTTTTTTACTGAATGGTTTTTGAAACGTTATTTTGGCGCGTACTGATGAGAAAAGAAAAAAACCCCCCGTGTAGTTTTATATTAACAACTATTCTAGCCATCTTTTTTGTCACAATCCTAACGCAAGCCCTTGGCCAAAAGACAAGGGCCATTGCCTTTTACAATGTGGAAAATCTGTTCGATACCATAGACGGACCTAATGACGATGCTGAATTTTTACCAAATGCCAAGAATGAATGGAATAGTTTCAAATACGAAGAGAAACTCTCCCACATCCGCGAGGTATTGCTGGCCATGGGAAAACCGTTAATTTGCGGTTTTTCTGAAGTGGAAAACGCACAAGTCGTTCGGGCAATCATCGCGAAGCAAAGGGATTTTAAAAATTATGGTGCGCTGCATGCTGAAAGCCCCGATGCTCGTGGAATCGACGTTGCGATGATCTACGATAGCAGCAAACTTAAATTGTTAGCCTACAGCCAACTCCGATTTATCTTACCTGGAGAAACCAAAGCTACCACCCGGGATATTCTATGGGCCCAATTTAAATCAAAAAAACAGGTGTTTTACGTCATGGTGAACCATTGGCCTAGCCGCAGAGGAGGAACCAACGAAAGCGATGTAAAGCGGGTTGCAGCGGCTAAAATTGCTTGTCAATTCATTGATTCCGTGAAGAAAGCCAACGGTCTTCCGATCGTGTTATTGGGTGATTTGAACGACTACCCTGAGAACGCGGGACCTAAACTATTGGATGAACGATTAGATCCTATGATAACGACAGCAAGTGGCCCCACCAAAGGGACGCATTATTACAACAACGAATGGGGAATTTTGGACCATATATATGTTAGCCCCAACTTCATTGGGACGAAAAAAGGGGTCCTTAAAAATTCTGGAATGATCCATAATTTTCCTTTTCTCATGGAAGAATATAAAGGAGTAATACAACCGAAAAGGACCTACGGCGCTACAAAATACCTCGGTGGATATTCGGACCATCTCCCAGTTTCCATCCAGTTACGCTTATAAAGAACTCATTACGAGCAAACCATTTCTTTTTATTATCGTAGGAGGATTGTTAACTTTGTTGTATTGCGTAATAACTAGAACTTTGATAAAAACACGGCAATTTTACATTCCACTATTTATATTTCTCGGATTTTGGAATGTTAGCTTCAGTCAAATTGTTGCTCCTTTCAGCGTGCGTTATCAAACCAATGCCAAAGGAGGAATAAAACTCGTTTCCAATGTGGCATTGAGTTGCCCCAACTCAAACAATTGTACCACCGCTAAAAATGAAGTTCCACCAAGTGGGATCTATGCTAATGGTGATTTTAATATGTCCTATGTGGATATTGACAACGATGCTACCACGTTCATGTCCAGCAGCGATAGCATAGCCCTTCCGAATTGTTCTGAAATATTATGGGCAGGGTTATATTGGAGCGCTCGAATAACAGCCAATACACCGAATTACGCTTCTCGAAACCAGGTTCGACTAAAATTAAACAGCGGTGCTTATCAATCGCTGACGGCAGATCAAACCCTGGATGTCCCTACAATTGGAGGGCAATCTTGGGCGCATCCCAGTTATTATTGTTTTAAGAACATTACTTCTATTTTGACCTCTTCAGGAACCAATACGCGATTTACAGTAGCGAATGTAGTAGCTGAAACGGGAATAAACCGTTGGGCAGGTTGGTCCGTAATCATCGTCTATAAAAACGTTCTTCAATCCATGAGGAACCTTACGGTATTCGATGGATTCGCGAATATTTCATCGGGGAATTCATTAAACATACCGATAAATGGCTTTACAACGCCTCCAACGGGACCCGTTACCTTTGAATTGGGGGTGATAGGCTTAGATGGTGACCGGGATTCGCAAGGGGATCAGTTGCAATTTAACGGTGCTGGAACGTTTGTGAACATTTCAGACGCGCTTCATCCTCAGACGAATTTCTTCAATAGTACCATTTCGGACAATGCTGTGCTTACTCCCTATAGAAATCCAAGTCAAAATAATAATTTAGGATACGATGCGGGTATTTTTTATCCGAACAATTCCGCCCTAAATTACATCGGCAACAATGCAACATCGGCCACCATTCGTGTTACCACAAGCTCTGAAAACATTTTAGCTCGAGCCTTTACATCGGCGATTGACATTTACGAACCCGACCTTCGTGCCTCCGTGTATGTGCAGGACTTAAATGGTGGACAGGTGTTGCCTGGCGATATATTGGAATACACCATGATTGGCAAGAACATCGGAAGTGACGTCTCCAATAACACCTTCATGGTAGATACATTAGACATTCGAACCACCTACGTTCCTGGTTCAATAACCTACGTTAACGGTCCTTTCATCGGGGGAAAAACCGATGTTAGCGGGGATGATCAGGCCGAATACGATGCTGCGGGTCATTTTGTTAAGGCCAGGGTGAATACTGGAGCTAATGCTGCGGTGGGAGGCACCATGATCAATTCCCCCAACGGGACAGATTCAGCCGTTGTTCGTTTTCGAGTGCAAGTAGTAACTGACTGTTTATTGCTCTCCTGCGACAGTACCTTAACCAACAAAGCCTACATCTTCGGTACAGGAAATATATCGAATAATCCATTTACTAATAATGGTCTTTCCGATGTTTACGACGCCAACGGTTGTCCTACCAATGTGAATAATCAATTGGTAATAAATTCAAATTGTCCGCCTCCTACTGTAACTCACAACGACCCTATTTGCCTTGGCGACTCCCTTCAGTTTTTTGTACCATTCAGCCCGATCGCCTCTTATTCTTGGTCTGGTCCTAATGCTTTCTCCTCAAATTTACCCGCCCCTGTAATTTATAATGCTGGTGCAAACAACGCGGGAACCTACCAGCTAAATATTACCTTTAACGGGAGTTCTTGTTCGTTTTTCAACTTACTTGACACAGTGGTCGTTCACCCGAATCCTACCATTAATTTGGTTAATTTGAGCAATGTGTCCTGTTTCAATTTTGGCAACGGGTCCCTCACTGTTCAAGCAAGCAGCACCCCAAGCTACACGTATTTATGGAATAACGCATCAACCAATTCGACCATTAACAACCTTATTCCGGGGCAGTACACCGTAACTGTCATCGACGGAAACACCTGCCAGTCCTCGGCCTCCTATCAAATCACGCAACCCACCTTACTCATTGCCAATGCCGCCGTCACTTCCAATTACAACGGTCAACAAATCAGTTGTTTTAATGCTTCCGACGGAACTGCCTCTGTTGTTGCTTCCGGTGGAACCGCACCCTACTCTTACCTTTGGTCCAACGGACAAACCAGCGCAAACGCCACAGGATTAAATATTGGGTTCAATTCTGTAATTGTAACCGATGCCAACGGCTGCCTGGCCTATGACACCGTATTTTTGACCGAACCAACACCCATTGTGTTAGCAACAACGCATTCGGATGTGACCTGCTTTGGCGGTTTCAACGGAAGCATTACCCTGAGCGCGACGGGAGGGACTTTCCCATACAACTTTGCTTGGTCGAACAACACTAACAACCAAAACGCCATCAATCTACCCGCTGGAATCTTTACTGTTACGGTTAACGACATCAATGGCTGTACGCAAGTTATCAGCGATACCGTGCTACAGCCCGCGCAACCCATCACCCCGTCCGAGACGCATATCAATGTGGGGTGCTACGGGGATGCCACCGGTTCCATTGACCTTTCAGTGACAGGTGGAACACCGGGATATACGTATTCATGGAATATTGGAGCAACGACCCAAGACATTGGCAACCTCCCTTTTGGGGTCTATACCGTTTTCATTACCGACGCCAACAATTGCATTGGACAGTTCTCTGTTGTGGTAAATCAACCTGCTGCTCCACTCACCAATTCTGCGGTGATTACTCCGGTGGCTTGCTTTAACGGTAGTACCGGGGCGATCAACATGGGGGTTTCAGGTGGAACTCCTCCCTATTCCTACGTTTGGAGTAATGGAGCAACCACCGGAATTATTTCGGGTTTATCTACTGGGAATTACAGCGTAAATGTGTTAGATGCCAACGGTTGTCCTTTAAGCGGAAGTTACTTTGTTGGACAACCCCTTTCACCGCTATCGGTTTCGGTCACTCATACAGATATCTTTTGCTTTGGGGCGGCAACGGGTACCATTGACCTAACGCCAATCGGTGGAACGCTCCCTTACAGCTATTTGTGGTCCAACAATCAAGTAAGTCAGGATTTAAACAACATCCCTTCAGGAACCTACTCCGTCGTGGTGCAAGATGCCAACGGGTGTTCAGACTCCATTTCGCAAACCCTGATTGATCTCTCCGTACCAATCGTATTATCCGAAACGCATCAAGATGTGCTTTGTAATGGATTTGCTACGGGTTCGATTGATTTAACGGTTTCAGGTGGAACGCCTGCCTATTCCTACAGCTGGAGCAATGCCGCAATCTCTCAGGATATTGCCGGATTAGCCGCGGGAACGTACAGCGTAGTGGTTACCGATGCTAATTTTTGCACCGACACCTTGGTAACCACCATTTCACAACCCCCAAATGCTTTGGTGATTTCCGAAACGCATATCAATCCTTCCTGCATTGGCGGAACTACAGGTAGTATTGATTTAACCGTGGCAGGAGGAGTCCCTGGTTATACCTATCAATGGGACAATGGTGAAACAACACAAGATATCGATACCCTGTTCGCGGGAACCTATACCGTACTCGTGTTAGACGCTAATGGATGTCAAATTCCATTCAGCATACCATTGATAGATCCCTCGAATGGAATGGCGCTAAGCAACACTTTTGGCAATGTCAATTGCTTTGGTGGTGCCGATGGTTTTATTGATTTGAGCGTATCGGGCGGAAATCCAAACTATTACTACCAATGGTCGAACGGAAGCGTGATGCAAGACCTTTACAATTTAAGCTCAGGGAATTATTTTGTGAATGTCACCGATGTTATCGGTTGCGGACTTTTCCTAAGCCAAACCATTACCCAGCCCGATAGTGCCTTAGTAGTTATTTCATCGCATAATGACATCGCATGTTACGGCGATTTTTCGGGTTCAATTACCCTAACGGTAAGTGGAGGTACATTGCCTTACACATTCTCTTGGAATACTGGCTCTAATCAGCAAAACCTATCAAATCTCGCTGTTGGAAATTACTCTGTTACCGTGACTGACGCCAACGGTTGCAGTGTCTATATTATTGACTCGATATCTCAACCCCCAGGTGCGCTGACAAGTTCGTATTTACAAAGCCATGTTACCTGTTTTGGCACCAGCACAGGAGCAATAAATTTAAGCGTATCGGGTGGCTTAGCACCGTATACATTTGCTTGGACGAACGGTTCCAGCGCGGAGGATTTAACGGGTATACCAGCAGGACCCTACAATGTTACGATTACCGACGCAGCGGGATGCATCGATACACAGACAGTATTGATTACCCAACCTGCCAATGGTCTTTCGTTGGCCTTTGCTAACGCGAACGTTACCTGTTTTGGTGGTAATAACGGGAGCGTTAACCTTACTCCTTCCTTTGGCACCCCTCCTTATTCGTATGCGTGGTCCAACGGAGCCCTTACCCAAGATCTCAACAACCTTTTTGCAGGAACCT
>Ga0194130_10000318_pt1 | contig 95125 bp, 81 predicted proteins | sample TA2KigsurfametaG_FD_160084 | JGI IMG/M metagenome (GOLD analysis project Ga0194130, IMG submission 160084) | Freshwater microbial communities from Lake Tanganyika, Tanzania - TA2015050 Kigoma 12 surface | ecosystem: Environmental > Aquatic > Freshwater > Lake | place: Tanzania: Lake Tanganyika... | reverse complement strand
CAGACGTATCTACTTTTGGTTGTTTATATTTTAATCCTAGTGTACTTGGCAATAACAGTGTACATCTTAGTGATAAGATTAGCTCTGTACTTGTAACACTTGATGTTTCTGGTTCTAATAGTGCACGTGTAATTCTTAATACTGCTACAGGTGATGCATCTGGTGGTTATCAAGAATGGGCTACTGCCACAACAGCTCGTCTTCTTCCAACTGATGCTGTAACTGTAATTTCTCACTCACTTACTCTTGCTGATCTCTCTGTCCCAGTTGCCGATCTCAATGATGCCCGTGCCACTGCTTATTCTGGTATCAACGCAACAAATCCTTTTGATGTAATCGTCCAAGATCCTACCAATTACGGTCTTGACCTCAATGGCAATGGTAACCTCGTATCTACCGCCCAACTCAAACTCAACGGTCATGACAGATTTGATATCCGAAACGGTGCTTACTTCAACTACGTACAACCTCACCAACACCACACTCGTACTCCAGCTGATGGTGTCAATGTATACTCATTCGCTCTTAACCCCGAACAACACCAACCTTCTGGTTCTGCTAACTTATCTCGTATTGATACAACTCTCCTCAATTTAACTTATGGTGATAACCTCAGAACTGCTGGCAATGTCCAATTAGATTCCTTATTCGACAACACCAATGTCAACATCTATGCATTCTCTTACAACGTTCTCAGAATTATGAGCGGTATGGGAGGGCTTGCTTATGCCAACTAGAAAGTGCGTTATTTATTATGCTATTACTCTTTTTCAAAAATTAGATATTTATATATAGTTTTTAATAAAAATTGATTTCAAAATGTGTTGAAATTTATATTAATATTTCTGTTTATATTAATATAATGGAACGTGGTGCAAAGAAAGTTAGTGAGATGAGACCAATTGATGATACAAAAGATAGGCAATTAATCGAAAGAATTATCGACAAACATGATTATGAACCGATGGATGATAAAAAGTTAAAAAAATTTATTGAAGAAAAACGTCACAAAATCAAGCGTACACCAAAGAAACCAACAAAGATTACAGAAAATAATACAAATACAATTAACAATACAGAACAAATAAATAAACCATCTCAATTAACATCAAGTAAAAGAATTAATAATGATTCATTCAAGTTATTTAAATTTGATGATAAAGAAACAAAGATTAAAGATGATTTAGAAGATAATAAATCAAAAACACTAAAAACATCGATTAAGAAACCAACAAAGGTTAAAAGAAATTATGAGAGTGATAGTGATAGTGATAGTGATAGTAATAATGATTCAGAAGAAGATAATAAACCAAAAACACCAATAAAGAAATCATCAAAAGTTAATACTAAAGTTGAGTCAGAAGAAGAATCATTATCAAAAATTCAATTATTAAATCAAGAATTATTCAAAGAAAATTCAAACAAAAGTAGAAATGAAACAATTAAAAATGCATGGAAATCTTTAACTGAATATGAATTACCAAATAAACAAAATCTTATTATTAAAAAATCATATCCTGGGCATTTTGTAACAATGGGTAGTAATGCTGGTTCATTAAAAAACCCGCATTGGTTAGTTATGAATGAAAAAGGTGATGAATATTATATTATGTACTGTGAAACTGACGGATATACAAAATTTTCAATTGAAGATTATAAAGAAGTTATTAATCCAGATAAACATATTTATCCAACATGGTCTTATCATAGTACCGGATATATATCAACACGTTCTTATAAATCAACAGATACAATGACATATCTCCATCAAGTTATCTGTAAAAAACACAATGAAAAAAAATATGCAACACTATCAGTAGATCATAAGAATCGTGATAAATTAGATAATAGAAATCAAAATTTAAGATTTGCAACACAATCAGAACAGAATCAAAATACAGATAAAAGAAATAGAAAATATAATGCAAAGAAATTACCTGATGGATTAAAACAAGAAGATATGCCAAAATATGTTTTATATTATTCAGAAATGTATGGACCAAATAAAGATAAATTTAGAGAATGGATAAATATAGAAAAACATCCTAAACAAAATAGCAAAAGATGGTCTTCATCTAAATCAATGGCTATTACAATTCAAGAGAAATTGGAACAAGCTAAAGCAAAATTAGAAGAATTAGATTTATAATTTATTTTATTTATTTTATTTATTTGTATGTTTACTAATTTACCTATGATTATAAAATTTACTTAATGATTATAAAAATCCATACAAACTTCAGATTCAGTTACAGGATTTAAAAACTTTTTAATATCATTCTGATCTAAATTTCTCTTAGAAATTTCTTTATGATTAGTCAATAAATATGTGTTAATAAAATTATATGCATGTAAAATTTGTCCACATGTCTTTGCACCAGTAATTACAATTGGTCCTTTTTCAAAGACAAAAATAGAAATCTTATCTTTTCCATATTTATATTTAATATCTACTGAAGAATGTGTTTCTGGATTATATTCTACATCATACGCATCTCTAACTAGAATCTTATGAAGATTTGGCCGATTAATCTTAACAGGAAAGATAAACTTACTAACAATCATTGCAACATATATGTTTTTAATTTTTTCTAATTTCAGCAAAGATGAATTATTACAGAATGGTTTTTCTTCAACCTTCCTTGTTGTAGAATTTACAATACCTTTAACTTTTTTTAATTCAACAAAAATCTTTTCAATGGTATCCAATGCATTCTTTACAACCTTACATCCAGTTAGCTGCATAGAACCATTTGAAAATAATTTAATATTTACAGGTCGATCTTTCTTGTCATTAATCATAATTTTAATCGATACTTGATTAAAAAATACTTTTTTCTTCTTTTTAATTTTTTTACCGCGTTTTTGTTTAGACAAAGTTCTATTGGTCATTGAATCTCCGGTTCTACCATATTTAATATCAATAATTGATGAAGGGTCAAGATTAATATATTTTGCAATATTTGCTACATTAAAAACAATATCAGTATCACAAATTACAGTCATTGTATTAATTGTTACATCTGGTGGTAATATTGATTTCTTAATATCTGATTCAAGTTTTGTTTGTAATTTACTTTTTATATCTGACATTTGTTATAGTTATTAATAGTTAACATAAATAAAAGTATTAACAAATAATAACTATTTAAATCAATTTTTTATTCCTAATATATTTTTTTGGAACTCACTTAATGTATTTATATTAAAATTTAAATCACAAAATTGATTTTTATTTTCAAAATACACTGGAGGATAATAATTTTTTATTAAATGTTCTGATTGTAACGTATGATATTTTTTATTTAATTCAATATTTGGAATATAACTTAAGTAAACTACTTCTCTTGTATCAAAACCATCTAGATAATCACATGTTGCATGTGGTAATCTATTGTCCCATAATACAAGAGAACCACGTGGAACATTAACCGGTTCTAATACATTTAATAATTTTGCATATTTTTTAGAATGTAATCTAAAAAATTCACCTGCTTCTAATGAAGGATCATTTTTTAAATTTAAATCTTTGCTAAAATAATCATCAATTATTTTATGAAATCCTTTTATGACTTTTAAGCCACCTCCATTTGATCCATATGAATCTGTTAGTGAAATAAAAGATTGTATTGGTCTAAAACGTTTTAGTCTATTAAATTTTAATAAATATGGGTCTAATGGATTTCTATCTATGTGTAAGCTCAATCCACCTTCAAATTGTATAGTATCTGGCAATCTCCAACATATTTTATCTATAAATGGTACAACATCGTCAGAATATCCAAATGGATGTTCATAACCTTTTAATTTAGATGATGAAAAGGTATTATTCATTAATTCCTTATATATTTTATATATATGATAATTTGTTAATATATCTATTTTCCATTTATTATAAAATATCTTTGAAGAAACAGATTTATTTCTAACTACATTGGGAGGTTCTATTTTTTTTTCTAGAATATCATAATGATTAATTCCAAAATCATTTAATAATTGATTATGTAAACCTTCACGCGCGTGCACTATTTCATTCTCAGATAACACATTCTCGATTATTGTAATACCTTCATTTTTAAATTCATCTATATTCAGCTGAGTTAATATTTTAAAGATTAATATATAATATATCTTTATATAATGGAAACTAAGATTTTATCATTTGATGTAGGTATTAAAAATTTAGCTTATTGTTTGATGACAAAAAAGGATGAAACAATTACAGTAAAAGACTGGAATATAATTAATTTAGTTGAAGATAGAGATCTTTGTTGTTTTGAATTAAGAACAAAAAATAAATGTGGTAAAATTGCTAGATTTACATCACTTTATTTTCCATCTACTAAATCTGAATTAAATGAATATAAAACTTTATGTAAAGCACATTCAACTAAATTTATTCCAACAATTGATAAATTAGAAGAGAATAATACATTTGCATGTAATCATTTAAAATGTAAAAATTCCGCATCTGTTATTGTTTCAAATAATAAGGAATGGTCTTTTTGTGATAAACATGAAAAAGATACAAAAAAAATTTTAACTCAATTTAAACCTAAAAAGCTACAGGGACAGAATTGTTCACAACAACCTCTACAAGAACTTGCTATAAAATTATTTACAAAATTAGATTCATTCAAAACGTTTTTAGATGTGGATGAAGTATTAATTGAAAATCAGCCATCTTTGAAGAATCCTAATATGAAAACAATTGCAACTTTATTATATTCATATTTTGTTTTCAGAGGTATAATTGATAAAAATGTAACAAAATCTAAAATTACAAATATTAAATTCATATCACCATCTAATAAATTAAAAGTTATGAAAGGTGTAACAGATGATAAGTTAGGGAAAGCTAAAGATAAAAGAGAAGAATATGAAATTACGAAAGGTTTAGGATTAATTTACTGTCAAGCATTAATTAATCAAAGTGATTCAAAATATCTTGATGTGCATACTAAAAAAGATGATCTTTGTGATTGTTATTTACAAGGATTTAGATATCTATTTATAAGTGGAATACCTAAATTTTATGAGGATAAATTAAAATCTATCGGTGATGATAAACTTAAAGTTGATGAGATTAAAAAGTCAAAAAGAAAAATAACAAATAAATAATGAAGAGATAACAAATAAAAAAATAATAATAAAAAATCTATATAAAGAATATATTATTATGAAATATAATGTACGTTAGAACATCAAGGCTACGCGGAGAAGTAATTTGGATAACTGGATTTTGGGCAGCTGTGTATTATGGAGAACAGGATTTTATAGATCCTATTAAACCACAAGAAATTGTAGAATGTAATTTAAAACGTTTTGCCAAATCAAGTAAATTATAAATAAAAATTATTTATTATCAATAATAGTTTCTTCATAATAAGATAATAAAGGAATTTGAGGAGGAATATTAATTTTAGAAATCATAGTTTGATTTAGTTTGGGATCACGAAAATTATCAATCTTGACAGGACCGCCAAATTTTTCTAATAGTTCTTTTTGTCCAGCAGGTTTAATCATACATTCAATTCCATAGATATCTTTGTATAATTTCTTAATTAATGAATTTCTAATTTGTTTTCTATATTCATCAATTTGATTATTATATGCTAACATACATGACCAAGTACAAAAATTACCAAAAACATAAAATTTACCATTGTGATACTTTTCCGGTAGAAATAATGGAGCGGACTCAAATGTATGACAACAATGCCAACATGCAATATTTGTTTTTTCACAATATTGTAATTTATTTGTTTCTAAATTGATCAATCCTAAATTTACTAATGTTTTCTTTGTTTCCTTAGTTATTGTTAAAATATTTTCTTGTGAAATATTCTTAAAATTTTTAATTGTATCTTTTAAACTTTTAATAATCGCATCACGTTTTCCAATTTCTTCAATTAAATGATTAATATCAGTTTTTTTTTCAATCTCTGTCATAGTAGTTTCATCAAATGTATCATTACTTGTTTCAGTATGATTCATTGTAAAAATATTCTTTGCATCAGTATTTGTATCATCATCAAAAACAGGTAAATGTAAAACTAATTCTTCCTCGTGATTAACTGGAATATTTTTTTTAGGTTTTACTGGTGGTGTTTTTTGAATGGGAGGTCGACCTCTCTTTGATTTATTTACAGGTTTATTATCATTATCATTATTATCTTCAATATTAACAGATTTTTTAGGTGGCATAATTATTTAATATAAAATGAATATATCTTTATATTAAATTATAGATTAAAAATCAATTTTTTTACTTATCTTGATCCAACATTTACATTAGGTTTCTTACCTTTTGTAGAAGAACCAAATGAAATTGATGAAGCCTTAATAGTATTATTATTTTTATTCTTATTCTTATTCTTATTTAATTGATTTTGTAAAGTTTTATTAACTGAGATTACACTACGAGAAGATTGATTAGATTGATTAGAAAGTGTTGATCTCGAATCAGAATCTCTTACAGCTGAAGGTTGGAATTGTCTTTGATTTTTTGTAGTTGTTCTATTTTTACTACGTTCACTGATAGATTCAGGACTACGTTGACTCATTTCTAATCTTTGTTTTACCTTATTAAATTTATCATCATCATCTGCTAACATTTTTTGTAATTGTTGATATTCAAGTTCCTGACGTTTTAATTCCTCTAAATCCTTTATCTTTTGTACAGTATTTGAATGTTCTTTTTCAAATAAATCATCAAATCCACCAGTCTGTCTTACTTGAGGAGGTGGTTGCAGGGCATTTTGATTTTGTTGATTTTGTTGATTTGTTTGATTTGTTTGATTTGTTTGATTATTACCTGCCGCAGCTTTAGCACGTAATTTTTCTAATAATGCTTCATCATTTTCAACTTTACTTGCTACACCAGGAATAAATTTATGTGCATTATTCTTACCACCTACAATAACAACAGTACCAATTAAAGTAACAAATAATCTCATCCATGGATTCATCTTCTTACCAGGAACATTATAATGTTCGTAAATCTCACCTAAAATTTCATAATAAGTATTCTTATCAGATGATACTTCATTTGATAAACCCTTTAAACTAAAATCAAAAGGATTATATCGATTATTAACTAATTCAACACCTTTAACAGCACCAATTAAAATATGATTATATAATTGCATCCAATTACGTTTAGTACGAATACTTGTATGTAATTCATATTCATATTTCATCATATAATAATCATCATTAATTGAATAATTTGTTACTTTACAACCTAAATCACGTAATTCACCTAACTTACGCATATACTCAAGTCTTCTTAATCGTTTCTCATTTGTAGATAATGTTTCATAATCATCATCTATCTCACCATCATTTTTATTATTATTATTCGATTTATTATCTACACTTTTATCATCAACATCATTTTGAATATCTTCTTTAATATCATCATTGTTTTTTGATGCTTCTTTTTTATATGAATTTATATCTTCATCAATATCATCTATATTATCATCACAATTATTATCATTTTTAGAAAAAGACCATCTTTCATCTCTTGGTCTTGTTTTTTCACTATTTGCAAACATATCAACTTTCATATCAGTACTTTCTGCAATATCGGTATTTTGAAAATTAAATTCTTGTTCATCATCAGACATCATGAATTAATATTATAAATATAATTTGTAAGTTTTATATATTTAAATTACGCATTAATTATATATTATGTATAGTGATTTAGATAACGCATTTAATAATAATACCGAAGATATTGATAAGATGGCAAGAGAAATACATATGAAAAAAACTAATTTATTTAATACAGTATATAATGATTATAATAATCAGAAATTTAAATGGGATCAAGATATTAAAGAATATAATTCTGGAAAAATACATCCGAATAATTTAAAAATGAATTTAGATGATACGATAGATTCGATATCAATAGATTCACCTGATTTAGATTTAGATTCAATATCAATAGATTCACCAGAATTAGATTCAATTATAGATTCTGTATCAATGATATCCAAAAAGGATAATTATAATTCAATTAGTAAATATATAAATAATACTGATAAATGTAAAAAAATAAAAAAAGGGGAAGACATATTTTTACATATTAAAAATTGCTATGATTGTAGAAATAAATTAATAAAACATCTTAAAAATAATAATAAATTAAATAAAGAAAAAAATGGAGTAAATATGAAAATAAATAAATCAACAATTGAACAGATTAAAGATGAATATAGTGAAATTTTTATAATAATTATTATTGGAATAATAGTAATATTTATTTTAGATTTTTTGATGAAAAGTTTGGTAATTCAAAATTCAATTCGATAAATTTCCATGTTATAAATATTGTATCTGATTTTAATATAAGGACATCTAATTTATTTTGTTTTAATTTCTTTGCAATATAATTTATAATATCAATATCTTTACATCCATTAAAATCAATAAATGTAGATTCTGGTAATTTAAATATTAAATCTGTTAATCCAGAATTTTCAGCATCCAATATTTTTTCACAACATAAATTAAATAATTCAACCATTTTTGCTCTAACTCTTAATCTTTTTTGCTGAATATTTTTTAGTAAAACAGTAGAATTAAAATTTAATTCAGGATCTGAATTTATATTTTTGTCTTTTGAAATAGAATTTATTGTGATATTACCTCTGGGTAGATAATCTAGATTTTTAGATGGCATTAATTTATCAATAGTCAAATTATTCATATATATATGTTTATAATTATATAAAATTATATTTTATAACATATAATGAATAATGCAATAGACGAAGAGATAATAAAACTTATAGGAAAAACAGAAAAAACAGAAAAAACAGAAAAAACAAAAAATAATATAAACAAAGACACATTGATATTATCTGGTGGTGGTTCAGCGGGTATATTATATGCTGGTGTATTAAAAGCACTTGATGAATTAGATATTTTAAAAAATATAAAAACCATAATTGGTGTATCAGCTGGAACTTTATATTCATCAATGTATTTAATGGGATATACTATTAAAGAGATTGAAAAATTTGCTGAAACATTTGATAATTCAAAGTTAACAACAATAAAAAATTTTGAATCATTATCTTTTGATAGAATATTCGTAGAATATGGATTTGATGATGGTGAATCATTTAAAAAAGTATATGCGAAGATTTTAAAACAAAAAAAAATAGATCCAGATATTACTCTTTTAGAATTTTACAAATTAAATAAGATTAAATTTGTTATCGGTGTTACAAATATTGATACAATTGAAGAAGAATATTTTTCATATGATTTAACACCAGATATAAAATTAATTGATGCAATCAGATCAACAATCTCAATACCTATATATTTTACACCTTATAAAATAAATAATAAATTATATGTAGATGGTGGATGTATGAATAATTTTCCAACAGATTATACAGAAATTGATAAAAAAAATACAATAGCAATTATGATTTCAAATCCTATTAATAAATCAATAAATAATAATTTTATTAATTATTTTTTAAATGTATTAAAATCAATGTCTATTGGTTGGAGACATGCATTAACAAGAGGTTTAGATGATATAATAATAATTGATTCAGATGTTGCAAATATATTTAATTTTAGTGTAGAATTAAATGAAAAAAAAAGATTAATAAAATTAGGCTATGATTCAATAAAAAAATCATACCTTAATCTTCATCACTAGAAGAATCATAATCAATCATTCTTGAATAAATTTTAGCCATATCTGATGTAATTAGTTTCGCTTTTCCAGTATTTGATATATCATCACCTATAAGTGTACCAAAATCTTTAGATATTCCAAATTGATCTTCAAATACACTCTTAAATTCTGAAAATCCCATATTATCATATTTCTTTGTATCTTTTTCTCGTTCTGTTAATTTTCTTTTTAATTCATCCTCAGTTAATTTATTATTCTTATAATCTGAATAAGAATTAGAATATTCAAAATCTGAATCAGAAGAAACTTCAATATCTTCATTAAATTTATTTAGCTTTGTAAATTTAGATTGATCCTTAAAATCTTGTTTTTCATTATATATATCACCATAATCTTGTTCAACTGAAATAAAATTTCCTAAACCTGTATCATTAAATGCTGTAAATTGATCTTCATATACAACCATATCTCCAGCTTCCTGTCTTTTCTTTAATTTCTTTTCTTCTTTACGTTTATTCTTTTCAAAAATACTATTAAATTCATTTGGATTAAATGATCTACCTTCAAATACATTCTTTTGAGCTAACTCGATTGATTCAACATCTCTTTGGGCTAATAATTCTTGCATATGTTTAGTCATTTCTTGTTTGTTTAATTTAACTTCTGGGTCTGGATTAAATCCTCTTAATTTATTTATCTTATCGCTTTCTTTTCTAAATTCTAATTCAGAACGTTTTTTAGAATCTGATGTAATTTCCGACTCTTGTAATTTAATAAATTCTTCAAAAGAAGATTTTTGATTTGAAATATCAGACGATTTCATAGTTTTTTGGTCAAGATCGTAAAATTTCTTTTTTTCTGGATTTGTTAAAACTTCACCAGCCATACGAATAAGAGGATATTGTTCTTGTTTAATCTTTCTTTTTGATTCAGGTAATAATTTTAATTTATCTGGATGATATTTAGCAAGTAAATGTCTATACTTTCTTTTTATATCTGATAAATCATCATCTCTTGAAACACCTAAAATTTTATAATAATCATAACCTTCAAATTTAATTTTACTTCTCATTTTCTCGAAAAGTTCTTCATCACTGATTTTATCTGTATTACTAATTTTCTCAGTCATTGATGTTTTATATAATTTTATACAAATATATTTTTCAGATAAAAAAAACGAATAATTTAATTTTCCAATATTAATATATAAATTAAATGTCTCTTAGTCTAAAACATAAATTTAAAGCAATAATGCTTCTACATGCTCTAGGTGATACAATTGGATTTAAAAATGGAGAATGGGAGTTTAATTATATAACTAATGATGTTACATATAAAACTACACTTGAAATTGTATTTCAATTTATATCTCTTGGTGGATATAGTGGAATTAATTTAGACGGTTGGAATGTATCTGATGATACATTATTTCATTATGGAACAGGTTTAGCATTATTAGATTTAAAAGAAGAAGATATTAATTTAAAAGATAGAATATTAGATGATAATTTTAAAGAAAATTATATGGCACATATGGCATCTATTCTAGACAAGATAATTGAGGACCAAAAAGAATTAGAAGATAAAGAACCAACAATAGAAAATTTTTCAAAATATAAATTTAGAGGTGTTGGTAAAAAAACAGCTGAAAGTATATTAAATTGGAAAAAATATTTGGATCCATCAATAAATTTAAGTGGTGGTAATGGTTGTGCAATGAAATTTTTATGTGTAGGTATGTTATTCCATAAACCAGAAGACCTCGATAAATTAATTTTAGTTTCAATTGAATTAGGAAAATTAACTCATCCATCACCCATTGGTTATTTAGGTGGATTTACATCAGCATACTTTACTCATTTAGCATTAAATTCTATCCCAATTGAATCATGGCCTGAGTTATTAATATCAATAGTTGATTCAGATAAAATTTCTAAATATATTGATAAAAATAATTTTGATGCAATTGTAGCATATAAAAGATTTATATCTTTATGGAAAAAATATATTGAATTAAGATTTAATAATGGTAAATTATTGAGAACGGCTTCACATCGTAATTTAATTTTTAGAACAAAATTTTTTTATGATTTTACAATTAATTATGACGATTATACAGAAACAATTGAGAATATAGAAAATAATCCATCAATAGTTAGTATGATTGGTGGTTCAGGAGTAACTTCGATGTTAATGGTATATGATGCATTAGTTGATGCTGAAGATTCTTGGGAAAAATTAATATATTATGCAATGTTACATGTAGGAGATTCAGATACAATTGGTGCAATTGCTGGTGGATTATTTGGTGCAATCTATGGATATGAATCTATTCCACCTCGAATGATTAATGCAATTGAATATAAAGAAAAAATATATGAATTATCAAAAAATCTTTATATAAAAATTAAAGAGAATTAGCTTTAATAAATTTAATAATATCATCTGTTGATCTATCACCATTATATGGTACCATTTTATTTGATTTTGTTTGTAAAATAATTGTTGGAAAACCTTTAACAATAGATGGATCACAATCTTTTTTATTTTTTTCACAATCAATTATTTCTAACACACAAATATCTTTAACATCATTAAATTTATTCTTAAATTCATCAGAATCTAATTGAGCTAATAATCTTTTAGACCATCCACACCACATAGCAACATGTACTTTTAATGACGCTTTTCCAGTTGCATCTATTTTAATTGTCTGCGTTAATTGTGTTGATTCTGTTGGTTGTGTTGGTTGTGTTGATTTAACAGGCATACCACAACTACCAAAATTTTCTGTTGGATTATAAGGTTTAAATTGGTTCATAGATGGAATTTGTTGTACATTTGTGTCTCCATTAACTCCATTTGTTCTTTCATCAACTTTACTATTATTACCAGAAAAATTTACAAAGTATAAAATTAAAATTAATATAGCAATAATCAAAACAATAATATAAGTTTCTTCCATTATTAATATAATATAGAATTATATAAAAAATATTTTTTTCTTTATTAATTAATATAAAATGGAATTAGTTAGACTTTTTTTTGGCCCAGATGTAACTGACACCCGCGGTGATGTATTTTTTCATTTAGGTTACAATGGTACACAATACGACAAGGCCATTAACGCTGACAATGTCAATAGTCTTATGGCTGAACCTTTTTTACAAGCTATGCTCTCTGAAAATTATGCAGCACCTACTCCTGTTGCTAGTGGTAAGATTCAAAAAGCTTTTATTGACTTCGTAAGTGATGTTGGCGTACATCACCGTACCTTAGATGATGGTGCTGTCGTTGGCACAAATCCAACAAAACTTGCAGTTTTAAATGTGTATAGAAATCCAAGTGTACCAGCTAATGTCAGAAAATTCTTTGAAACACACTTAAAAGTACTTGATTCTGGTACTAATCAACCAGTAACTGTTACTGCTTCAACTAATCCAAATTCAGTTAGATTAAATCTTGTAAAAGCTTCTGCAGCAGAAGAAGATAAAGCAAACATTTTATTTGCTACTACATTACCATTACTTCCAGAAGATGTAACAACAGAACAAGGAATTTTAATCAAAACTTATTATACTGCACTTGCAAAAGATGCTGGTAAACTTGCTGGATATGTTACAGCAGCTAAAGGCTGGGCAAAATGGTTAGCTACACCAATAACTGCCGGATTTACCGCTTTAGTTGGTGCAACAGCCTCTAAATTATTTGAATTTAATCTTCCAAATTTTATTAAAAATACAATTGTTGCAAGAGATGTTCAAATCAAGCCATCTGCAACTGCCGCTCAACCAATTGAAGATTTATACGAATCTGTTGTAACAGGTGTTCGTTATGCTCGTGATGAAAATGGTAAATTACGTCAAGTTAGTGATAATGGCAAATTAGATATGACTAAGGATTTTGAAGATGCTGAATTAGCAACAGCACTTGGTAAATCAGCACCAAGCTGTGCTTCAACTGGTATTCATTTACCTGATTGCTCTGTTGTATACAAATGCTTATTATCAGGTAAGCCTGAAACACTTTCTGAATGTCTTGACAAATTAAGAAATGCTGATATGTTTGCAGTTGCCCGTAAAGAAGTAGCTACAATGAATCCTAAAGTAGCAGTACAACTTTTAAGAACTTTTGGCTTTAAACCACGTAGAGAAGCAGGTTCAAATGTAGTTCTTCCTCCTACATTCGAAGAATGGTCTGGCAAATTATCCAGAACTGTTGATGCCTCAACTGCAGAAGCTATTAAAGGAAATAAAAAATTAATGGAATATCTTAGAGCTGTTGTTGATATTGTTCGTTCCAATCCTGCTATTATCAATGCTGATCTTAAGAATGGTGTTTTATCTGATTTTGCTAGAAAGACTGGTTTAACTGTATTCCGTAATCCCTTCCCAGAAAGAAGAGTTGCAGAATCTGTTGTTGATGGTTTATTATTTGCTCCCCAACAACTCGCTCAATCAATGCAACTTCCTTTAGCTCTTCAAATTGCAAATGTTTCTGGAAGAGTACGCATGCCATTCCAAATGGGCGGTGGTAGAGCAGAATGCCCAAATGCTGAAAATATTAGACAAGCATTTAACATGATTTTTGCTGAAATGGAAAAGAATGGTAAAGTTTTAGTTGATTCTGATAAAGCACGCATTGAAGCTACAATTTCCAAATTAGACAAATTAGAATCTAACTTAACACAATTAATGGATGATGCTAAATTATTTAGCAAATTGAATGCTGCTTTAAATCCAGCTCAATCTGTATCAACTGAAAATGTCACACTCAAAGACATTACTGATGTTAGAAGCCAAAATATTACTGGTGAAACTCTTGGTAATCTTAATGATTGCATTGTTAAGAATCTTCGCGATCAAACACAATTATCAACTGATCTTGTCAACAGAGTTCAAATGCCCCTTTTACAATTACTCTTAAAAGGTGGTTCTAATGCATTAAGCCCTGTCAATTAAATTATTTTTGATATAAATTTTATTTTTTTTTATTATATAAATTATATATATGCACAGAGATTTATTACCTTTTGTAAATGATGATGAAAAAGCTCTATTATTCTTACGTTATAATTATATAGGCGAAGATTTTGCTTCACCTATTAATCATAAAGAAACAGCTGATACAATTAAAGGGGAACCTTTATTTCAATTAATGTTAAAAAAAAATTATGAAGGACTTGATAAAACAGATGATGTATTAATATATGATTTTTGTGGTAAGGTGCCACAAAATATTGGTTATTGGCATAAATTAATCGATGGAAGAACAGCAAATGATGTAAATGCAAATAAAATATATAAACAAGTATATTTAAGATGGAAAGAACTCTCACCTGTTGCAAGAAAATTTTATTCTACACATTTATATTTAATAAAAAAAGATGGCGGAAATGATATTTTGGTTAGAGATTTTGATAATCTTTCTATATATGATCCTGCAAATATTAAAATACATTTACGAAGAGCTAAAAATGGAAAAATTCTATTTAGAGAGACTTTACCATTTCTACCAATTAATACTAAATTTAAATACACAAGTGGTCAACCTGATAAAATAATAGATGAATCCAATCAAGATTTGATGAGAAAAGAATATGATTCTGGAAAACAACTAACTTATAAAGAAAAATTATCATATGTCAGTTTTATTCAAAATGTAATACAAAACAGTGGTAAAAATGTAGACTTATATAAATATGTTCCATCATCTACTGAAACTTTAGAAAATTTATATCCTGAAGAACCTGAATTAGTTAGATTAAATTTCACTAGAAATGCAAATGGTAATTTGGTTAGAAATGGCGTTGAATTAGATGATGTCAAATTAGAGAAAGACTTAAAAGAAGCAGGGATTTGTTATGGTACAGGAATTAAACGAACACCAAGTATTGGTACATGTTCAGATGTTTATAAATGTTTATTAGATGCTAAACCCGGTGATATATCAAGATGTGTAGCTGAACTTGAAAATGATGATTTATTTGATGTTGATGTTAATACAATACAAAATATTAATCCAAAGATTATGCTTGTTATTTTACAAAATCTTGGTGTAAAAATTACCAAAGAATTTGGAACATCAATATGTGAAACATTTGAATCATGGTTAAGCAAAACACCAATTAGAAAAGTAGTTTTGAAAAATAAAAATCTTTCTAAATATATTAGAACTATTATTAATGTTATTAGATCTAATCCTGTAATTCTTAATCCAGTTCCATCAAAAAATTTATATGGTTTAACAACATTTAAAACACCTGAAGGTTTACAAAATAAATCAAAAAAATCTGATTCTTTAGCAGATATGTTGTTATATACAAAAGATTTTTCAGTTAACAATATAAATACATTATATCCAGATAATATTAGATACATTATGTCTGGTGGTGGTGGTGAATATTCTGAAAATGCTTCACAGATTAAAAAATTATTTGATGTATTATTTTCAGAACTTGATAAAGCTGGTGTACCACTTGTAGATAACGACCAAAAAAGAATTTATGATACAATTGAAAAGATGAGTAAATTAGAATTAGATTTACCAAGATTATTAGAAGATCTTAGAGTTTATACAGATTTAATTAAATTAATTGATGAAAAAGAAAAAGACAAGACAGAATTAGATGATTTTAAAGATATTAGAAATAATAAGACACAATTATCTGATTTAGTTAATAAAGTAAATAAAAAGATTCAGGCAAATATTACAAGACAAAATTTAATATTCCAAATTCTATACAATAAAGTACAAATTCCATTACTTGCTAGACTTGTTTATTAGTTATTAGTTATTTAGTTATTATTTATTAGTTATTAGTTATTATTTATTAGTTATTAGTTATTAGTTATTTTATTTTTTTATTTATTTTGTGTTTTTAAGGAATAATATTTTATGATTATTTATATATATAAATGACTGGTGGCACAATGCATTTAGCTGCTAGAGGTATTGAAGATATTTTTTTATCAGAAGATCCTCAAATAACATATTTTAAAATAGTTTATAGAAGACATACTAATTTTTCAATTGAAGAGATAAGGCAGAATTTTATTCAGAAAACAGTTGATTTTGATACAAAAGTTACATCGTTAATAACTAAAAGCGGAGATCTTATTAATCAATCGTCACTTGTAATAACTTTACCACAGATTGATGAAGTATCCGATGGAATAACAAAAGTAGCATGGGTTAAAGATATTGGTTATCGAATAATTAAATCAATATCAATAGAGATTAATGGTAGAATAATAAATAAACATTATGGTGAATGGATGTATTTATGGAATGAATTATTTAATCCTCAACCAGACAAAGCTGCAAAAATTATTGGTAATATTGACGAGCTAACACAATTTACAAATGGTAAAAAATCATATAAATTATATGTACCTCTACAATTTTGGTTCTGTAAATATGCTGGTAATGCTTTACCATTAATAGCTCTATTATATTCAGATGTTAAGATTAATGTAGAATTTCAATCACTTGAATATTGTTTAAAAGTTACACCAACTCATAATATATATTGTGATGCTGATATTGTAAACTTTAAAGAAAATGAGGTAATTGTACAAAATATTGATGGTGTAATTGCTGCTGGATATTTTTTATCTTATAATGTTTTAACACGTCAATTATATTATTATCAAATAACAACAAATAATTTTTCATCAATTCCGTATAATACAATTAATACAGCAAAATATAAAATTATTGGTCAAACAACTAATTTTTATGTGTATCCATATGTTCAGCAATCTACAACAAAAATAATTACACCAATAGCATATCCACAAGATCAAGCAACACAATATCTACATCTAGGTGATTGTTATTTATTAATAAATTTTATTTATCTTGATGATGATGAAAGATTAAAATTTTCACAATCAAAAAACGATTATTTGATTGACCAATTATTTTATACAGAATTTGATGAAGTAACTGGTCCGATGGAAATGATTGAATTGAATGTTGATAATCCTGCAAAATTTACAATCTTTCTATTGCAGTTGGCATATCAATATAATGCAAAGAATTATGATAATTATGTTGATACATTTGATTTAAACCAAACTAATTCTACAAATCTAATTTCAGCAGCCACAATTTTATTGAATGATAGAGAAAGAATATCTTTTAGAAATTCAAAATATTTTGAAAATGTTCAAAAATTCCAACATACTAGAAATACAGGTCCACCTGGAGTTAATTTATATTCCTATGAAATAGAAATGAATTCATCACAACCATCTGGTTCATGTAATATGTCAAAAATAGAAACAATCAGGGCAAAAATACAAGTTAATCCAATTTTATCAACAAACAATCTCGGATATTTTAGATCATATACAGAATCACATAATATTCTTCGAATATCAAATGGTTTTGGAGCGTTGCTTTTCGAGAGATGATAAATATTTATCAAACTCAACTTCTTCTCTATCATGAGTATAATTTTTATATTTTTGTTTATTATATGTGTATTCATCATATTTAATGAATCCTAAACCAATTATTATACCACTTATTGTACCAATTAAAGATGCATATGGATGTGCCGAATTTATTATTATCATATTTTTTCGTTATATTTAAATTCCTTTATATTTAGATACCTTTTTTCATTTTTTTATTTTGTATTTATAAAAGCTGGAGCTGCAAAACCAGATATTATTCTTAAGATTTGATATGAATAGGAAAAAAATTCAACTTCAATTTCCAAATTCTCATTTTTCATAATTTCTAAATAATCGGGATTCAATTCTTGCTCAATCTCTAATTCTTCTATTTGTGTAAGATTTGCAGCACCAGATGGTTGTATTAGTTTAGGATTTAAACTAAACGAGTATATAAATTCTCCTACATTTAATGAACCAAGATTACATTCATATGGTACAACAGAATTAAAATATCTATACGAACCTTCTTGTCTCTTATTTCCATTAAAATAAAATGCAATGTTTTTTATAATTTGTAGTTGTTGAACATTAAGACGAAATACACTATATGGTAAATAATTATTAATAGAATATGTATAAATTGTTTTATTAATCTTAAAATAATCATTTATATTCCAGTTTTGTTTATCATTATTTTTTGATTTTACACGCCAAAGAATAAATTTTGTTGGATCTGCAAAATATAATCTTTCTCTTATCTTACCATTAATTAAATCAGAATATCTATATGTAAATTTTCGTCCATATTTATAATGGTCAGCTAAAAATTCTAATTTTAATGCAGCTATTCTTAATCTTTCTTCCATTTCAAGATATACATAATCTACAATTAATCTACAATTAATCTTTGGTTGTTTTTTAATAAATGCACCATCAGTTATTACAAGTAAATCTTCTAGTTTTCTTGTCTTAAAATTTAATGTTACATCAGTATATAATATATTAGACATTGGTAAAGAACTTGTAATTTCTCTACAAAAATAAAAGTCTAATGGTAATACAAATTCTTTATTTGATTTATTAGATTTATTATATGTTAGCATATCTTGTGTGTTTTGAATTAATTTATTATAACCTCTTAGTTTATATGCTTCTGTAAATAATTTTGATTTTAATGATAATAAATTTGAGTTATATGAATCAAAAATATCACCGTTAAACATTAAATTCATATATTCAAATAAATATAATCCTGGTTCATTAACCCATGAATATTCTGCTGGTAGATTATCAATCATTGATGAAATAATATTATCACAAGGACTATTTTCATAGGTCATTCTTGTTTGTGAAAATTCTAAAATTGGATAATAAAATGAATAATTTTGATTAGAATAATCAATTTCTGTTGTTGCGGGTATTGGTAAATCGTTATTATATAAAATATTTGTTACGATATCATAATAATAATTTTTATTTTTATTCAAATAACTGTTAATATAATTAATTAGTTCTGTAATATTTTGTGTTGAATAATTTAATAAATAAGCACCATCCGTTTTATTAATAAAATAATTAACAACAAATTTAATTACATCACTTTTTTTTGCAAAACTATTATATAATGTTGTAAATAATTCAGTACGGAATAATGCATCAATTAAATCATCTTGATTAAAATATGCCAATATTTGTGTAGATTGAGAATTGTGGTAGACATAACAATTATACAAATTTGGAGTTGAAGCATATATAAAAGGATTTAAACCAGCAGTCATAGATGTTATTAAGTCTTGTATACTCCAATTTACTAAATTACCAACACCACTAGAATCAACTCCATATATACAATCACCAAAAAAATTATAATTAGAAACAATTGATGTTTTTACCAAACTCATTACTGATAACATATATGCATCTGGACTTGTTACACCTGTATTATAATAATCAACAACATCAGAAACTAAGTTATAACTAATATCTGATTGGTATAGATTATTAATCTGTAATAACCCTTTATAGGAATTATAACGTGTTTGATAATATTGTAGCAATGCTAAATTTTGATTTGAATAATTTAACATACCAACAATATCTATGCCACTCCCATCAATCAAGTGTTCAAAATCACTATAAGAATATGCATTTTGAAAATCATTAAAATCATAACCAGATAATTTTACCGGTATTGTAATATTATTACCAGTTTGATTATAAATAAATGATTCAAAATTTCCAGTTCCGCTTATATCAACTAAATTATAGGAACAATCAATTCTTGGATAAATATTTCCAGATTGATCAAAACTTGTAACAGTTGTACCAGTGAAATAGTTATGAGGCGAAGTTGATATTTTTGTTGTTAATTCATCATAAAATATTTGTAGTAAATCATCCATACATAATCCTAATTTTGTTTGATAATAATTGGAATTTAATGCAATATCATTATAGAATCTATTAATAAAATCAGTTGCTTTAAAATGTAAGAAATTATATACTGATGATTGTGCATACATATATTTTGTTATTCTATTATCTTTTAATGTAAAACTATTTGTATATGTTCTAAATGTAGTATCATATTTTAAAAATCTAGTTACATATAAATCATATCTTGATGAGGCAATATTAGATGGATCAAATACTGTATCAAAATCAAAACGCATAAAACTATCTAGGACATAGTTAATAACTTCAAATGCAAATATTCTTTTATTTGGTGTTTCTCCTGTCAAAGTTTTTATAATATCAAAATATTTTCTTCTAAATGTCTCTATTACACCTCTTATATTTGGTATATAGTATGTTTTACCATCTACACTATTACCAGAAATTTCAAAACCTTTTTCTGGTCTTACTAAGAAGTATAAGGCAAAATTATTTGTACTTGGAACATATTTATTTGCAAATGGATTAATTAATTCATATTCTCCTACAAGTGATGCATTTGGCGAGACAGAATCTAATATTACATTTTTAGTAATGGTTTCATATAAATCTGTTTTAAAACTAATAGTATTGTCAGATAGATCTAGAGATGTTAAAGAACCGCCAGAAAGACCAATAGAACCATTTAGATAAGAAAGATTAGTATTAATAGCAAGTGGAATTTCATTTATTAAGAATAATGGCAAATAATTCATAATTACAACACGTTTTTGTGCATTTTCATTAAGTGTATAATAATTATTTGATACATCAGTTAATATAGAATATAAATCAAGTGATGTATATCCCGTACCAGCATTCGGAATTTGAATCTGTTGCAACAATGTTTTTTGATTATCGATTGTATACGGAGCCCATAATGTATACTGATTTAGATATTCGGATATCAATGCATTTTGTGTACCAGAATTTATTGTGCCTGTAATAGAATTTAAATAATCATTAATATCATTTTTAAAAAAAATATTATCTCCAACATTTAGTATTAAATCAAATAATCCATCGTTAACATTTAATGTTGTGGGTAATAAAAGATTTAATGTTTGGAAATCACTTTGAACATTTGTATAATCAATTGGTGTTGTTTGAACATAATTTGTAAATGATTTATATAATGATAATCTATAATGAAAATAATAACTAAAATATGATTGTCTTAATACAACCATTAATTGATAAAATATTAAAATATTAGCAATTAGATTTTCTTTTATATTTGTAATAATGTATGGTTTTAATGTTCTTAATGTCTCATCATTTATTATCTCATTTGATAATAGACTATTTATATATCGAAATAATATAATATATGAATCAAAAGTTTTATAATTATTTAATTGCGAATTTAGATTTGTATAATTTACATTTGAATAGTAATAATCTAATTCAAATGAATAATAATCATTTATTTTTTTAGCTAGAAATGTTGTGGCAGACGATGGATTAATCTCATTTAATAATACAAATAAAGCAGACATGTTTTGTATATCTTCATTATTTGATACATCGAGTATATTTGATGATGTATCACAAATTGTATATAAATATTCATCATATAATTTATCTCGAATTAAATATGGTGTTACAATATTTATACCAGATATATCAACATCTAATTGATATGATTTACATATATCAAATATTCTCGAACTTAGAATTGTATTTGTAGATAGATTTGTTGATTTAGGAATTTTATTTCCAGATGAATCTAAAATATAATTACCTGATGAATCTAATTCATAAAATTTTAACACTCTATGATCTGCTCCATCAGAATGATATGAATAATCTGGATTTAGATAAAATATTCCATAACCATAATCATAAATATATCTAATAAAATTATCAACAAATTCAATTCTACTCTTATTCTCAATTAAATACAAATAAATTTGATTTAAATTTGTTAAAATATCTGATGGATATACGCCATTTACATTACCTATAATTATATTTTGCGATACATATTCATATAATTCTAAATATTGTTCATTTGTAAAATATTCATTAATATTATCTAATTGCAATGATATAAGATTTTTTGATACATCAAAACTCGTGTCATTATAGATTCTATTTATCTTTCTTTGATTTGGTGTTGGCAAATTTTTATATGTAAAATAATTTGTAATTCCGTATGTAATATCATTTATAAATCTTAAAAAATTATTATTATTTTGAACATAATTATATACTTGGTCATAAATTTTATTTACACCTTTTTTATTTGTATCATAATTTGCTTTTGTTATAATATAATCTGGTTGATATGATGTTATCCAATTTAAAAAAAATTTTTTAAATGTATTTTTTACATTTATATTTGTTGGATCTAAATATCTTACGTCAAAATCACCAATGTTAATTATCAAATGTAAATTTGATATACAATCACCTCTTTTTAATAATGTATAGTTTGTTTCTAAATCAAGTTTTTTCACATCTTGTATAATTTCATTTTGTGGAACAATCGTAAAATTTGTATGTCTTCTATAAACCATTTTAAACAAAGTTATTTGTGGGTCACCTGTTAAATATACTGTATCTAAACCAATAGCTACTAATTGTAAAATACTACCGCTGGGCATTTAAGAATGTATATATAAATATATTCTTAAATTAATTATTTGTATTTGATTTATTTATTATTACATTAACTTATTTATTATTACATTAATTTATTTATTATTACATGAACTAAGATGCAGAAAATGCTAAACCAGTATAACCATTACAAATTCTTAATATATTATAACATCTGGCATACATTTTAAATATTAAGTTTGTTGGTAATTGTTGATCATTTAGTGAACCGGGAGTTATTGTTGGATCAATATCAGATGAATAATATGTGAATGCTTCTGATTTTAGATTAAATATAAATAAAAAGTCTTTTAGTCTTGATAAATTTAGTGTACCAGATGGTTGTATTTCTTCTGCATTTAAACAAAATCCTAAATTATATATACCAACTTTAGGTGTTCTTGTATGAAGTTCCATTGGTTGTATAATATTAAAATATTGATGAGTACCTATATTTTGATGTACTTTAGTTTCACCATTAATTAATAATTGTGCATTTATTAAAGGACCAGTGGTTCCAGATGAATCAATTGAATAATTAACATAATCATTATTATTCTTACCAGTTATATCAATTCTATATGCTTCTTTCTGAAAGAAAAATATAACTTCTTTACAAGGATGCCTATAATCTAGATGTATTGTATATGATGGCGTTCTAACTATATCCATAAATACTTGTGTAGTTTCAATTAAATATTCGTGTGCTGATTGAGCAAATTTTCTTCGCTCTAAACCATCAAGATAAATATAATCTACAAATAATGATACATTAAGATTATAAGATTTAGAATCCCATAAATCATCCAATGTATAATTATATCCCGAAATATTTTCAATTGTTGCACAATTATTTAACTGTCTAAATTTAACTTTAATAATAAAATCATTATGTTGTGATGCAACAAGTGGAAATGCTGAACCAAGATTTCTACAAAACCAAAATTGTAATGGTAATAAAATAGTAAATTGAGGTTTAGTTGTTCTATCAAATGTTGTTAATTCTGGAACTTGTCCAATCAATTTATTATAAGTCGGTATTAATGTTTCGTGTATAGATAGTTCAAACCAAGATTTTAAAAATTCTCCTTCGACTCTATCAATAAATTCACCTCCTATATAAACATCAATATATTCAATTATATTATGACCAATATCTTGGTTCCACGAGAATTTCATATTTGGATTTTGATAATCATTATATTCTCTTAGATATTGGTTATATTCTTCATAATAATATTCCTGAACTTTAATACTTGATTTAATACTTGATTCTGCAATATTCATTATAGTATTTATAACATTATTATTAGATGTATCAGTAAAAAAATATTTTTGTGTTTGATCATAAATATTTGATGTTTTTAAATAATATTTAATTAGAGTTGATAATCCTGTATTATATAATGTATTATAATTATTGAGTGCTGTTTGACCTTGTACGTTAAATAAAACATTTATATCATCACGAATATTAAATGTTGTTAAACCAATAACATCTTTGTTACGAATAATGCTTCTGTAAGCGGCTACATTATATTTCATAAACTCTGTCACATAACCATAATTTGTTTGAGCTTGTGGATTTGTATAAACAATAGCTGGTCTATTAAATTGAAATTCATTAAAAGTAAATACTGTTTGTGGCAAATCAATCTTTAAATATGTCTTACTAATTAAATCGCCATTTCTATCAATTAAAAATGCAACTTCTTGACCAAAATTCGTATTGGTATTCGGCTTTACTTCTACCGATTCTATTGCAAAGTTTGTATATCTTCTATAAGCTGTTTTAAAAAATGTTATCTGAGGTGCACCAGTGAGATATAGATCATTACATCCATAACATAAAATATTTAATAAACCTCCGGGCATATATATTATGATATATATAGTGAAAAAATAAATAAAATAAAAGCGTAATTCTAATAATAAAATAAGTTATAATTTAATAATTCAATACAAAAAACAAAAATATAAAAAAATTTATTAGTTTATTAGTTCCCGTTAATCCGTTAATCCGTTAATCCATGTCCGTTAATCCGTTTGTCATGTGTTGCTGTTTAGGCGATAGCAGCAAGAGCCTTGGCACGCGATGCACCCTTCGCAATTGGCTTATTTGCCTTCGGTGCCGTCTTGGTCGTGGTAACAGTTACCTTCTTGCGAGAAACCTCGACAAACTCTGCCTCAACCTCCTCCTTGTCAGCCTCGGCAACAACCTCTGGCTCCTCGACAATCTCGGCAACAACCTCTGGCTCCGCGACAGCAACAAGGTCCTTCGCTAGGTCAAACTCGGCTTGACGCTGAGCCCAAGCGTTGACAGCAGGAGCGGGTCCAGCCTTCACATTGGTGTTGTTGACTGCGACAACCTTCTTCTTCTGTTGGGGAACAGGCTTCTTCTCTGCCTTGGGAGAGCCACGCTGCTCAGCAATCGTCCTGGGACGCTTCTCCTCAGCCAGCTTTGTAGCAAGCTGCTTGGAAGCAGCAGCAGCATCAACAAAAATCTTGACAAACTCGCTCAGCGTATCAGAGAAAGCATACACGTGAGTGTACACCTGCTTCAGATAGGAAGCGTAGTCCGAAAAGTCTGCCGAGCTGTGCTCAGTGAAAGTAGGAACCTTCACAGTCTTGCCATTGCGAATCTGCTCTGCCTCGCCAGAGAACTTGCGATAGACAGCCTTGCCAGAATCAATGTCAGCCGGATTGTACGAGCGACAAATCTTCTTGCAAAGCTCTGCAAGAAACAGGCGATGAGCCTTGATGATCAGCGACAGCTTGCACTCGTCCAGAGTCTGGTTGAGCTCGCCAAAAGATAGGTCAAATCGAATGTCAAAGTCCTCCTTGGAGCGCTTGGCCATGTAGCCAAGAGTTGCGCCAATTGTGGATGAACCAAACTTGGGGTTGGTAAGATAAGTTACCAGCTCAGCCGTCTCCTGAAGAATCTTGGGATAACCCAGACGCTTTAGTCCCTCCAGAATGGTGCTATGGAAAGCACCCTGGGGAGTAGAAGTTCCAACCGTCTTCACAGAGTGTTCCATGATGCGGAACTCAGTAAGAAGAGCGGCAAGAATCTCCTTGAGATTGGCCTGGCCAAGTTGCACCTCACCGATGTTCTCGGCGGTGTAGAAGTTCGAAAAAGTATTTGAAATGGAGTCCATTTTGTTTTAAGATGGTCTTTTGTTAATAATTTATTGGATTTCAATGATTTTATTTTTTCAATTTTTTTATATTCAATGATTATATTATATTAAATAATGGTAAGATTTACTGAATATTATATAATTAATAATAGTGTTATTATAAATATGCCTTATAAACAAAATAATTTACCGGTTATTCTTGATAAAAATGTATTTGACTTTATCGGTACTAATTATGATTTTTACATTAATGATACATTAGCCGTATATTCAAGAATAAAGACCGACAATGGATATGTTGATGTACCCCTACATGAAATAGTAATGAAATATAATGAAAAGTTAAATGGGGTAAATGGAGATACAAATAGGGTAAATGGAAATACAAATGGGGTAAATGGAGATACAAATAGGGTAAATGGAGATACAAATAAGCCAATAATTCATAAAAATCGTATTAATTTAGACAATAGATATGAAAATTTAATGTATGATACACAAGATAAGGATATAAAAAAGAATTTAGAGAAAAAAGAAAGAATAATAAATTTAAAAGGTGCAGGTATTAATGCAAATAATCTACCTTCATTTGTTTGGTATCTAAAACCGGATTCATCACATAGTGAAAGATTTATGGTAAAACTTGATACAATTAATTGGAAATCACCATCCTCAAAAGATCTTAGTTTAAGATATAAATTAGAAGCAACTAAAAAATTTCTAAGAGACAAAATAAAAGAAAATCCAGTATTACTTAAAAAATTTTCATTAAATGGTGATCTAAATGATATAGGACTTGGATTAAGAAAATCTTTTTATAATATGATTCATCAAGTAGGAAATGGCAAATATAAGAAATTTCAAATGAAAGAAAATGATTCAACTTTAAATATATTAAAGGAAGACCTTAGAGGTTTAACTTCATATGAAAAAATATTATTGAAAAGTTAATGATAATTCTAAAAATTTTTCTTCTGTAGTAAACATACGTGTACGTGCAATATATAATATTTCTTCTGTAATAATTAATTTTTTATTTTGAATATATGAAGTAAAAGCACAATCTGTATACAAACCAAATTTTTCTTTATATGCATCAAAAAAATCTTTTAATATTTTAATTTTGACAATAGTCGTTGCAAAATCGGGTGTTCGTCTTAAAATATATTTATTTTTTTCCAAATTTTCTATTGTATATGGTTTAATTATATTTTGGTCTCTTTCAATTAATATCATGTTTGATTGGAATACATTAAAATTATAGTTTTTATAATAATCAAAAAATGTGTCAATTCTTGTATTTATAGATATATCATCGTCATCCGAAAACATAATCCAATCATTATCATTAAAAGTATTTACATTTAATATATGATAAAAATGTTCAAATTGTAAATTTTTTTGTTTATGCCTATAAAATATAATCTTAAGATTTGAATTTGAATTTAATATTGATTCTAATTTATCCAATTTATCATAAATAAAATCTTCATATGAATATGAAATATAACAATTTATCTTTGGAAATTTGGCATATTCAACACAATCAGATATACTCGAAACTGTATCTTGTATTGTGTATAATCTATATAAATCAAGATGTGATGCAATAAATACATTAAAAACACTATTATTATCATTATCACTATCACTATAACAATTCATTATTATCTAATAAATATTTAATCCTTATTAAGTGGATTTCCTGATGTAAAATCAAAATTGTTTTTAACAAGCCATGCTGCAGCATCAACAGATTTTTTATTTGATTCTGTTGGATGTGCTACTACATAGTTATTATCTTCTCCACAACGTTTACATTTGCCAAGAACACAATATTGAGGATGATTATTTCCAACACTAACTTGTACTTTTGTAATATCAGTTTCTGAATGAAAACATCCGATTTGATTTTGGATAAAATTAGAAATGAAAGAAAGATATGAATTAGACATTATTTATTATTTATTAATATATAAAATAATAATTTCATTTATTTTGTAGTTATTTTATCAATTTTTTATCTAAATAGCTTTATGAACAACATTATTAATATATGGATTCCGATTTAAGTTTTGTTTTGTAAATGAATCAATATTAGGATTTTCCATATTTTTTAATGGTGAACCAGAAAATGACATTACAAATGGTAATTTCTCATTGATTGCAATTGTTGATGGTATAACATCACGATTAATTTGTAATTTTTCACACATTCTTAACATAGTAAAATCATATGTTGGGCCTTTATCATAATTTGATAGAGTTGGAGCTCTTCCAGTCATTTCTACTTGTTCTCTTCCTACATTTATATTTGCATTAAGATAATCATCACGTACACGTTGTGGAAGATATGTTGAATCACCAGAAGCACCACCTTTAGATCTATCTAATTTAGAATACATTTCACGATTAGTGGGATCAGGAGTCATTAGATCATAATTTATTGTATAACCTTTATCTCCAAGTTGAGCTTTAGCTCCAGCATTGGCTCTATCTAACTTTGAATACATTTCTCTATTGGTAACATCCGGTGTCATTAAATCATAATTTATAGCATAACCTTTATCTACATCTTGTGCTTTGGCGCCAGCATTGGCACGGTCTAACTTGGAATACATTTCTCTATTGGTAACATCAGGTGTCATTAAATCATAATTTATAGCATATCCTTTATCGGCTTGTTGTATCTTGGCACCAGCATTTGCACGGTCTAATTTGGAATATAATTCACGATTGGTAACATCGGGTGTGAATAATTCATAATTAATGGCATAACCTTTGTCACCATCTTGTATCTTAGCACCCGCATTTGCTCTATCAAGTTTTGAATGAATTTCACGATTAGTTACATCTGGTACATCATTGGGATCATATGCAATACCTTTACCATAAGCACCTGTAATAGCTTTGCCATCTCTATCAAATCTATCATGAATATTTCTTCTAGTTGGATCCGGTACATCATTAGGATCATAGTGATGTCCTTTATTTAATGATGGTTGGATTGCTACACCATCTCTATCGTATCTATCATGAATATTTCTTTTAGTTGGATCAGGAACTTCGTTAGGATCGTAATAATGTCCTTTACCCATCGATGCTTGTATTGCTACACCATCCCTATCGAATCTATCATGAATATTTCTTCTAGTTGGGTCTGGTACATCATTTGGATCATAATGATGACCTTTACCAAAAGCACCAGAAATAGCTTTACCATCTCTATCGAAACGATTATGTATATCTCTCATAGTTGGATCTGAAACATCATTAGGATCATAAGCAACAGTTCTCCCTGTTGATGAAGTACCTGCAGGACCAACATATGATAATTCCTGACTTCTGAGAGTTGGGTCAGGAATATATTTAAGCGCATCTTCTCTTTCACTCATACCTTCAACTAAAATCATATTTCTTGGTTCAGCCTGTGCAAAATTTTGCTTAATAGAACCTTCTGATTTCTCTCTTAATTTATCAGGTGTAACTTGTGATATTTCATTATAAGCTGGACCAGATAATGTTCTATCAATTAAACCACGATTTGTTGTAGCTAAATCTTGTTTAATAAATTCACCATATATTGCTGGTGCAATAGCATAACCAAAATTCTTAACCATGCGGTCAGTACCCCATTCTTTAGTTCTTTCTGGTCTATTCTTCTTATGTTCTCCAATAACTGGACCTCTACCACCCCCGCCACCAGTTCTAATACCAGATGTTACAACGGGTATAGTATATGATATTTGTTGTTGACTTGCAGTTCTTATATCATCTATTGTTTTATATTGTGGTCTATAATCATTACCTAATGGATTTTGTTCATTATATCCAAGATTTAAACCAGGTGTAACACGTTTTTCTTGGAAAGGTTTTTCAGTTCTTTTTTCTCTACCAGGAATATAATGAGACATAAGATAATCAGTTGGTAATGGTGTACCATAGATATTTGTTGCATTCATAATTGGATCAAATAATGGCTTTTGTTCAGTCTTTTGTTTAAAGGTTATATTATCGGTACCTGTAAAATTTTCTAATTTTCTTTGTGATAATTCAACTGCTTTAAATTCTCTACCTGGATTTGTACCATAAGTTTTACCTTTAAACTGGGGAACCATATTTATATGAGAAAAATCATTTCCAACACCCAAACCCATATTATTATCTGGCCCATAACCTTCTCCAAAATTAGAATATCCACCAGCAACTGCTAGATTACGTTCGGTCTGAGCTCTATCTGATATTGAACCCATTTTATGTACAGCATTATACGATGCAGGATTTTCTTTCGAACCAAATTTTAATGGTTCATACTGATTTAAAAATGTATCATTCGCATTTCTTTTATCAACAATTTGATATTCTTTGTTTATATTTTCTACCATTGAATTTGCACGCGATACAAGTAATGTTGGATCACCCATAACTGATACTTCTGAATTAGAAGATAAAGACACTTCATCCGAGAATTCTGAATCTTCATTATTATCATTGTTATCATCACCATTACAAAAATGTTCTACAATGCGTTTATTTGATCCGGGTCTTCTTATATTCTCATTGATTATACCTGTTTTTTTTGGATTTCTACTTTTTTGTATTCTATCTTTTGCAATTTCCTCTATACGATGAATACCTTTTTTAAATTGATGTGAATTATAAACATCTTTTACTTTGTTACCTATCTTATGTGTCAATTGTTTTTTTTGATCGTCTTTTAATGTTACTATATCTTTTAAAATAGAAAAACTATCAAGTAAATTCATAATATATAATGTTATATTATAAAAAAAATAATCAATAATAAATCTAAGGTTGGATATTAGGAATAGAATAGATATAATTATCCTTTGCTTCTAATACTGTATTCTTAGCAAAATCATAAAAGATATTTGCTTGAGGATCACGTACTAAATTGTAAAAACGATCAATGGGTGCTTCTTTATAATTAAAGGCTGGATGGGATAAATGTGAATATCTTGGGAATTGATCATCACCGCAAACATTTTTATTTAATAATTTAAAATCTTGTGGTCTAACTTTATTTACATTTCCATCTTTACATTTTGATGTTTTTACTTCACGATTTGATAAAACGGATTCAACATCTACTAATCTTTGAGACATAGCAGGACCATCTTCAACAGTTGTGCTTACACCATATCCATTATAACCAGATCTAGGGCCATTAGTGTATAAGCATGAATCGCAACGGTAATTTTGAAATGGTTGTAATCTGTATGTACCAGGTGAAACACTTTCTGTTAATCTATCTGGGTAAGCACATTTATCATAAGGTAATCTTGTAGAATTGCCAATATTCATTATATAATTATAATATTATAAAAAAAATTAATTATTATAGAGAATATTTTTTTGTATATTCTCTAGCATTTGTTTCAAACATTTTTTTATTTGTGATATATTCGTCAGCAATGTCACCAACAAGAGGGTCGTCAGGATTTGGATTTGCAAGTAATACAGATAGAGATAATATAATTGATGATATTTTTAAAGCAGATGACCATGCATTTTTTAGAATATCAATACAAATTGTACCAGATGGTGCAATATTTGGATGATATATCTTTGTAACAAATGTAATTGTTGGTGGTTTAAATGGATAATCATCTGGTATTACAATCTTTAATTTAAAAATACCATTTTCATATGGTGTATCTTTAGGTCCTTTAAAACATACATAATGTGGTCCAAGCACATTTATATCACAAATCTCCACAGAGTGTATTGTATCTTTGTTTGTCTTGGACATTTCATGTAAATTCTTAATATCATCCATTACACGTTTATTTGATTTCTTAAGAAGACTCATTTTTATTGTAATAATTTATATTAAAAAAGAAAAATAATTTTTACTGAGTTTTATAATCAATTTTTATTTGTTTTTTTTATTTATTTTTATTTTTATGTTAACTTTATATTTATTTTTATGTTAACTTTTTAACAACCAATTTTATCGGGATTAACTAAACCATTAGATTGCATTCTTGGAATATTATTAAATACAATGGGGCATACATCTCTATCAAGAATAACTGGTACAGTTGGATCAAATGTACTAACACAACCGGGTGATTTTTTACAATTGGGATTGTATTTGAGTGAAGGGCATTTAGTTGCAGGTCTGGTAATATTTTTAAGATCTGATTCAACATCAACAACTTCTTTATAATAAGGTCTCCATGCATTATCTAACTTGCATTTACCACAATTTTCAAATTTACCATCGTACATCATATAGGCGAAAGGAGAAACACTTTCGGCTAAAGTTTTAGCATACGCACAATTATCGTATCTTAATCTATTTGAACTTCCTTGTTGAGTCATTTTTATATATTATATTTATATATTTTATTTTTTATTTTTTATTTTTTATTTAATAATCTGAACCCACCTATTAAATCATCGCAAATTGTCACATTTTCCATAGTAAATCTATTAAAAATAATTTTTTTTTATTATATTTTGTATAATGACTATGTAGTTTTAACATTTATGATCTATTTTTTGGGATGGTGGAATTAAATAGTTTCTTTAACTATTTTAAGATATATTTTCTATATCGTCCCAAAGGCTTTACGCCTTTTCTTTAAAATGTAATCTCTATTTTTATGAAATATATTTATAGAACCATTTATATCTCTATTTATTTCATATTTACATTTCATACATTGTTTTACTCTTTCATTATATATCTTACTTTGACTGCCACATTTCGAACATGTTACACTCGTATATTCTTCTGTTACAATCTCTACTAAACAACCATATTCATCTGCTTTATTAATGAGGTGTTGTTTAAATTTATAATGTGACATCATATTCAACGTATATTTCATTTTAGAATTTAATCTTGATTTTTTATTTAATTCCTTTAAATTCTTTAATTTTTCTTGTAATAATTCTTTATTGTTAGTTGTTGTCTTAATCTCTTTAATAACTTTTTTATTTCTTTTTTATTTGACTTTACCATTTTATGTGTTTCAAACTTTGGTAATAATATTATTTTGTAATTTTTACATAGATATAAAGCTAGTTTGTTATGTAATTCTTTTGTTATATTTTTAATTTTTTTAAACAATGTTCTTATTCTTTTTTTAATTTTATTTTTATTTCTAATTTTATATTTTGACAGTGCATGCTGTAGTTTTGATATCTTATTTCTTTTTTCTAAATATATCTTGTATAATTCTTTGCCAAAATAACCATATGAGTCTGAAGCAAAATAACTACAAAATGTATTCTCACCTGGATCTAATGAAATAAAATGTTTCTTTTCAGTATTTTTAATCTCATCATTTCTTGTTACAAGATTTAAAGTAAATGTGTTTTTTGTTAAATTATATATCATTCTTGAATCTAAAATAGTTTTATTCTTGATGTATTTATAAATATCATTATTTTTACCAAGCAACCTGCAAAAAATCCCATTGTCATTTATTGCTTTTTTAGGAATCAATATAGACTTTGTTTGTCTATTATGATTTCTTCTAGATATTGTATAAGATTTTATTATTTTATCTTTTTTGTTTCACATGATTTTATATTTGAACAAAATACTCTAACTTCGTCTGTAAGTACATCATAAGGAGCATTCTTCTTATTTTCTCTATAAATAGCTTTATACACATCTAATTTATATTTTTTATAATTGCAATGTGTACGTTTAAACCATGAATATCTATTTTGATTAAAATCATCAACACAATAATTATAAACTTTATCACACTCTTTTAACCATTTATATATTTTATTTCTTTGAGTCGATGTGTAATGTAACAAAATTTTATCACTTTTGATATAACTATTGTTTATATTCTTAGGTATAACTTTGTCAAAACTAGTAAAGTCATTCTTTAAAAGATATTTTTCAGAATTTAAACATTCCTTTATAGGAAATTGTGATTCAGTTGTTGAAGGAAAGTTAATTAATTTTGAGAATTCAGAATTAAACCAAGAAGAATCAAAATCATCAGGAGGTTTTTTCATAATAAATTATCATATATAATAATCTTTATAATATAACAAAAAGAAAAGAAATAGAATATATAACAGTTGGAAATAAAAATTATTATAATTTAACAGAATACATCGTAAGAAATAAGATCGAAAATAAGAGAAAAATAGAAGTAAAGAAAAGGAAGATATGTTATTGTCGTGTTAGCAGTAATAAACAAAAGGAGGATTTAACTAGACAAGTAGAATATATGAAAACAAAATATCCAAATCATGAGATTATTAAGGATATTGGAAGTGGATTAAATTATAAACGAAAAGGTTTGTTAGAGATAATTGAATCAGGAATTAAAGGAGAAATTGAAGAGATAGTTGTAGCATATAAGGATAGATTAACCCGTTTTGGATATGAGATGATTGAATATGTGATAGAAAAGTTTTCAAACGGAAAGATAAAAATAGAAAATATAGAAGAGGAGAAAACACCACAAGAAGAAATAGTAAAAGATATAATGTCAATAATGAATGTATATGTTGCAAAGATAAATGGTTTACGTAAATATAAAAAAATAATTAAACATAAAATAATTACAAAATAGCGAAATGTGACAGGTTGTGATGATTATTTGATACCGGATCTAAAACTCTTTCTGTTCATATTACGTGTTAATTGTGGTCTATCAAAACATACATGATCTGGATCTTGAATTGAATCATCTATATATGAAAAAAAGTGTTCAACTGGATTTTCAAACCCAAGTGATTTAGCTTTACTTGTTGGATTTCCATATTTTATATAATTTTCAACATTAATATTTATTGTGTTTCTATCTTTTTCTGTATAATTATTCATCATTGACAGATTTAATCTATTAAGATCTTCATAGTCAGATGGTTTTAAATAATCATTCGTAGCATCTACTTTTTGTTTGTATTTCTTAGTCTTATTTAAGATATTATCAAGTGATGGAGAATGTTCTTGATAAGAATTATATTGATTATCATAAACAACCTGGTTATATTGAATTTTTGAAGGAATATTTTCATTCCATGGCTCTTTAACATCTGTTGGTTTTTCTTTATTTAATATATATGGATTTGAATAAGTTTGATATTTAGATTGTTGATTTATTTTTGTTTGATTTTGTGAGTTTATTTGATTTGTTCCTACGTTTACTTGATTTATTTGTTTATTATCTGGACAATTGTAATCAGTAATAAAATTATCATAATTTCTACTTAGATTAGAAATATTTTCACGTGCTACATTTGCTTTTGAATCTGCTTCATACTTCTTTTTTAATCGTTGAAATCTATAATCATTCATTAATTCTTCAGAAGCAAATTTTTGTTTTTCTTTTGGTATTTCAATAAATTCACAAAATAATTGTGATTCGAGATTTTTTGATGCAATTGCTCCCGTTTTTATAAAATCATTTATTGTTTTAATATCAAAATCTGTAATTTGATATGTTTTTTCAAGTATTTGGTTATCATCTACTATATTATTTTTTTTATTAAATTTTTTTCTTAAATAATATTCGGCTAATCTTGGTTCAATGCGTTGAAAATGTTGAAATCTATCAGAATCCATTTTGATTATATTATAAAATATAATAAGATTTAAAATAATGATAATAAACTATAATTATTTATGGACAATTTGGATTCAATTGATTTGGCATTAAAAGAAAAAATAGAAACTGGAGAATTTACACCAGAAACATTGGCATGGACATTGTTAACTGATGATGAATGTGAAAATATAAAAAATGGAAAAATGATTTTTTTTAGTAATATTTCCGGTTTAACTCAAGAAGAACAAACAGAGAATAAATTTCAGATTTTGTTAACAGTATATTTTGAATTACTATTTGGATGGTATAAATTATTACATCTTATGCAGAATGAAATGGATGGTACAGATGATGACTTTAAACCAGATTTAACAATAATAACCTTAGATGATCTAACAAAGGAATTTGTAGATAAATTTAAAACTCTTGGATTTATATTATATGTTAAAGAACTAGCAGATAATGAACATTATGAGATTGAAAGAGAAAAATGTTATTGTAGAGTATTATTAAAAGATTCTGAATTAGATTCAAATTACTTTCACCTAAAACGTTACCAATTAGATCCAGAAAAAAGATATACTTTTGTACGTAATGCAAAATTTCAACTTAATACAAATATTAAAAAGTATATAGCTGTTGTAAAGTTAGCAAATAAATTACTTAAAATTTACTTTGATTTACTTTGACTTGTTTCTTTAATTGCATTTTTACTAGCGTACTTTACAATATAATATAAAATTAAATATGGAATAATTAAACACAATAATAACATTAATGAATAGCTACTAATTGCAGCCGCACCCTTACCAGCCATATCCATATGCTCTTTTTTAAAAAATTTAGTATATACATAATAACCAAGTAATATTAAAACAACAATTATTAAAAATGATTGTACTGGTTTATGTTTCATATATTGATGAATTTGTGAAAATACTGACATATTATTTATACTATATGTAAATATTTTTTTAAAATATTCCAAAATTTGTTATTAAATTAGATCTATTTCTAAAGTAAAATATAAATGTTCTATCTACAATAAATTCTTTATCTGATTTAAATTCATCTTTATTAATATTTATTTTTTTAAATTTGGGTTCAACTTTTAATTCGATATTAACTAATACTTCATCTAATTTTAATCTATCTGAAAATAGTTCAGGTATATTTAAATCAAGAAAAACAGTCTTTAGGTCAGTCGATTTAAATATATTCTTCATTTTCATTTTTGTTTGAATTGCAAACAATGGGAATGAAATTTTTTTAAAATATACAGGTTTTAAATTCTTCATTGAATTTTGGAATTCTTTTTTGTCAAAATTTAACTGTGCTCCATTAAATAATATAATACCAAAGAAATTATCTAAACCTTCTAAAGCAATCTCTAAAATCTTATATTGCTCTTTTTCAATAAAACCAAATCTTTGTTCATATGCTTCTATACATTGACATGTTGATGGGCCTAAGAATATTGATGTAAAACGACATTTTTTAATATTTACATTATTTAATAAGAAAGTTGGATTTATATAACCAAACGAAATTCCTATAGATGATAAAAAATCGATATTTGCTGTGGTTACTGTTTTTTTCATATCATGTGATGTAAATTTTGATATAATTTCATTTATTTTATTTGATTCACTTCTGGACTGATTTATATTTATTTTTCTCATTGTAATAAAATTTGATATATTTTCATAATAATCCTCATTAAATGATAATTCATTATTAAATAATAACGATATACCTGTTTTTTGATAATTCGTTTTTTTATTATTATTTAATTCTGTTAAACCGCTTGCTAATATATCTTTTCGTGGAAAATTAAAATAATTTTTTAATTCAATCTCTGTATTTCCTGTAGATGCTAAATATATAGAACCAAATAATTTATAAACATTAAATGTATTTATTATAAATGGCGAACGAATAATTGATGCTAGATTTTTTAATAAAAATATAGTATAATCATTACAACTAATTATTGTTTGAATATCATCTTTTAATTGTGATAAAATTTGTGTAGAATCATCAAAATTTGAGAATGAAGCATATCCATTTTGATTTGAATCATTTGCTGTTAATTTTGTTGTAGAATTTTTATTTCTTATTATAAATGATTTATTAGATGATTCTCTCTGTGAATTCATTTTCAGATTATAATCTGGTCGCATTGGCATACCTCTTTCTGGTATATCAAATTTATTATTATTATCAAATTCATTTAATTCATTTTCATCATTATTATCAAATTCATTTAATTCATTTTCATCATTATTTTTTGTTTGCAACATAAATTCATCTCTTTCCATGCCTATACGTTTATTATAATTTGTCATACCATTTTGAAGTTGTATATCCATTAAATCACGATTATTCAATCTTGAATTCATAGAAGAATGAATCTGTTTCTTATCAGAAGTAATTCTTGGATCTTTTTCACGAAAATTAATTTCACTAAAATGTGACATTATAATTTATTTATATTATGTTAACTATAATAAAAAAAATGAATAATAAACGTATTAAAAGTATTTTTAGTTTAAAGTATTATAAAATAAATAATGAAATTAGAAAGAATAAATGAATATATTAAATTAACAACTACTGATTGTAGATTTTCTGGTAAATTAGGAATATTTGATTTAGATTCAACTATAATCAAACCTAAAAATAATAAACCTCTTATGAATCCATATACAGAATATGTGTATTTATATCCAAATGTGATTCAAAAATTGAAAGAATATTCAAAAAATTCTTATCAGATTGTTATTATTTCAAATCAGAAAGGGTTAAAGTCCGAACAACATAAACTTGATTGGATTAACAAGATAAATAAGATTCAATCAGAACTTGGAATTGAATTGATTGTTTTAGCTGCATTATGTGATGATTCATATAGAAAACCTAGAACAGGTTTCTTAGAATTTATCCAACCTAATTCCGAATCATTTTTTTGTGGCGACGCTCTTGGTAGAATGTCAGATCACTCTGATTGTGATATTAAATTCGCTTTAAATCTTAATATTAGGTGTTTATCTCCAGAGTTTGTATTTAAAAATGAAATAGAACTTAGTTCATCAGATATTGATAATGTTCATATTAATTATGCTCCAATATTCAAATTAAATTATTATAAAACTTTTAGATATTTTAATTTTGAAGTTAATTCTGAAGTTATTATTATGGTTGGAATTCAGGGTTCAGGTAAATCTTTATTATCTAAATGGATTAAACAACAAAATGCATTCTTGTTATATGATATTATATCAAGAGATGTAGAAGGAACTATGAAAAAATGTTTAAATAAAATGGAAAATTTACTAGAAGCTGGACATAATATTATTATCGATAATACAAATCCAACTAAAGAATCAAGAAAACCATATATTGAATTAGCTAAAAAATATGGTTATGATGTTAGAATCATTAATATTGTAAGATTATTTGAGGACTATAATATGGCATTGCATAATAATTATTACAGACATCTAAAATTTGGAACACCATTAATTCCAAATGTTGCTCTGTATAAATTTTTAAAAGAATATGAAATTCCAGAATATGATGAAGGTGCTGATGATATTATTTATATTAGTTATATGTTGCCAACTCTTGATAAAGAATATTTAAAATATTTATATTAATTTATTAGTTATTTAGTTAACGTTTACTTATTATTATTATATTTACTTTTTATTATTATGTTTACTTTTTATTATTATGTTTATTTGTTTATCTATAATTATTTCTATATCTTAAATCTTCATTTATATTCTTTTCACATGACATAGTATCTTCATGACAAGTAGCTGGATGTCCATAACACCATTTAGCAAATGCATCTTGATCATTTGGAATAGAACCGCCTGGAACAGTGTAAAATATTCGTTCTGCATTTTTAACATCAAATAAATCACCTAAATCACGGAATAAATCTTTATTGAAAGATTGTCTAATTTCATTTTTTATTTCATCATCATCAACATTAGCTGGTCTTGGATCTGATTCGTTGTTATAGTCTGTTAAGATTGGATTCATAAATGGATTAGAAGGAGTTGGTTTTCTTGATGTATCATTTAAATATTTTTGTACTTCTTTGTATGATTTATTTAGTCTTGGTAAATTATTCTGTTTATGAGAATAAAATGGTCCTAATTGTAAATCTCCGTTAGAATCGTAATAACCTGATTCAATTGAAATGTTGTTATTAATATCATTTGATGAAGAATCAAGATTTTCTTTATATGAATAATATCCATAATATAATACAACCATTATAAAGATAATACCAAAAATTAAAGTATTTGTTATTGAGTTATTTAATTTAAATAAATATAAGATAATAAATAGATAAATCAACATTAATGTTAAAGAATTTATTTGATTAACTTTTGATGATTTTCTATCAGGAATAAAATTTAAATATCCTTTATCTTTTATAAAAATTATAGGATTTTCTATCCATAATGTTTCGTTCATTATAATTTATATAGAGAATTTATATTTTAGCTTTTTTTATTTTTAGAGGTTTTTATTTTTTAATTAATTTATCTTTAGTTTTTCCAACCAAATCTTTATTATTATATATTAACTTTTTAATATTAGTTCTTGATTCTTTAGTTGTATCATTTGATGTAAAATGTTCAACAAATTTTTCGCCTTTTTTAATATCCTTTTCAAATATATCTGCTTTCTCTTCATCATTTTTAATTGAATCTAAATGTCCGGATAATTTATCAAATGAATAATCATTTAACTTATCAGCAATCATATCAATCTCTTCAATCATCCATTTATTATTCTTATAAATATGACCAAACTTTGATCTTAAATTTGTGTATAATATTGTATGATTTTCAGGATAGGCTTCATTGAAATAAACATAATGAATAAAGTCAATCAATCCTTTATATCTATCCTTCAAAAACTTATTCTTCTGTTCTATTGTTAAAAAATCACAATTTGGATTATCGTAATTATTTAAATTAAGAGTATTTAGAGTGTTATTTGTGATATTGTTTGTATTTGTACTATTATTTGTATTATTTGTATTATTTGTAATATGAATATTGATCGGTTGATGTTGATTAGAATTATTTTTTGTTAAATTATAAACAAGTTTTATAATTTCATCTTTATCCATATTTTGAATATTACTTAGATCTTGCATATCAATTTGATTATTATTATTTTCTAACTTTTCATTATATTCTTTTATCTTTTGTTCAATTCTTAATAATTCTTTATCTAATGTTTTTAATTTAATTATATATTGTTCACGTTCATCACAATTATTGGTGATGTGTCTTTTTACATTTCCTTTATTACTGTAAGTAATTTTACAATATGCACATACATAAAAATTTGATTTTAAACTGTTATCATCATATTTATCAATTGTTATTTTTAGGTCTTTAATATTATTTTTAACATTATCTAATATTTCAAATAAACATAATTCTTTTCGATTGAGATGTTTATCTAATAAATATTGTGATATAAATACTTTTTTACAATATTCGCAACAAATTTTATCCTTCATTTTATATAATAAATATATAATTTTATTTTTAAATTGTTTACATATATTCCGGAGTGATAAAAATAACACAGTAATTATGATTCTTATACACTAAACCTTGTTTTGGAGAAATATTTTGATAGTTTTGTATTCAAAATTATTTTTTATGAGAGAAAAAGTTAAATGTAAATTAAAATGATTAAATGATATTTACATTGTATACTTTTTTTATATGATTTTTTATTTTGTGTATATGTAAATGATGAAAATATTCTTCTTATATATATATACTTTTTATATTATAAATTTATAAATGTATTTATGTAACATAAAATCATAAGAATATCGTTTACATGTATACAAAATAATTATATAAAAATATTTTGTATATGTGAAACATAAAATGCATATATTTGCATTTCATATATTCATTTTTTACATGTAAATATATTTTGGATGTATATATCATAAACTAGAAGCAGTTGCGTTATATATATACTAAAAATATAAAAAGTACATATACAACAATGTTTGGTATTTTTTTGGTAAGCTCATTAACTTTATTTATAGCATTTTATATAAAAGTTTATATAACTACTATATTTCTATGCACTTATTCATATTCACTTTTTAATTTTATTTTTTAAAAGTATATGTATAAAACAATTATTTTAATTTCAATCACTGTTATTCAAAAAAAAGTAAAAACAACTTTTGATTATGTTATATATATACTTTAATGATAAATTTTCTTCTCCTTGTTTAGAGAGAGAGAGAGCCGTTTATATTCAGAAAAGTATTTTCAAAGATTTTTTCAGAAACAACATTATTTAAATTTACAAGTTTTTAAATTTTTAAATTTACTTCAAAATTTACTTCAAAATTTACTTCAAAATGTACAAATATAAACAACTTTAAAATACACTTTAAAGATTAACTCACTCAATAAAGCTTTGAAAACTTCATTTAACTAAGCTTCAAAATTTATTTCAAAATGTACAAATATAAACAACTTTAAAGTACACTTTTAAGTATAACTTTTAAGATAAACTCAATCAATTAAGCTTTAAAATTTACTTCAAAATTTACTTCAAAATGAACAAATATAAACAACTTTAAAGTACACTTTTAAGTATAACTTTTAAGATAAACTCACTCAATTAAGCTTTGAAAACTTCATTTAACCAAGCTTTAAAATTTACTTCAAAATTTACTTCAAAATGTACAAATATAAACTACTTTAAAGTATACTTTTAAGATAAACTCACTCAATTAAGCTTTGAAAACTTCATTTAACCAAGCTTTAAAAATTTACTTTAAAATTTACTTCAAAATGTACAAATATAAACAACTTTAAAGTACACTTTTAAGATAAAATAAAATAAAATAAAATAAAATAAAATAAAATAAAATAAAATAAAATAAAATAAAATAAAATAAAATAAAATAAAATAAAATAAAATAAAATAAAATAAAATAAAATAAAATAATTTATTTTCTAATTTTTTGTTCTTCTTTCTTACGTTGTTTTATATCTTCTAATAATTCAAGATTATATTTTTTAGCTTTATTCTGAAATGTTAAAAGTTTTTCAATCATCATTTGTTGTTGTTTCCAAGCATCCTGATCTATTTCTATTGTGTTATTTACTGTTTTATTTGATGTGTTATCTTCAGTTTGATTAGGTACTTTATTGCTATTATTATCTACAAATTCTTCTAAATCTTTTTTATAGTATTGTTCTCCAGCTTCAAATGACTTATAAATTGTCTCCTCATTGGCATTATTAACTTTAATAAAAATATTATTGTAATCATAAACATGATATATCCAAGGATATGTATCAACATTTGAATCTAGCAAAGAAATTTTTCCTAAATCATTTGATTCAACTTTATAAAATAAAAATGTAATGTTTGGGTATAATTTTGCCTTGTCCTTTAGAAATTTTTTTATTAGTTTATGCTCAGATTTTTGTGCTGATGCAAGAGATAATCCTAAAATAACAAATTTTTTAGGTTTTGACTTTAAGATTTTAACTATATCACTAACAGTAGTTACTTCCCAAATATTGGTCATTATATTGATTATATATTATATATAAATCTTTAAATCGCACAAAGATTGTTATTCGTATACTCAAAAATCTTGGAAAAAGATTTATGTGTTTCTAAATAACGATCATGATTATAGATATTTTCAACCTGAATCGTGCCATTATCAAAAAAATTGTGTCGGTATTTTTTACTGTTTTTGTTTATCAGCAAATTGTTTAGCCATTCCCATAGCAGCAGTAAATTGTTTCATGAATTGTTCACCAATAGGATTACCATTATCATCTTTTATATCCTTAATCTTATCAGAATTATTTTGCATTAAATCACCCATCTTCATTGCTGTCTTTGCCATCTTGTCTTGGGGAATTACATTACCAATTTTACCAGAGATTCTTTGTGCAATATCAAACATTGATTCAATACCATTTGTTTTAATATCATCTACAACTGTTTTTACCATTGTAGCACAAACATCTTTAATCTCAGAGTCACCTCCTAATAGTTCACCTAATGCATTTACTGTATCTTTCATATCCTCATCAGAAAAGTTCTTAATCTCATCTGATAGTTTATCTAAATTCATGAGTTTATCAACACCTAGTGAACCGAGTAAACCAGCAGATGCTTCAGTACCAGGAATTACAATATCTTTTGACATTAGAGAATCCATATCAACACCAGAATTATCAGTACCTAAACCCATAAAGACATTACGAAATAGGAGTGTTGGAGAATTTGTTACCAAATCATTTTGACAATATTCAACAGCATCAATGATTTCTTTTTTGTGTCTTTCTTCAGATGTATTAAGATAGACCATCTTAATAGATGATATAAATAGGATAAAAATAAAACCCCATACCTGTTTCTTCTCTTCATCTGTAAATGATTCATAAACAAGATTAATATTTACACCAGGAATAATAGTTGTAATCTTTCCTTCCTTATTTCTCACAACAAATAATGCTGGATTTTTATCTAAAACCATCTTATAATTATCTTTAAGAACATAGAATGATTTCTTAATAACAGCAATCTGATCATAATTGCTGTTGTCATCCCCACCTTTCTTATATTCAGTTTGTATAGTATCACATGTTACTCTAAGTTTTTTATGTGCTTCAAGTTTACCTTCTGGGATCTTCATATCCGCTTCCATTTTTTCGGATTGTTCTTTTAATAGTTTACAAATAGATAGAACTGCATAAACAAATTGAGATTGATAAATAAATAAAGTCTTTTTATCTTGATTTTCAGACGATTCCATTTTTTAATAAATATTTATAATTAAAAAATGTTTAAATATGTTTATTATGTTTATTTGTTTTTATGTTTATTTGATTTATATTTACATGATTTATATCTACATTTACTTAGTTGGATTATTTGATTTTTTAAGTGAATTTATTTGAGCTAAAACTTCAACATATTTATCAACACGTTCAATAAATGCCTTAAATGTTTGTTTAATTAGTTTTTTATTTTGATTATCCATTGTTTTCCAAATTTCCATTGTCTGAAATAATTTAGATTCGTCAGTACATGCAGAATATGTTTGATTCATAAAAAAAGCGTCATCTTGTGCAAGAATTTTTTCTCTATACCCATCATGTGAATAAACATGTTTAATAAATAATGCAATTGGTTCATATGGTTTACGTTCCATATAACTTAAAATTGAATTTAAAAAAATACCAAAATAACTTTCTGGATATTTATTCGCTAAATGAGTAACCATCACGCGTGAAATTTTATTGAATGAGTCTTTAATATCATCTTTTGCTTGTTGTAATTGCTCGATAGAATTCATTTTTATAATAATTGTTATATATATAATTTATTCTTTAATTTAGTTAAAATATTTAATTTGGTTCAAGTATTTTATTTATTAAAGTTTGTTTAAGTTGTGATTCAATAATCGATGTTAAATTTTTCGTATCTTCTTTGTGTTTTGATTCAAACTCTTTTAATCTGTTTGCCATATCACGTTCACTTAATTTAGTTTTTTCATTATTAAATGTTAAAATCTTATATTCTGTATCTTTACCATAAGGCATAAAAGATTTAGGTTGAGCAATTTCTTGTAAAGCATCAGATGTATATGAAAAATTATCAGATACACCTTGAGTTTCTTGAGGAAAGAATGATAGAACATTTTGATCTTGAGCTTTTGCTACTTGTTGATTAGATTGTAATATTTTTCTTCTATTTGCTTCAGCAATCTTTGCCATGTTTTGTTCCCTAAATCTAATTAAATTATCTAACCATTCAAATGCTTTTTTACCTTCATGTCTTGTTGTATTTCTTCCAGTCTGATCGCGTATCATAACCATTGGTGTAAAATTCATTCCCAATTTAATAATATCATCTGTTGGCATCTGATCAATTGATATTAATTGGAACATTGGTCTTAGACCTTTATTTTCAAGTATTCTAATAAAATTAGCACTAGATTCGCATCTAGAACTATAAAATAAGTAATTAGACATTTTGATATAAATTATATAATGAAACAAAAATATTTTGATGAACACAATAAAAAGACAATAAAATAATAAATAAAAAGACAATAAAATAATAAATAAAAAATTGATTAAAAAAATTCCATTTAAATAAATATTTATATATATATATAAATACTATATATGAAGTTTGATATTAATACAAAAGTAAAAAATTATGTTAAAAGAAAGGACTTTAATTCAAGTTCGTTATGTGTTGAATTTACTGGTAAAGATATAAATCATAAAATGATGAATACTATATCAAGAGTTGCTTCAAATGGTGTTCCTTCATATGCATTTCATCCACAATTAATTAATATTGAAGAGAATACATGCCCAGCTTTTGATAATCAATATTTGCAACTAAGATTATCACAATTACCAATCTATGATTTGCCTTTGGACCTTATATATTTAAATGACAAATTCTGGAAATCATATCCATATAATGAATTACATCGAGAAAAACATCCTAAGGAACAAGAAGTGAAAGCTTATATAAATTATCATAATAATTCTAATGAAATTAAATTTGTAACAACAAATGATCTAACTTTATATGTTGATGGTGTTCAACATACAACATATAATAAAGAATATCCGATTTTACTCATTAAATTAAGACCAAATGATACATTTAAATGTTCAATGACAGCATGTTTAGGTATAGGAGAAGCACATACTATTTTTAAAGCATCTGTAAATTCATTTGCTACTTATTCAGATACAAATTTTGAAGTAAATTTACAATCAAATGGTCAAGAAACAGAATTTACAACTTTAATAAAGAGTGTTAAACATATAACAAAACGTTTAGAAGATATTAAATTACAGTTAGAAAATAAGGTAAAAAATCGTGAATTAAAAAATGATAAAACAATTTTATTGACAATTGATAATGAAGATCATACAATTGGAGAAGTAATAAATTATGAATTACAGAATAATTCAAATTTATTCTCAGCAATATCAAAACCAAATCATCTTATTAAAAGTATGTTATTCAAGATTGAATCATTAAAGCCAGAAAAGATTTTAGATGATATTTTTTCAACACTTAATACACTAATTGATAAATATGTGTATATTACAGGACTAGTAGAAAAATTAAATGGTTAAAAAGTTAACGAGATAATAAATAAGAAATAGTTTTTGTGTTAATACAATCTTCGAAGAAGATCTTAAATTTATCATCATTAAATACTGATTTTATTTTTTTTATTAAATCATTACGATTTAGATAAATATGTTCTAAAATGTCTAATTGAATTCTTTTAATATATTTATAAACAATATCGACAGATAAAGATTTTTTATCAATAAATTCATCAGTTGATTTTAATTCATCATTGCGAGTTGTAATAAATTGATTATGTAGCTCATATAAAATTTTTCTATTCTCTGTATCTAATTTATCATAAATTTCAGGATGTGCTTTTTTTCGTGTTAAATGATAAAGATTTAGATATTCTTTTGCTAAAGTTTTAAATGAATTATTAATTCTTTTAATAATATCGGATGGATATAATGAAATATAATTAATAATAAAATTAAGATTATCTGATTTATATAATTCTAAATATGATAAATTAATATTTTTAGTATTACCTAATAGATTAGAAATTTTTTGATATAATTTATTAGGATAAATATAATTAAAACCACCATATTTTATACAATAACCTGCATTTATTAATTTTTTTCCTTTTTCCTGTAATTTAATTGATTTTTCCAATTCAAATTCTAATTCATCAATACATGAAAAATATATCTCATTAGAATCTAATTTGTAATATTTTTTATTCTCATATATAAAATCATCAGAATAAGATAAAATATGTTTATGAAAATGTGAGATTAAAATATATTCTTCAGAATCTGTTGGAATATTTAAATCAATTGATTTTATATACGAATCATCATTTAATTTTTTAATATAATATTTCATGAAATAATAATATTCATCATTATATTTGAAGAAATATATATATGATCCAATATAATTATAATATATTTTACACTGAGTCCAATTATTTGTTAATTCTGTTTTAATTGAAGCATCAATTATAACATTTCTAAAATATGTTTTAATAATGTTATAATTAGAATCAATTATAATAAAATCAATATTATGGATTATATAATTTACAATTTTATTTGAATGACAAAGATTTGTTGATAGATTATCTGTATAGATAATAGTAAAATCGTAAAATTTTTTAAAGTTAATATTTTTTATTGTATCATAGTCTGTTTTTTTAATTAAATCAATAAAATCGAGAATAATAGAATTAAATGACATATTCTAATGTATAATATATTTAAATTATTTTATAACTCGCTAATAAACGAATTAATTTTCTGATATAATAATATATTTTATTTAATATGTATCTAAATAAAATTGATCTTTTATTAGACAAAGTTACAGATGATTTCTATGCAACAATAATTAAAACACAACAATTAAACAAAATATTAGGTGAAACTAATTTTGTAAAATTTCAAAAAGAATTAACAGAGTTTTTAAAGTCATATTGTGATAAAATTAATCTATCAGAGATTGAAGAATTATTAAAAAACTCTTCAATTAAGATAAAAATTCAAGTAACTATTAAAAGATATTTATGTATTTATTTATTCCTGTATATCGGATTCTTTTATGTTAATTCTGATTCGACTTTTATGAATAATATTGTTGAATTTACAAAAAATTCCACACAATATAATTATAAAATTGACGGATTCTTCAATTCTGAGAGTAATGCTTTAATTGTGAAATACTTTCAATTTATTAAACAATTATTAAATTTTATTGAAGCAGATACACCACAAAAGAAAGAAACATTAACAAATAAAATTGATTATAAATCGTGTATTGAATTTTATAACACATTTAGTGAAGATTTTTTTAATGAAATATATTTACAAATAAAGGATAAAAATTTAAAAGCACATAACATCATAAAAACTACAATATTATTTGAGATTTACAGATTAGAAAAAAAAGAATTATATAAATTAATTGAGATTTTAGATACTACTGAAGGTGAATTTATCTTTATTGATATTGTCTTACCAACCAAATCTGTTATTGATTTTAGATCAATTGAATTATTATTAAGTAAAAAAGATTTAGCAAAGGGTTATGCTTATGTAATTTGGGATTATCTAACAGAATATAATGAAACATTAATTGCTCAAGAGAAATCATTAGATGATAAAATTGCTGATCTATTTGAATCAGGATTAATAATACCAATTGTAGATGATTATTTATTATATCATACAGATGGTGAAAAATATGACAAGAGTGATAAGATAAAAACTAAAGAAGATACAAAGATAAAATTTATCATTGATAAACTTGACCAGATAACAAATATTAATTTAGAATCAAAAGAAGATGTAAAAAAAAATTTTTATTTGCCATTAAATTATAAGAAAGCAGTTTTAATAAATAATTTTGAAAATATAAAGATTATTCAGAAATTTATTAATCAAGGTAAAATTTCAACAGAAAATGCAGAATTTTTAAAAGAATTAGAAGATTCTACATTATATCCATATATAAACTTTAAAAATAAACCAAATAGTGTAAATATAAGTGTTAATAAAACTATTGATTGTGTAAGAGCTGTGTCATTTGATACAACAGACCAGTTTAAACAAAAACCAAATGCTAAATTACAATTAAGAGTTGGTAGTGAGAATCAACAATTAAATATAATCGGTGTAATGATACCATCGAATATTAAATCTCCATATTGCATGAAAAATAAAGATGTTAAAAATATAAGAGATTTAGGAGATAATGATAATGGATATAAATTAACAGAGGAATTTATTGAAGATACATTAATATCAGATAAAAATTTTTCAGAATCTGTTTTTTGGTTATTTGATCTGGATAAAGATAATGTTGAACTTGAAACATATGAACAAGTAACAAAGATGACATCTCATGATAATATTAAGATATTACTTGGTAAATTATATGATAATCTTGTAGATTATATCTATAAAGAGATTATTGAAAAATGTAAAACAATTTACAAAAATACATCATCAATTGGGTTACAATCTGTGTTTAATTTTATTAATTTATATGAATCAAATAAGATTAAAATTACAAAGATAAAAAGTTTATATGAAAAAATTTCTGATGAATTATTTAAATCAATAATTACACCACAAGAGATAAAATATGATATAAATGATGATAAAGTATATGGTTTAACTGGAGATATTATTGAATTGCCTACATATACCAAAGAGATTAATGAAAATCCAAATAAATTTAAAATTTCCACTGAGTTTATTAAAGAAGAAGGTATCACAATTGAAAAAGAAAAAGTTGATGGTGTATGTCAGCATAATATTTCATGGGATAGAATATCAGAATTAAAAATAACAAATACAAAATTATTTTTAGATGAATTATATCAATATATTCAATTATATGTACAAGAAAATGCTGAACATGATTATGTTTGTAAAAGTTGTGGTTTTTATTTAAATATTAAAAAATATGTACAAGATGGAAAATATGATGATTCTACACAAAAATTTATTGTTTATGGTTTACCTTTAGATACACCATTAGAAGATATGCCAGAATATGAAAAATATAGAGGTACAATTAGAGCAATAGATAAATATATTGAAAAGATTGCTTTAATTAATAATTTAAGTTATTTTCAAGGTAATTCAGTAAATATTAAATCCAGACGTAAAATTGTTACAAAAGATGCAATTGATTTGATTTTATTAAATAATGAATTACTCAAAAAAAATTACAAACAAAGAAATGAAACAATTGGTAAACTATATGGTATTTCAAATTCTAATTTATTCGTATTTGAACTTGAATCAAATATATTTATATTTTCAAGTAAAGACAAAGATTTTCTAAAACCAATAAAACAGAATAATGTTATTGGTTATTTGATATTTTTACTAATGTTAGAATTAACCGAATCACAAATAACAATGATGAATGTTGATAAAAAAGGGTTTTGTAATTTCTTTATATTTGAAAAAATTTATCAATCATTATTTGAAGGATTAAAATTCAGAAAAAATAATCAAGGTGACGTTGTACCAGTCAAGAATTATCCAATCTTTTGTTATGTATTATATCTTGTAGCATGCTTTATATCAAAATATAATATATGGTATTATGATTTTAAAGATGCTGCAAATGATAAAGCTAAAAGAAATAAATTATTACCTGTAATACAAAAGATTATAATTACAACAGTTATTGATATAATTAATAGTGTTCTAGAAAATGCAGTAGAAAAGAAATCAAGAATATATGAAGTAATTGTATCAAAATTCTATAATAAATTAAATACTACATTTTCTAATATGGATTATACAACAAATTTAAGGCTGATTCAAAATCATCATTATTTGGCGAATCAAAGACATTTATTTTGACAAAACCAGAAGCTTTTGTTATGCCTGGTAAATTTGTCTATCCAACAAACTATGAAAAACCTTTTCATTGGAGAAAATGTATTTTCCCAAAGAATTATTTAGCTTATTATGGCAAACCTAAAATAACAACAAATTTCTTATCTAATATTACTAATTGTGTAACTGGTGAATTTCATTCGTGGGATTTTTTTAAAGATGAAAAAACTTTTAAGTGTACTAATTGCAATCAAATAAGTTCTAAAATTACTGAAGATCCAAAAAGTGAAATTTTTATTGAGAAAATTTATAAGAAAAATCAATTGAAAGAATTATCTAAAAAATATTGTTTTATTGATGGAAATTTACATTTATTTAACTTAGAAAATAATATAAATATTTGTGTAAAATGTAAAAAAGAACAGGGAATTGAATATTCTGAATCAGAATTAGATAAATTAGATGTAATGATTAATGAAAAATATATTAATAAAAGTGATAAATACATTGAGACTGTACAAGAAATAAAAAATACAAATGAAAAGAAAATAAAATATTTAGAAAAATTATATGAAAAAATAGAAACAAAATATAATGAAGCTATAACTAAAGATAATAAATATAAATATATTGATCAAATAATTGATTTAATAGAAAAATCAATTGGAGAAGAATTATCAAAAACACATCAATATCTTAGAGATAATGTTTATATTTTTACACATGATTATACTGGTATTAAATATGATAAACCTATTATTATTTTAGATAGAGATAATAAAATTTCATTTAAAGAAAACCATCCGCAATTTAATGTTGATGTTATTTCTTATCAATCATATAAAAATGGAAAAGTAGATGTATATTATGATGCTAATACACATATAATGTTGGGATATAGAGAAGAATCTAAACAAATTGTGTATAATAAAAATCCAAAAGTAATGGTAAAGATTGCATATTCGTTATACAATAAGATAAAATTAATTGGTTTAGTATCCGAACATATAAATGTAAAATCAATCATAAATGATATTAATAAAGATTATTTGAATGATTTTGATTATAAAATAGAATCAAAAAAGAATCCATTATTAGGAGAACAAATAATAGAAAAAATATTATATGAACGTTATCAAAATATGAAAAATTTAATTTATAAGTTTCAACAGCTTGTTTTAAGAATAATAAATGCATATACAATTAAAAAGAAAGAATCACAGCCACAAAAGAGTTATTATGAAGAACAATTTAATGAAGAAGCATATTTTTCTGATAAATTATTATCATTAGTTGAGAAATATAATAAAAAAATAGGTACGATTGAATTATCTGACGATGACGGGTTAAATATAATATTTAAACATTGGAAAGGTGTAACTGATATTTTAATACCCAGAAAAATTAAAAATGTTGATATTCCATTACCATCAATTAGTATTAATTATATTAGTCAAGTTGATATGAATGGTTCACTATTACATTTTTATATTGTTAATAATTTATATAATATTTGTAAATATAATGAATCAAACCATTCAATAGCCAGATTAGTAGTTGACTTTATAAATGTTGCTTTTGATTTATATAATGAAGATAAATTTAATTTTGATATAGATTTTAAACAATTCTATTATTTTATACATTCTGCAACTTATATTGATGAACTAAAAGACGTAGAAGGTGTAACTGAAGGTGTGTATGAAGAATTATTAGATGAAGAGAAAGAATTAACAGAAGAAGAAAAAGATGCTTTGGAAGATGCTAAAGAAGAAGAGGATGCATTAGATGTAGAAGGTGATGAAATTGACTATCTTGCAACATATGATAGAATTATTGAGAGACATCCAGATAATATGAATATAGAATCATTATTTAATATATCTTATAGAGACTATCAAATGCAAGTATCGACAAATGAATATTATGACAAAAATTATTTTATATAAATTAATATTATAATAAAAATGCTAATAATAGTTGTAATAATTATTATAATATTACTTTTATGTTTTTATTTTCAATCACAACATATAACAAAAGAAAAATTAGAAGATATTGACGAAACAATTGATAATTATGATTATCTTGATGAATTATTAAATAATGATTTATTGAATAATGATTTAGTAAAAGAAAAAAAGAATAAAAATGTAAAAGTAATAAATAAAATTGAAGGCAATGTAACAACTAAAATAGATGGCTATATAAAACCATATTTTATTGATAAACAATTTCATGAAGATTATAGAGATACCATAACTGCTTTCGATCATTTACTTGAATATGATAAACCTAAATTTAATAAAGCATGTTTACCAGTATCATATACTGTTGTAAATAAAACAGAAGTTAAAGCATTACTAAAATCATTCTTAAAAATGTTAAATAATGAAATTACAAAGAATGTTCATAATTATGTAACAGTTGATGATGGATTTCAAAACTCAATGCCTAATCCTACAGTTAAATCAGGCTGGGAAAGACAACAAGAATATTTAGGATTACCTGGAGATTTATTTAAACAAAAATTAAAATCAAAGATTAAAATTATTAAAGTTGATAAAGTAGAAAAAGTAGAATCTGATTCTCAAACAAAATATACAATTTTTATGATTATACAGAAATTAAATGTATCAGACCAAATGGTTGTTAAAATATCATTTGTTTTAGATAGAATTGATTTAAATGCTGATAGAGATTTTTTGAAAAATGAAAAATCAGTTGATTTAAATGTAACATTAGATGATGTTTTTGTTGTTGGTTATATGTCTAATTTTTCATTCGGTGTAAATAATGATAGAACTGATTTTTATACATTTGAAAAAACAGAAGAAACAAATATGTTAGATCAGAAAGAGATTTTTAAACAATTAAAGAAAAAATATAATGATAGAGCAATAGAATCAAATGGATTAACAATAGATATTTCACCAAAACAAATTAACGAATTAGCAGAGACAAGACTAAAACAACATAATGGTTTAGGATTTTATGATAATTTACCAGGTTATTATTGATATTGATATTATTTTTATTTTTTATTTTCTATTTTTTTATTTTTATTTTTTTATTATATAATAATGTCTAGTTCTAATTCAAATATTTTACAACCATATGCTAAAAATCCCAATATATTATCATCTCCATCATCACAAACATCAAATCTAGCTATAATTCCATCTCCATCTGATCTATCTACAACTTCTTCTACATCTACATCTACATCTACTACTCCATCTACTATTCCATTTACTACTCCATCTACTATTCCATCTACTACTCCATCTACTATTCCATCTACTACTCCACCAACAACAATAATAAGAACAAATTATATTATTATTATTGTAATAGTAGTATTATTAGTATTAATTGGTTTAATTTTATACTTTCTATTAAGTTCAAATGATACAAATACCAGTGAAAACATTACAGAATCAACAACATCAACATCAACATCAACAACCACACTAAAAACTCCAACTAGTTCAACCACAGTAAAAATACCAACAATGCCAACAATGCCAACAATGCCAACAATGCCAACAATGCCAACAATGCCAACAATGCCAACAATGCCAACAATGCCAACAATGCCAACACAACCAACTCAATCAAATTTATTATCACGTGGATTAGAAAATACAGGTATAACAACAATAGAAAATTTTACAAATATTACAAAAAATAATTATGAATATTTTGGTAATATAAGTTCTGAAGAAACAGTAATCAGTAATAATACTTATATTATTTTTAATTCAATTGATGTTGTTAAACAAAATTTTGATGTTTTTATTAAAACATATTTTCCCTTATTAAATTATGATAGAATGAATATACTAGTATTTCAAAGAACTGGAAAATCAATTAATGAAATAATTTCTAAAACTTCATTTACAAATATAGCAGGGTCGCATCCAATATTAATATTTACTAAACCAAATAATAATTATAAAAAATATTTAGGTCTAATTTATGGTATGAATGATAAAACATATTTTAAATTATATTTATTACATCTATTTTTAATAACAAAACTTACTGCACAAAAAAATAATTTATGTTATTATTATTTCCCAAATGATTCAAGCAATTTGGAAAATGATTTTGTGGCATATGTTGGTAATTGTCAAGCAGTTAATAATATTAAGATATTACATAATTCTAAAAAAAATGATATACCAATTGAATCTGATTCTATTAATCTAACAAATAATACACCATTTACAAAATTAACTTTTAAAGGTAAATTTTTATCAAAATTTAAACAATTAACAAATTTAAATATTGATTCATTTGTTGATATATATGCAAGTTCATTACAATCACAAAGAGATGAAATATTAAGAAATTATGAAGATGAAATTGTTAATAAAATAATAAATGTTTATTAAATATATAATGAGTTCTTTATTTAATTCCATCTTAATATATTTATTAATAATGTTTTTAGTAATATATAATAAACCAAATTTTATTTATGATAAAAAAAGAAAAAAGTTTAAGGAATTTGGTTTAACAAATGATAGATCAATTTTATCTTTACCAATTTTATCAATAATTATAGCAGTTGTAACTTATGTAATATTTTTTTATATTGAACAAAATGCAAAAATTTTATTATCTTATAATTCTATTGTTTGTAAACATCCTTTAGCAATCTAGCTGATGGATCTTTTTGTCCACCCCATTTCGGAAGCCAAAAAGACGGTATAACTGTTGCAAATTTATTAGAATAAATTTCATTAAATCTCAGTCTATAATGCAGTGATTCTTTGGTATATGGTGTTAAATACGTAAATTTTTCTTTGGCTTTTTCAACATCTTCTTCTGTATATAACTGATTAATTTCTTCTTGAATAATTTCATACCAAGATTTCTTAAGAGATGATATTCCATCAGAGAATGCCTCTTTTGGACGCCATACAACCTTTGATGGCAATAAATCTTCAAACGCCTTTCTTAATAAATATTTTTCAACTCCATCTTTTGCTACTCGAAGTTTTGGATCGATTGACATATATAGTTTAATAAAACGATGGTCGCCAAATGGTGTTCTAGCTTCCAATCCCATTCCAGCAACACAACGGTCAACACGTTGAGCATCAAAGTAAATAATTTCTTCTGTTAATTCATGAATGCGTTCTCTAAAATGTTCAATTGTTGGTGCTAATTTAGTCTCTGCGTAACCACCACATACTTCATCTGAATAATCTCCAACAATTACAACCTTACAGTCGGTATTTTTTGCAATTTCTTCAGCTGAGATTAATTGTGGCGTAGATGCTCTGTTAGTTGTGATATCATATGATTCAATCTTTGCAGTGACTCTATTTTTATTGCAATCTAAAAATTCATCTTCTGTTTTTTGAATCATAATATGGTCAGTTTCTAAATATTTAGCTACTAATTCAGCATAAAATTGGTCGGTACCATTTTCCATTCCAATACACATTGTTTTAATCTTTTTATTTTCTTTTTTAGCAAATTGTGCACCAAGAGCGCAACAAATACTAGAATCCAAACCACCACTTAACATAAAAATAATATCTCTATCTGATGCAAATCTATCTGCAACACATTTTGTTAAAATATTACGAATCTGAGTTACCGCTTGTTTTTCATCAAAAATTGTAATAGGAATATCGCGTAGATCATAAACTTTATGTAATTTTTCTTCAATATGCTTTTCATCAAATGGAATCGAATACGAATGTAGTGAATTAGCTTTTACTTGTTGAACCATCTGATGATGGTTTGTAACTGGAATACCGCAAAGTTGAGATGTTAGACATAAACCATTAATTTTTGTTTGTGCTGAATGATGTGAATAATTATGAGAATAATAAAGTGGTCTAACACCGCCAACATCACGTGCACAATGAATATCTACTTTCGTATCCTTTACATGAAGAATAATGAAAGCAAATTCACCAGATACTTCATCATGTTCGGATAATTCTTCATATAATTTTTCTAATCCTAATTTTTCATATAAATGAATCAAAACTTCACAATCTGAACGTGATTTAATCATATCTTTTAATTGATATTTTTCAATTAAATGTTTATATCCATAAATCTCACCGTTTGTCATCATATAAATATCTTCATTTTTATCATTTTTAATATGAAAAGGCTGTGAACCAGCATCGGAAAGATCCATAATTGCTAAACGATGAAATACTAATATAAAATCATATTTATTAATTGTAAATTTTTTAATAATAGTTTGATCTGGACCTCTAGCCTTTAAATTTTTACTAAATGCACATGACATAACATATTCTTCATCATATGTTCCCGTAGGAGCACAATAAAACCATATTCCACACATTTTTAATTATATATCAATATATCATACATTAACATTTAAATAGAATTTAAATCAACTTTTTACATAAATTAATAAAAAATTGAAAATAAAAAATCATTAAAAAATCTAGAAAATTAATAATGAATAATAATAAAAAATGTTTTTTGATACAAAGTCAAATATTTATGATGAGAATGGCTATCTTGCCGATGGTATTCTTGTCAAGAATCATTATAATTTTAATGACAATATTCCAGCAATTGCTGTTGAATATCGTAAAATGCAGATGAATGGGTTTTACAAGACTTTCAGTGAAACCGGACGATTGATTTCCGATCGTACATTCCGTAATGGATTTCTTCATGGAATTTCCAAGTTCTACGACGAGAATGGGAATCTTATTCGTGAAGATGAATATGATGATGGAAAGAAGATTCGAACCACAACATATACACCACAAGAACCAATCAAAGTTGAAATTCCATATGTGAAGCGACGTCCTCGCCGCCGGTACTCACTGTCAGAACTTGAAGGTTAATTTGGTTTATTTTATTATTTTATTATTTGTTTTTTTATTTATTTTGTTTTTTTATTTATTTTATTATTTTTTTTATTTTATTATTTGTTTATTTTATTATTTTATTATTTTCTATAATTTCATTATATATATAAGTGCCATATATGGAGGTATATTATTATGTGGTTTTCCGCCACCAACAGCATTTGTAGGTTCTGCCTTACATCCTTTTCCATCAAAATCTAAAAGAACTCCACCAGGTAATGGATTTCCTGTACTTCCATTTGCCCAATTTGCAGATGTACTACCAACTTGTGTCCAATGTGAATGTTCCGGAGCTTCTTTTACATTTAATGTAACTTTTTCAAAACCACTAATATCTAAAACTGATTTTGGTGTAAGATTATGGTTTGTTAAGCCATTAACATTTTGTGGATTAGATGCGCCTAGAATTGATCTACTACGTAAATCAGGTGTAACCACATCATTACCCTTTGAATCTTTATAAGTTGCACCATTACAATATACCCATCCATTTGGTATTGTATTAATATCATCATACCACGCAACAATAATACCTTTCATATTATCTGAATTAAATACATTTGTAAATATTGAATCTGATATTGTAATATTATTATAATTTGCAGGCAATTTATTTGAATAAAAATATCCAACATTACCAACTACTGTATTTAAATTAGAAATAGAATTATCACATTCAGGTATAGAACTATCAACAAATGTTTCTTTTTTATAATAAATAATAAATAAAATTATTAATAGAAAAATATAATAGAATATATTTTTTGCATTCATTTATATATATTAATAAATTCATATTTTAATTATATATGCAAGTGCCAGATAAGGTGGCATATTATTATGTGCCTGATTATTTTTCAATGAATCGGGTACAGTATTTGAATTTGGTGGAGCAGCCTTATCATTTGTTTTTAAGGTACACCCCGGATCACTGTCACCATACCAACCACGTTCATGATATTGATTACATGCACCAAAAAGCCAAAATTGTTCATGTGAATGTGGCGCAATTTCTTCTAAAGTAAGTGTGTGTGTTTCTCTTCCTCCTATTGTCTTTGGTAGATATGGTGTTAATGGAGGAAGTGTAGATAATGATTGAACAACTTTTTTATCCCATGCACCAATAATAAATCTGGATCTTAAATCAGGTGATTTAATTTTATTTCCAAAATTATCAGTATATTCAGTTCCATCACATAATCCCCAACCTATTGGTATTTTTTCTAAAGTTCCTGACCATGCAACAATTACACCACTAAAATTTTTTGGATGTAAATTTTTTGTTGTAAGATTTGAACATTTGATATTATTATAATAAATTTTTTCCTCAGATGAAAAAACAGATTTTAAATTTTGTATACTTTCTCTATTTATAACATTTATACATGGTACAGTAAATTTTTCACTTCTCTTTATCATAACTAAAATTATTAATATTGATAATAATAATATTATATAATCCATTATACATTAAATTAAGATATTTTAATTATATATGCTAAGGTATAATAAGGATGCATATTATCATGTGGTTTAGATTCTCCTGATTTATTTATGCCAGTATACGAATTAGCATATCCAGAACCAATACGCGCACCAATCGCATAGTTTGTTTTTGATTCAGGACCAGCCGAACTTGTAGAACATTTCCATGAGTATGCTTCACATTTATTACGAGAATTACGAGAATAACGATCACAAGTTCTATATTCACCGCCATATGCAACAACAGGTATATCATGTTTATGTGATGGAAATTCTTCATATGTCAACGTATGTTTTTCTTCACCCCCTTTAGTACCAATAGTTTTAGGTGTTAAAAATATAACATTATTGCTTGCATCATTACTTGATATTCTAACTACGTCTGAATCACCTGAATTATCTAATCTTACCATTATTGGACTTGTTGATACACGACTAGCACCCAATATAAATCTAGATCGTAAATCAGGAGTAAAAAACTCAATATTTTTAGAGTCTTTATATGTTGAACCATCACATAATGCCCATCCTGATGGTATTGATTCAATAGAACCCGACCATGCAACAATTATTCCAATAAAATTTTCTGCAGAAAAAGTTTGTGTATTGATTATATTTGTATTAGTTAATTCAGATGCATTAATATCAGTTAGCTTATATGTTTTATCTATTGATTGTTTATAATTATCAAAACTAAAATTTTCTTTATTTTTAAATAAAATAATTATAATTATTAGAAAAATTATTAAAACTAGTGTTTTTGACATTATATATATTATATATATTATTAATATTTATTTTTTTTATTGTGATTAATAATATTCATAATCATAATTATTAGCAAATCATATTGTATAATTTCTCTACGTCCAATAATCATTTGATATTCTACATCTGAACAGACTTGTACAATTTGTATTTTTTTTTCATCATCAATTGTATCAATTAATAAAATCTTATTTAATATATTTTTAATAATTTCAGTTGATGAAAAATTAGTAATGGTCATATTAAAATATATATCTCTAATTTCATCAAATTCATTATAATTACAATTAACAATATGTTTGATTAATCTATCTAGAACAATATCTTTATCTAATTTAATTTCACATAATTTTATTAATTTTATAAATTTATCAAAAAATATATATAGTTCAATAATTAATATTTGGTATTTATTTTTTTTATCATCAATATTAAATTTAATTTGTTTTATTTTTGTTTTATTAAATTTTGTTGTAAAATTTACAGCTGATGAAAAATATTTTTTATAATCATTACTTATTACGAGTTCTTTAAATTTAACTTTAAAATAATCATAAAATTTTACACCCCATTTATTAATAAATCCATTAATATTTTTAAATTGAAAATCTAAATTTTTAATTATTGTATCAAATTCTTCTAAAAAATTTTTAATATCTATTTCAATTGTATCATTTTCAATATTTAATCCAATATTTTTAATAATATCTTCATATGTTTTCATTAAAATTCCCATTTGATTTGAATATAGGTCAAATGTTCTAAATAACTGTAATAACCAAAGTATATCTTTAATATTTTGTCCATTGTTAACAATATATGATAATCTATTCAATGATATATTTATTGATTCTTTCTTGGCAATTGAAATAATATAACCAATAATTTCATATTTATCAGGATATCTAAGACGAATATTCTTACATCGACTTGTCAAAGGTTTAATAATTTTTGTAATAGAATCTGTAATTAGGATAAATCTACACGTATCACTATATTTTTCAATTGTTCGTCTTAGAGAAAATTGTACAGATGATAACATCTTCTGTGTGTTATAAATTACAATAATTTTAAAATTATGTTTAGATTTAAAAATATTATAATTTGATCTTTGTGCATAACAATTAATTACATCTTGAATTAAATATCTATCATTATTTGTTCCTTTAGGATTTATTTCAATATGGAATGGTGATTCAGTAAAATATTCTTCATTTGCGTTATTACCTGACCCAGAAATAATATATTTAATTTGTTTAGTTTTTGTAACTTCTTCACCATATAACATTTCTAAAAATAATTTTACCATAGTTTTTTTACCAAATACACCAGAAAATATTAGATGTGGTATAGATTCATCCTCACTCATTTTTTGAAGAAAATTATAAATATTTTTATGAAAATATAACCCGCAATATGATTTTGGTACATACTTGTCTATTAAAAACATTGTTTTATTATTGTTTAATAAAATGAATTTAATCTTTAATTATTATTTTTTCAGTTTTTTAATTATATAACTAATATCATAATTATGACAAATTTAATAGGATTACATATTGATTCAACGCCAGAAACTTTATCTAATGAGATTGAAAAATATAAAGATAAATGTGGAATTATACAGTTATTTGTATCAAAAGCTAAAAAGAATAAAAAATATTATGAAGAACTTAAAGATTTAATTAAAAAATACAATATAAAAGTATCTATTCATATTTCATATATAATAAATCTTTCTAAGGATTCAACAAAATTTATATGGTGGATACATCAAATGGCAGATGAGATTAAATTAGCTGAAAAACTGGGTGCATTTGTAGTTGTAGTCCATTTAGGAAAACAATTAGATCTTGATTTAGATGTTGCTCTAAATAATATGTATATAAATCTAATTAAAGTTGCATCTTTAGTTGAGAATACAAAAATAAAGATATTATTAGAGACATCTACAGGGCAGGGTTCAGAAATGTTATTTAAGCTTGAAGACTTGGCAAAATTTTATTCAAAATTAAAGGAAAATAAACTTTTATCAGATAGAATAGGTATATGTTTAGATACGTGTCATATATTTAATGCGGGATATGATATATCAGATAAGAAAAAAATAAATAAATATTTAGATGATTTTGAGAAATTAATAGGTATTAATGAGATAAAATTAATACATTTAAATGATAGTAAAAATAAAGTTGATTCAAGATTAGATCGTCATGCTAATATAGATCACGGGTATATTGGAAAAGATGGTCTAATTGTAATTGTTAAATTTTTTACAAAACTTGGAGTATCAATTGTGTTAGAAACACCTGATGAATATATTGAAGATGATTTAGAAATTATTAGTACTATTTAATATCTGTTTTTATTTTATTAAATAATTTACCTATATATTTTTCATATTCATCAGGAGATGTATCTCTTGTAGTTTTAAATCCAATATCAGTTTTATTCAAATTAATATCATATAATTCCTGAAATAAATCTGTTACAAAACGTGATTCATAAACAAACCATGGTGGTAATTTTCCATATTTAATTTCTTTTAATCCTTTAATTTGTTGAATTAAACCTGATTTTATTCCTTGTTTTAATTGGAGATCTTTATAATTTTTTTTAATCGTTACTGATTCTATTGTTTCTTCTAATGATGGTATTAAATTTGGAGTTTTTAATATAGTAAATGTAACTGGTTTATGACAATTATATTGTATACCTACAGTTGTACATACTTGTGTTGTATTTATATATCTATTATTTTTTGTAATTAATAATGTATTTTCACAATTTTTATTACATTCATAAAATTTTTTATAATTTGAAAATTTATTTTCTCCCAAATCAATTGAATTAATTATATGAGAAACACCATCCTTCATGTCAACAATCGTGCGATAATTTGATCTAATATTAAAATCACCAATTATAAATATTTCAACTTGTTGCCCATTCTCTTTTATAAATTTAATTATATTCGAATACTGTTTTATCCATCTATCAGAATTATCTTTTAGTGTTCCATTAAAATGTGTATTATATAAAATAAAATCTAAATTTGTTTGTCTATTTTTAAAACTTGAAAATGCACAAAATTGTAATATATTTTCAGAGACTAAATCTTTATTTAATGTACCAACTAAATAATCATATCTTTCAATTACTTTTATATTTCGGTTTTTAGATAATGGTAGAGCTTTAAAAGAAATTTCTGGTCTTGTAATTGTAGTTTGAAGAGGTCCATTAAGTATAGTTGGATTCGAATTATATGTATAAGGTCCTCTCATATTTATTTTTCTTATGAAATCTCTAGTAATATCCTCATTAAATTCTAATAAAGTTTTATCATAAATAAATCCAAAACATTTATAATATGAATCTTTTACAAAACTCCCAGCAAAATGTTCATCATCTTTATATTCATAATTATTTGTTTCTTTATTTTTAATAGGATTTGATAATTTAATTAAAATTTTTTCTTCAGGACTTTGAGTTTCATATTTAATATCTTGAGGATAATAACCATTTGGTTTAGTTTTAGATGTATATATTATATCATCATGATTTTGTGCAATTAATATAATATCTAAATTTACAAATTCATCATTTTGATCCATCCATTGATTTAAATCTTCTAATTTTGAATAACAAAATTCATTAAATGTAAGTAATTTTATATTATTTGTAACCATATGAGTTAGACATTTTTTAAGATTTTCTAATGTGATCTGTGCAGTTTCATATGTATCTGTATCGCCATTTTTATAGTCACAAAATGCTTTATTTGTATTTCTATTTCTTGTATTTAAGGATATTGTATTGCTAGCATCTTCATAATCTCTACCGACATTAGCGTATAACACATTAATATCACCTGGTTCACCGCCAAATTGATGTAATTTTTTAAGTTGTAAATATTTTAATTTATATTTTAAATATTTTAATTTAAAATCTTCCATTAATTAATATATTAGGGTAAGATTTTAAAAAAAACATCATGTTGTTCATAACGTCTTAAATGAAAATCTAACATAAATCCATATTTATCATAAAATCTTTCTAATTTTCTATCTGATGTATTATAAATTAACATTATACCATCACAGCGTTGTTCAATACCATAAGAAATTGCTAGAGACATAAGTTTGCAACCTAATTTTTTATTTCTCATAAATTTTACAACATAAATATATGATATAAATAAAACATGTCTAGAATCTTCTAAATCCATAACTTCACCAACTAAATATGCAATAATTTTCTTATTATGAAATATAAGAAATAGAACTACCCCTTCACTGTTCAATATTTTATTTATGTCTGCTTTTGTATGATTTAATCTTGAATCTGGTGCTAAATCAATAAAGTTTTTATAAATTATATCAACTAATAATGTTTTATCTTGAGATTTAAGTTCACTGGCTGTTAGTGTAAGAATCATATATATAATAAAAAATAAATTATTTTTATCTATAACTATTTTATAATGTATTATCTACTTCTAATTATTATATTAATTTCTATTGTTTATATTCTCAATAATCTCAATAAAAAAGTAGAATTATATGATGTAAAAATAGATCAAACTACAAATCTTGGTAAATGTGGAAATATATGTTCATCTATATATGGGTGTGCTGGTTTTGCAACAACAGACGATGGTAAACAATGTTGGATATCTAAATTACCATTAACATCTCCACCAATACCATCTAAATATATGTCAGATTTTGATTCAACAAATATACATTGTAATAAATTAAGACCAATATCCTCCGATTTTGGAATATCTGCCGATTTATATACTGAGAATAAAGTGTATGATTGTTATACTGGTGAAAAAGCAGATGATTTAGGACGAAAATATATCGATTTTAATAAAACACCAGAAGATTTATCTGATTCTTCTTTCTATTTTATTAAATCGGAACCATATAAATTAAATAAAATTAATTTTGATAAGGATACAATAATTAAGGTTGATTCTGATTTTAATGTTGAAGTAAATCCTAATGATATATCATATGTAAGAGATGATGAAAATGAATATCTTGGTAAATATTTATCAGAATCTGTATGTAAAACAAATGTAGATATAGATAAATGTTTAGACAGATGTTCATCAAATCTAAACTGTGTGGGTGTCGAACATATAAAAGAATTTGATGGCATATATAATATATGTTGTCCTAAATCATATATTGATAAAAAAATTACAAGAAGAGAAAAATTTAAGTTAGGGTCATTCTATTCTAAAAATATAAATTATAATAATAATAATAAAGAATCAAAAAATAAAATATTTGTATAAATAATCAACGAGTTTTTACTTTTTCTTTGGTACAGTCTTTTTAGTTGATTTAGTTGATTTTGTTTTCTTTTTTTCAAATGAATTTTCTCTTTCTTTTTCTTCTTCCCATTCTTTGAGCCATTTTACATATGAATCCATAAATTCATCAAGTTCTGATAACCAAATATCATTAACTGTTAATTTTTTATATTCTTCTAATACACGTCTAGTATCTTCTAATTCCTTCTTAAGTTCTTCAATTTTCTCAAATGTCAAAGTCCAAAGAGGAAGATCTGTAAGATATGAATATGTTACATCTGGATTATCAATTGATCTAGCAAGTTTAGGAAACTTAAGTTCAACTAATCTAGCAATAATCTTATCCTTCTTCTGTCTCTCAATTTGAATTTCCTTTGATAAAATTCCTTCAATAAATTTAACTTTAAATTTAATGATATTCATATCATTTTCTAAAACTCTCGTATGATAATCTTTACGTTTCTGATAAATATCTTTACGATGGATATAAAAGTCTTCGATAATATCGTAAACAGTATCATATTTAATTAATTTATTGTTCACATTAAACATTGTCATATTAGATAGTGAGATTGTAGTTGATAATTTAAGATATTTTTCTAATTCTCCTGATTTAATAAGTTTTTGTAATTCAGTTGGTTTGAATTTTACAATAATATCAACTTTATTTGGAAAAGGTTTTTGTTCAAAATCAACAATTAATTTCTTATCAGATTGTTCTTTCTTATCAGCTAATTCAATCGAGATTAAATATTCTCGATATTTTTCAAATGACATGAAGATTGGTAATTCTGTAATATGTACAGTTTCATCATCTAAAATCTCATATGAACCTTTCATTACATATTTTGATTCACCCTCTTTAATAATCTTTCCAGTAAATCCTTGATATTTAGGATGAATCTCTTTGTAGTCTTCTTCATTGATTAAGGATTTTAAGGCTTCAACAATATCTTTTGGATCAAAACATGGGATATATGTAGAATATCCTGTACCAATACCATCAGTTCCATTAACAAGAATTGTTGGAAAAATAGGTTCATAATTTACTGGTTCAACTTTTCTACCCTCTTCAACACAATATTCTAGAATTGGTAAATCCTCTTCTCTAAAAATCTTATAAGATAATTTATTTGTGTTTGTAAAGATATAACGCGGGCTAGCAGCATCCTTACCTAATTGACGACGAGTACCAAACTCGCCATTTGGCATTAAAAAGTTAATGTTATTAGAACCTGGATAATTTTGACCCATATTAATAATTGCACCCATAAGTGACGCTTCACCATGATGATATTCAGTTTCATTTGAAACAAAACCAGCAAATTGAGATACTTTAATTTCCTTTGCATTCTTACCACGTTTAAATGATGAGAATAAAATTTTACGCTGCGATGGTTTTAATCCATCAATTAAAGATGGAATAGATCTGATATTATCAGCATTTGAAAAATGAATCATATCTTTGTTGAAAAAATCATCATAAGTAATATCTCCATTTGTTTCTAATACTAAATTATTATCATATTTGCTTAACCATTTTTTACGGTCATCTGCACGTTTCTTGTCAAAAGCTAAAGTAATAATCTCATTAACACGTTTTAATTTAGCTTGTTCTTTTTTAGTGTATTTATATTTTTTAACTCTATTCTTTTTTTTATCAACTTCATTTGTATCATCCTTTACACTATTATCATCATCAGACTCATCAACTGTTTCATACGAAGACTCAGATAATTCCTTATTTGAATCATTTTTTACATCAACATCACCACATACAAAATTAATTTGTTTTGAATCAAAATCTGTAAATGTTCGTTTAGCTTCATATGCAGTAGATGTACCTAGACCCTTATAATATTTAGCATCATCCCATTTAGAAACTTCCGAGCCTAACTTATCTCGCCATAAATTATATTCAGACGATGTGTAGAAAATCATAGGATCTACATGTTTAGTATCAGATTTTTTATGGGTGATAATAAGTGGTGTACGTAGACATTGAATAAAATCATCTCGTAGAATTAATGTAGGCCACATAAATTGGATCATATTAATCAACAAACCTTTGATATGCGAACCATCAACATCTTGATCGGTTAGAATTAAAATACCACCATAACGTAATTCTTTTACATCTTTATATTCTTTTCCTTGTTTTAGGCCTAAAATCTTTTTAATATTAATAAATTCCTCATTATCCACAATTTGTTTTACAGTTGCTTCTCGTACATTAAGTGGTTTACCTTTTAATGGAAAAACACCATAAAATTCATTACCAATTACACTTAAACCATGAAGAGCAAAAGTTTTAGCTGAATCACCTTCAGTTAAAATTAGTCTACATTTATATGATTCAGCTGAACCAGCTTTTGTAGCATCATCTAATTTAGCGATATCGCGTAGTTTTGTTACTTTCTTACCATCAGTCTTTATTAATTCTTTATTTTCGCGGAATTCTACAAGAGAAATTATCTCATCAATAATCCCACATTTGGAGAATTTAGTAATAAAATCTTTAGGAAATTCACAACGAGAACCAAAATCAGCAATTTTAGTTGTTAATTTTTCTTTTACCTGTGAATTAAAACCAGGATTCTCAATACAACAATCCAAAAAAAGTGTAATATTTGATTTAATTTGGTCTGGTTTTACTTTAATCCCCTTCTTTTTCTTTTGAATAATTTCCATTAATTGATCTGAAACCATATCTGTAATATATTTAACATGAGTTCCACCCTCATAAGTTAAAATACCATTTACAAATGAAATCTGATTAAATCCATTCACAGAATCAAAAACAAGTCCAATCTTCCATCTTTCATTAATTTCAACAAATTGTAATGATTCGGGTGTAGATTCATAATATAATTTAATATAATCTGAAAACGACGAAATTGGTAATACTTTTTCATTTAATGAAACTTTAATTTTCTTTGGTGTACATCCGGCTAAATCATATACTCTCTTTTTAAAAAGAGCACACATATCAGATGTTAAACCTTTTTGTTTAAATTTTGAATAATCTGGTTTAAATGTAATACAAGTATAAGATTTTTCAGAAGATTTGGCAATTTCTGGTTCACCTCTTGTATACATATTATCTTTAAAAACTTGTTTATAATATTTCTTTTGAGTAGAATCTACAGTCTCAATGATAAACTCTTCAGAAAAGATATTTACAAGTTTAGCACCATAACCATTAGTACCGCCAACAATACGTTTTTCATCATCATCATAATTAGAAGATGTTCGTAGTTGGCCAAGAATCATTTCAGGAATATAAACTTTCTCAACTGGATGGATTTGAACTTCAATACCAGGACCATCATTTGTTACAGAAATTTTTCCACTTTTTTCATCAATTTCTACCTTAATCTCAGAACATGTTTTTGGATTACGAATAATATGATCACGCGCATTTACAATAATTTCATCAAAAATTTTATATAAACCAGGAATATATTGAATATCCTTTTTTTTGAATAATTTTGATTCTTCATCAAAAATCCACATTGATGTCGATACTGTATCAGTACCACCAATATACATACCTGGTTTCTTAAGTACATGTTCATGGTCTGTTAACTTTTTATATTTTTCGGCAATATTATTTGTGTCATTAGTTCCTTTATTTGCTTTATTTGTATCTTTATTTACTTTTGTTTTGTTTACTGATTTAGACATTGATTGATTTAAGCTTTAGAATATAATTAAATTCTTAAATAGCATTAGATATAAAAATCAATTTTTTTCTATGTTAAAAAATAAATTAATATATATAATTCATTAATAAATGTCTAATAATACACGAGATATACCAATGAATTATAAGTCAAAATTTATTCTACCATATAGAACAGATAATAATATTAATGAAGATTTAGTAAATAATACAAAGGATATTATTGATTTTAAAAAATCAGAGATCAATTCTTCTGAAATTATTGGAAATCCAACTGTTCCATATAATCCAATCTATGAACCTAATAATCTAATTAAATATTCAGTTGAGCTTGCAGGGATAAAGCAAAATAATAAAAATGAAAAAACAGATAAAGCATATGATCCATATAAGGCTTATTTATTAGAGAATGGTTTATCAAATGATTCATCTGAAATACGATATAATGTTGAATATATTAATATTGATTCGAGACATCGAAATAAATCTCCATCAAATGTAATTTTAAATACTATTAATCTTGAAAAAACATCAATGAGTATAGTATCTAACAATTTAATTATTAATGTATCAGATTCTACAAATTTTTATATTGGGCAGAAAGTATCAATTGCCGGATTATTACCTTTTACACAGATATATAGATATAATCAAGGTGGGGTGATGAAATTTACACAAGGATCACAATTTATTAAATTTTCTGTAAATTGTAATATTAATTATCCTCAAACAAGTTATTCAAAAATTGATACATCAAAATTATTTGTATCAATTAGTGGTATTACCGGAAATGATTTAACAACATATATTGGTAATATTCCAATTAACTTAATTAATAAAACACAACAAATATATTTATTATCTGATTATGATACATCTGGTACTATTAATACATTTTATATCAAATTACCTATTGTATCAAATGGTATACAGGCAACTTCATCATTTAATATTAAATTTGATTTTTACCATTATAACGGCATACCAATATTTGAGATTAATGCTGATTATCCAATTAATAATTATCATACAAATGGATATCAAATTATTAATGCAATAAATGGAAATGCATTATATTTTCAAATATATCCACCAATTGAAACTTCATATTATCAAAATATTTCCTATAATAATTTTGGCAATATAAATATGTATTTAAAAACAATTCAATCAATAAATAAAGGATATCCAAATTCAAATTCATATACTTTACAATTACCAAAAACATATACAGGAATTGTCCAAGTTAAAATAATTTCATCTATATTTCCGAACGTATTAAAACAATTTAAAGAAGCCCCGTCTATTAATCAAAATAACCTATTGTATTTTCAAGATATTGATAATGGTGATGAAATACAAGTAATTGAATTAGAAGAAGGGAATTATACGTCACAAGAATTTATTGATAGAATGGAAAACAAATTTTTACAATTATCACGGACAAATGATATATCAGGTAGTCAATACTTGCTAAATTATTATGTAAAAATTATTATTAAACAAAATCAAGATTTGATAGAATTTTATAATTATAGAAAAGCAATTCTATCAAAACCAATTATTTCAATTACTCCACCAATTCAACAAGCAGATACAAGTATTGGTGTAGGTTCATATAAAATTACATTAAATCATTTGAATCATAATATTACAACAATTGGAACTGAAATAATTTTAGAAAATTTTATTGATCATCTAGGTATTTCAGCATCAGACCTTAATGGATTACATAAAGTAATTGAGATTTTAGATGATAATAGATATTCAATACAATTATCAAATATTAATCTTAATCCAATAAAGTATATAACGAATGGTGGATATAATGCAACAATATTAAAACCAAGCTTATTCAGATTTTTTTTAAATAGAGAAAAATCAATGGGTACACAAATTGGTTTTAGAAATGTTGGTGAACCTGGTTCAATTACACCATATAATTCAAAGATAACAAATAAAGATGAATATGAAAATGAGATAAATTATGATGCACTAAAAAATTTAAAGATATTTACAAATACATCTCTAACATTTACATCAGATTATTATATTAATATCGTAACTCCTCAATTATCTATAATAAAAAATACTGCTTCGCCATTTGATATATTTGCCAAAGTATATTTTTCTAATAATAACAGTGAAGTAATGATTGATTCAGTTATAACTCCACCTATTTATTATTATAATCCAATAAGATATCTAAATGAATTAACATTTAGTTTTTATGATTCGATTGGAAATTTATTTGATTTTGATAATGTTGAACATTCATTTATTCTTGAATTAACAATGATTGATAATATCCCAGAATCTACTCAATTAAATTCTACTAGATCTAATGCAAAATAATTATTTATTATTATGTTTACTTGTCATTTATTATTATGTTTACTTGTCATTTATTATATTTATTATATTTATTATTATGTTTACTTATTATTGTTCTGTTTTTGCCTTATCTGAAATCATCTTATAAATATTAAATGCTGAATCTAAATTTGAAAATAAATTAAATAATCCAGATATTAATGTTTTTATTTTTTTTAGATTTATTTCTGTATATACAACAAAATATGGATAGATATTATTTGATAATGTTTTAACAATTTCTGAATCCATAGTAATAGGAATAATACCATTTAAACTTAGAATTTTTGTTATATAGTCAAAATGACTTTGAATATCTGTTTTATCTGTTGTTAAATTAAATGTTATAGTAATAATTTTATCAATCAATGTAGAATTAATATATTCATTGATTTTAGATGATTTAATTATTGCTTTTATCTTTTCATCAATTAATCTTGAATAATCTTCTATTGACATTGTTTGTTGTGGAGTTATTCTTGTTAATTCGTTTCTTAATAATTGTTGAATAATGTTTAATAAATTTATTGAAATAGTATGTTTTATAACATATGATATAATTTCATATATTTTTTCTAATGCATAATTTTGAGAATGTAGTTCTTGATCTAATTCTGTATAATCTGATGCAAATTGTGTAATTCTATTAAGATAATCTTTTATTTCAACATAATCATCAAATGTTTTTTCTGTTTCAATATATTTAGATAAACTTTTAATTATATCAATTTTATCTAAATTTTCTTTCTTAAAAATTGATGATAAAATATTATTTACTGTTTTTATATCTCCACCAAATACTTTTTCATCAAGTGATTTATACATATCCATAAAGTTTTTCTTTTTTTCTAATTTTTTCATTTCTTCAATAATAATTTTATTTAAATATTTATTATTTGTTTTTCTTAATTCGATTTTATCTTTATCTAAATCATCTAAATCTTTCTTTGTTGTATCTAATCTAGATAAAGATAATAGTTTTGATTGTAATTCTCTTATCTCATCATTTATAATTTGTTTTCTAATCTCTGATGGTTTATCTTCTACATCATTTAATTCTTTTAGTAAATCTTTAATCTTATCTTCTATATCTTTTTGCATTTTAATCTTATCTTCATTTTGTTTAATCTCAACTTCTATAACTTTATTTATTATATTTTTATCATCTTTTACATAATTATCATTTTCTTCTCTCTTTATTAATGTTCTAAAATTAATTAAATCTTTTAATGGAAATGCGTCCTTAGTAAATTGTAATTTTCTTCTTAATTTTTTCTTATTTTCATATTTCATTTGATTTGTTAGATCTAATAATAAATGATTAAATAGGATATAAAATAGACGATAAAATATATCATGATAACGCATTTGCATAGTAGTAGAGGTTTTTGTTGATATTTCTGCCAAACTTTCTTCGATAAGATTATCAACAAGTTTTGAATTAATAGCTGATCCAAAATATTTAATCTGAGAAATAATTAAATCTAAAGGTCTTTGACCACTTGAATTTCTAGATTTTTCATTAGATACAGATGATGAGTCAATTAATAATTTTACAACATCTGGATTATTAGATTCAATTGCATTATTTATTAGAAAAGTAGTTGATGCCCTAGCCTGAATAAGAAGATTAATTAATTCAATATCTGTTTTTAAACATCTATCATTTGTTATATCATTTAATCCATATGGTTTTAATCTTTTGACAGTTGTATTTTTTTCAGTTACAATTGGTTCGTCATATTCTAATCTATATGCATTAGGATTAGCTTTAATTATAGCGACAATGTCATCTGGTTTTGTCAATTGTTCGAGACTTGTATGTATAATATGTATAAAATTATCATCTGTCGAAGCAGCATCTCTAATTCGAGCCAATCTATCTAATATTGTTTTTAATTCTTGATGTCTATTTTCTCTAAAACCAAAACGTGTAACTCCATTTAATATAAAATTTGTAATATTTACAGTCAAAATCTTATCAATATTCTGTGTTAACATTATTAAAAATAAATGCAAATTATCTTGGGGTAGATTTAATTTATCTTTTATTTCAGCATAAGTTTTTTGTAATAATATTTCCAATGATTCTTTGCCAACAGTTGTCCCACCTCTATTTTTTGTTTGTAATATTTCATATAATTCTTTAATAAGTTTACGTATCAGAAAATTCTTTATAATTAAAAAATGTTTATCCAATAATAGATTTACGGATTTAAATGCTTCTATTATTCTATTTGCCGGATATCCATTTTTAATACCCATTTTATATTGTAATAAATTATTATTATCCGTTTGATCAGCATTTTCAATCTCACCTGGATTACCATTTATTCCATATGTTAATTTTGGTTCACCATTTAATGTTGTTCTATTAAGATAATTTTGTGGAACCATGAAACCAATACGTGGAAGTGTTGTAGGGTTAACACCGGCTTGTTGGTAATATGAAAAGAAATTATATTGATTGAATTGTGGTACAAATTTATTAACAAAATTTAATTTATTTAATCTTAGATCTTGAGTTTGCTCTGATAATATTGTTTCAAATTTAGGATATAATTTGGAAAATTGTTTAATGTTTCTGTCAAAAATATTTGTAATAGGATTCGCCGCACCTGATGTTATAATTGTATTAAAATCAGTTAAACCATTATTAAATGCAATAATATATTTAGTAGCTGATATCAAATTTATAAAATTTATAGACTTATTTAAAGATTCTTGTAATTCAATACAATTCTTGTATAAATCTTGTACTATATCAAGTTTTGATGTGGAATCAAGTTTCTCAAATATCTTTAATAATGCCTCATAAAATGTTGAAAATTCTATTTTTTTATTCTTTGAAGGAATTAAAATTGATTTATTTTCAGTTTTTAATATTTTTACTTCCTCCTTTAAATTTGATATAATAGTATTAATCTTTACTTTTACTAAATTAAATTCTGAATAAAATAGAGTTAGATAATTAACAATAGATATTATTTCTACATTTATTCGTATAATATTTTCAAATAATACTTTAAGATCAATATTTTGTAATGATTTTGTTAATTCTATTTTAATTATACCAAATATTGTTTCAATTTCATCATATATTGTTCTTATTTTTGTATGTATAATTTTTATTTTTCTAATAAAATTTGTTCCTCCATTAAATGGTATAAAATCTACTTGATGATCTTCGATTAATTGTGCATAATCAGTTAAAAATTCTTCATTTATTTTTACTTTTGGTTTAGATGGAACTTGCATCATATCATCTCTTAATACATTTAAATCATATGAAGTTTCATCATTTATTCTTCTATCAACAAATGTTATATCTCCATCATATTTACATAGTTCTTTAAGATTATTTACTGTAAGTCTTCCCACAATTACTGGTGTAGGTGGTGTAGGTGGTGTTCTTAAACGACTCAAAAAATCATTTATTTGTTTTAACAAATCAGTATTATTTACTAAAATAGTTTTAATCTTTTCATCTTGTAAATCCGGACGGAATCTAAATAGGTTTATTAATAATGTTGCAACAAATTGTCTCTTATTATCAGTATCTGTTGATGTTCTATCAGCTAATAATTTTATTAATGGCAGATGTTTATCTACAATCGTTCTTATTAATGGGTCAAATACAGGATTAAAATATGTCTCTACTCTTTCAACCACTGCAAGTATTGCCTGTGATATCATATTATATTCTGTATTTGTATTATAATCACTTGAAATAATTTTTATCATGATATCTGGCTGAAGACGACGAAGTGAGTCCGAAGATACCGCATTATTTTTTATAATATAATATTTAACAAATTCTGCAATCTCATCATTTGTTAATGTTCCAATTGGTAATACCGAGAATATATCAATTATTTCATTAATTATACTTTTTTCATCTGATAATAATTTTTGAATATTTTTATCATTTAATAATGTTTTATCTTGAATCATACAATTAACAATAAGTAATGCAAGATTTTTCCTAATTGGGTCGGCATTTGGTGGATTTTTTTTATTATCATTATCTATTAATCTGTATATTAAATCTTTATTTGATACAAATGACGGGGAAATTAATTGTATTTGTACATTTGTATATATTGTAAAATAGTCAAATAAAAATGTTGATAATAAATCTTTTGTTGAAGTATTTTTTACATTTTCAATAATTTCTGCTAAAGCATTTATATTATTTTGTAAGTTATTCTTTAATCTAGTTTTTAGTAGTACTGTTAATTTATTATAATCATCTAATAATGGAATAATAATTTTAGAAATCATATCAACTGGAATATCATTTGATGATAATACTTCTATTGCTAAATCAGGATTATTTATTATCTTATCTATAACTGATTTATTGCTTGATATATTAGTTCTTGGGATTCTTACAATGTGTTCTAAAATTTGCACAATATTTTGATTTGTTATCATTGGTGGTGTTGGTACATCGTTTCTTAATTCAATTGAACATAATTCAGCTAATAATACAAGATTTTGTGTTAAATTTGTTATTAATTGATTATTTGTATGATTATCATCAATAACACACAATAATTTAGCAATAGGTATTAATAAATCATTACGAGCAATTTTTACTAATTCAGCCATTAAAGATTTATTATTTTTTATAAAAGTAATATTTAATGGATTTGTAATTATATCATTAACAAATGTGTCGACATTTGGAGATTGTAAAATTTGTTGAATTAAATTCACTAATAAATTAACTGTAATATCTCTTCGTCGGTCTATTAAGTTTATAACAATCTTATAATTTTGAATTAAATAATCTCTAGATGGATTTATCTGACCAATACGAGACCCAGGTACATTTATTGTTTGCTCAAAAAGTGTATAAATATTTATATCATTAGCAACTTGAAGTTCTACAATTTTTAAAAGCAATGTTTGTTGAGTTGATATAAAGTTTATAAATGTACCATTTAATATAATAGCTCTATTGAGATTTATCGCATCTGAAAATAACTTTGCGAGTTCATCGACATTTGCAACATTTACACCTAGTGCCGGCATATTATTTAATATTTGAGTCAAAGCTCTCTTGATTTCATCATCTGGTTGAAAATTTGCAAATCTCCCAGTAATTAATGCAATTGTTGGATGAGGAGTATAAGCATTTTTAATATTTGTTACCAATGCAGGGTTATTTAGAATTGCTTGTATGGGAGCAAGTAATTGTGGGTCTAATGCTAAAAATTTTATATTTAATTGGGCATTTGCCGTATCTCTCAAATCATAATGTATTAAAGATGAAACAAAAAGAGATGTTAAATCTGAAATATTTTGTGGTGTTAAACCAAGTGGAAGATTTGTTAGATTTACTGTAGTAAATTTTTCTAATATTTTTTCAAATAATTCTTTATCATTTTGAAAAAGTTTAATTAGTCTTAAGTCACTAACCAATGGTCTAATAATTAATTGTGGAATTAAATTTATAACAAATCTATTAAATAAATCGTTATTTTTTTGGTATTCAGTTATTAAATTTGTGTTAAATAAAAATGAAGGATCTAAACGTACTATATTTGTTAATGCTAGATTTATAGTAGCTCTTAATTGTCCTGAACCAGATATTAAAGTTGTAAATGTTCTTAAAGTATTATTTATAGCTTTGATAAAATTAATATCTTCAAATAAATCATTATGGTTGTTTATAACATGAATTAAATTATTTCGTAATGTTAGAAATAATTGTCCATTATTAAAACCAACTAAATATGTTAGAACTAATGGTTTTGTTTCTAATGCTCCAGCTACAAGTGGAATAAGTGGGTTTAGTAAAGCATTATTTGTTTGGTATGCATTAAAAATTGTTTCAGCTATTTTTTCGGCCTTTGTATCATTGGAATGTCTTATAAAATTATTCAAAATATTGACATCTCTGTTTAATTCTTGGTGAATAAAATTGTTATTAATTAATGTGTCATTATTTTCTATAACGTTGGCATATATTTGGCCAAGAAAGTTTACATTTACTGGGATTGCTCTGATTGCTCTTGTAAATCTTGCACTAAACTTAGGATCTGAATCAATCATATTTCCGATAACTAATGGTAATACTGTCATGATTTCATTTTCAGCACTTAAACCCGGAATATTTGCTGTCATAAATGTTATAACAGCAGTGATTTCTGCAGGATTCGCACCACCACTTTGAATATATTTTTTAATGGATTTTTTAATTGATTTTTGTATTGATTTTTGTTTATTCTTATCATTATTATAAAATCCACCCAATAATGTTTGATTTGAATATTTTTTTAAAATATCATATAATATTGAATAAAAGTTTAAATCATAAATTGCATCTTCTATGCCTTGTAAATTTTTCTCTTTTATCTCATTCATATCTTTTAGATTTTTTGCAATATTATTCTCCAAATTGGATTGAACAATCATTTTTTGTTTATCAAAATCTAATTCAAATTCTTTTAATATAACGGATGGTTCAACGTCATTTAAAAATTTATTAATAGGATTTTCATCAGGCCCCCATGTATTAGCATCAACTTTGTTAAATGATATTGGTTTTAATGTTGAAGTAAATTTTTCCTTTACAAACATATTAATTATTGAATTTCTTGTTTCATAAACTTTTTCAAATATCTTTTCTTTCTTTCTTTCTTCATCTTTCTCTGTAACTAAAATTTCCATAATTTTTTTATTATCATCCTCCAATATTTTAGTTATCTCATCATAATAAATTGAATCTAATGTTTTTGTCGTATTATATAAATGTTGTAATAGATCCTTAATTTCTAGATTATCATTAATAAATTTAACGATTTCTTGATTTAATTCATCCTGTAAACCAATTTTTACTGTCTTTTTTTGTTCTATTAACGGTGTTTGTTTTTTTGGACATTCGACTTCTGTTCCAGTAATTGCATAATAAATAGGTGTTCTTCTTGTAGAATCCAATGCATTTACATCGTGTGATGCATTTATTAAAATTTTAACAATTTCAGTTAATTGTTTCTCTGAAGCAATATGTAGAGGAGTTTTTTGTTGTGAATCATATGAAAATTTTAATAAATTTCTACTTGCAAGAAATTTAAAAATATCAGTCTTTTCTCTTGGTGTAATTGAATCATTCAATAAAATAACATGAAGAATAGATTGACCGTCTGTATTTACTAAATCATTTGCTGTCAAACCGTTTTTTAATATATAATCTTTTATATTTGATATTTGACCTTCTTGACATATTAAAAATAATTTTGCAATAATAGTAGAGTCAACAACTCGTGGATTAATAATTGTACGAGGTACAAAAGGTGGTCTTATAGTTGTAGGTTTTGATATATTGGGACGACTCATATTAATTGTATATATATAATTTATATGTTTAAAAAAAAATAAGAAAAATATTTAAAATAAATTACATTGTTGCTCTTGCATCTTGATTTAATTTGCATTGAGCTGAAGAATAGTTTTTATTAACTCTAACATCATTATATTTCTTAAGTTCTGCATTAAAAGTACCTGGAGAGGGTGATGTTGGTGCATCAAATATACATTGATTGGGAAAGCAACCATAGTTCATCTTATTAAATTGCCATTCAGCATCTAAAATTGTAGATGCATTTTGTTGTAAAAAATCTTTATATGCATAATCATTTTGAATTGAATTCAATCTTTTGATATATTGTTCGCGTCTTTGGCTTGTTCTATAATCAGTCATTGCAGAATATTCCATAACTGCAGGACACTCTTTGAAAAAATTATCTCTTGCGGATGTTGCCATTCTAATATATGATAACTATATATAATTTATTTTTTATTTAAAAAATCTTTAATTAAATTATATAATTCTTCTTTTTTATATATTTTTCTATTTTGAGAAGAATCAATATATGTAAGTGGTAGAGAAAATGATTTTGCAATCTGTTCTAAATCAAGTTTAGAATAAGATGACAAATTTTTAAGTTCATCAATATTATTAATAATTATATCATCGTTTTCATCTGAATTATTTATATTTAATTTTTTTCCTTTTCCTGTTGCTGTCGAGCCAATTGTAATATTTTCTATTTTTATTGAACTTTGATTTGAATTGTTTGAATTAGATGAATTTCCTGATTTAGATGATTTAGAAGATTTAGAAGATTTAGAAGATATTGAATTTAAGTCTTCTTCATTATTTATTTCATTATTTAATTCTTCATTATTTGTTTCATTATTTAATTCTTCATTATTTGTTTCATTATTTAATTCTTCATTTATTTCTATTTTTTGCTCTTGTTCATTCATTGTTTCTTCTTTTATTATTTCTTCTTTTATTGTCTCTTCTTTTATTGTTTCATTTTTCATTGATTCATTATTAAAATTTATTTTAAAATCAGATTTATTTTTTACATCAGATAAATATTCAATTAAATTTTTATTTCCATCTGATTCAGACTCTGTGTAATAATTTGACATTGATGTTATTTGTTGAGAATTTATCTTATTAATTTTTTTAGCAGAAACAATTAAATCATTATTATAATTTTTTATTTCTGTTGATAACAGATTTATACGTGATTTAACATGTTTAAAATTTATATCTAAATTTGCTTCAACCTTTGTTATCGTACCTTTCATATCAATCATTGATTTTGCTAAATATAATATTAGAAGTATAAGGCCTAAGAAAATTATTAATAATTTAATATCCATAATATTTTTCTTTTATATTATTTAAAATTAAAAAATAAATTCAGATAAAACACAATCTAAGTATAATTAAAAAATACAATCTAAGTATAATTAAAAAATACAATCTAAATATAATTTAAAAAACACAATCTAAGTATAATTAAAAAATACAATCTAAATATAATTTAAAAAACACAATCTAAATAAAAAATAAAATAAAAAATGAATTATTTAATTATAAAAGTATAATGATTATTTAATATTAATAAAATGAAAAAAACAATTATATATGATAAAAATTTAATAATTTTGGATGTTGATCCATCAGAATCAGATGAAATTATTTATGAAAGAGTAGAATTTATAGTAAAAAACAAAGATAAGGGTACAGATTATAATAAATTACAATGTTTATCAAAATTATTTGTTAATAAAAAATATAAAGATTTAGAATATTCAGAAGATTTTACACATTTTTAACGTCCCGAGTTAATCTTATCATTAATATAATTAGTATTAATTTGGTCACCTGGAGTAATACGTGTAGCATTATTCCATTCTTTTAGATTTGTAATATCCGCATTATTGCCAGAACTATTTACAACTATAACTGGACATACAGGACATTCTTTTTCGGCTACACAAACAGGAGGATGTGGTGGAACAGGATACCAGCGGTCAGGTGGTAAAAATGTATATGAAAAATCTTGTTCCATTGTATCAAGATTTTGACCAAGTGGAATTGAATTATAATCAGTATATGACATCTCAGATGCTAATATACCATCTTCCATTCTTGAACCATTATAAGGATATTTTCTTACTGGTGTGTACCGATAACCATTATAGTTATTCTCATTTACAATCATCTTAACATCTTGATTATTCTTGAGATCCTGTGTTGATGGTGCTTGGCAAGTAGTACATTCTTGTACTTCTGGCATTTGTGGAGGTTGTTGCATTTGTTGTACTTGTTGTTGCATTTGTTGTACTTGTTGTTGTACTTGTTGTTGTAGTTGTGGCATTTGTTGTTGTACAGACGAAGTAACTTGAGTTTTAAGATTTGATAAACTTGCTGCTAATTCTGGATTGGAAGTATTTATTTTATTTAATAGACTAGATAATTGATTATTTAATTGTGTAGTATCTTCCAAATGTTCTTTTTTATTACAAATATAAACATCGTATAACACATAAACAGCAGTTATTATAAGAGAAATTATAAAATTATCTCTTAAACATAGAGGTGTTTTTGGTACAACTCTTAATAATAAATAAATGACGCAAAATACTAAAACATATTTTACAACTCTTGTAATTGTTTCTGATAAATTATTACTGAATCCAAACATATATTATATATTATAGATTATTTTTTAGAACACAAACTAATTGTTAATAAAATAATTAACATAATAATCATCATAATAAATAAAGTTATTAATGTAATATAATGTGGATAATATTTTTTATTAATATCTGTTAATACCGGTTCAATTATATTTTTCATAATTTTGTCTCTATTTTTTTTATTTTTTATATGTTTCGATGCAGTATCTACAACTTTATCTGTGATACCACCAACGATATTTTCAACATCCATTTTTATGGTATTATATAATTACACGTAAATTTAATATTGCTAAATAAGCGTAAAATATATACAAATATAATATAAAATAAACTTATAATGGAGCTTATAAATAAAATTGAATTTCAAATTAAAACTAAAACATTTATTAATGTATTATCTGATAATAAAAAAATAAAATTTACTTTGAATAATATTGTCATACCATTTGGTGTTGAAATATATAATCAAAAAGAGATTGTTAATTTAGAAATTCAACCTAAGAATAATGAATCATATAATTATATCTCTATAATTGAATCAATTGAAAATAAAGTAAAAAATTCTAAACTTGATATGATAAAGAATAAAAATTTAATTCAATCTATAAAAGATAGTAAATATGGAAAGATTTTACGTACACATCTTGCAGTAGATCCAGATATATTTATCAAGACAAAAAATGATGCGAAGATTAATTTAATGAAGACTAATTTAAAAAATTCTGAATCTAATGTTACAATATCATTAAAAGGTATATGGATAAAGGATGAATCTTACGGATTATTATGGTCTTTATCTGATTGTGAGATAATTAAATTATAAATTTTTTCATAATTTTCTTTTACAAACAATATTGTTAATAATTTATTTTCTTTTTTAACAGAATTTACAAGGTCTTCAAAAAAAGTCAATTCAACTTGTTCTTCACTAAGCAAATTAAAATCAGATACAAATATATCTTTAAAAAATCTTGCATATCCAATCTGTAATTTTTCATATCTACCAATTAAAAATGGATTGATAATATCTATAATTTTTGTATTCATTGTTATTAATATAATAAATACTTAAATAATTATTTTTTTAAATAATAAAAATTGAATTATCAAATCGATAGACAATCATGTCAATAAATCATAATAATTATAATAAATATGGAAAAAGCATTTTCAGTATATGAATATCTTACTTTATATCTTGTAGATTCTGATGCAAGACCGTCTTGTTTATTTTTTGATTCTGATTATACAAAAGAATTAGAAGATAATATTAAACAATATTTTCCAAAATTACAAATATATCATGATTCATTTTTTGGATATTTTATTTCTAAAAATAAATTACAATTAAATAGTAATTCAGATTCGAATGATATTGGTAAAATTTTAGGTTATCCACAAGATTCAATACCATATACTGAGATTGATCATAATAAAGATGTATATGGAACACATATAATTCTTACAATGTCAAACAATCAAGAAATATCAATATTAGATGTAAAAACACAGAATTCAGTAGCTGAACAGATGATAGATATTATGAATAAGATGGCTGAAAAATTATTATCTATTGATTGTATTTATTGTAATAAAATTAAATGTATAAATATAAAAGAAGATATATCACATCCCATTGATTACTATTGTGCAAAATTACTAAAAAAAGAAGAATTAACTGAGGATGATATTTATAATATAAAAAATACAATTGGAAATGATTTTTATGACAAACTTTTTGATTTCAATTATGATTTTAAAAATGATATGCATATTGGAATTATAATAAGTTTGTTATTATTTTGTAAAAATAATCCAATTGAACAATTTTATGGTCCATATTATGGTAAATGTAATATAACTAAAAAAATGATTGAAATAAATAATAATTTTGCAAAAGATATTTTATCTACTTTAGAATTCGCTAGTTGACGAATAAACAAGATTTGATTCGGTTGAGATTGATAGAGTAGAATCAGAATCTAATGTACCACCTTTTTGTTTTCTTGATTTGCTTTTTTTACTTTTTTTAGATGATTTTTTAGATTTTGTTCTTTCTGTTTTTGCCTTTTTCTCTTTCTTTTCTGTCTTTACTTCTTTCTTTTCTCTAGGTTTTGAATCCTTTTCACTTAAATATTCGTCAATCTCTTTTGTAACTTTGTCTATATTAATAGTCTTCAAATAATCTTTAGTAACTTTTTTTTCCATTTCAACAGCTCTATCAAAGTTACTTAATTCTGGATGTTTAGTAGTAATTTCTCTCCAGATAGCAGCTTTATAATATCTTGCCTTTTTATTATCTTCAGGATTATTTAAATCTAATTTTAATATTTCAGCAATTTTCTTAATTACTCTTTCATGTATTTCAGTTGATTGTCTCGCAATACTACGTGCCATTTCAGATAATTCACTTTGTACTTCTATTGTATCTTCTGATTTTTCTTCTTTTTCTGATTTTTCTACTTCTTCTGTTGTTTCTTCTGATTTTTCTTCTGATTTTTCTTCTGATTTTTCTTCTGATTTTGATTTTTCTTCTTCTGTTTCAGTTTTATCAAATAATTTCTTTTCTAATATTTTATCTTCATTTTCTGTTTTATCTTCAGTTTCTGTATTTTCTGTATTTTCTGTATTTTCTGTCTTTTTTGCATTTAATTTTAATAATTCTAAACCAATCTGTTCTGTTGCTTCTATGAAATCTTCATCTGTTATAATAGGATCGCCAAAAGCACCTTCATTACCAAAAGAAAATTCTGAATATGTTATTAATTTTCTATTACCTTTTGATTTGTTATGTTTACTAGTTAATTTGTTATGTTTACTAGTTAATTTGTTATGTTTACTAGATTTACTGTTTTTATCTTTTTTACCACCATTTTGTGATGGTATTTTTTTTAATTCTTCAATTATTTTATCTGTATCTGGTGTTTTATTTTTATCATTTTTATCGTTCATATCAACTTCAGCTACCATTTGAAGTGGTTCTGATTTAGGTGACCCTAATTCAGTTACAGGAAATTGAGGTATATCTGAACCACCGCGCATTTTTAGAATAATAGCATTTGCAATATCATCAGTTGCAATATCATCAGTTGCAACATCATCGTTCATAGTATTTCTAGTAGCAGTATTTCTGATTGTTGATGGATTAAATACAAAACTTTCAGTTGTATTTATGTTATTAAGTTTAACAAGATCTTTTAAATCAGCAATATTTACATCAGAAATAAAAATATCATTATCATTATCAGAATCTCCACCTACATCAGCCTTTCTAATAGAATCTTCTCTAATTGAATCCCTATTACTTCTAGTTTGGGTTTGTTCATGTAATTCATCTTCAGTATCGATATATGTACCTTCGTTATTCTTAATTTTTTTATTAGCACCTCTTTCAACAAGTAAATTAATAATTGTATCATTTCCAATTAGAACTGCATAATGTAACGGAGTATTACCAAGTATATCTTGAGCATTAATTGCATCTCTAACACTACAAATATCTTTATTTTTTAAAATTTTTATTAAATGTTGATTAATGATTTCATAATTATTATATAGAATAAAGTAATGTAAAAAATTTCTTTCATGTTTATCTTTCATATCTAATTTATCAATTCTTGTTTTAAGATTTTCAAGTAAAAAACAAACTACGTCCGGTTTTTTTGATGTAAATGCTTGTAATAATATTGAATTAATTTCAGAACAACTATAGCTTGATACACACCCTCCATCTTGATTAATTATTTTATTGTTTATAGTTTTTGCATCAACAGATGTTAAATCAGATGATTTTAATATAAAACTTGATTCACTAATTTCCATTTATATTATATAAATTATAATAAATATTTTATTTTTATTAAAATATAATTTTTATTTTTTTTATCTCTATCAATTATATAATTAATGCCTGAAAAAACATCAACAACCACAGTTATTGTTGGTTTAATATTATTAGCTATTTTAATCCTCACTGGTATGACTTATATGAATTGTAAACAGGATGATTCTGCAAAAGTTGAAAGATTAACAAATGTAAATTCAAGTGAAGACAATGTATCAATGGATTCAACCCAAACATCTGATTCAGCATCTCAATCATCTGATTCTTCAGCTGTTTCTTCTGCTGTTTCTTCTGATGCTTCTTCTGCATCTTCTGCTTCTGTATCTCAACCAGAACAAGATATAGTTATTAGACGTGGTAAAAATGCAAACACTTCTGGCACATATAAAAATATGTCCTATGCCGAAAATGACCGCGGTGGTGCTGGTGATATTGACCGTTATTTTATGGATGGTAATATCGATGAAGCTGCTAGTCCCAATAACTTTGGTGCATTAGATTCAGTATCAAATAAATATGCCGCTTATGTAACTAAAAAGACTGATGAAGGTTTACTTCCAGTTGAAGATGTTGCTGAATCTGGTTGGTTTGAAGATCCCACACCTGTAAGAATTAAAAACTCACAAATCATCAATATCTATAGACAAGTTGGTGTAAATACTCAAGGTTCATCTCGTAAAAATGCTTCACTTGACCTTCGTGGTGCCCCTGCCAATCCTAAGACCATTGTATCACCATTCCTTAACTCTTCTATTGACCCTGATGTCAATATTAAAGGTTTATGTCTATAAATTTTAGTAAACATAGAAATAAATAAATTTTAGTAAACATAGAAATAAATAAAAAAATTGATTTATAATTATTATGTATTATAATTATAAGTTATCATATATAAATACAAATTATGGAAATTTATGAAGATGAAAATATTACAAATTTACTAAATCTTTTCATGATTTATTACAAAAGAAAAAATAACATGAATGATGGAACAGCAATGTTTGATCATATTAAACGGAATGAAATTATGATTCAAACTAACCAAATGTTAGAAGAATTTTATGAAATTTTACAAGAATTTAAAACAGCAAGATATAAAGATCCTATTACATATGATGAAAAAATTATTAAAGAAAATGAAGATTTAGATTTATTTGTGTTAACGATTGATGATGTAAATAAAAAAATATCAGATTCATTATTTGCATTATTAATTGATATTAATAATTCATATGTAGACAAAAATTGGAATATAATTTAATTTAAAAAAATTTTTATATATATATATAATTAAATATGGAAGACCAATTAAAATCAATGTTAAAATCAAAACCTAAAAGTAAATATCAAAAAGAAGATGTTGATTCAAGTGATATATCATCAATGGATGAAGATGATATAGATATGTTAACAAATCAAGATATCCAAAAAAAAGCAACAAATTCTTTTGTACAAAATGAACTTTTAGAAAGAATTACAAAATATCTTAAAATTGATTCAAAAATTAAAGAAAAACAAAAAGAAGTTAGAGAATATATGAGAACTATGAAAGAACAAAAAGAATCTATGGAAAAATATATTATTAAATATTTAGAGGATGTTAATGAAGAATTCATTAAGATTGATGGTCAAGGCAAATTAGTAAGAACTCAAACCATTACAAAAGGAGCAATTAATAATGATAATATCAAAATATCTGTCGGTACTAGTTTGAAAAAACAAAATATTAATCTAGACGATAAAACATTCTTAAATTTAATTCAGACTATATTAGAACAAGTTGAAACAAATAGACCAAAGAAAACAAGAACTTTTATTAAACGTACATCAGAGAAAAATGAAAAAAATAAAAATGATAAAAATGATAAAAATGATAAAAATAATGTGAAAAAAAAGAAAGAAATAAAAAATCGTGATATAGAATCAGATGACGATATACCTAAATATATTTAAAAAAATAATTCTATATATGTTAGCATATAAGATGATAAAATTTTACGAATATAAAAATTTTTTAATTAGAAAATTAACATCAACAGAATTAAAATTATCTGAACTTGATGAATCATATCGTGTATATTGTGATTCATATGATGCAACAATTAAGATGAAAATTTATTCTAAAATGATTGAAAATAGAAAATATAAGAGACTTGTAAAAAAAATTAATTTCTTTCAGACAGAAATTATGGATTTGGAATCCAAGTACGAATATAAGGTGTAAGAGGAAGTACAAATGTAGGTGTAAAAAAACGTGTTATTTTATATATAAATGGTGTATATGAATAATAAATAATTGGTTGTGATAATCTTCTATATTTACTAAAATCATATAATTCACCATCTTCATCATCAGATGAATCAGATGATGATGAGGAAGATGAAGAAGACGAGGAGGAAGATGATGAAGATACTTCATAATCTTTTTTATTTGGTGCGTTTTTCATTTTACCACCAGATTGTTTTTCAGCTTTGTCTTTTATTTTCTTTTCTTCATTTTCAACATAATTGATGAACTCTTTTTTAGCTTTATCTGACATAATATATTTTTGTTCTTTAACCGTAAAATTTACACTTTTTGCACCGCCATGTAATCTTTCTTGAATTTTAAAATGATATAATTCTTTTTTATCATTCATAAGAGTAATATGCATTAAAGGCATATTATTTGTAAGATGTGTAGAGAGATCATTCCAAAAATTTACTGCAGCATCTAATGGTTTATCAACATTATATGTTGTATTAAATTGACCAATTAATAAAGGATTTACAAGTTTTAATTTCATAATATTATAATATTATATGTAAATAAAAAAAATTGATTAATCTAATCTTTATTAAAAAATACATAAAGTTATGTATATATTATTTTTAATATTAAATGAAAGAGACTAAAATCAAAGACGATGACCTTTTTAAATTAACTATTAGCCACACAAATATTATTAATTTTCGCAATCTCTTCGAAGTATTAGGTCAAGTTCTTCATGAGTTACGTATGACACTTATTAAACCTGATAAACCTATTTGCAATGATTCGGATGATTCTGATGCAGAAGATGATGATAATTCAGATGATAATTCGGATAATTCAGATGATGATTCAGAAGATGATTCTCCAGAACCAGTAAAAAAGAAAGGTTCAGTAAAAGATAAGGAAGTTGATAATAAAAATAAGATGAATTTAAAAAAAAAAGAAAATAATGGTGGAATTCGTATTTTAGAAGTTAATGATCATTCAACAATTATTGTTCATATTAAACTTATAGAATTTATTAAATTTGATTGTAAATATCCAACATATACAGTTGGACTCGATCCTCAATCTCTATATAATTTTATTAAGAATATCGATAAAGATGGTAAAATGTCTATATCAGTAAATGAGACAAATAAAGGTACAATGAATATTGATTTGCATAATAAGGTAAAACAAAAACTTTGCTCTTATATGTTTAAACTAATGGATCTAGATGTCAAGACATATAATATTCCACCGCCCGAATTTGATATCATAATTGATGAAATGAAGACTGATGAATTTCATAATATGTGTAAAGAAATGGCAGATGGTAGATATCTACGTGTAACATGTACTGAGAAAAAGATTGAATTTCGTTGTAAATCTAGTTCGGGTGAAAAGAAGAGAGAATATGAAAATGGCGGTTCTGTAACAATTTCATTCACAGGTAAAGATGATAAAAATACTGGACCAAAGATTATTAGTGAATATTTTGATCTTCATAATATTATTATGTTTAATAAATGTAGATCACTTTGTTCAACAATTCAAATCTTTCTTAAAAATAAATATCCAATGTTTATCCGTTATAAAGTAGCAACACTTGGTACTATGCAAGTTGGTTTTACTCCGGTACAAGAGGATAAGATTAATAAGAATATGAATTATGATGATAAGAATGACCAATTTTATAACAAACCTCAACTTAAAATGAAAGATCTTTAAATTTTATTTATTTTCTTTCACAATAAAAACTTTCTTTTATTCTTTCTTTACTACATTTTTTACATTTTTCAATAATTTCATATCCTTTTACTTTCCAATCAATTAATTGATATACATAGGGTTTAGATTCAATATACATCCAAGAATGAAATAATAAGCACATAATAATTAACTTTAAATAAATTAAAAAAAATAATTTTATATCTAAATGATCAAAGTTAGATATCATATTCAGGTTTAATCTGTTTGTATTGGATTGAAATCTTTCCATCATTATTAAGAACAGATTTAGACTGACGTTGAAGTTCCTGATTAAACTTATTAACAAGTGTAACTGGAAGTTCTTTTGTAAAATCCTTTGATTCATCAAATGTTTTAGTCCAGATCTTTACAAGTGATGCACGCTTTTTAACTGAATAAGAAATACCATTAATATTCTTATTATTTTGAACAAGGGTTTCATTCATAATTAACATACAAATAGTAGCAAATGATTCTGTAGATAAGTCAGTCTTCATTCCACGTTGAATTGAATCAATTTTGATAGAACAAATTCCTCCAAATTTATTATTGACATCTTCCCAAATTGGTGCAATCTCTTCTCTCATAATAAAAATCTGATTTGTATAAGTATTAATTAATTGAAAGTTATTAAAAAATCTCCAAAAAGATCCAATTGAATTAATTACATAGATTTTTTGATAACCTGCAATTGTCCAATCGGTACAATTAAGACGATGAACCCATACTGTCCAATAAGAATTAAGTTTCTTATCATTTCCAATATCACCATAATCAATAGATTCATCATAAATTACTTTATTTTCTAATAGTTTCTCATCTCGAAAAACAGAATCTAATTTATCCTGTTTGTCTTGTTCTCTGTCTTGTTGTCTGTCTTGTTGTCTGTCTGATTTATCATTATTATCTGAAATATTATCCCATTCATCTGTTTTCATTTGTCTAGGTGTATGATGAGTCTTTTTTTTAATTTCAGGTTCAGTAGATTTAACTGTTTCTTCAGGTTTAATAATTTCTTGTTCATCATGATCATCTGACTCATCAGCTAATAGCATGAATTTATTTGTTCGTGACATGTTTATAATGATTAATAAATAAAGAAATTGTCTTTAATTCATTTAAAAATCAATTTTTAATTATTCCTTAATAAAATGTTGATACAAATGATGATACAGCCATATTATCAGATATAGATACTAAAATATGTTGTTCAATTGTTTTAAGATTTAAAATAATTTTAATAAATTTATCTTGTTTAATTTTATTTTCTAAAAAATTTTCTCTTAATTTACATGTAATCTCTGTAATTATATCAAGTATTCCATATTGATTTTCTTGAATAATATCTGTAACTGTTTTTAATGAATCAGTAAATGATTTATTTAAAAGTGTATTAAGAATTAGTGAAATTTCATCATCAGTTGGATATCCTGAACATTTAGAAACTGTTTGATATGTAATTTTATTAAACGCCATGTAAATAGATTGTAAATTATTAAATACTTTACGCATATCACCTCCAGAAATCTTTATTAATAAATCTAAACCGTCTGATTCAATTTTAATCTTTTGAGAAGAACATATATCTTGAATTCTTTTTTTAATTATTTCAGGTTGTAATGGAGCAAATCTAAAATTTACACATCTAGATTGAATTGATGGATCAATTGATTTTAATTTATTACAGATTAAACAGAATCGAGCGGATGATGTAAAGTCTTCAATAATGCGTCTTAACATTCCTTGGGCAGAAATTGTCATAGCATCAGCCTCATCTAAAATTACAAGTTTAAATGGTATAACATCTGGAAGAAATATTGACGACATTACAAAATCTTTTACTTTATTACGAATTACCTCAATACCTCTCTCTTCAGACGCATTAATATGTTTCGTCATTAACATATACGAGTCTCCATATAATTCTTTAGCCAAAGCCATTACAATCGATGTTTTACCAACACCTGATGGGCCACAAATTAAAAGATGTGGTAAATATTTATTTTTCACATAGTCTTTAAAAGTATTTTTAATTTGTTGATTTGATATAACATCATCTAATTTACTTGGTCTAAATTTTTCAACCCATGGTAAATGTGTATCTTCAATAATTTTACTTTTTAGTTTATTTTCTTCATTATATTGTTTAAAATCATTATAAATCAACTTTTCCATTATAGTATTATTGTTATATATTATATGTTATATGAGTTATATTTAAATATTTAATAAATTAATAATAAATATATGAGTCAATTTTTTTGTAACAATTGTTTTATAATATGTAGGTATCAGGAAGATAATCTTACCCATTTTTGCAAAAGATTCCAAAACAGATTTAAAAAAATTGAATATATAAAAGATCTATCTGGAACCAATTGGATTTCCCCACAAAACAAGTATTTTTTTCTTAAATTATTCTGGAAAAAAAATATATTTTTCACTAATATTAAATCTAAATATTTTTGTCAAATAAATAATAAAAATGGAATTGTAAAGACTATATACGATAATTCAACATTATTAGAAATTGTTAACAATGAAAAAGATGTAAATATACAAGATAAATTAGATGGAATATATAATTCATCGAACATTGTTACTAAAATTAATTTAATAAAAGTTAATAAACATAAAACCAAATCTACTAAAATAGATATATTTCCATATTTATTAAATATTGATAGAAATATAGAAATTACATTAAGAGATATTTTAAAGATATATAATGTTGATTATAAAAATTATATGCATATAGTTATTGAATATACATGCTGTGAAACATTTAAGGATTTTATGATTTTTGCCGATTTAGCTGATTATCTAAATAAAAGTGTTCATGAATTACTTTGATTGCTATTTACTATTGATTATGAATTAACATTAATTTAATACAATCACTATTTGTTTCTATTTCATCTTTTAAATCATGTATATATTTTAAAAATCCATATTTTTTTGAACAATTACCTATTTGTATATCATCTAATAAAGAACTAGAACCCTCAAAATAAAATTTTTTACTATTTTTGCTAAATATATTTGTACATTTTTTTACAAATACCATATTGTCATCAGTATCATTATATCCTGATCTAAATTCATCAAAATTCATATAATTATATTCATAATTAATTATTAATAATTTATATATATATGTCCAGAATAATGATTCATCATATTTTTCAAAATTTGTATACATTGACCATTTTTTATGTTTATTTTTTTCCATATGAATATTAAAATCTTCTTCTATTTTTTCATAATCTAGATTTAAATCACGTTGCATTTTAAATATATTTGTAACAAGAATCAAATTATGAATTATCTATTTAAAGTTCAATTTTTTATAAAAAAGTTAAAGAATATAAAAATTGATTTTTAAACATATTTTTGTTTATCTACTTAAATTTATATTATATATATAATTATATCATCATGGACACCCCAGTATTTGCATATGATAAAAATATTAGAGCAATCGACCACATTGACTTTGATGTATTAGGTAATGAAGAAATTAAGGGTAGATCTGCTCTCGGTAGAAATACACATGGTGTAGAATTTGCCGATTTACAAGAAAACGGAGAACCTAAAATTAATGGTTTAGCTGATCCTAGATTAGGTACAGTTGATAATAATAGTGTATGTGCTACTTGTGGATTTAAGAATGATTTTTGTCCGGGTCATACTGGACATATGGATTTAGTTGAAGCATTCTTTCATATTGGTTTTATTGACCATCATGTTAAGAAGATTTTAGACTGTATCTGTTTAAATTGTTCAAGAGTATTAATTCACAAAAATGAGGCAAAAATTGAGGACATATTAAAAACTAAAATTGGGAAGGCTAGATTGATTGAAGTATCAAATTTAACAAAGAATATTACATATTGTTCACATTGTGGTACTCATGTAGCAAAGATTAAAGTTGATATTAAAAAATCAACAACTACTATTAATGTTACAGCTGAGATTGACCTACAGAATATTAAAGATGAAGCATTTATTAATGAGAATAAAGGTAAAACTAAATTAGTACAACCACTAACACCAGATATTGTATATGAAAAACTAAAAAATATTTCTGATGATGATTGCAGAATTCTTGGATTAAAACCTGAAAGAACTAGACCAGAATATATGATTCATAAAACATTTTTAATTCCTCCTATGGCTATTCGTCCATCTGCACGTGATTTTGACGGCGGTGGTGCTGTAAGAGAAGATGGTATAACTCATATACTTTATGATATTACAAAGTTTAATTATAAACTTCAAAAACAAAAAGAAACAGGAGCATATTCTGTTTCGAAATACAGTAAAGACCAGTCAACACTATTACAATATTATATTGCTGCATATTTTGATAAAGATTTAATTTCAACACCAAAAGGTGATAATGATAAATTTAGATCTGTTGCTCCAGGTATTAAAGCAAAAGAAGGAAGAATCAGAGGTAATTTAATGGGCAAACGTGTTAACTTTACCGGACGTACTGTTATTACATCTGATGCAGCTATTAATAATAATCAACTCAGAGTACCTGTAAAAATTGCTAAAAATATTACTTTTCCAGAAGTAGTTACACCAGATAATATTGAACAAATGCGTGAACTTGTTAGACGTGGAAGAGATACTTATCCAGGAGCTAATTTTGTCTTTAGAGTTTCAAATATGACTGAAGGACAAACAGTTTCTCCTATTGATTTACGTTTTAGAAAAGAACAAGTTGAAATTTATGTTAATGATATTGTTGAAAGACATATTGTTAATGGGGATAAAGTACTTTTAAATCGTCAACCCACACTTCACAAACAATCTATGATGTGTCATGAAGTTGTTGTTGTTGACGATGAAAGTATCATGACTTTGGGCTTATCAGTCGCTGTGACTAAACCCTACAATGCGGACAAAATTTTTGTATGTATGTAAACAAAATACATCATTATCCGCAACAGGAGGCGTGAAAAGCGTGCTACCTCCTAGTATATAATTTTGGTAAACTTAATAAAAAATTGAGGCAAAAAAGTATATAAAGAAAAATAATTATATGTTGTTATAAAATGAACGTGGAAGATACAAATAATAATAATGTAAAAATTTGTTCTAAATGTGGAGAAGAAAAACCCGCCGATAGAATTGTAAAAAATAGAAAAATATGTAAAGATTGCTGTAATATCAAAAAATTAGCAAAAGTAAAAGCTACAATAGAGAATATCGACAAAGAAAAAGAAAAGACTTGTAAATTATGTAATTCTATTAAGAAAACAGCATTATTTTCAAGATCTGGTATTTCTAATATTTGTATTGATTGCAGCAACATTAAACGTCGGGAAAAATATGAGAACAATGAAGAACTTCGTAAAAAAGCAATTAAAGATAGTACAGACTTTAAGAAAAAGAAGAAGGCAGAACG